>Ga0265293_10005209_pt1 | contig 21980 bp, 21 predicted proteins | sample Munlanlewell138R_FD_192505 | JGI IMG/M metagenome (GOLD analysis project Ga0265293, IMG submission 192505) | Leachate microbial communities from a municipal landfill in Southern Ontario, Canada - Leachate well 138R | ecosystem: Engineered > Solid waste > Landfill > Unclassified | place: Canada... | reverse complement strand
ATCAGCCACTTGTGCGTCACCTAAGTTGTTGGGTAGATGGGGTAAAAAAAAGCGCGTGCCAATATCCAGCGCTTCGCGACAGAAAATTCCAGCATGATTGCGTAACATTAGCGCAGGTTTTTCCAGTGCATAGATGCTTGGGTAAGGCGAGCTGGCCTGTGCTTTGTCTGCTGGGGTGACAAAGAGTAAACGTGCTTTTTTCTCGGCAAGACTGGCTTGCACAGGGCCGATATAACGCTCCAGTAGATCGCCTGCTGAACGCGGCAAATGCTTGACCATACCAGCGGCAACAATGCGTGTGTCGGCGTGTATTTGGCTTTGTAAACGGATCAGTTGTTCTTCCAGTAAGGCTAAGGTTTTTGGTACGCGGATTAGCACGCAGTCGTAGGGACCGTTAAGCGGCTGGTCGGATGGAATAATATTGACAGCCTGTTGGTCGAGTTGATTATTATCAAGATTATTGCGCAAAGCTTGATGAGCCAAAAATGAATCGCCGCTACTGTGTACCTGCATATGTGCAGCCAAGCTGGCTGCCAGCGCTCCGAAGTTATCGTTCAGGATAAGGCAGCGCGCACTACTCTGTAAGCCGCAGCTACTCAGGTGTTTAAGCAGGTATTGGTCGGCGGCATCAAAGGCTTGCAGAGGGCTGTTTTGTTGCTCTGGGTAGCGTAATAAATCCAGTTGTGCAAAAGGTGTAGTCAATATAGGCATAGAGATCGCAGGTGTTTGTTTGGCCATAAATGGCGTATGAATAGAGATATCAATTCGTTAATGAGGTGCAGTATGAGCTCGGTGCAAGAAAAGTTCACCCGACAAACCATTACCAGCTTACATACATGGACGCCCAGCCTATTTAGTTTCCGCTGTACGCGTGATGTGGGCTTTCGTTTTACTGCCGGACAGTTTGCACGTTTAGGTGTGCGTAAGGCCAGTGGTGCTATCGTGTGGCGTGGTTATTCAATGGTTTCCAGCCCGTTTGATGAGTTTTTGGAGTTTTTCTCGATTGTTGTACCAGGTGGTGAGTTTACCAGTGAGTTGAGCCAGTTGGCGGTTGGGGATGAAATTTTAATTGAGAAACAGGCGCATGGCTTTTTAACCTTGGACCGCTTTGTTGATGGAAAAAATCTTTGGTTGCTGGCAACCGGCACAGGGCTGGCGCCATTTTTATCGATGCTGCAGGATTTTGAAGTTTGGCAGCGTTTTGAACGGATCGTATTGGTGTATAGCGTGCGCTCTGAGGATGAATTAGCGTATCGGGATTTGCTCGATGAGATTTTAGCCCGTGAGTATGTGGCTGAGCATGCGCATAAGTTGATCTTTGTGCCGGTGGTGACCCGTGAAAAAGTGCCGGGCAGTTTAGGTGTGCGTATTACCGATTTGCTGGTGTCGGGGGAACTGGAAGAGCATGTTGACTTGCCAATGGAGGCGCAAAATTCTCGTGTGCTGATCTGTGGTAACCCAGAGATGGTGGAGGATTGTCGGATGCTGCTACAGAAGCGCGATATGCAGTTGTCGATGATGCGCAAGCCTGGCGCAGTGGCTGTGGAGAATTATTGGTAGATTGACGTTTATAATTTCATTTTGTGTTGTTTTCTATATGAGTAACTTGTTCTAGCAGAGATTAAGAACATCAGGCATTTTCACGCATGCCGTGCCGTGCAATCTTCCTCAATGCGCTATTCATAGGGCGCTGCACGGCATACACCGTATCTACCTGTAAGACTGTAACTAAAAGCATCAGGCATTATGCGTGTGCCGTACCGTGCAAGTGCTGTTCTTCCCTCAACACGCCATCCTAGCGTGATTCGGGCGCTGCGCCATCCATGGCTGCGCTTGCCACAGCAACCGCACGGTACTCGTTGATCATCGGTAGGGTTTGCTAGTCTTCTAAAAACACAACACTGCAAGGTCAAGGTCAAAGCCAAAGCCAAAGTCAAAGCCACAGCCACAAACAAAAACATCAGGATGCGACCGCGCACTGCAAGAGTGAGAGGCTAGGTATATCAAGGCTGTGATGAATTTGTAAGGTGAAAAAAGACTGCAGGCGTGTGGGGGAGTAAAAATAAGGCTGCGATTTTGGTCGTAGCCTTGGATGTTATTTTAGTTTTTATTTTGCTGTTTAAGCAGATCGCGGATTTCGCTGAGTAGCACTTCTTCGTTACTGGGTGTTGGTGGCGCAGCTGGCGCTTCTTGGGCAATTGCTTCTTCACGCTTGAGGCGGTTAATAACTTTAATGCCCATGAAAATTGCAAAGGCGACAATGAAAAAGTCAATAATGCTTTGAATAAACTTTCCATAGGCTAGAACAACGGCTGGAAAATCGCCTTCAGCAGCCTTGAGCGTCACGGCAAGATCGCTGAAATCAACGCCACCAATCAATACGCCGAGCGGTGGCATGATGATGTCGCCAACAAACGAACTTACGATTTTGCCAAAGGCAGCACCAATGATAATACCAACAGCCATATCGACAACGTTGCCTTTAACGGCAAATGTTTTAAATTCTTTAAGAATGCTCATGCTGTATTTTCCATGTCTAAATTGTTAGTTTATTGACAGCAGTGCGACTTAGGTAAGTATACAGAGGCACTCTTTAAAAATGTCTTTTATTGAAAGATGACGTATGCACAGTTTTCAGTGCGCACTTTGAGGCTGCGCACATGTGTGGGTTGTTTTTACTGAGTGCGAGCGACAGCGAACTTTGCTAGTTCGATTAAAGCATCGCGATAGCCTGATGTGGGAATAGCATCGAGGCATTTAATCGCCCGTTCGGCGTATTGTTGAGCGAGTTGTGCGGTGTAGTCCAAGGCACCTGATGCTTCGACTGCTTCACTAATCGCCGCTAAGTCCTCAATGCCACCTTTTTGAATAGCTTTGCGCACCAGTGCTGCTTGCTCAGGCGTACCATCACGCATCGTAGCGATTAAGGGTAGGGTCGGTTTGCCTTCAGCTAAGTCATCACCGACATTTTTACCCAGTGTTTCCGCATCGCCACGGTAATCCAAGAGATCATCGACCAATTGAAAGGCAATACCCAGATTGTCACCGTAGGTACGCAGCGCTTCGGCTTGTTCGGTTGGCGCACCGGCTAAAATAGCAGCGCTATGGGTTGATGCTTCAAATAACATCGCCGTTTTACCGCGAATCACTTCCATATAGGTGGCTTCAGTGGTGCTGGCGTCACGCACTTTAGTCAGCTGCAATACTTCGCCTTCGGCAATCACGCGGGTCGCTTGGGAAATAATCTCCATCACCGGCAATGAGCCTAAGCGCACCATCATTTCGAATGAGCGCGCATAGAGAAAATCACCGACTAATACGCTGGGGGCATTGCCCCATTTTGCATTAGCGGTGGAGCGGCCACGGCGTAGATCAGATTTATCCACCACATCATCATGCAATAACGTTGATGTATGCAGAAACTCAATAACAGCAGCGAGCAGGCGCAGGTCATCGTCTTGCTTGCCTAGGGCATTACCAGCCAGTAATACCAAGAGCGGGCGCAAGCGTTTGCCGCCAGCGGAGATGATATAATCACCGATTTTTTCGACCAAAGGTATCCGCGAAGACAGCTGTTGTTTAATAAGGCTGTCTACTGCAGCAAAATCTTCAGCGACGATTTGGTAAAAAGCCTGTGGTTGCATGACTCTGCCTACTCTAATAAGGTTGTGCGGCATGCTATGAGGCGCGCGCCTATCTGTCAAGGTAAGCGCATCCAGCCCTTGCGTCTAGAATAATCTATGCGTACAATTCGCGCTCCTGAACTTTACTTGGGCAACTCCCTGCCTTACGCAATTGCAGTGCATCCTAATCCAATGCACAGCAGCCATGCCAACTGATACTTATTCTTATAAAACGTTGGGTGAGCAGGAATAACGGAGAGATACGATGTACGCAGTAATTGTAACTGGCGGTAAGCAATACAAAGTCGCTGAAGGCGAATTTTTGAAGATTGAAAAACTGGACGTACCAGTCGGCGAAGCTATTTCGTTTGATCGCGTTCTGTTAATTGGCAACGGCGAAGATGTGAAAATCGGTGCGCCCGTTGTTGAAGGTGCTAAAGTGACAGCTGAAGTGATTGACCAAGGTCGTCACGATAAAGTGACAATTATTAAATTCCGTCGCCGTAAGCACAGCATGAAGCGTCAGGGCCACCGTCAGTGGTTCACTGAAGTTAAAATCACTGGCATTCAGGCTTAATTGACTGAACCCCCAAACTGATGGAGTGTTGATCTCATGGCAACGAAAAAAGCTGGTGGTAGTACCCGCAACGGTCGCGACTCGGAAGCTAAACGCTTAGGCGTTAAGATGTACGGCGGCCAAACTGTTAAAGCAGGAAACATTATTGTGCGTCAGCGCGGTACAGAATTCCACCCGGGTCCTAATGTGGGCATGGGCAAAGATCACACCTTGTTTGCTAAAGAAGCAGGCGTGTTGAAATTTGAAGTTAAAGGTGCATTTAAGCGTCGCTACGTTAGCGTTGTTTCCGCCTAAGTAACTTTACACGGAAAAGCCCTGTCTTGTGACGGGGCTTTTTTGTTTGTGCAGGCAGTAAAGACGGATTCTCCGTGCTTGTTGTATCCTGCGTTTATATTTATCAGCCTGCGGGCTCGCGGGAGGCACATTAATGAAATTCGTCGATGAAGTATCGATTGTTGTAAAAGCTGGCGATGGCGGCAATGGCTGTATGAGTTTTCGCCGGGAAAAGTTTATTGAGTTTGGTGGCCCAAACGGTGGTGATGGTGGTGATGGCGGCTCCATCTATATGGAAGCTGATGTTAACCTCAACACTCTGGTCGACTACCGTTACACCCGTCGCTTTAATGCGCAGCGCGGTGAAAATGGTCGCGGTGCAGACTGTACCGGTGCGGGCGGTGAAGATACGATTTTAAAAGTACCTGTCGGAACTACGATTATTGACGCTGAAACTCAAGAAGTGATTGGCGATTTAACCGAAGACGGGCAGCGTGTTTTAGTTGCCAAAGGCGGCTGGCATGGCTTGGGTAATACCCGCTTTAAATCCAGTACCAACCGCGCCCCACGCCAAACCAGTGATGGTAAGCCGGGTGAGTTGCGTAACCTGAAGCTGGAGATGAAAGTGCTGGCTGATGTGGGCTTGTTGGGTTTGCCTAACGCGGGTAAAAGCAGTTTTATTCGCTCGGTTTCTGCCGCTAAGCCAAAAGTGGCGGATTATCCCTTTACCACTTTAATTCCAAACCTTGGCGTGGTCAGTATTGGCCGCTACAAAAGCTTTGTGATTGCTGACATCCCCGGTGTGATTGAAGGCGCAGCAGAAGGCGCTGGCTTAGGCATTCGCTTCCTTAAGCACTTAACTCGTACCCGTTTGTTATTGCATGTGGTGGATTTAGCGCCGATTGATGACACTGATCCAGCGCAAGATGCACAAGTTATTGTTGATGAGATTGAGCGTTTTAGTCCGTCTTTAGTTGAGCGTGATCGCTGGCTGGTGTTGAATAAAGTAGATCAGCTGCTGGACGATGAACGCCAAGAACGTAAACAAGCAGTGATTGATCAGTTGGGCTGGACAGGTCCAGTATTTATGATCTCGGCACTGGACGGCGAAGGCACTAAAGAGCTGGCCCAAGCCATGATGCGCTACTTAGAAGAGCGAGATCTGCGCATCAGCGAAGATAAAGAATACGCTGAGTATTTGGTCGATTTGGATCAGCGCATTGAAGATGAAGGGCGTGCGCGTCTGCAAGAGCTGGATGACAAGCGTGCGCTACGCCGTGCGGGCGTTAAAGGCATTGAAGATGTTGGCGATGACTTTGATGAAGACGACGAAGACGATGATGAAGACGGCGCAGAAATCATCTACGTTAATCATTAACTGATGAGTGGGCTCGGCCTGTGCAGAAGTACGGCGTCGAGCATTCAATTTCAACAGGATTGAATGTTATGCGTGACAAGGTAACAGGCGCTCAGCGCTGGGTAGTGAAAATTGGCAGTGCTCTGTTAACCGCCGATGGTCTTGGCTTAGATCGCAATGCTATGGCGATTTGGGTGCAGCAAATGGTAGCGCTGCGCAGACAAGGGATCGACTTGGTACTTGTCTCGTCTGGTGCTGTAGCCGCTGGCATGAGTCGCTTGGGTTGGTTGCAGCGACCTAACGCTATTCATGAGTTGCAAGCAGCAGCAGCAGTGGGGCAGATGAGTTTGGTCAAGGCATGGGAAAGTAGCTTTGCTGAGCACAATGAGCGCACTGCACAAATTCTGCTAACGCATGATGATTTGTCGGATCGCAAGCGGTATTTAAATGCACGTAGCACCTTGCGCACCTTGCTGGAATTGGGTGTTATTCCGGTGATCAATGAGAATGACACCGTTGCCACCGATGAAATTCGCTTTGGTGATAACGACACCTTGGCGGCACTAGTGGCCAATTTAGTGGAAGCTGATTTATTGGTGATTCTCACCGATCGTGATGGTATGTACGATGCTGATCCGCGCACTCATCCTGATGCGCAAGTGATCTATGAAGCGCGCGCCGATGATCCAAGCCTCGATGCAGTTGCTGGTGGTAGCGCTGGCGCTTTAGGACGTGGTGGTATGCAAACCAAGCTACGTGCCGCGCGACTTGCCGCACGCTCCGGTGCTTATACAGTGATTATTGGTGGCCGCCTTGAGCATGTCTTAGATCGTTTGCATGCCGGAGAGCGTCTCGGCACCTTGCTGACACCAGAACAGTGCCGTGACGGTGCACGTAAGCAGTGGCTGGCGGGGCATTTACAAACGCGCGGTACTTTGACCTTAGATGCCGGTGCAGTTAAAGCATTAACCAGTGACCATAAAAGCTTATTGCCGGTTGGCGTGACGGCAGTTGCAGGGCATTTCTTGCGTGGTGAAATGGTCGTGTGTATTGATGCGCAGGGTGTTGAAGTGGCGCGCGGTTTAAGTAATTACAGCGCTGCTGAAGCACGTAAAATTATTGGCTTGTGCTCTGAAAATATTATCGAAACACTGGGCTATATGGCCGAGGCTGAACTGATTCATCGTGACAACTTAGTTACCCTTTAAACGCACACACAGCTCAATGGTTAACACTGAGCTGTGCTTTTAGAGCGTGGTGAAGCAATCAGTCGATGATAGCGGCACACGACTATTGGCTTTAGTCACCACGCTGCCAAAAATTAGTGATTGGGTAGCGGCGGTCACTGCCAAAGCTACGCTTACTGATGCGCGGCCCCACAGCTGCTTGGCGGCGTTTGTATTCGTTGATGTCTACCAAGCGTAAAATTCGCATCACCATCTCTTTATCAAAACCTTTGCCGATAATGGCCAGAGCCGATTGTTCTTCCTCAATATATAAGCGTAACACCTCATCCAAGATGTCATAGGCTGGCAAACTGTCGCTATCTTTTTGATCGGGAGATAGTTCTGCAGAAGGTGCGCGGGTAATCACTCGTTCAGGGATTACGGGGCTTAAGCTGTTGCGGTAACGGGCAAGACGGTAGACCAAGCTCTTAGGTACATCTTTGATGGGGGCAAAACCGCCGACCATATCGCCATATAAGGTAGAGTATCCAACCGCAATTTCACTTTTATTGCTGGTGGTTAAGACTAAGTAGCCGTTCTTATTGGATAATGCCATCAGCAGGTTGCCGCGACAGCGCGCTTGTAGATTTTCTTCTGTGGTGTCATGTGCAGCGGCTGGCATATCAGCAAACACAGGCGCAAGGGTCTGAGTAAAGGCTTCAACCATCGGCGCAATTGGTAGGGTTTTATAATCAACCCCTATGGTTTGCGCTTGTGCTGCAGCATCCTCTAGGCTTATTTGTGCAGTGTAATGGTAGGGCATCATCACTGCTTGCACCTTGTCCGCACCTAAGGCGTCGGCAGCAATGGCGAGGACTAAGGCTGAATCAATGCCGCCAGACAGGCCCAAGAGCACACCTTTGAAACCATTGTGTTCGACATAGTTGCGCAAGCTCATCATCAGCGCTTGGTAGATGCGCGCCTCATCACTAAGCAGTGGAGTAATGATCGAGCGTTCGATGTAACAATCAGAGCGGGTAAATTGCAGTTCAACTAGGCACGATTCTTCAGCAAAGGCTGGCGCACGTTGGCGTAGATTACCTTGGGCATCTACGGCGCAGCTACCACCATCAAAAATCAAATCATCTTGCGCGCCAACTTGGCTGGTATAGAGGATTGGCATATCTGCTTGCTGGGCATTATCGCTGAGCATTTGCTCGCGCTCAGCTTGTTTATTGCGATGGAACGTCGATGCGTTGAGGCTGACAATCATTTTTGCCTCAGCTGCACAGGCTTGTTCAATAAATGCTGGTTGCCAAACATCTATACCAATGCCTACAGCAATTTTTATTTGATTGACTTCAATGCACAGAGGCTCATTGCCAGGCGTGAAGTAGCGCTGGGCAAAGGAGGTTGGATCAGTGGGTAAAAACTGTTTTTTATAGACAGCTTGAATTTTTCCTTGATGAAAGTGAGCGCAGCAGTTGTAGCGTGTACCGTTATCAAACCAAGGGTAGCCGACTAATACATGCGGCTTATGCGGCAAAGCTGTACAAAGTCGATCTAATGCTCGCTCAATACGGATTTGCATGCTAGCGCGCAGCAGTAAATCCTGTGCGTTGTAACCGCATAATGATAATTCGGGAAAAATAATTAAATCAGCGTTATGTTCATGTGCGGCCTGCACACTTGAATCAAGAATACGTTGCAGGTTGCCGTCAATATCGCCGACGCGAATATTCAGTTGTGCTAATACAGCGCGCAATACAGTTGCCATGCTCAACCCTCAAAATGATTAAAGTGTCAGTTTAGCAAAGCAAAGTGATTGGTGGGCTGTTACTGCAGATAAATTACAAGCTGGATTATGTCGGGCTGATTCTTGATGGCTATTGATTTGCTAGCTGTTAAAGTTAAAAGTCGCATGCCCTACCGATAATAATGAGTCATTGGCAGGGCATGCTCGGCGCGCTAGGAGGTTACGCCGAGAAAGTACTGATTGAGCTGCCCATCCAGCTCACGATTAAAATGTTCCGCTGATTTCATATGCTCATACATAAGTGTGCGTGCACTGGTTGCATCACGTGCTCGGAAAGCCTTTAGTAATTGTTTGTGGTAAGCACAATTGGCACAAGAAAATTCGCGTTGCTCTGGTAAGGCTGCTTTTTTGAAGATTACTAGGTCTCGAATCATGTCATTTAAAAATCGACCAATAAACGCAAGCATAGGGTTACCACAGCGTTGAGCTAACAAAACGTGAAAGTCGAGCTCGGCGATGCGTTGTTCAATGCGTTCATCAAAGGTTTCTGGAGCTACTTCGCACAGACTGATCAGTGCATCAAGTGTATCTAGGTCCTCTTCGGTTATGCGGGGGGTTGCCAGTGCTGCAATCTCTGGCTCTATCAGTGTCCGCAAGGCATATATCTCAGGCCCGGATGGTTGTTCAAAGTGCAAGAAGTTACGCAGCAATTCACTAGCTGTTTCGTAAGGTACTCGCTCAAGAATAGCGCCGCCATTGGGCCCAGTGCGAACTGAGATTAGCCCCTGGACCTCCAGGGATTTCAACGCCTCTCTGACTGTGCCTTTGGAGCACTCGAACTGCTCCATCAGTTCGCGCTCATTGGGGAGTCGGTCGCCAGGCTGCATCCGGTTCAGTGCCACCCATCTTTTGACGGATTCAACAATCTGGTCAGATAGCTTTACTCGTTTAGGAATCCGCAGATTTTTGTTGTTCATCTGTTTTAGCGCCCAAATTAAAAAATCATTATGCCACAACGGTAATTTTTTACGACTAACGTCGAACTATTCTATTTATCAGTATAAATGGATACTGTGGATGACAGCCAATTACGAGAACTCTGTGGATGGCCAAGTGATGACAATTAAAAACTGGAGATAATAAGATATGTCACATTCATCAAGTTTTAGCTGGGAAGATCCACTGTTACTGAGCCAGCAACTGAGCACCGAAGAACGCCAGGTTAGCGAGGCTGCTCGAGCCTACTGCCAGCAAAAATTGCAGCCGCGAGTGCTAAGCGCGTACCGTGAAGAGCGATTTGATCGCGAAATTTTCAACGAAATGGGTGAGATGGGGCTGTTGGGTGCAACAGTGGCAGAGGAATATGGCGGATCTGGTCTGAGCCATGTGTCTTATGGTCTGATCGCGCGTGAAGTAGAGCGGGTGGATTCAGGTTACCGCTCAGCCATGAGCGTCCAGTCATCTTTGGTTATGCATCCAATCGAAGCTTATGGTTCGGAAGAGCAGAAGATAAAGTATCTTCCGCGTTTGGCTGCTGGTGAAATTGTGGGTTGTTTTGGGTTGACTGAACCGGACCATGGCTCAGATCCAGGTTCAATGATTACCCGCGCAAAGAAAGTCGATGGCGGCTTTCTGTTGGTCGGTGCCAAAATGTGGATTACCAATAGCCCAATTGCTGATATTGCTATTGTTTGGGCAAAGTCGGACGCTCACGAAGGAAAGATCCGAGGCTTTATCGTAGAGCGTGGCACTAAAGGTTTCTCTACACCGACGATTGACGGCAAGCTTAGTCTGCGCGCTTCAATTACTGGCGAAATCGTGCTTGAGGAAGCATTTGTGCCAGAAGAAAATCTACTGCCCAACGTTAGTGGCTTGGCTGGCCCTTTTGGCTGCTTGAATAAGGCTCGTTTCGGTATTGCTTGGGGCTCCCTTGGCGCTGCTGAGTTCTGCTGGCATGCCGCTCGTCAATATACTCTAGACCGCAAGCAGTTTGGTCGACCTTTGGCCGCTAATCAATTAGTCCAGCTTAAGCTTGCGAATATGCAAACTGATATTGCTCTCGGTATGCAGGCAGCACTGCAGGTTGGCCGTTTAATGGACAGCGGCAACTGGGCGCCAGAAATGATCTCTCTAATTAAACGCAATAATTGCGGCAAAGCGTTGGATATTGCGCGAATAGCACGTGATATGCACGGCGGTAATGGTGTTTCAGACGAGTTTGGTGTGATGCGTCATATGGTTAACTTGGAAAGCGTTAACACGTATGAGGGCACCCATGACGTACACGCCCTTATTCTTGGCCGCGCACAAACCGGTATCCAAGCGTTTTGTTGATCAATTGTTGAACGAGCGGCTGTTACGGTCGCTCAGGAGAGTAGTAATGGAAAAGCCTTTACAGGGTATCCGAATTCTTGATCTTTCGCGCATCCTCGCAGGACCTTGGTGCAGCCAGCATCTTGCGGATCTTGGTGCGGAAGTGATCAAGGTTGAGCATCCCGAGCGGGGTGATGATACCCGTGGTTGGGGACCGCCCTATCTGAACGAAACTCATGAAGCGGCTTATTACCTTTCAGCGAATAGAGGCAAACGCTCGATTGCAGTAAATATTGCTCTGCCGGAGGGCCAAGAGCTGATTCGAGAACTGGTATCTACCTGTGACGTTGTTCTGGAGAACTTCAAAGTGGGAGGCCTAAAGCGTTACGGTCTTGATTATGAGAGCCTGAAACAGGTAAAGCCGGATCTGGTGTACTGCTCGATTACCGGTTTTGGCCAAAATGGCCCATATGCCAAGCGAGCGGGGTATGACTTTCTGTTGCAGGGGATGGGCGGGTTGATGGATATCACCGGCAAGCCTGATAACGAACCCGGCGGAGGCCCAGTGAAAGTTGGGGTGGCTGTTGTTGACCTGTTCGCGGGTATGTATGCAGCGACATCTATTCTCTCAGCCTTAATTGGTCGTAATCGCAGCGGCAAGGGGACTTGGATTGACCTCGCGCTGATGGATGTTCAGGTCAGCATGCTGGCGAACCAGGCTCTGAATTATCTGACATCGGGGAAGTCACCGGAGCGGCTGGGCAATTCCCATCCTAATATTGTGCCCTATCAGGCGTTTGCAGCGGCTGACGGACATATAATCCTAGCCGTAGGAAATGACGCCCAGTTTCAGCGATTTTGTGAGGTGGCTGGAATGCCTCAATTAGCATCGGATGCGCGTTTTGCGATCAACCGTGAGCGAGTGCACAACCGTGATTTGCTAATCCCGAAAATTGAAACGCTGATTCGAGCGCAGCCTGCGAAATTCTGGCTGGATAGATTGGAGCACGAAGGTGTGCCCTGCGGTCCGATTAATAACATTGAAGAAGTTTTTGCCGATCCTCAGGTGCAGCACCGTGGCATGCAAATGCATATGGAGCATCCCGAGTCTGGGGAAATGAGTCTGGTCAGTAATCCGATTCGGTTTGACGATAAACCTCTTAATGCCGACTTACCCCCGCCCAAACTTGGAGAGCATACAGCAGGTGTTTTGTTTGAATTGCTGCCTGATAGGAAAGCGTATTTGGATACGCTCCGAGAGAAAGGCGTCATTTTGTAACTCAAAGAAACTAAGTAGGTGTTCTTTTTAAGGTGGGGCAAGCGACGCCCTTATCGCAGTATTTAAGAGGTTGGGCTTGAGGTCGTTTGGTAATTGATCAGTTAAATAATAAAAATAATTTTTGTTGGGATGCTCAAAGACATAAGCAATAGCTCCAACACATTCTTAAACGTCAATCATAATTATAAGTCTAAGTAAGACGAGGAAATACCATGCGAATTCTAAAACATGCAGTTGCCATCGTTATGCTAGTGGTCGCGCTCCCAGTGAGTGCTCAACAGCTTTCTATCGCTACCGGTGGCACCGGTGGCGTCTACTATCCTATTGGTGGTGGCTTCGCTGAAATGATCAACAAACATATCAAAGGTGTTAAGGCGACTGCTGAAGTAACTGGCGCTTCAGTTGAAAATATGGGGCTGATTATGCGTGGTGATGCGGATCTTGCTGTGGCTCTGGCAGATACGGTTTATCAAGCGTACTCCGGTGCTGGTGATTTTAAGGGGCGTCATATCAAAAATGTTCGTGTATTGGCCTCGATTTACCCGAATGTTGTGCAACTGGTTACGCTGGCGAAATCTGATATTAAGTCAATTGCTGACCTTAAAGGTAAGCGTGTGTCAGTGGGCGCGCCGGGTAGCGGTACAGAGCTTAATGTGAGGGCATTGCTGGACGCGAACGGTATTCACTATAGCAACTTCACGCCGTTGCGTTTTAATTTCAATGAAACAGCCGATGCAATTCGTGATGGTGATATTGATGCTGGATTTTGGAGTGTAGGCTCACCAACCAGTTCAATTCTTAACCTTGGTGCCACACACGATATTCGTCTTATAAGCTTCTCTGATGAAGAGGTCGCAAATGCTCTGAAAAAAGACCCAGTCTTTGCGCCGTATAAGCTCGCAGCTGGCATGTACGAGGGTATGAATGAGGCTGTTCAGGTCATTAGCATTCCTAATCTGCTTGTTGTTAATAGTGATATGGATGAAGAGCTAGCTTACAAACTGACCAAGTTGCTGTTTGAAAAGACTGATGAGCTGATCGCTGTTCATCCCGCTGCGCATGACACGACTGTTAAATACACTATGGACTCTTCGCCTGTGCCCCTGCATTTAGGAGCACTGCGTTACTTTGAAGAGATTGGTGTTGAGATTCCTGACCGTCTACGTCCGTAAAGTGTGAGAGGTCAAGGGATTATGCAAAAGCAATGCAGTACCGTTCGAGCACGCATGGCGTTATCTAGGTGTTGGCTGGCGGTACTACTGGTTATGTGCTTACCCGTCACCGGAGAAGAGTTTTCTCCTGTTCCAGCCATGCCGTCTAGCCGCCTAAAAGTTGTTACCGAACAAGGTGAAATATTAGTGGATCTTGCTGTTCCGTCAGGCATGCGCTGGTGTATTGAGTGGAATCACTCGGTGAAGAAGTTTGGTGTTTTGGACTGCTATCAGAACGTTGCGGGTGTGATGCAGTTAGAGCGTAGTCACCAACCTGATTTTGCGGCGGGCTTGGGGCATACGGTAGGACGGGGCGAGCAAGTCTCGGACGGAGCAGGTGGCTACTGGATCAATGCAATTGATGAGCCGGTACCCAATAACCAATATTTTTTACGTGTGGGTGCTGAAACGGTAAATCATCGAGTGGTATGGCTAGAAGATGGTCGCCGCCGGCAAGTGAGTCTGAGTATGCGCACGCCTGGGCAACGCGTCACAATTCAACTTGTCGACCCTGCACCATCATACGTTAATTAACAATAAATCAGATAACATCTGAGGATAAAATTATGAATGAGTCCAAACAGTTACTGTCATCAATATCGGACGGGACCGTCATTCAGCCCCGTGCGGTGTTGTGGGCTATAACCATCGTGGCGGTGAGTCTCTCCCTATTTCAACTTTATTCTGCAGGTATCCAGCCCTTAGGGTTATTTTATCAGCGCAGTATTCACCTGTCATTGATCATGATATTGGCATTTTTAATGTTTCCAGCCTTCGGCCCAAACCGTAAGCGTGGAATAGCAGGTTGGGGGCTTGATGTGATATTCCTTGCCGGTGCACTACTGACAGGGGGCTATTTAGTCTTCAACCTAGATGAGGTTTTCAGTCGTGCTGGTTTTTGGAGTAGTACCGATATTCTAGTTGGCTGTATCGCTGTAGTGACGGTACTGGAAGCCAGCCGTCGCGCGGTTGGTTTAGGTATGACCGTGATTGGTTTATTGGCGATTATTTACGCCTTTGCTGGGCCACGTGGTGAATTGCCGTGGCTGGGCGAGTGGATGCCAGGTATTTTGGAACATCGTGGCTACACTATTGACCGTATCGCAGGTCATCTCTATCTGGGGCAAGAGGGTATCTTTGGCCTGCCTTTAGGCGTAGCGGCTACATTCATCTTTGTATTTGTACTTTTTGGCGCTTTCCTCGAGAGTACCGGCGCTGGCAAGTTCTTTATTGATTTGTCTTATGCGGCCACAGGTCGTCAGCGTGGTGGGCCAGCTAAGGCCGCGGTGTTAGCCTCTGCTGGAATGGGATCTATTTCCGGTAGTGCAATTGCTAACGTGGTCACTACGGGCGCATTTACCATCCCGCTGATGAAGAAGCTGGGTTATAAGCCCAAAGAAGCGGGAGGAATCGAAGCTGCGGCCTCTACGGGAGGGCAAATTATGCCACCATTGATGGGTGCTGGTGCCTTTCTTATTGCTGAATACACCAATACGCCGTACATAGATATTGTCAAAGTCAGTATTCTTCCGGCGATTATGTACTTCGCAACCGTCTATTTGTTTGTGCACATCATTGCCCTCAAACAAGGCATGCAAGGGCTACCCAAAAACGAACTGCCGCAAATGCGCGAAGTGATGAAAGAAGGCTGGCACTTTCTGTTGCCGCTGGCGGTGCTAGTTTGGTTGCTTGCGATGAGTATGTCTCCGATGAGGGTTGGCTATTACGCCGTGGTCGCAACCTTGGCTGTGGCAGTAATACGTTATGTGCTGTGGTTTTTATTTGTAGCACCTCAGCAAGGGCAACCGGTAACCTCTACAGCGATCAAAAAAGTTCTACGTGCTGGATTGGTTAAGCTAGTTGAAGGTTTAGAGTTAGGTGCGCGTAATGCCGTGGCGGTATCTATGGCTTGTGCGGTCGCAGGAATTATTGTTGGGATTGTAGGTTTAACCGGTATCGGACTGAAGTTTTCTGCGATGATGCTAGCTTTCTCTGGCGGTAATATTCTGTTAGCTCTGATTATGGTGCTGCTGGCTAGCTTGGTTCTAGGAATGGGACTGCCGGTCACCGCCAGCTATATCGTCTTGATTGTGCTAGTCGGACCAGCGCTTACTCAAGAGTTTGGTGTTCCTTTATTGGTCGCTCACCTAGTAGTGTTCTGGTACTCCCAAGACTCCAACGTGACGCCGCCTATAGCCTTAGCCGGGTTTGCTGGCGCAGCAATTGCTGGCAGTGGCCCAATGGAGACCAGCTTTCAAGCGTGGAAGTTTGCTAAAGGGCTTTACTTAATCCCGTTGTTTATGGTCTTCAAGCCTGAGATCATTATGGGTGGCCCTGTACTGTTGGTTATCTGGAGTGGGCTTATTGGCCTTGTGGCACTGGGTGCCTTTGCTGCGGCATTAGAAGGTTACTTATTTGCTCGTTTGTCGTGGCTGTCACGCCTAGCCATTACAGCTGCAATTATCGCTGTGTTTTACCCTAGTTTGCTGGCTGACATTGTAGGTATGGCTGTAATGGTTATTGTGATTAGCCTTAATTGGCTAGCGAGCAGACGTGAAGTATCTGCGCTACCTGTCACTGCTTAATTATTGTTGAGTAAGTTGAATCCAGTGTGTGAAAAAAAATTAAAACTGGCTGATAAAGTGCATGACTATTTAGATTGTGAGTTATTGTTTGAGTGTTGTGCTAAATAACTGTTTTAAAATAAGAGAGAATGAACATGCAGTTAAAAGATAAAGTAATTATTATCACCGGAGGTGGCCAAGGTTTAGGCCGCGCTATGGCAGAGTATCTGGCTAAGAAAGGTGCGCAATTGGCCTTGGTCGATTTAGATCAAGAAAAACTTGATGCTGCAATTGCTGCTTGCCGAAGTTCCGGTACGCAAGCCCGAGCCTATATTTGCAACGTCGCTAATGAAGAGCAGGTCAATCATATGGTTGCCCAAGTTGCTGATGATTTTGGCGCAATTAACGGGTTGGTCAATAACGCTGGAATCCTGCGTGATGGCCTCACTATTCGCGTTAAAGATGGCGAAATGAGTAAAATGAGTCTCGCCAACTGGCAAGCGGTAATTGATGTCAATCTTACCGGCGTGTTTCTTTGCACTCGTGAAGTCGCGGCAAAAATGATTGAGCTGAAGAATCACGGTACGATCGTTAATATTTCTTCGATTTCTCGTGCCGGTAATATGGGACAGGCGAACTATTCTGCAGCTAAGGCAGGGGTGGCTGCTGATACTGTGGTGTGGGCGAAAGAGCTGGCGCGTTATGGTATTCGTGTTGCCGGTGTTGCGCCGGGCTTTATCGAAACGGAAATGACCAAGAGTATGAAGCCTGAAGCGTTAGCAAAAATGACAGCCCATATTCCTTTGCAGCGCATGGGTAAGCCGGAAGAGATTGCTCATTCAGTGGCCTATATCTTTGAAAATGACTACTACACTGGGCGTATTCTTGAACTTGATGGTGGCTTACGTTTATAAGAGGTCAGTATTGATTGCTTATTGAAAGTGTAGCTTCTGCCTTATTCTGGCGAGGCTGAGTTTGTTAGAAAACTAGCACTCTACCGATGCTCAATAAGTACCGGTAGGGTGCTGTGGCAAGCGTAGCTAGGGATGGTGAGGCAGTCGCCTGTAGTACTAATGAGCGTACAGCATGTCTAAACTTGACTTGGTTTTGAATTATTGTTGTGTCTTCACTATTTTGTGACAAAAGTTTGGATTTAAAAAAATAAGCTGCCTAAAGTTTGCCTTGAAAAATATTTGTAATTTCAGGGATGAATTACCGTGCAAGGAACAAGCTCTCAGCCCCTTCTACTGACGCATACCACTCTGGCAGTCAAAAATGTCATCTGGTTGCTGAGCAGTATTTCTGCATATTATCGCCAGCCGTTTTCAGCAGAGCTACTGTTAAAACAGTTTCCCCCTCCGTTTCTGCTCTCAGATCTGCTTGAAGCCTGCGAAACTATGGGTTTCAAAGTCGGCCTTGTTCCATGGTCAAAAAATACCAATGCCGCAATACCATTACCAGCAATCACTTTTCAGACTATAGGAAACGAGCAAGAAGAGGGTCGTCAAGAGGTGACCCCCGTAATTATTACCGGTTTAAGTGCAGAGGGTGCAAATGGTATATCTGCGGATAGTGCACAGTCGCAATTCTTCACTGTAAAGCAGTTTGAGAATGAGTTTTTAAGTTTTGTCTTGTTGATCAATAAGGCTGAGCCTCGGCTTGAAGATACCCATATAGCTGATGATGTTAAGGTGGAACCTAAAAAATTTGGCTTTTCATGGTTTATCCCAGAGCTACTTAAACATAAAAACATTTGGCGTGATGTTTTACTGGCAAGTCTAGCGATTCAAGTTGTAGGGCTATCTACACCTCTATTTACACAAGTCATCATTGATAAAGTTATTGCTCATCACTCGGAAAGTACCTTGTTAGTGCTTGGTGCGGCATTGATTGTATTCATGCTGTTTACTAGTGCTATGAGTTGGTTACGCCAATATTTGATTTTGCATACTGGCAATCGTATTGACGCGGTATTAGGCGACAAGGTATTGCGTCATTTGCTGCGTTTATCTACTGCATATTTTGCCCAGCGACCCACGGGAACTTTAGTTGCTCGGTTACATGCTGTGGAGCAGTTGAGAGAGTTTATTTCCGGCGCGGCTATTAGTTTGGTATTGGATCTGCCGTTTTTATTGATATTTCTTGCTGTTATGTTTGCCTATAGCTGGCAGCTAACGTTGATAGTTCTTGGGGTTTTGTTTTTTATCGTACTGGCTAGCTTGTTTATGGTGCCTATTTTACGGGCACGATTAGATAAGCAATTTTTGTTAGGCGCACGTAACCAAGCTTTTCTTACGGAATATCTTGCGGGTATAGAGACGGTAAAGTCTTTGCAGCTAGAGCCTGATGTCAATAAGCGTTATGGCACCTATCTGGCGCAATACCTTGATGCAGGATTTGCCACCAAGCAAGTCAGCAACACTTACAGTGTTGTTGCTAGCGGTCTTGAGCAAATGATGACTTTGCTGGTGCTTATTGTTGGGGCTTGGTATGTGATGCAAAACATCGGCTTTACGGTTGGTATGTTGGTGGCTTTTCAAATGTTTGCCAGTCGGTTGAGTCAGCCCTTAATGCGTCTTGTAGGCTTGTGGCAGGAGTTTCAGCAGGCGAGCATTTCAGTAAAGCGTCTTGGTGATATTTTGGATGTGCCGCAAGAGCCCTTTGCCTTAACTCCACGTCGTGTATCTGCTGGGGCGGGACAGGTGCAGATGAAGGAGCTCAGCTTTCGTTACTCCAAGCAACACCCTTGGCTCTACCGTGGACTTAACCTGACTTTGCCAGCGCGTAGGCTAACTGTTATTCGCGGCCCCTCCGGCTGTGGCAAGAGCACTTTAGCTAAATTAATGCAAGGGTTTTATTGGCCAGAAGAAGGCCAGATCAGGGTGGATGATAAAGATATACGGCTTCTTGCTGCAAACGAGCTGCGCAGTCACTTCGGTGTTGTGCCACAGGAAACCGTGCTGTTTTCCGGTACTTTGTACGACAATCTGACCATGGCGCACCCGCATGCCTGCGAATCAGACGTTTACGCTGCTTGCCGTGCTGCAGAAATTCATAATGTTATTGAGCAGCTTCCCGAAGGCTACCAGACGGTTATTGGTGAGCGCGGTAGCGGGCTTTCTGGTGGGCAAAGACAACGTATTGCTATTGCGAGAGCTTTGCTTAAACAACCGAGAGTGCTGATATTTGATGAGGCTATTTCCAACCTTGATCAGCATACCGCAGAACAGTTTGCACAAACCGTCAACCGCCTCAAAGGCAAAGTCACCATGATTTTTATTACCCACCAAGTACCCAAAGGGTTGTTGGTAGATAAAGTAGTTGATATAGAAAATCTAACTACAAAGAGTAGTGCTGAATAGTTATGCGTGGGGGAGTAAACCACTTTATGTCTTATAACAGTATTAACGGTAGCAAAAGCGTTATGGGCGAGATCCATCTAGCTATTGATACCTTTGACACCCAGTTTGCCGAACAGTTTAAAGTGCCTGAATCCCTGCGTGGCCTGCCGATGATGAGCGGCTCTGGCAATGTACGGGACTTACAATAGGCGGCTTAATATGAATAAAAATATTTCTTTAATGCAATATCTAATAGAAATAATAAGATGGGTAGATGGTAAAGTTTTCTTATTGATTATATCTTTTTCTGTTTTGATGCTGATTGATGTTGCTCTTGGCGTTGGTCTTATTCCTATTAGATGGCGCGAAGACTTTGGAAAAGCAGTGGTGTTGATTCTATTTAGTCCTCTGCTTTGTTTTTTGATTATTACAGTAATGAGACTTTTTCCTTTTGCGAGCAAGCCATACTCTGCATGGTTTAGAGCTGGTGCCTGTATTTATTTTTTTATAATTGTTAACTTCTAGAGGCTACTATGAGTGCTCTAAAAAATCTTGTTGAGGCTACACATCACGTAGTTTGAGGTGGGTATGAAGATTATTATGTTGATTATGCAGGCTATGTTGGTCTTGTTGGCGGCAATCATACTGTTTGCCTTTTTTGTAGATACAAGATTTGAAACGTTTGGCTTTTCTGTCTTTGGTGTGGGGCTAAGTCTATTGTTATTTTGGGTTTTAAATAAAATTAAAAATAGATGGCCTGTAAGTAGTTATCTGTCTAGATTTTTATTGTGCTTGAGTTACTTATTTTGCTTTGCTGGATTGCATCAGTTGATTAGTTATTTTATTTATAGTAAAGGGGGGGTGATTTATTCTTTAATTTTAATTTTGGTGTCCGTTATTGTTTTTTTTATAAGAGTGGGCAAGAAAAGCGAGCGGTGAGGATGTCTTGTTAATGGTGTTGCGTTTAGATATTGGAGAATATCATGACTAATAAGGTTGGTTCAATTAATGAAGTTGTTCAGGTAATTGAAAATACTACCTCCATAGCGGAAGCTGCTGATACGCTTTCGTCTGAAAATTCATCAGCAATAGCAGCTTTGGGTGCAGCGCATACGTTAGCTTCTAATATTCCTGGTACTGGTGCTCCCGGAGCTGTTTTTTTAGGTAGCGTTGGTCAGGCGATAAGCTTCGCATCTGTAGCTTCGGCAGCTTCTGATGGAGAGTTTACGTTTGCTGATGTTGCGGCAGCATCAGCAGCGCTAGGTGCGGTACTTTCTCGAAGTCCGTACCCGCATGCGCAAGCAGCAGGTGTATATTTCAGCTTGTACGCAATTTCAGTGCCTTACCTAAACAGTATTGGTTACTGGATTGGACAAAACTTGCCGCTACCACATGAAATTTCTGCTTGGTGGAACCAAGCCAAAAACTGGGTCTGGCCTCGCGACCCCATCATCCTCGACTTGGACGGCAACGGCCTGCAAACGGTCGGTCTGGCTTCCAATATCTACTTCGACCACAACGGCGACGGCATTCTTACTAAAACCGGCTGGGTGGGTGAAGGCGATGCCTTGCTGGTTTGGGATAGAAATAGTAATGGCCTGATTGATAATGGCGCTGAGCTGTTTGGTGATTTTACGCCGATGCCGGATGGCTCCTTGGCACCCAACGGTTTTGCTGCGTTGGCTGCACTTGACTTGAATGGTGACGGCATTCTCGATGCCTCTGATCCCGCTTTTGCCGAGTTGAAGCTCTGGGTCGACAGTGATCAAAACGGTGTTACCGGCGAAGGCGAATTAATGTCTTTGGCCGATGCCGGTATTGCCTCGCTCAATTTAGGCGGCACCCTGAAAAACCAGAAACAAAGCAACGGCAATACCCTAGCCCGTGAAGGCAGCTTCACCCGCACCGACGGCACAGAAAGTGCCATGGGTGAGTTCCATTTGGCCATTGATACCCTTGACACTCAGTTTGCCGAACAGGTTGAAGTGCCTGAATCTCTGCGTGGCCTGCCGATTATAAACGGCTCCGGTAACGTGTGGGATTTACTGTTGGTGGCTTGAGTTGATTGGTCAATTTATCGTGTATGAGTATGAAGCTTATGAATAAAGAAGAAATAGATAAAAAGCTATTAGAACGTCGAGTCAGGATCGAAAGAGTGGTTGCCAGATCTTTATTGGTGGTTTTTTTGGCCGCTTCAGTAATTGTTTTTTTCATGGTCGAGTCTAGATTTGGATTGCATAGATATGTGGGGATGCATTTTTGGGCTACGGCCATTGCCCAAATGTGGTTTTATTTTGTTTGGTATAGGGAAGATAAACTGTCGAGAGTAAATAGTTTTTCATGTGTGTATAGCGAATTAAAGCTTGAGTCAAAGATTATCGCCGTTGCTCTCGGCGCTTTATTTCTAGCTTTATTTTTATTTGAAAACCTAAGAGGTATTGATTATGTCAACAGCTAGCCTAGCAGAAATTGGAGTGGTGATAGTTTCAACTGCTGATAACGCAGCTGGAGCCTATGAAA
>Ga0265293_10005208_pt1 | contig 21980 bp, 21 predicted proteins | sample Munlanlewell138R_FD_192505 | JGI IMG/M metagenome (GOLD analysis project Ga0265293, IMG submission 192505) | Leachate microbial communities from a municipal landfill in Southern Ontario, Canada - Leachate well 138R | ecosystem: Engineered > Solid waste > Landfill > Unclassified | place: Canada... | reverse complement strand
GGAAATGGGTAAAGCGCTATGAAGAGGGAGGTTATGAAGCGTTAAAGAATTCAAATCGCTCAAAACGAACAAGCAAGGTTCCGGCGGAAGTAAAAGAGAAAATAATTGAAACACGTGAGACTTATAAGAGTTGGGGTGCATATCGTATACGTGTTCAAATGGATTTAACTTATAGTCTGACAACAATTCATAAGATTTTAGTAGAAGCAGGTCTAATAAAGAAGAAAAAGAAGAAGTATCAGCGTCGAAGAGATATGAGTGAAATAAGAAAGCAGTACGGTCCTTTTGAAAAGATACAGGTAGATATCAAATATTTAACTGATATTCCTGAAATAGCTCTATTCTTGAGATGGAACAATATGCCTTTATATCAAATAACAGCTCGTGATTACCGAACTGGTATTCAATACATTTGTTATTGTTATGAGAAAACAAGCACGAACTGTGGTATATTTATCGATTATTTATGCTCTCATCTTAAAGAGAGTGGTATAGACCTTTCTAAAGTAGTGTTTCAAACTGATAATGGTAAAGAGTTTGTGAGTAACTCTACAAAGAAGATGTCCTTATTTGAAGAGATTGTGACTATTAAATACGGAGCTACTCACCAGCGTATTCCGCCAGGAAGGCCTACCTATAACAGTGATGTAGAGACCGTTCATAAACTAATCGAAGATGAATTCTACTGTGTAGAGGAGTTTAGCTCCAAGAAAGACTTTATCCTCAAAGCTTTCTCTTATCAAATCTTTTTCAATCGGCTCAGAAAGAACAGAAATAGAGAGGATAAAACTCCGCTTCAAATACTAAAAGACTGTGGTAAAGGGAAATGGCATAATGCTCTGGATCTGTTTCCAATTATTACGGATGAAGCTATTAAGAATATCATCGAGATTAAACAGGGTGGATACTTTTATGGTGTATCGCCCAGTAAAAGGTAGTATTGGCTTGACATTATCTCGATGGTAATAATCTATGGTAGGTAATGATGTTTATCGTTGTTACAGTTGGTAACCTCGGTGAAGTCAAGAAAAAATAAGGAGAAATTATGACACTGTTGAAAAACTTTTTCGGTTCGAAAAAGGGAATGATTATCACTGGTTTAGTGATAGGAATTTTCGCAGCGCTTTTGCAAAAGCTCGGGAATCCCGCTAATATGGGAATCTGTGTCGCTTGTATGGAACGAGATATCGCTGGTGCACTCGGCTTCCATCGTGCGGAAGTTGTTCAGTACATCAGGCCTGAGATTATCGGTTTCGTTTTAGGTTCGCTAATAGCAGCTTTACTGTTCAGAGAGTTCAAATCAAGAGGTGGATCAGCCCCTGTGGTTAGATTTATGCTTGGTTTCTTTGCTATGGTAGGTGCATTAGTGTTTCTTGGTTGCCCATGGCGTGCATTGCTTAGGTTAGCAGGAGGGGATCTGAATGCTATTTTAGGTATTGCTGGTTTAGCGGTTGGAGTGGGCATAGGTGTTGGATTTATTAAATCAGGTTACAGTTTAGGTGCTAACAAAAAGACATTCGGTTTTGCCGGTTGGATTTTACCAATTATAATGATAGCTTTATTGATCCTACTTTTAGTATTTCAAGGTAGAGATTTAGAGGGTAGAAGTCTTGCTCCATTTTTCAGTAAGACTGGTCCTGGATCAATGAGAGCGCCTATTCTAATCTCATTAGCAATTGCTTTGGTTGTTGGCTTTCTTGCGCAAAGGAGTCGTTTTTGCACAATGGGGGCGGTACGAGACGTTATCTTAATGAAGGATATGCACTTAATGATAGGTGTTATCGCTCTTGTGATAGGGGCTTTTGCTACTAATCTAATCTTTTCACAATTCAAACTCGGTTTTGACGGTCAACCGATTTCACACACAAATCACCTTTGGAACTTTGGAGGGATGCTACTATCTGGCTTAGCTTTTGCATTGGCAGGTGGGTGTCCTGGCAGACAGCTATTCCTGAGCGGTGAGGGTGACGGTGATGCGGCAATATTTGTTTTCGGTATGATTGTTGGAGCTGGATTCGCTCACAATTTCGGAGCTGCAAGCTCAGGTACTGGAGTAGGTCCTTGGGGTCCAGGTTCCGTGATTGTTGGAATAATCTTTTGTCTTATCATCGGGTTGACGATGAGAAGTAAAGCTTAGGAGGTTTTATGGAAAGAATAGACGTAAAAGGCCTGTCGTGCCCACAACCGGCGTTCGACACCAAAAAAATGCTTGATAAATTAGGCAAAGGGGAATTAGAGGTTCTTACAGACTCAGGTACCGCTCGTGACAACATAGTCAGGTTGGCTAAGAAGAACGGATGGGAAGCTGAGATTGCTGAGGAGAACGGCGATATTCTCATAAAATTAAAGAAATAGGTATGTGAAAGGTTTGCTCATAGGCTTGCTCACTGAGGTGGTAGGTCTATGAGCTTACCGAATACAATTATAGATAGATAAAGAGAGGTTGATTATGATTTATTTAGACAATTCTGCAACATCGTTTCCAAAGCCCGAAACTGTAGGACAAGCTATGCTTAACTTTATAAATAACATCGGAGCAAACCCCGGTCGTTCCGGACACGTGCTTTCAATAGAGGCTGCAAAAGTAGTCTATTACGCCAGAGAAGAGATTGCAGAATTATTTGGAGTTTCAGACCCGTTACGCGTGGTGTTTAGCAGCAACGCAACAGAATCAATAAATATGGCTATCAAGGGTATGTGTAAACCGGGCGATCACGTTCTGGTTAGTCCGATGGAACACAATGCAGTTATGAGGTGTTTGGAGAACTGTCGTTCTCACGATGTATCTTTTTCGGTTTTACCCTCAAACGATGAGGGGATGGTTTTAGTCGATAAGATGGCTGAGGCGATTCTTCCTAATACTGTTTTGATCATAGTTAACCACGTATCAAACGTTAGTGGCTTGATCCAGCCCATACGTGAGATTGGAAAAACAGCTAAAGAGTTAAATATACCGTTTTTGATTGATGCAGCGCAATCTGCAGGTGTTTTTGATATTAATATGGAGACTGATAATATTGACCTCGTTGCCTTTACCGGGCATAAAGCACTCTACGGTCCGCAAGGGACTGGTGGACTCGTTATAGCTGACGAGTTTAGTCACGACAGAATTGCCCCTTTGAAATATGGTGGGACTGGTAGTAAATCTGAATGTGAAGTGCAACCCTCCTTTCTACCCGACAAGTTTGAGAGTGGAACACAGAACGCCGTTGGTATCGCTGGCCTTTTAGAAGGGGTGAAATACATCAAAAAGATAGGCTTGGATAACATCCGTGCAAAAGAAAAAGAATTAGCCAAGCGGCTCTATGAAGGGCTTAGCTCTATACCAGGCATTAAAATATATAGTAAAAATAACGAAAACTACGCAAGCACAATTCCGTTTACCATAGATAGTATAACGACATCTGAGATTTCGGATATCCTTAATGAAAAATATGGTGTGCTCTGTAGAGCCGGACTACACTGTAGCCCAGGTGCACATAGTAAAATCGGAACTTATCCCGATGGAACTGCCAGACTCAGCCCCGGCTGGTTTACCACTCAAGAGGAGATAGATAAAACTATCGAAGCTATCAAAGAAATGGTTAATGGAAGCTGAATATGAAGTCGTATGGGTATGTGTTATTTTACTCAACAAGCGCCGCACTTAGGACTGAAAAGGTAGCTAAAATATTGAATATCCCTGTCAAATTAGTCTCAGTTCCCCGGCAGCTTGGCTCTGACTGTGGAGTCTGTATCCAATTTGATACAGCTTATGAAGAGGGTATACGGGAGCTGCTTGAGAGTAAGCGGATTGAGTATTCCCGCATTCATATTTAGTTATGGAGGCTAAAAAACTTGGTAAAATAGGGGAGAGGTTAGCTGCAGAGTATCTGACCGACAACGGTTACCAAGTCATAAGACGCAACTATCATACCCGTTACGGTGAGATAGATATCATCGCTTTTAAGGATGATGAGATTGTTTTTGTTGAAGTAAAAACAAGACACAAAGATAGAGCTGCAGCCTATTCGAATGTCTCTAATGTAAAGCAAAGAAGAATGGTTAAAAGTGCAGTTGATTTTTTGGGTTCAGAATCGGAGTATACTTCTTATAGAATTAGATTTGATGTGGTGGCTATCTGGAACGTATCTGATGAGGAAACGTTCCAGATAGAACACCTTGTTGACGCCTTTCGAGTAGACGACCTATACGAGCTTTAATTGCCCATCTTTTTAAGAGTGCTTAATCTGTTACTGTAGCCGGTGTAATCATCAAAATTGGCTCATTTTTCATTATCTCTAATAGTCTGTAGGCACGCTCAAAAGTAGGATCTTTAATCATCTTTTGTTTGATTATCCTTTCCAAGACTAAGAAATCAAACTTGTTTTCGATAATGAGGTCTATCAAGCTCTTAGTGTGTGGGAAATATGATACTTGGTAGTCTGCTACTTCTGCAAGAGCTGCAGCCCTTGCGATCGCTAAATTCAGAGAGCCTACTTCGTCTATTAGATTGTTTTTAAGTGCTTTCCTGCTACTCCAAGTTCTTCCCTGAGCCACCTTTTCAACCTCGTCGATTGATAGCTGACGTCCTGTAGCAACGCGGTCTTTGAACTCTAAATAGACATTATCCATATTCTTTTGCATTGCATTAAGGTCTACTCTGTTAGGTTTTTCCCACATATTTAGGAAGTTACTGAACTTACCACGGGTAATTGATTGGACGTTGAATCCTATGTTTTTGCCAGCTTGATGAGCGTTTGGCAGCATAGAGACTACGCCGATAGAGCCCGTCAAAGTGTATGGGTCTGCAAAAACATAGTCGCCTGGTGCTGAAATATAATAACCTCCAGAGGCTGCTACATCGCCCATTGAAATAATTAAAGGCTTATCAGAAAGCTCTTTGACTAAGAACTGGTATATTTTTTCTGATTCAAGTGCGCTACCGCCAGGGCTATTAACTCTGAGGACTATACCTTTGATTGAAGGGTCTTTCTTTACCTCCTTAATAATTTTCTCAACCTTCTTGCTGCTCAACACGTTGGTATCAAAAGAGGAGGAGGATTGTCCTATGTTACCCTGTAAGTAGACGACTGCGATCGTATCTTTTCTTTTCACTAAGGGGAGTTTATAGTCATATTTTGCGATAGAGGAGATCTGTTTTTCTTTTAGACCTAAGTTTTCAATTAGGCGATCTCTGTGGCAGAGCTCATCTACTATGCCACTTTCAACGGCAAAGTCACCGTTGATAAAGAGCTCATCTCTCTTCTCATAAATGTTAAATATTTCACCAAAGTTAAGTTTACGACGAACTGAAATATCGGTAAGCATCTGGAAGTAAATGTCGTCTAAGAGCTGATTATAAGTCTCTTTCATCTGAGTAGACATTTCGTTACGGTTAAAGTTTTCACCTGCCCCTTTATAATTACCACTGTGCAATACGTTTATCTCTATGCCTAACTTATCGAAAAAGTTCTTCATATAGAGGGCAGAGATACCGATACCGCTGAGATAAACACCTCCAGACTGTGAAGGGACTAAACATATTTTATCAGCCGCTGAGGCAATGAAATAATCACTATTATAGGCTGTTTCTAAATAAGCTACTACCTGTTTGCCAGACATCTTAAAGAGCTCAATTGCATCAATAAGCTCGTTCATAGTTGCGTATCCTGCCGATACTGCTGCCGGCTCCAAAATAAGACCCGAAATGTTATTGTCTATAGCAGCATGCTCGATTCTATCTATGAGCTGCCGAACTGACAGTGTTTTATCAGAAATAGAAAACAGATCCTCGTCCACCTCTTTGTGTTCGACTAAGCTACCCGATAACTTTATGTTGAGATAAGTGCCCGGGTGGATCGTCGGAGCTACCTGTTTACTCCCTAATTTCACAAGGCTGATAACACTTGAAACGCTTATTATAATTAGAAATATAAAGGTTGTTAGACAACCAAAAGTAAACCATCTCCTTTTGATTTTGCCCTCTCTTTTGTTGTCGGTTCTGGTGGGAGCTGGACGTGGGGGGATAGGTTTTGGATCATTCGTGTAAAGTGGCATAGTTTTCCTCCTTTCTTAACTCAAAACATCAAGGCGTATCTTGAGAAGTTTCTCTCCTTCAACAAGATACAATGATTTATCTAAAATGTCATATTCACTCACAAACTTGATTTTGTCTGTGCTTTGATAATTTGCTAAAGTATCCCCGTTTAAGGGATTAACTACGGTTAAACCGTCAGACTTCGGAACAATTAAAACACTGTTGTTCAGACGTCTATCGGTCTCCAAAGAAATGTTTATTATACTGTAGCAATACTCTTCGTCCTTGCTGTTGAGTTCAACTGCTGTCTTGGCAGACCAAACAATTTCACCAGAATCACGCTTTATACAGTGTAGCAAGTTTTTGTTTGTTGAAGCAAGGAGTAGATTTGAATCGAGTATTTTTAACGAGTTAATTTGCTCCTCTAATTCAAGGTGCCATAGTATTTCGCGGTCTCTTTTATTGAGCGAGTAGAGTGACTTTTTTGAGGCTAAATAGAACTGTCGCATATCGTAATAAGGTTTAGACGTTCCGTCAAAAGAGAGATCTTTCTCCCACTCTAAGACGAGCTGGATGTTTCTTGCAGGGGTTAAGAGCGCCTCTAAATCAATGTTTATGCCCTCTTGTAGCTTCGATAAGTCGATGTTGCTGACGGTTAAATTGAATTGCTCGCGGGTTGTGACTATCTTATCTTCAACGATATTATTGCCTCGAAAGAAATAATACATCGAGAAAATTAGCATAAGAATTAGAAGAACAGCGCTAAATCTGAACTGCTTTGCTTTATACCAAGATGTTTTAGGTAGCTCTACTTCTTTCTGTTTGTGTAAGATAGCGTAGGGGAATGGCTCTGTTTGAAAGAGGGTGGCAAAATACTCTGTAATAGCAGAGTCATTTTTCTCTTTGAGATCAATTCTGTATGCCTGGTCAGCAGAGAATGCTATGAAGGTCGAGTTGTGAGGAAAGTCGATAGAGATGATTTTTTTATGATAGTCTTTCGCTTCAGCTCCTAACAAGCCCAACTCAGCCCTTGTTTTGACGTTAAAGTTTTCCCAGTTATTTCCATAAACTGTTAACTCTTCATCAAATACTAAGCCACATAAAAAGCGTCCACAAGCTGTGAAACAGAGCTTTTCTTCTTCAGTCACTATCAACAACAGAGAGATCCCTTGCTCAACGGTGTCAAACTTTCTGAATTGAGCGTGAAGCTCCCAGTTAAGGTTTAATAGAAATTCTTTAAGTTTTGTCTCTATTTGTCCCCACGGTGTATTTTCGAAGCCTAATTTAAGTGTCTGCTCTAAGATATAAGAGGTTATTCGGCTGTAATAAGGTTGCTCGTCACGGTAGTGAAGCATTAGGACTAAGTTACGATCTTTCTGTTGAAAGTAGTCAGAAAAGTATAGATTGCTCTTATGGTTTTCAGAGTGAAATATTTTGATGCTCATTCTCCTATAACCTCGCTACCTACCACTTACCACTTAATAAAGCTTCTGATAAAGATTCTTATCAGTGAAGGGATATTTAGCATAATATTGGTATAAGACGCATTTGCCAGTGGGCAATAGCATTCTTTGCGCTTGATACTACGTCGCAATTTTTTGGCTTCTTTGGAGAACCAAACCTTACGAAAGTCATAGTCATTGTCCCTTAAGTTACCCACCGACTCAGCTCTTACACAGCAAGACCAAACATCGCCATTAGTGGCTATCTGACAGGACGCTACCCCTGCATAACAAGGAATTACTTGCTTCTGGTCACGTAAAATCTTCTTAACTAAATTGTAATACTCTATTCTGAGAGCTTGAGTGATGCGGTTCATACCATAAAACTTGCGGTTGCGTATTCTATGTAAAAGAAAATCTATGGCAGAACGATACTCTAAAGCAGTTGGAGTTATATCGTGTCCAATGTTATTCAATTCTTTCCGTTCTTCAGCTATTTCGGTGATATAAGAGTCTGGGTTCAGAGCGAGCAGTCCATCAGCTATAGAAGGGAAACTATGAACGTTAAAGCGAGAAATAACAGTGTGGATACCTACTGCTAAGTTAGGGGCTTTCAGTCGCATTAAACCGCGATAAGTTGCCATTACTTTCTCATAGTTGCCAGGAACGTTCCGAATCTGGTCGTGCTGTTCACCTATGCCGTCAATAGAGAGGTTAACTACTATCTGGATGTCAGGGCAACGTTGACAGATCTGCCTGACCATCGGAACTATTCTTTGAGTTAAAATACCGTTGGAGGGTATGTTTATTATGTTTGGATGACAATGACGGTATATAGCAGAGATTATCTCGGGGAGGTCTTTTCTTAGAAATGGTTCACCGCCGCTGATAGTGACCCAAAACGGTTTCTTGCCAAGCTTTCGGAAGATCTCATTGTATTCCTTCACCGATAACTGATCGTTGGGTAAAGAGTATACATTACAGGTTTTGCAACGGGAATTACATCGATTAGTGACACTTACAGTGTAACTTACCGGGAGTATTCTCGGGAAACCAAAGTAGTAATAAAAACGGTATACAATTAACTTAAAGAATAGTTTAATCATATGTCGACCTTCTTAGTAGATGTTGATATATCCCATTTGAACGGATTCTTCTTCTTGATAACTAAGTCATACCAGCCTAAATAACGTGACCAAGCTTCAAGGAGAATGATGGCTACCATATAGTGAATTTTGAGCGGGTGAGTCACCATCTCGGTTAATAGAGGTTTAAGTAGAAAAGAGGGGTTGTTTGTGCTGACATTATAGGTTTCCGTCTTTTTTAACCATAAGTGACCTGCTGCAATACGACGTCTTTGCTTCATAAAGTCTTTAATTGTGTCAGCCCCTTTGTTGTAGACAATTGCGTCAGGAGCGTATTTGAGTTCTAACCCCTTTGCCCTGATTATTGCTTCGATACTCGCTTCATCTACTGCGCTTTCGGGTGGAATCCCATCCATAACTTTACGGAAAGAAACCATCTCTCCCATTTTTGGTGATTGTAAAGCTATCTTGTGGTGAAGTCGCCATTGAACATTTACCCAGTAGCCTACAAAGTTGTTCTCTTTATCGGTAGGGACCGGATGACATCCAACCATCCCTACTTTTTCATCTAAATAAGGGGCTACCAACCTTTCAATAGTGTTTTCCGCAGGGATTACATCACCGCTTATTATAACAGCTATATCATTTTGAGCTAACTCTATAAAGGTGTTTATAGCAGCTGATTTACCGCGTCTTTCGCTCTCTTGAATCAGCTTAATAATAGGATTTTTCTCTGAATACTCAGTAACAAGCTCATCTGAACCATCAGTTGATGCACTGGAGACCACTATTATTTCTTCAATCCTTGCAATACGTAGATTTTGATTCAATAGAGCGTCCAAGAGCTTTCCAATGTTTTGCACTTCGTTGTGAATAAAGATTCCAATGCTGCAAGGCAAAATTTCTTTTAAGCCACCTTCCTTTGTAACAGTGTTTTTGTTATCTTTGAATTCTTTAGTCATATCCTACCCTTATCCTATCTTATTTACGGGTTAATTCTTTGGCTACATTGTCGAGAACGCCATTAATGAATCGAGCTGATACATCACCGCAAAATTTCTTGGCAATCTCTATAGCTTCATTGATGGCTACTGGCGCTGGAGTTTCTAAATAAAGTATCTCTCCAATAGCCATCCTCATAATATTGCGGTCAAGTGGAGTTAGTTGGTCGACTCTCGACTTATCTAAGTATGGTTCTATCTCAAGGTCTATTCTGTCAAATCGGTCTACAAGAATGTTCATAAGCTGATTGGCGTAAGTCGTGACAGGGTCACCAGGCTTGACTCCATTCATATCAAAAACATTATTTAATACCTCTTGATAGATAAGTCTCGGGATATACTCATCAGCTTCTGTGATAAGTCGTGTGAAATCTAAGTTGTAAAGACATTGCAGGGCAAGCTCTCGCCCCTTACGACGTAGACCCATTACTTAATGCTCCGATAGAGATTAACCATCTCGATTGCCGATAAGGCTGCACTCCATCCCTTGTTACCTGCTTTGGTGCCTGCACGCTCAATGGCTTGATCAACTGTGTCAGCTGTTATAACACCGAAAATGACAGGTGTGCCAGACATGAGAGAGACTTGGGCGATCCCTTTGCTTACTTCAGCAGCTACATAGTCGAAGTGTGGTGTGTCGCCACGGATAACAGCCCCTAAGCATATAACCGCATCATATTTACCAGTATCGGTAATTCTTTTAGCCAATGCTGGAATCTCAAACGCACCAGGTGCCCAAAAGATACTTATTTCTTTCTCAGTGACATTGTGTCGCTTAAGACAGTCAAGGCTCCCCTCTAATAACTTATTGCCGATGAACTCATTGAATCGGCTAATCACTATAGCATAATTAGCCTTTTCTGATACTAATTTCCCTTCATATACTTTATACATATCGTTCTCCATCTTGTTTTATCTTGTTCGACATCAGTAGTTTTATTTAAGAAGAAGCATTTTCTTTGTAATGCTTTCCTTTTCACTGTCAACTTTATAGAAGTAAAGCCCACTTGATAATCCTTCGGCATCAAAAGCTACTTCGTTTCGACCACTCCCTTTAGGTACGTTATCCAATAAACAGGTCACCTTTCTACCCTTGATATCATATACGTTGATAGATATGTTGGAGGGTTGGCTGAGTGTAAACGATATAGTAGTGGTGGGATTGAATGGGTTAGGATAGTTATCTACTATTAAATCGTTTTTACGGGGTAGCTCGACAAGTTTGTCTGCAGAAGTTACGCCACCCTTTTTGTAAACACCTAAACCGCCGCCATTAAAGCCAATCCATAGATTGCCATAGGGGTCAAACTCTAAACAGCTAATACTGTCATGAGCTATGCCTGAGTTCTTGGTGTTAAATTGTGACCATTCGTAAAAAACATCATCCCACACTATCAGTCCGCCACCATCAGTACCGGCCCAAAGTTTCCCTTTAGCGTCTATAGCTAAAGAGGTCACTACGGTATGGGGCAGACCTGAATTTTCAGGGGTATAGCCGGCAAAGGTTTTGAAGTCGCCTGTTTTTGATATTCCACCCTTATTAGCAACCCATGTGTAATAATTATGGTCCATCTTAACATCTGTTATGCCATCGTCAGCAAACTTAGCGTTTCCTTTATTGTATCTTGACCATTCCACTCCGGCTATTCTTATTAGCCCTTTTTGTGTACCAATCCAAGTAGAGTTAGTATCATCGATGTTAATAGTCGTTACGTGGTTGTGTGGCATAATTGAGTTTTCAGTATCGAAGGTAAACCAAGTTTCTTGCTCTAAAAGCGCTAAGCCACCCAAAGTACCGATCCATAGCTTCTCAGAATAACCTCTATCATCAAATTTAACACAAGTGATGTTGTTGTTGGGTAATTCAGAATTACTGGTGTTATAGACTGTCCATACACCTGCTTTACTGATGTTTACAAGGCCACTGCTGGTAGCGATCCAGACCTCCCCTTCAGGGGTGATGTTATAATCGTTAATAGTATTTGAGGGTAGTCTTGAGTTTTGATTGTTTAATACATTCCAATTCCTACCGTCAAAAGAGGCTAACCCCTCTCTGGTACCTAACCACTTAATAGTCTCTTTCTCTATTGTTATAGATTCGATATTATTGCTCGGTAGTCCTGAGTTTGAGGTGTCGATTAGTGACAACGTTTCTGAGGAAGTAAACTTGGCTAAGCCAACAGTAGTGCCTATATAAATATTGTTATCGCTTGCCGCTGTAATGAAGTTCACTCTATTGTCTGGCAGCTTTATGTTTGCCTTATTATAAACGGTCCAAGTGTTTTTATGGAACAGCCCAACCCCTCCACCATAAGTGCCTACCCAGAGGGCATCTTTGTCATCTTTATAGATAGTTTTAATGTTGTTGTTAGGTATGCCAGAGTTGTTTGTTTTATATACTACCCAGGGTCTATCATCTAAAAACTTGACTAAACCACCAGAAGTCCCTATCCAGCGGGTATCTTCATCTATATAGATACAGCTTACACTGTTGTTCGGAAGGTCTGAGTTGCTTGTGTTATATGTTCGCCATTCCTCTCCATTATAGACGATTATGCCACCAGGTGTTCCAAACCAAGCGTTCCCTTCTGAGTCAGTAGTAACGAAGTTGATACGGTCATCTGGAATATCAGAGTTTTGTAATGTGAAATACTCCCATTCTTCCCCGTCATAACGAGCTGCTCCACCTATGGTAGCTATCCAAACGTAATTGTTAACATTGTCGTAAGCTACCGATCTAATGTAGTCGCTCTTAATCTCTGTCTTCTCAAAATAGTGCTTCTTCCAGTTTTCTCCGTCAAACTCAGTCAATCCGTATAATGTGGCGATCCATAACGTGCCTGAGTCGTCAGTAGCGAGAGAGTAGACAATGTTTGAGGAAAGGCCGGATTCGGTCTTATTGTAGAACTTTTGTTTCAAGCTTCTTACATTGTATTCGATCAACCCTCCGGAAGTGGCTATCCAGAGGATATCACCGGAGCTGTTTAGGCTTTGAATATTTCCATTATATGTATAGTTCATCCACTCTGCTGCGAAGGCAAAGGATACGAGAAGCAGTGTCAGCAACAAGGCTAACAGATTATTTAGTTTCATTTTAATCACTCCATAGTTTGAATTATTAGTTGCCAGCCTCTCATTATTTAGTTAGAGGTCAGGCCAGCAAAGTCTATTTTCACGGTAGTTGGCACGTTCAGCTCTACTTTTCTATCATTCTCATCGAAAGAGAAGTTTAGTTTAAACGTTCTTCCTCTCATCAGAGGTTGAGCTAATTCAGGCCACTCTATGACAACTACCCCTTCATCCAGCATCTCTTCTATGCCTAATGACCAAATGTCTTCATTATTTTTAAGCCTATACAGGTCTATATGAAAGAGCTTTAATTTATCTCCCTGATATATGTTTACAAGGACAAACGTCGGACTATTGATAACCTCTTTAACTCCGAGCTCAAGGCCTAACTGTTTAGTAAAGAAGGTTTTTCCAACGCCTAAGGTTCCATCCAGCGCAATTATGTCTCCAATACTCAAGTGAGGAGCGATAGACTTAGCAAGCTTTGTCGTATCCTCTTCACTTTTGAGTATGAAGTTTCTTGTCATATTTTTGTCTTTCTCTGACTCTGCTTACCTATTTTTTTGGTCTACAGATAGCGAGTGGCAGGATCATCTCTTCCAAAGAGATACCGCCGTGTTGGAATGTTCCGTTATACTGTTTTTGGTATTGGTGGTATGAGTTGGGGTAGACAAAGTAGTAATCATCTTTGGCGAAGATATAGTTGTCCACGATATTCTGTGCAGGTAGACCGTACATATTAGGATTTTTCACGTAAACAGCGTGTCTTTCGTTACAGGTGAGATTCTTGCCTTGCTTATATCTAACTGTGTTACTTGTATCTCTATCACCGATTGCTTGGGTAGCTCTGTTTACTTTAACAGAGCCGTGGTCTGTGCTCAGTACGACAATCGCATCTTGTTGGCTAATTATTTTAAGCGCTTCATATAGTGATGAATGCAAGAACCAGTGTTTAGTAAAGGCTCTAAGTGCTTGCTCATTTGGTATAGTTTCTTGGAGGATTTGGTCTCTTGATCTGTGGTGTGTTAGGAGGTCCAAGAAGTTATAGACGAGTATGACCAGTTTTTCTTTACTCCAGCTCTCAATTTTTCTGAGCACAAAGTTACCTTCTTCGATATTGAATATCTTAACGTATTTACTGGAGGGGTCGAGAGCGAGCCCTAAGTCATTCAAGTGAGCATCTAAAAGCTGATGTTCGTTTCTATTTCTACTACTCTCCATTTCAGAAACGTCAACCCAGTAAGAGGGGAATTCATTAGCGATATCAGCTGGGAGCAGTCCGCTAAAGAGTGAGTTTCTTGAGTACGGTGTTGCGGTAGGGAGGATAGAGTAGTAGTAATCCATTTCTATGTCGAACAGTTCAGCGATGAATGGTGCTATAGCGTTATACTGGTCTAATCTAAGGCAGTCTAAGATGATAAAGTAGACCGGTTTGCCTTCTGAGAATAGTGGTGTAATGTATTCATTGATGATATCGTATGAGAGTGGTGGCCTATCATCGCTTTTAAGCCAGCGCGGATAGTTTTCTTCGATGTAGTTACAGAACTCAGAGTTACAGTTCTTTTTCTCTAAGAAGTGCATTTGGGACAAGGTTGGATCGTTCATTTCATCGATTACAACTTCCCAATTACAGATTTCTTTATAGATATCAACCCAATCTTCCCAATCTGGTTTAGAGAAAAGTCTTTGGTTAACTTTTGTGGAGAAGAGTGAGTATTCTTCTCCTATCTTATTTCGTCTAATCTCATCAGCGTGGAAGATTTTCTTAATTGCCATGATGATTTGGTTAGGGTTAATAGGTTTGATCAGGTAGTCAGCAATTTGACTTGCTATTGCTTTTTCCATCAGCCCTTCTTCTTCACTCTTAGTGATCATAATGATCGGTAAAGAAGAGTTGATAAGCTTTATTTCTTTAAGTGTGCTCAGTCCATCTAACCCTGGCATTTGCTCGTCTAACAATACTAAGTCAAAGTTTTCTTCTAATATTAAATCTATTGCATCTCTACCATTAGTGACAGTTTTGACAAGATAGTCGCGTTCTTCGAGGAACATTACAAACGGCTTTAGATGTTCTATTTCGTCGTCGACCCAAAGTATTTTAACTTTATGCATATTTATACCTCTCTATTTGTCTTTATATATTGTTGCTTAGGTTTGAAAGTCGCTATCTCTTATTTTAGCGAGTCGTTCTTTAATTGACTGGTCAATTTCGTCAAGGTCTCTATCTTGGAAGAAGACGGCCAGTCTAAACATAAGTTCTTTTCTACTGCAGCTGAAGTGGGTGATCATTCTTTCGATAAACTGATCGGTAAACACCTCTTGCATATTTTTCTTCTTATCTTTTTCTCTCTCTTTTTTCTCTTTTAAGTCACTTTTCAGCTGAGTAGTTTTCTCAGTCTGAGCCTTTTCAAGCCATATTTCCTGTTCTTGAATACTTGCTTCTTTCAGGACAGGTCTGAGCAGGTTAAGCTTATCGAGTCCAATTTGTATCAGAGTATGCTCATCCAAGTCAAGTTTTTCCACGTAATATTTATAGTTATTGACGAGTCTATTCGCCAGAGCCCCTGCCAGGTTAAACTCGTCTTCAACAAAGTCTTTAAACGTTTCATATCCATACAGTCTGAAGATATTATCTTTTTTGATCTCGTTGAGAAGCTGGCCGAGTGTGACAAAGTGCTCTTCCAAAGTCTCTCTCATTGAGCTGAGAGCTCGTTTTTTCTCATCAAGACTCATAGTGGTTACATCTCCGCCGAAGTCTGTATCAGGTCTCATCTATTAAACTCCTATTTTAGATTTAGTATCATCAATCGGGTAATACGTGTTAGCTTTTTTAGGGAACTCACCCTGCTTCACCTCATTATAGTAATCTTTAATGCCGTCAAGAAGTCCTTTTTTGAGGTCAACAAAGATCTTGGTGAATTTTGCTTGGTAATCGGACAGCCCGATTAGATCGTTGATAACGAGCACCTGTCCATCTGTGTATCTCCCTGCTCCGATACCTATAATGGGTATACTTAATGTTTCGGAGATTTCTTTGCCAAGCTTTTCAGGCACAGCTTCAAGAACAAGCATAAACGCTCCAGCCTGCTCGACACTTTTAGCCTGTTCGATTAGTTTAACAGCCTCTTCTTCCTGTCTTCCTTGAACTTTGAAGTCACCTATTTTAGCGATAGATTGAGGTGTTAATCCGAGATGAGCGACAACTGGTATTTCGCAATCGAGTATACTTTTAATCATTTCTATTCTACTTTGGCTTCCACCTTCTAATTTAACCGCATTAGCTCCCCCTTCGATAATGAGTCTGGCTGCATTTATCTTTGTATCGGTAGTATTTAGGTGGTAGCTCATAAATGGCATATCAGCGATAATGAAGGTGTTAGGGGCACCTTTTCTAACAGCTTTAGTATGGTATATTATTTCATCAACGGTAACGCTCAAGGTGTTACCCTCACCTTTGAACACATTTCCTAAGCTATCGCCTACAAGTAATGTCTCGATACCGGCTTCTTCCATAAGTTTTGCGGTGAAGTAGTCGTAAGCAGTCAGCATAGTTATTCTTTCTTGTTTAGCTTTTTTCTCTTTGATTTGCTTGATTCCAATCATTATCTCACCTCTTTATCAGTATTCCACTTAAACCTTAATTACCCCGATTTTGTCAATATAATCTTGATTCAAAGTTTTCACTGCTCGTAAGCCTCTTTGAATTTATCGATTAGCTCGTTTAGACTATCGGTCATAATAGCGGTTCTTACTTGCTGGATCAGGTTTATATAAAAATGAATACTATGGAGTGAAGCGAGTCTCATTCCTAATATTTCGTTAACGTTGAACAGATGTCTTAAATAAGCACGTGTAAAGTAGCGACAGGTATAGCAGTCACAATTAGCGTCGAGTGGTTGGAAATCCTCTTTATATTTAGCCGCTTTAACGACTAATTTCCCATTACTTGTAAAGACAGTCCCTTTCCTTGCATTTCTTGTTGGCATAACACAGTCAAACATATCCACACCGTTTGCGATGTTTAGTAGTAAATCGAGCGGTGTTCCTACCCCCATTAAGTATCTCGGTTTATTCTTTGGCAGAACTCTACCCATCAGGTCTGTAATTCTAAACATATCCTCTTTAGGTTCTCCAACTGCCAGTCCACCAATAGCGTATCCGGGGAAGTCCATCTCAATCATTTTCTCAGCACACTCTATTCTCAAGTCATCAAAAATGCCACCTTGTACGATAGCAAACAGGCTTTGTGCTTCATTTCCTTCGTTGGCAATTTGGCATCGTTTGAGCCAATCGAGCGTAAGCTCCATTGATTCCGCAATATATGTTTTAGTAGCGGGGTATGGGGGGCACTCATCAAACGCCATTATAATATCAGCACCGATCGATTTCTGTATCTCTATCACTCTCTCTGGTGTAAACATATGATAACTACCGTCGAGGTGTGACTGAAATCTTACCCCTTCCTTCGTTATTTTTCTAAGCCCACTTAGACTCATAACTTGAAAGCCGCCACTATCGGTAAGAATAGGTCGATCCCATCCCATAAAGTTGTGTAGTCCACCCGCTTTTTCGATCAGCTTATGGCCAGGCCTTAGGTATAGATGGTAGGTATTACCTAAGATTATCTCTGCTTGAGACTCTTTAAGTTCCAGAGGGGAGAGGGTTTTGACGGTAGCGCTTGTTCCAACCGGCATAAAGATCGGTGTATTGATTACCCCGTGTGGTGTTATGATTCTCCCTATTCTGGCCTGTCCCGACTCTTTAATCAACTCGAATCTGATGTCTCTACTCCTCTTAAGGTTTATCTTTAGTTTACTTGCTCAACTTGATTACGTTGTAGTTTCTTAGCAATATTACGCCCAACCAGTTTTGAAATGTCATTATAAAAGGCGAAGACCATTAGTAGCATCAGAAAGAAAAAGCCAATCTGTTGAATTACGTTCTGAACCCTAATGGGTAATGGCTTTTTGAAAATCCCCTCCAAGAAGAAAAAGAAGATGTGACCACCATCGAGTACAGGTATAGGTAAAAGATTCATTATCATTAGAACTAAACTGATCGAAGCCATAAACGCTAAGACCGCTCCAAAGCCCATCTGAGCAGTCTGGTGTGACATTGTAACGATCATCACAGGGCCACCTATATGCTCCTTTGCGGAGAGTGGCTTGCTTATAATTTTAAACAGCGCATAGTAGTTAATTGCTATAAAATTAGCGGTAGAAATAGCACTGTATTTTACCGATTCCATCAAGCCATACTTTACGTTCAGTTTGACCGGCATATACTGAGTGATACCGATCATCTTTTGCTGTTCATCTTCAAGTAAATTTGCCTCCAAAGGGAGTAAAAGGTCAAACTCTCGACCCTCTCTAAGGAGAGTCAGGTTGACGCTATCTTCGGGATAACTGGCTATCTTTTCTCTCATCTCATACCAGTCTTCAACAGGCTCTTTATCAACAGCTATTATTTGGTCACCAACCTGCAAACCGGTTCTGTAAGCGGGCATTCCGGGTGATACACTTCCAATAATAGCAGGCACATCGGGCATTATTTTGCCCCACCAGATGTCAGCTTCTATTTCAGGTATTTCTATGACTATGATAGAGTCTTCTCGTTCAATAGTGAATGTATTGATTGCTTTTGGTTTAGTCTCTTGAGAGAGTTGTCCCCAGTGGGTAATGTCGATGCCATTGAGGTTAATAATTTTATCTTTGGGGTGGAAGTAGTTATCATAAAGCGGTTCTACTTTTCCGATAATAGGGTAGTGGTCTTCTATATTGCGCCCTAATCCGAAGGAGAAAACAAAGAGTAGGAGTGCAAGTAAAAGGTTAGCAAAAGGTCCAGCAAAGACGACTATGACGCGTTTCCACCAGCTTTGACCAAAAAAGTCATTGTTTTCGTAACTATTCCCGTCTTCAGGTTCATCCCCTTTCATTTTAACATATCCGCCCAAAGGGATAAGTGAGATAGAAAACTTAGTATCCCCTTTTTGGAAGCTGAAAAGATGGGGTCCAAACCCTATGGAAAACTTCTCTACGGTAATCCCGAAAAATCTGGCTGCCAAAAAATGGCCAGATTCGTGGACTAACACAAGTATGCCGATGGCTATTAAAACTCCGATAATGAACAATGTGCGTACTCCTTCAATTTATCTTAACTTCCCCACACTCTCTTCTTTATATTATAGGTCAAGTGTTTTCCTTTTTAAGTCTTTAGAACGAAATTAGTTGACTTTAATTTCCTTTTAGCTATATTGAATAGTAACGGTATTTTTCGAGGACTCAAATCTAAATTAGCAGGGAGGATAAGCTATGGCAACCTTTTCAATCAATGAAATCATTGAGATGGCAGCCCAAATTGAGAAATGTGGGTATGCCTATTACGATAATGCATTAAAACAGAGCTTTCTATCTAAAGAAGCGAAAGAGCTTTTAACTATGCTCCGAGATCAAGAGCTTAAGCATGAAAAATATTTCAATAGCTTGAGGGATGAAGAGGAATATCAAGTAATGTTGGCCGATTCCGATTGGGAAACAGTTAGCAGCTACTTGAAAGCAATTATTAGACAGCGTATCTTTAGCACAGAAGACGCTGCTATCAACTTAGCTACTAATGCTAAAACAGAGAAAGAAATTTTGGAAAATGCCATTAATTTCGAGAAAGATACGATTTTGTACTTTATGAGCATCAAAGACTCAATTACCGATTCGAGGGCTAAAGAGGTGCTCGATATAATAATTAAAGAAGAGGTCGATCACGTTCTGAAGCTTACTTTATACCGTGATAAGAACCTTAGCTAATATATAGAAGAAAAGCAATATTTGTAATGGAGGTTAAAAAATGCTAAGTGATATTGAAATAGCAAGACAAGCGAAAATGAAACATATTGTGGAAGTGGGAAAACAGATAGGTTTAACTGAAGATGATTTGGAGTTATACGGTAGTAATAAAGCAAAGATTTCTTATGAAGCTTTGAATAGATTAAAGGATAAGCCGTTTGGTAAGCTAATCCTTGTCTCAGCCATTACCCCAACACCTGCTGGTGAAGGTAAAACTACTAATGCAATCGGACTTTCGATGGCACTCAACAAGATAGGCAAGAAGAGTATAGTAGCCATCAGAGAGCCTTCTTTAGGACCAACATTCGGTATCAAGGGTGGCGCCGCTGGTGGTGGTCATGCGCAAGTGGTTCCAATGGAAGAGATAAATCTCCACTTCACAGGAGATATACATGCAATTACCTCGGCACACAACACTTTAGCGGCATTGATTGACAATCACATCTATTTCGGAAACGAATTAGGCATAGATCCAGTAAAGGTTACTTGGAAGCGTGTTTTAGATGTTAATGACCGTGCTTTGAGGGACATAGTAGTCGGCTTAGGCGGAAGGGGTCAAGGTGTGCCACGTCAGGATGGTTTTGATATTACTTCAGCCTCTGAAATAATGGCAATATTCTGTCTCTCCAACGACTTAGATGAACTCAAGAAGAAATTAGGTAACATTATTATTGGCTTTACCTTTGATAATAAACCGGTCACCGTTAGCATGTTGAAGGTAGAGGGTAGTTTAACTGCACTCTTAAAGGATGCTTTCAAGCCAAACTTAGTCCAAACACTTGAAAACACCCCAGCGTTTGTTCACGGCGGTCCTTTTGCTAATATTGCACAGGGTGCTAACAGTATCTTAGCCACCAAAACAGCCCTTAGACTTTCAGATTACGTAGTAACTGAGGCCGGATTTGGTTTTGATCTTGGTGCCGAAAAATTCTTTGATATTGTATGTCGCTACGGCGAATTTTGTACTTCAGCAGTTGTTCTTGTAGCCACTATCAGGGCGTTGAAGCTCCACGGCGATGCCAAACTCAAAGAGCTGGCCGAACCAGATCCAGACGCTGTTAGGAAAGGTTTAGCCAACTTAGGTAAACATATAGAAAACATTCATAAGTTCGGAATGAAAGCTGTAGTAGCGGTCAATAGTTTTGCCACAGATACAGAGGAAGAGATCCAAATAGTAGTTGATTTCTGTAAATCTTTAAGTATGCCGGTAGAGGTTGTCGACTACTGGGGTAAGGGTGGTGACGGCGGTCTCAATTTAGCTGAGAAAGTAGTTAGTTTAATTGAAAACGAAAAGTGTGTTCTCAGACCGCTCTATGAGTTAGACTCTCCAGTAGAGGACAAAATTCATAAGATAGCCACCGAGATTTATGGAGCTGAAAATATCGACTTTACACCTGCCGCTAAGAAAGACTTGAGGAGAATTTATAAGCTCGGGCTGGATAAGCTACCGGTCTGTATCGCAAAAACTCAGAAGTCGCTCTCAGACAACCCAGATTTGTTAGGTAGACCTAAAGACTTCTTGGTAACTGTTCGAGAGGTGTTAATCGCTTCAGGAGCTGGATTCTTAATTCCTATTACTGGTGAGATTATGAGGATGCCAGGTCTTCCTAAGAGACCTAACGCGGAAGTAGTTGATATTGATAATGATGGAAATATTACAGGGCTTTCTTAAACAGAAGTACTTGTAATCAATAAATAAAGAGAGCCTGCAGTGGAAACGCTGCAGGCTTTTATTTTGTAAACTATCTGCTACTCAGTTCTTGCAGCAGTTTTGTAATCTCTTCTAATCGAGCTAACAGCGAGTTTGTATTAGGGTCAATTTCTCTCATCTTGATGATGACTTTTTTCTCAAGTTCTTCATTTTGCTCGGCGATATCTTTTTCTTTTAGCACTGCATTGAGTTGAGGCTGAAGTGTTTGCACAATGCCCAAATATTCGCCATGGAGTTTTTCGACTGTTTCAAAATCCCCTTCCGCTTCCGCTTTTTCAATAGTTTGCATCAAGGAGTCACGTTTTTTCAATAGTGGCTCCAATTCTTTATCCACTTTTAACAATCTTTTGTCGACAAGATTGCTAAACTCATCTGTCATTTTCTTTAAGGTTTCGTCTTTAAGTGCTTCATTTTGAATTGTTTGCAGCTCCTTATTGATGTCTAAGTACTCCTTATAAAGACTCTGGAAAGCTTCTGCTTGCCCATAGATAGCGATTATAGAAAGTGCAAAGACGAGAACCAGTCCGATAGTTATCATTCTTTTTTGCATCGTAAACTCCTTTTTTATCATAGTTTTGACTCAACTTTTTATTACCTTAATTACAGGTAGAGAAGTTTCTCAATACAGATCAAATGTCAAGCTAAGATTCATAAAAACCTACCTTCACCTTAGGGGAAAGTAAGGAAGAATGCCGTAGTTACTCTCTGGAAAGTCAAGCTTTTTGTTGACATTATTTCATTGTTATTTCTCCTTACCATAACTGATTGGTTCAAGTGAGCAATCAGGATGCTCTGAACCCTGAGTTCGTGTTAG
>Ga0265293_10005207_pt1 | contig 21987 bp, 17 predicted proteins | sample Munlanlewell138R_FD_192505 | JGI IMG/M metagenome (GOLD analysis project Ga0265293, IMG submission 192505) | Leachate microbial communities from a municipal landfill in Southern Ontario, Canada - Leachate well 138R | ecosystem: Engineered > Solid waste > Landfill > Unclassified | place: Canada... | reverse complement strand
ACTGTGGAATAGTAAATTTGAAATTCAAAAGAAAATTAGCGAACAAGACCGAATGACGCAAGAAAAGATATTTTTTATTGCAGATGAAATAGTAAAAATTGAATCCAAAGTAGAATTACTAGATATTGGAATAGGCCAAGCCTATCTAGAGCAAGTATTAAAGAAACGCCACGTGGATCTAAAACTATCAGCAATAGATATTTCTGAATTAAGTATCCAGCGTGCAAAAAAAAATTACAACGCTATAGGAATTGTGGACGATGCCCTAGAAATGAGTAGATACTTCAAAGCGGAATCATTCGATGCTATAGTTGCAATAGAAGTAATAGAACATATTTCTCCACATAAAATTTTTTCATTCTATAAACAGGTACACTCGTTACTAAAAGATGGCGGTCTATTTATTATTTCAACGCCACTCAATGAAGGACTTAGCTACATGAAGAACAATCCAAATGCGCATGTCAGAGAGTATACTGAATCTATCCTTAAATTAGAATTTAGCATATCCAAATTCGAAATTTTAAAAACAAAACAGCTAATTGCATTTCATAGATTTTACACGGTTAAAAAATTTATTTCTAAAATTCTTAATTCGCGATGGAAGCCCAATAACATCATCATCGTTGCGAGGAAGGTGTAAACTATCACTATGAAACTTATTGTTCTTATGGTCGCATCACTGGATGGGCGGACCACAAAAGGAAAGTCTTCAAATATCCACAACTGGACATCTGAGGAAGACAATCAGCACTTCATAAAAACACGTGACAGCGCATCTCTGATCATCATGGGAAGCAATACCTATGAGTCTGCAAAAAGCAGCATGGAACACAAAAAAGAGAGACTTCGGATTGTGATGACCAGAACTCCCGAAAAATACGAGAATGACAAAATCCCGGGAAGATTAGAGTTCACAAATGAGAATCCAAAAGATCTTTTAGAAAGGCTGGAAAAAGAAGGGCACACTAAGGCACTTCTAGTTGGAGGTGCACATGCGAATACAGAGTTTTTCAAACAAAATCTTGTGACAGAATTATGGCAGACTATCGAGCCAAAAATACTGGGAGATGGAAACGGAATAATCGCGAGAGAAGAAACGGAAATTTCGCTGGAACTTTTAAGTAGCGAAAAACTAAATGATCGAGGAACTCTTCTTCTAAAATATAAAGTGGTCTAGAAGCTTAGGATATTTGCATCTTTCATATTTTCAAAGTCATAAATTTTTTTAACATTTTTTGAATCGTTCAAAAAACTTCGTAGTATTTTATATACATCAAAGTCTGTGAGCACCATATCAGTATTTTTCTCGCTATTTAATACTTCTTCATACTTTCCCAGATAACACCATTTATCAAATATTAGTCCTTCCTCCATATCATCATTTTTTTCTTTTATTAAAATCGGGCCTTTAAATGGCCAGTTGTAAAGCTTGGTTTTGGAAAAAGCCATAATAAACCTGGCGTTATAAAGCGCTGGATTTTCTTTATTTACACATGCACCTTTACACCACCCCAAATGATGGGAAAAACATGCGCCGGAAGAACTTCTGATCCCCAAAAGCTTTTCGCATAGACTAAATTCCTTTACAAGGCTTGAGAGCATAGCAGATGCTTGCTTCTGCGACTTAAGTATCGCCAGAACATTTTCCACATGGTCAACCTCTATCTCATTTGTAGATTTAGTTACCACGCTAAAATATCCATCTTTATTTTCTTTTTTCTCAAAATAAGTAAGTCGTCTGGTATATCTAAGCTTTCGGTTATAGATCGGCTGCAGTTTTTTTACGAGTTCTGACTCGAGAATCAAAGCTCCTAGCTCGCCTGCAGTTCTTATAGACTCGATCCTTTTTATTTGCTGAGTTATCTCAAGCTCGCGGGAATTTTCAGTATCATTGCTAAAGTGAGAAAGAACTCTATCTTTTATATCTATGCTCTTTCCTATATATAATGGTATTTCCCCATCTCCAAAAAAGATATAGACTCCTGCAGATTCGGGAAGACGATCTACTTCACCCGCCAAAAGATGAGGAGGCAAAGAAGGCTTTTTTATAACATTTAGATAAGCTTTTTGGACTTTTTCCTCGTCCACCATCACCGGAACTTTCTGCAAAAACTCCCAAACTACCTTCGCATCAGAAAAAGCCCTATGACGCGCATCGCAATCTATTCCAAACCTTTCGATGATGTTATCCAAAGAATGCCTTTTAAATCTGGGGAAAAGAAGTCGCGAAAGCTTGACTGTGCAAAGCTGCTTTGACCGGTAACTTACATTCTGTCTTTTAAATTCATTTTTGATAAACGAGTAGTCAAACCTGCTATTATGCGCAACGAATATAGCGTCTTTCAAAATATCGTAGATCTCGTCTTTAAGCTCGTGAAAGGTTGGTGCATCTTCCAATAAAGCTGCATTTATACCCGTAAGATTTTCTATAAAAGGAGAGACGTGTGTTTGCGGATTGATAAGCATATCAAGTGTCTTTACGACTTTTCCGTTCTCGATTCGCAAAATTCCAATTTCTATAATCCGATCATAGGTACTCGTTCCGCCGGTCGTCTCTACATCTACTATGGCAAGACTTTCTGTAGTCATGGGCAGTAAAGAATAAAAGATTTCGGACCAATTTGCAACCTAACCTAACGCAGCGATTTTCTATTTACTAGATACATGATAACAATCGCTATCGGAAGAAAAACTAAGACCAACTTTGGATAATAAGAAAGACTTGTTACAAAAATCATATTTGCGATAGTAAAGTATCCAAGCAACTCTTCCTTCTTATATTTTTTTGCGAGCAAGAATACTCCCAAAAATAACGGTATAAATGCCGGATAGGCATACCTGAAGCTTGAGACCATTATCCATGGCTGCTCTGATGTGGGAAAATTAAAGAAGAGCAAAAAATTAACTAATCCCAGTATGAATAGTTTTGAAATATCATCAAATCTAAATTCTCTGACTCTGAGGTATTTGTTGATTAAAAATAATATGGCAAATGGCACTGCAAATAACCATAGCTTAAATTCGGCAAATCCTGAATCTACCATCGCTAGAGGATGTTTTATAAAAACGTTCCACACCCGTAAATTGCCAAAAACTTCGTTGCTCGGAAAATCAAAAAATACCAAAGGATAAAATGGATTACCTGTAAAAATATAATTCCGCACATACCAGAATAATCCAAAAATCGAAAACGGTATTAAAAAGAAAACTATATATTTTAGATTCACAAATTTTATAATTCTTGGAAAATAAAATATAAGAAGCGGGATCAAAAATGAAATCGCAGTATACTTAATTCCCAAAATCATTCCCATGACAAACCCCAATTTTAGAAAATAAGAAATGGTTTTCTGCGGTTTTTCTAAAAGAATAATCGCAAAAACAAAAAAGGTGGCCATCCATAAATCCACTAACGCAAAATTAAGCCACCTCACCACTGCATTTAAAGTTACAAATGAAAGTGAAAAAAGTATGGAATAATTTTTTTCCAGACTAAAAGTTCTTGCCAATATGTAAAGCGCAAAAGACAAAACTACAGTAGCTATAATATTTGAAAATGATAGTGGCAGTCCTAAAAGGATCAACACTACATTAACTAACTCCCCAGAACCGGGATAATACCACTGATCCAAGAGAAAATTTTGCGGATTCAAAAATCTACCGTCTATAATAGTGTGTGCTATGGGGATGTGATAATCCCAGCTATCTCCCAAAGGCGGATTGGGATTTATAATACCGCTGTAAATATGATAAGTAAGAAAATATAAGGCGATAATTAGCGCTATATTCGCAATATATTTTATGCTACCCATTATTTAGCTGTGAATAATAACCTCCACTGCTAGAAATATAGCATATAACGCTACGAGCGCAAATCCTTCCATTCGAGATATTGAATTTTTGGTTCTGGAAAAATAATAAAATGCAACAAGACCCACTAAGAGAAAAGAGAGACTTACCAAGTAGCTATTTGTCAAATAAACAGACTTACCATACCAAAAAGTTAAAAATCCAAATATAAAAGTGTTGAATGACGCGGAGCCCACATAGTCCCCGAAAGCTACTTGGTTGCTTCGCATAAAAATAGATCTGACAACAAATGACAGTTCGGGGATATTCGTCCCGATCCCGATTATTAAAAGGCTAATTAAAAACGGTGAGACATTTAGAAGTTCTGAAAAATAAATTGTCTGATCAACGACAAATCTGCTTGCTATAAATATTATGGCAAGTCCTACAATTATCTTCAAAAATTCCCTACCTGCTTTTACTGATGAAATTTTTGCAAGACTACTAGTCTTATTAAATAACCCCCTTTTTGCCTGAATACATATAATTAAAACCACAAAAAGCGCAATAGCTATCACGCTATCTGCCTTGTCAACTTTTCCATCAATTGAAAGAACTACCGGAGCTGCGATGGTAACCAGAGACATTATTAAAGAAAATCCTCCAAATTCTTTACTTATGACTATTTTTCTTCCTGTGATTGCAAGTAGGGGAATAATCAACATAAAAATAACTATTGTCGCTCCAATAAGATTTCCGACATAGATCTCCGGATCGTTCTCCACTATGGAATTTATTCCAACTGATAACTCGCTTACAGAAGTAAAGAACCCAAGGATTATGAAAGAGACAGCAAAAGAAGAGAGCTTTAGGCTTCTTGATAATTTCTCAACCGAATTCAAAGCGATTCCCGCTCCTATCCAAATTCCGACAAAAGCAAGAATATAAATGATTAACTGACTAAAGATCATGAGTATCTATCATAGCAATTTTTTGCTGACCATTGCATCTATTGAAGGTTGAAGAAGTGGCGGAGGGAGAGAGATTCGAACTCTCGATCCTTTCGGATGGCGGTTTTCAAGACCGCTGCACTAGACCACTATGCGACCCCTCCTCAAAAAAATCCTTTCGGAATTCTACAGCTATATAACAAATACGCCTCTTTATTAAATTGCGCAGCAATTTGTAAAAATGCTTTAGCATTTTTAATAAAGGAACAAGAGACAAAAAGCAGTTGTCCACTTGCGACGTGGCGGAGGAGACAGGATTCGAACCTGCGCGAGCCTTGCGACTCAGGGATTTAGCAAACCCCCGCAATGGGCCTCTATGCGACTCCTCCTCGTCAAAATTACTCTTTAACTTTTCGCTTCGATAAATCGAAACTTCAAATTATCAGAGTATTTCTCCTTACTCAAACTCCTTCGGAGTTTGCATTAAATCAAAATGCCAAACTCTAACGGACTTTTTCTGACTCAAAATCTCTACGAGATTTTGCTGTAATCCCGCCAATCGGGATTAAGAAGCGAAATTTAGACTGCAAAACGAGCAATTTACTTTTTTGAATTGCGAGTATAAAGTCTTCACAATTTCGCTAAAGTATTATAACAAAGAATAGGCGATAATTCGTACTTTTTTGTAATCCACTTTACTTCTAATAAAACGCCTACTATGTTATCATTATATATATGAATCAGCCTAGAAAACTGTATCCTCACATTGAATACACATCAGATATTTTTATTCCTGAGATTGATATAGAACTCGATGAGTTTATTTCCTTTAACAATGAGCACGTAGACAGCCACCACCTACATGAGGATTTAAAGGATTTTGGAGCAGAACACGTGGGAGATAGTGTGCTTATTACAGATGATTCTATAAACGAAGAGCAGTTTGAAATTGACGAAAAAGCGTCACAATCATCCGATCTCCAAAAAAATCCACTATCTCAAAATTTTTAAATTATGGAACTACTAGATGCTTCAGGCATAATCCAACTTATTCAAACGCTAGTAATCGGGATTATTATCTCCGGTCTTATAGTTGCTGGTGCTATAGCATCAGTTTTCGGGTCCGGAGTCTGGTTTCGGGCCCGAGACAGGCATAAAAGATCGCTTGAATCTGTCCTTATTGAAGTAAAATTACCCCGCGATAACGAAATAAAGATAGATGCGGCAGAACAGCTCTTTTCAAGTTTTGCATCTCTTTCTACAGCTGAGGGCATGCTGAGTTTTTCAAAGGTTCCAGATAGCATTACTTTCGAGATTGTAGCAAAGCCCGGAGACATCAGATTTTATGTTGGAGTTCCCAGAAAACTTCAAGATATGGTTGAAAAACAGATAAATGGAGCTTACCCCGACGCCCATATTCAGGAAATGGAAGATTATAATATCTTCGAGACCGACAACGGAAAAGTAGCCTTCACAAGTCTTCATCTCAAAAAATCAGATTATCTGCCGATCAAATTCTATAAGGACCTTGCAGTAGATCCTATGGCAACTGTCGTCAGTACTTTAGGAAAAATGCAGGAAGGAGAATCTGCTGCGATACAAATCTTAATAACTCCCGCAGATTCCAAATGGAGTAAGGCTGGACGGGCCCACATCTCAAAAGAAAAGAAAAATGAAGCAGACCCCGAGACCGCAAGTTATTCAACAGACCAGAAAGAGCTTGAAGCAATCGAAAATAAGATCTCAAAACCAGGATTCTCCACTTATATAAGGATAGTCACTGTGTCATCCAGCAAAGAAGCAGCTGAGGCACACCTAGGAAATATAGTTGGTGCCTTCACTCAGTTTTCGTCTTTCAATTCATTCACTAAATACTCGCCGAAATTTTTTAAAGGCATGATGATGGTAGATTTTATCTACCGCCATGTCCCGCTTCTCAAAAAAGGGTCTGTTCTCAATCCCGAAGAATTAGCAGCAATTTTCCATTTCCCTAACAAGGCAATCGAAAATCCTCATATCAACTGGCTTGCAGCCCGCACTGCACCAGCGCCTGCAAAAATGCCTACGACAGGACTGTATCTTGGAAAAAGCATATATAGAAGTCAGGAGAAAAAAGTATTTATCGAACGCGATGACAGAAGACGTCACATGTACATCATAGGAAAAACTGGTGTCGGAAAATCAGAATTTCTAAAAGATATGATCCTACAGGACATCAGAAATGGTGAGGGAGTATGTTTTATAGATCCACATGATACTATCGATCAGATATTACCTCTTATCCCACCTGAAAGAGCTGAGGACGTAATCCTTTTTGACCCATCAGACACAGAGCGTCCTATGGGTATAAATATGCTTGACGCTGAGACTGAGGACCAAAAACATTTTGTCACTGGTTCTATCATCAATCTTTTCTACAAGCTCTATGACCCACAAAGAACCGGGATAATTGGTCCTAGATTTGAGCATGCAGTCCGCAATGCGATGCTTACTGTTATGAGCGAACCGGGTACGACTTTTGTTGAACTTGTTCGCGTGCTTACTGACCAAAACTATGTTCAAAAACTCCTACCCAAAGTGTCTGATCCTATCATTAGACGCTACTGGACAGATCAAATCGCACAGACATCAGACTTTCATAAATCCGAAGTCCTAGACTATATAACTTCTAAATTCGGAAGGTTCGTCACAAATAAAATGATGAGGAATATGATAGGACAAAGCAAGAGCTCATTTGATTTCCGGCAAGTCATGGATGAAGGTAAGATACTTCTAATTTCCCTCGCAAAAGGTAAAATTGGAGAAGAAAACTCAAGCTTTTTAGGGCTTCTTATGGTACCACGACTCCTAGTTGCTGCCATGAGTCGACAAGATATTTCTCAGGATAAACGCCGTGACTTCTTCCTCTATGTCGATGAGTTCCAGAATTTTGCTACCCCCGACTTTGCGCAAATACTCTCTGAGGCGCGAAAATATAGACTAAATTTGACAGTCGCAAATCAATTCATAGGACAAATTGATGAAGAAGTAAAAAATGCCATATTTGGAAATGTAGGAACTATAGCTTCGTTTAGAGTAGGTGTCAGTGATGCAAATTATCTTCAACATGAATTTCAACCCACATTTGCAGAAGCAGACCTTATAAATGTCGAACGTTTCCATGCATATGTAAAAACTCTTGTAGGAGGAGAGCCAACAACCCCATTCTCTATGGATCTGACTCGTGATATAGAGGAAGAGAAAGCAAGAGAAAACCCTAGAGTCGCAGAGCTTATTAAAGAGCTCTCAAGACTCAAGTATGGACGGGCGCGGGATATCGTCGAAGAAGAGATAAATTCCCGATCAGACCTGGATATTCCACCGCCTACATCAAGCTCTATTCCAGGGGTCCCTCGCAGATAGATAAATCTTTGTTATAATAAGCAACGTATAACTTTTGGGTTATTGCGGGCATGTAGCTCAGGGGTAGAGCGCCATTCTTATAAAATGGATGTCCTTGGTTCAATTCCAAGCATGCCCACCTCACCGCACGACTTTATTATCCCTGTTATAATTAAGTTGCATGAAAAAATTCCTGATCATAATTCTTATGACTCTTATCCCTCTGTGGGCACTTTTTTATACTAACCTTTCTCCAGTTTATTCTGATGAGCTCGATGAGATAACAAAGGAAATTGCAGAGCTTCAACAAGCACTTGATGCCTCAAAAAAAGCTACAGTTCCGCTCGAGGGACAGCTGAATAACTTAAAATCCCGGCTTTCAAATATCGAAGCAAGGGTTAACGCCATAGAAGCAGATCTTGCCGTAAAAAGAGAAAATATCGCCCAAGGATACGAAGAACTTGGGGAGCAGCAAGAGAACTTTAATGCGATAGTCAAAAACTCCTATATAAAAACTTATTCTCTTTCTCCGCTTCTACTTTTCTTTTCAAGCGCCGATCCATCGGAATTCATAAAGTTTCTGACATATCAAAAACGGGATGCTGAACGTGATAAATCAGCAATAACAAGTACTGCCCTGAAGCTTGTCGACCTAGAAGAAAGAAGGACAAAGCTCGAAAGCGAAGAAAAGATGCTGGCCAGTGCCAAATCTGCGTTAGACAAAGAACGCGACGAGATAGAAAAGGTCGTATTGGGAGCCAAGGAATACCAGTCCACCCTGACAGGTCAGATAGCAGACCTGTCTGCCCGACAAAACGAGATTATAAATGCCCGCTCAGGAGGATTTACTGCATCTATAGGATCGGGCGAGCTGGCAGATGAATATCTCTCCTCCATCAAAGGCTTTAACGAATCCGCGCCTGGTGGTTATTTTGCTGTTTTTTCATTCGGAGGATATACACATAGAAAGGGTATGAGTCAATATGGAGCGCGGGGAAGAGCACAAAGCGGTCAAAACGTAAATCAAATTCTTAACGCATATTATGGCAAAGAACCTGTTGACAAAGATACAGGAGGCAATATAAAAGTAGCAGGTTACGGAGAAATGGATTTCGAGGGGCGCTATCTTTTGGGAATCGCAGAAATGCCATCAAGTTGGCATCCTGAAGCGCTAAAAGCCCAAGCGATTGCAGCAAGAACTTATGCTTATCGCTACAAAAGGGACGGTCTTGAAATTTGTACAAATGAGGCGTGCCAGGTATTTAATTCTGGTAAAGCTGATAATCCTCCCGATGCATGGCGACAAGCAGTCGAGGACACGCGCGGGAAGGTCCTTGAAGATGTCGTCACCTATTACGCTTCGACTCACGGTGGTTTTGCAAGTCCGATAGGTTGGGATACGACCGATGGAAAAGGTGGGGGAGATTTTATAGACAGAGCATATGACAAAATCGGGGGCTCTCCCTGGTTATATAAAGCCTGGTGGAGGCAGGGGTATAGCAACTCAGGCGACACATGCGGACGTTCAAATCCATGGCTTAGCCCTAACGAAATGGCAGATATCGTAAATGCTGCGATAGCACTGAAAAATAGCGACGGCATAGATACTGGGCGGATAACACCTGTTACGACTTCTTGCTGGGGAGGAAATCCATACAGCATGGATGAGCTAAAGAATTTAGTATCTGGAAGAGGAGGAATAAGCCAGGCAACAAGTGTTACTGTAACTCAAGGAAACGGAAACACGAACAGTGTCACCATAAATGGAGTATCTATGTCTGGGGAAGAATTCAAGAAAGCCTTTAACCTGCGTGCGCCAGGAAGACTATCTATCCCCCAAAGCGGATTCGCTTTCTTCAACATCGAGAAAAAGTAGCCATAACTCCAAAATCCCAGCTAATAACCGGCTGATTTGCTATAATTAGCCATATGTCTGAAAATACCTTATCTGGAGAATTTGAACTGGAAGGAGAAAATCTATCGCCAGCCGAAGCTTCGACCGCAATAGAAAGTACACCAGTAAAGGAGGAACACGACTACGGACTTGTCAAACCCGAAAAAAAATCCTCCCCCCACTTCTATTCATCATATTGTTACTACCCCAAAAATGTAAAATTTATAAACCAAGAACACGATGAGGAAATAATACTTCTCATAAGAAGGCGTTTTATAGTCAACCTACCCTGGATTGCAACCGGTGTCTTTCTGGCGATTATAGGCCCCATCCTATTCCCGTTCATGATCGCCTCTTTACCCATCGCCCCGCTGACCCCCATCCAATCCACTATACTCATAGCATTCTATCTGCTGGTTGTTTTTGGATTTATGTTAACTAAATTTTCACTGTGGTATTTCCATATCGGAATTGTGACGAACAAACGCATTAAGGATATTGACATCCGTGGAGTATTATACAAAGACACTGCAGAAAGCAGAATAAATCTGATACAAGATGTTAAATACAGTCAGGTGGGATTTTTGCCGTCTCTTTTTAATTTTGGTGATGTTTATATCCAAACCGCAGGAGCAGAACCAAATATAGAATTTGACAGGGCACCACAACCAGCAAGGATTGCAAAAATTATCGGAAATATGCTGAGGACTCATAAATAAACTTATGCAACTACCAGATTTTTTCACTTTAATTACTCAAGATACATTTGTATCTATAGTCATCTTGATATTACTTATCATCTATGGATTCTACGCACTGGTTTTATCTATCCAAATAACAACGTACAATAAGATAATAACTCAAGAAGGATTTGCGCCTATATTCCAACTGATTGGATTTTTGAATGTAGGAGCTGTAATTATTCTGATACTTACAATTCTATTAACACTATGAATGACATACTGATCTCAAAAATAGTCGGCACGCCTAGTCAGACTTCTTGGTCGCAAGCGAGCTCAACGGGCAAACTGTATATTGCACTCGGACTATCTTCGACGAATGAAAGCGAAGGGATAATATCTAAAGGAAAAAATATCTTGGAGCAAATCCAGAGAGAATTTTTCGCAATCGACGATAAAAATCTTTTGGAAATTAAAAATGCTGTCGAAAAAGTTTTCTCTCCTCTTGAAAATGATATCAACTACTCAGCTGTTATTGGTGCTATCAAAGACGACATTCTATACATAGTAACTGCCTCTTCAGCTGTGGTCCTCATCGAGCGTGACAACAACCTTGCTGAGGTCGCTAGGGGAGAGCAGAATAAAATTATCGGCTTCTCCGGAAGATTAAGACAGGACGACATGATAATCCTCCAGACAAATGAATTCAATAAAAAAATATCAAACAAATTACTTGCCGAGTACACTGGTAGTCATGACAGCCAAAAACTGGCTGAAGATATCGCCCCCTTTATCCTCGAAGATTCCAAAGGGGAAGAGGCCGCGATAATAGTCCATTTCAAAAATCCGAACCAACACACAATACCGCCAACTCCTACATCTGATCCCTCTGAGACTACCATCCATGAATCCGAACATGAGCAAATAACAGATAGCGGAAAAAACACTATTGAGGATCGGGAAGAAAATGGTGGTGAAATAAAAAACCGGGGCCTACTTGAAAGCTTCAAAAATAGATTTAGGAATATTTCTAAAAAACAAAAGGGGATTATTATCTTTGCCATCCTTATAGTATTTTTACTTTTAGCAAGCTTATTTACTGAAAAATATATGGAACAACGAAAGATTGCTTCCGAACAATTCAATATCGTTTATGATGCATCTTCACAAAAGCTTGAAAGCGCAAAGAATCTTTCTAGTCTAAATAGAGGCAGGGCGCTTGAGGAGGTAAGTGAAGCAATCAGTAACATTGAAAATAATCTCGATAAATTTTCGCAAGGATCAGAGGAATACAAAAAATTATCAGATCTGTTGAGTCAGTTAAAAAATCTTCGTGATGAGCTAGGCGGAGGTAGTCAAATCGCAGGGGCAGTTATTTTTGATGCGTCAGATTCCAACGTCCTGGATAGTATTTCTGGGATATCACAAAGCGGAGACAATCTTATCATCGCTGGAAATAGAGGCTTCGCGGCACTTAACTCAGATGGAGACATCGAGTCTGAGGAAGAATTCGAAGATGTAGAAATAAAGCGCATGATAAGTGATGATACCTACCTTTATCTGCTGGGCACCTCTGTCAACCGCATAACTATATCAAACGGCAACAAAAGCGAGATAATTGAGGATGCGGATGCTATCGACATTTCATATTTTGGCTCCAACATTTATTTGTTAAATAATGGGGGAGAGGTAGTAAAAAAATATTCAGGGAGCAGCTTTTCCGAGTCGAATTATTTTTCAGATGATATAAATCTTTCTGGAAAACCTATATCGTTTGCGATTGATAGCTCAATTTATATATTGACCGACGACGGCAATATCCGAAAATTCACTCGAGGTACAAATAATGACGAATTTGAGCTTGATCCTACGCTAAAAATATCTCCAAACGCCCTATTATATGCAAATGAAAATTTAGGCAATGTCTACATACTCGATATAGACAACGCGAGCATAGCGCAAATAAGCACCAGTGGAAGTATCGTCAAACAATTTAATTCCCTAGATTTACAAAAAGCAAAATCATTTACAGTAAGCCCTGATGAAACCAAAGCATACGTGGTCATAGATGATCAGGTTTATTCCTACGACCTATAATTATTCTCGTGAAAAGTTATCCACATTCTTGTGAAACGGTGTTATAGTATGATATAGTCTATAGTAATTGCAGCCTCACTTTAGCACTTTGCTCTCCCCTCTGCTCCGCGCAATGCGTTATAATACTTTCTTAGATGCAAGATAATATAAAGATATTTAACAAAACTGCACCTAAAAATTTTCAGATAAATGAAAAAATGGTCGCAGGAATCGTCCTTTTAGGATCAGAGGTAAAGGCTGTACGTTCTGGCCACGTCGACCTCAACTCGTCCTATGTGAAAATCATAGGTGGCGAGGCTTTTCTGGTGAATGCAAAGATCTTCCCCTACAAATTCTCAAGAATCGATAACTACCAGGAAGACAGAAGTAGAAAATTACTGCTTCATAGAAAAGAAATTCAAGCGATAAAAAGCAAACTCGAAACTGGTAACTATACCCTAGTTCCTCTCAAGATATTCATAAGTAAAGGAAATTTTAAAGTAGAAGTGGCGATCTCAAAAGGCAAAAAGTCTTACGAAAAAAGAAAAGACAGCAAAAGAGCTGCTATAGAGCGCGTACAGGAACGCGAACTCAAAGAATTGATCTAAAATGTGGAGATGGCCGAGTGTGACCCGGCGTCCAAAACTTGTCTCCTAAACATCTACAAGCTTAGTTAGTATTTAATCTCGTCTAATTTCGATCCTACTAACTGGAAAAGCCAGACAAAGGTTTTATACGAAACGGTTCAACCAATCCCGTTAAGTTTTCTCACAGGTTTATGCTCGTTCTCTCGTGTGAGAAGCGAGTGAGAGCGAACAGGCTTATGCGAAAGCTGGCATATAACCAACAGGGTTAGCTGTTGGCATACGATCAGCGAAAAATCGCTTTACGCCGCTAAAACTAGGTTTAGCATGTATTTTTGATACGCGTTTACGACTAGTATCATTGTCGGCTTGCAGTTTTTAAAGTACAAATCCTGTCGAATCAATACATCCCCAGGACGAATATTATACTAAAATAGGCCTATAGAATCAAGCTGGTAGACTCAAAAATTACTGTTCCATGGAGAATATGAGGCCGTAGACCGCTTTCGCGCCTGCTTTCTTCAAAAGTTTTCCACATTCACGCAATGTCGCACCACTCGTAAAGACATCATCTACTATAAAGATTGTTTTCCCGCGCATTTTTTCACTATATTTAGGCGTGATCTCAAATGCACCTACTATATTTTTTGCCCTCTCCTCCTTTTTCAATTTGAACTGGGCAATAGTATTTCTAGTGCGTATGAGAAGATTCGAATTGAAGCGTAATTTCATTTTTTCAGACAACTTCCTTCCTAATATTTCACTCTGGTTATATCCTCTTTTTCGCAGCCTCTTTTCATGAAGCGGTACACAAGTTATCCACACATTAGAGGATACCGAAAGCACGTTTTGCGCTACTTCATTTTGAACGAGAGACTCATACATCAGCCTAGAGAATATTTCGCCCAGATGATAAATATAGGGCTCGTATTTGTAGGAGTACACTGCCTTTTTGATTACGCTTTTATACTCTACTGCAACAAAAACTCCATCCATGCTATTTTTCCTCTTGCACTTCGCGTGTGTGAGACTGCTGACCGATGGCTTCATACACTCTATGCACTTTGAAAAATCCAGATAGTGAATGCGTGCAAAGCAGTCATCACAGATGTATTTGCCGAATCTTTTACAGTTAACGCATCTTTTAGGGAAAAGTATCGAGAGAAGCAGCTCTTTCATATCTATAATTATAGATATTTTCGGTAGAATTATTTATTATATTTTGAACTAAAACTATAAGACTAGGTATTTAGGTTGTCCGCAAGTTGTCCACAAACTCATACTAAAACTATAAGTTATTTATGTTATTTCAGCCTCATTTTCAACAATATCTCCCGGCATCCATCCACAATCAGGGCATTCTTTCATATATCCCGCCTGGATCATAAGAATATCCCGGTCTGTCGCTTTCCAACCGCAACCTCCACATATTATCTGATAACATCTATCGCAGTCATCCATAATTAACATGCCACCTCCGTACTCCTACAGTGCTGACAATGAGACAAAAGCTTGTTATGCGGTCTCACATTTTCCTTGTTACAGGCAGGACACTTAAACGACCGCTCGCCGTATTTATCTTTTTTTGTACCGTATTCACTGACACTAAGCGGGCTTTCAGTAAGTTCAATATCAAACCCTCCCGATACTCCACACCCAGCTCTTATCTCCTTCACCTCATTATAGCCGTAATTTTCTATTTCCTGCTTTACATAATACTCTGTCGAAATCGGAATCCTATTACGCCAGAGATCAATCCCATCTATCTTTATCCCCTCGGCAACCTCATCCGCTTTATTCAATATCGTATTAAATAGAATCCTGTGGTAATTTCTGTCATCGGGCCTAACTACTAAACTTTTTGCGTACTCAGCTGTCAAATGCGAGACGCTATTTTTTATTACCTCAAAAGCTCTTTCATCCATATAGTCATGATCCCGATAAAGATAGAACCTGACGTCTTCTATAGAAAGCCCCTCTGTTATCATAACTGGCTGCTCCAAAAGTGAGGCTGCAACGTCGTTTTCGTCTATATCCAATTTCGCAAACGCACTGATTTTATCCAGTGTTTCACTTTCTGTAAGTCCAGAGCTGACCCTCTGGCTTTCCATATAAACTCTCCCGTCCTTTCCGGTTTTTTTCGTGTGAAAATCTATAAAATTGTGCTCGTATGTGCTCCCTGCACGACCCGGCCTAGATACAGACATCATAATCGTACCCTCAGGTGTAGTTTCATCCGTCATAATATCCTGAATTTTTTTAAAACCGATTACTTCAGCTTCTTCACGTCCAAAATCTACCTGCTTTCCATGTTCACGCCTATAATCCCTTCCTCTCACAAAAGAATCTATTGCTGGCTCGTCCATATCCTTCCCCCAAAGCTGCCCATCTTTTATGTCGTATTCATAGTTACTCAAAAGGACATTAAATCTCTCACCAAGATTGGTTATCATCTGGTCAGTGTTATAAGAAATTAGAGCATCGCGTCTTTTGCGGTAACTTTCATATGAGCTGATATTCGAAAGCTCTTTTTGAACTCGAGCTTCTTCGTGGGCTATATCAAAATTTCTTAATACTTCTACCATTTATCTTTTTTTCCAGATAATCTCTTTCTTTTTTGCCTCAAAGTTCGTGAAACGCGATAGCGTGAAAAATAGATCTGAAAGTCTATTTATATATTGGACCACATCAGGATTAACTTTCTCGCGGCGGATAAGACTTATCAGCTTTCGCTCAGCACGACGACTGACAGCTCTTGCTATCTGCAGATTCGCACCAACGATGGTCCCTCCAGGAAGAATAAAGTTCGTGAGCTCAGGAAGCTTTTGCGTCATCTCATCTATTTTTTTCTCAAACTCTAGAGTGTTTTCAGACAGATGGGAGATAAGTTCACGATTTGCAGGATTAGAAAGATAAGAACCGATGCAAAAGAGGTCGTTCTGGACAGTTATTATGATTTCTCTTACGTACTTTGCATACTTCCTATTGATTAGGCTTAACTCTGATTCGATAACTCCCAGCAGCGCATTTAATTCGTCTATTGTACCGTAGGCATCCACACGCCTGCTGTCTTTCCACACACGAACACCATTTCCCAAAGATGTCCTACCTTTATCTCCTTTTTTTGTATAAATAGCCATAAAAAAATCCCTCTACTCGAGAAGGATTTCTGCAGTCTGGATTAGGTTGTAGAAATGCTTGCTCGAGCGTAAAAGTTAATTCGTTTTCCGTCTTTACGGTAGCGGCACTGAGAGGGAATCACACCCTACTTACCTAAATTAACCTTTGATATATTATCTTAAATTCACATAGCTAGCAACTAGCTATCTAGCATTCGGCGTGGCCGCATGCATAGCACTTGGCGCAGCCTTCTTCATGTACGAAACTTGCGGATCCACACTCTGGACATATATCTCCGTTATGTGCTTCTTCTGACATCGGAGCGATCGTCTGCAAAGATGGCTCTACACCAGAATTATCCTCCAGAGGCATATCTACTGGAGCAGATGACGTCAACTTCTTGTAAGAACCGTTACCATTCCCATTACCATTTGAGTGGCCATTACCATTTGCGCCTGCAGGATTCTTATCCTCTACACGGCCGTTTACCCTGAATTCATAGACCTCGGCAAGTGTTTTTGCGACTGCATCCGGAAGTGAACGGACACGATTTTCCCCAAATCCCACGCTGCGCTGTCCTCCTATGCCTGACAACTGTGCAACGATCTGACGCATGCGCTCACGGTGCTCCACAGGGCTTTGCATTCGGAGGATAAGAGATATCGTGCGGCCCAAAGCCTCCGCCATCGCTGCGACATCGGATCCGGACTTTCCCATGGTCATAAATACTTCGAATGGATTTCCATCCTCATCCTGATTTATAGTCACGAAAGTATTTCCGATAGGAGTCTTTTTCTCTACTGTAAATCCGTGCAGGACTGATGGTCTTTTTAGAATCGGCTGTTTCTTGACCTCTTCTTCTTTTTTCTTGTCGTCGATTCTCTCCAAGACTCCCTGACGCGAACCGTCTCTCATATAGGTAATCCCTTTTAGCCCCATGTCATAAGCCATCATATAAAGAGTCTTTACGTCTTCTATCGTATGTGCGTTCGGTGCATTGACTGTCTTTGAGATCGACGAGTCTATATATTTCTGCGCAACAGCCTGCACCTTTGCGTGTTCGATAGGCGTCAGGTCATTTGCTGAGACAAAATACTCTGGAACTTCCGCGTCTGGATTCTCTTTCTTCCATTGCTCGAATAGTGGATGATATAAAGTCTCTTCTCCACCTCTCCACTTTCTCTTGAAGACAAACTCATAAACAGGCTCCACTCCGGACGATACTCCAGATACCAAGCTCGTGGTTCCTGTCGGAGCGATGGTTAGAAGGACTGCATTTCTTATCCCCTGCGTCTCAATCTTTTCGCGGATTCTTTTAGGAAGAGCTTTTATATGATATCCCTGAAGATATTTTTCTTTATCAAATTTTGGAAAAGATCCTTTTTCTTTTGCTATATCTGAGGATGCATCATATGCGTTGTCGCGGAGCGTCTTGAATATCTTTTCGATTACGATTTGGGCCTCATCACTTCCATAACGAAGCTCCATTTTTATAAGCGCGTCGGCGATACCCATAATTCCCAACCCTGTCCTGCGGATTTCCTTGGCGCATTTTTCGTTTTGCTCAAAAAAGTAATACGTATCATCGATCACGTTGTCCAAAAGCCTCATAGCAACCTTTACATCCTGTGAAAAATTCTCGTAGTCAAATTGCTTATCGTTTACATACTGGGCCAAGTTCATCGCTCCGAGATTACATACTGCCCATCCGCCCAAAGGCTGCTCTCCACATGGATTTGTCGCGATTAATTTTTCGAAATACCAGGTGTTGCTTTGCTTGTTTGAACGCTCTAGGAAATGAAGCCCTGGCTCTGCCGATTTCCATGCAGCTGTGCAGATCTTATCCCAAAGCTCCCGCGCTTTGACGGTCTTATATAGTTTTACTTTCCTTCCAGACTCTTTCCATTCTGTTATGTCCCCGTCCCATTTTTCATCATAATCAGGATCCGAAAGATCTGGATACACCAGATCCCAGTCTCCGTCTTCTTTTACCGCCTTCATGAAGGCGTCGCTTACGCATACTGATAGGTTGGCTCCATTTATTTTCGTCAGGTCCTCTTTAACAGTAATAAACTCCTCGATATCAGGATGCCAATCCCAGAGCATAAGCATAGTAGCACCCCTGCGGGTTCCGCCTTGCTGCACGACGTCGTGCGTCGCATATGAAAAAAGCCCCGCCCAGGTGACAGGGCCAGACGAGGTTCCATTAACTTTTTTAACCCTCGCACCGCGGGGTCGAAGAGATGAAAGATTGAGGCCAACTCCGCCGGAGCGGCTTTGGATCTCAACTAATTGCTTAAGACTATCTATGATTCCTTCTCTCGAGTCTTTAGGAGACGGTATTACGAAGCAGTTGAAGTATGTGACCTCATATCCTGTCCCAGCACCCGAAAGGATTCTTCCTCCGGGAACGAATTTGAAGTCTGTTAAGACATTGTAGAATTTTTCCTCCCACTTTTCTCTATCTTTTACTTTTTCGATGCGCGCTATTCCTTTTGCAACCCTTCTCCACATCTGCTCAGGAGTGCTTTCGATAAGCGTCCCTTCTTTATCTTTTAAAGCGTATCTATCTAAAAATACTTTTTTTCTTATTCCGTCCAGTTGTGTATCCATATTAATTTTTTATTAGTTTTTTGACCTCTTTCTCGAAGTCCTCTACGTCGACAAAGTGCTTGAAGACGCTTGCAAATCTTATATAGGCGATTTTGTCGATTTTCTTAAGTCTTGTAGCAACGATCCTCCCGATTTTGGTGCTATCTACTTCGACAGTCTCTCCTCCTAAAAGTTCGCGTTCGACATCGTCGACTATATCTTCAACGTTCTTTGGTGTTACGGTAGTCTTCTCAGAAGATTTAAGTATCCCTCCTTTTAATTTTTCGCGGCTAAACTGCTCTGTCCTCTTGTCCTTCTTCTTCACTAAAAGAGTAATATTTTCAATCCTCTCATAGGTCGTAAAACGTTTTCTACACGAACTGCAAAGACGTCTGCGTCTTATATTTACTCCTTCATCAGAAACCCTGGTCTCTACTACTTCTGTTTGGTCACTATTACAGTATGGACAATGCATATTAAAAAATTAAAAGAAAACATTTAAAGTCTGGCAAGAAGGTAAAACTTAAAAATAATAAATCCTTTTTTACCTTTTCTGCCTGACTAACCGTAACTTGTAAAAGAACTATATTTAGTGTCGAAATCCATCGTAGTACACTAAATCACTACCGTCAACTACTAACATCTATATCAAACACTCCCAATTTATATTTTGAACTCAAAAAATTATCTAAGAAAAATGGTCTCTCTGACGTGTCTACTTTTGTTGCACAAAAGAGATTATTATGACAGTTATTATGAGGCAAGATTATCCGCCGATTTTTCTATGTCTTCAAGACGATCTAATTCTCTATTTATCATGTCGCTCATATTCTCCGGCATATTAGGCGCAATTTGTCGTGAAACGACCTCTCTGTGTTTTTTCACGGAGGTTTTCAGGTTCGAGAGTATCGGATTGATATTCTTATCTTCTTCTTTCGCTTTTGAAAGAGAAACTACTGCTTCATGCATATAATTGTTGCTCTTCAAAAGGGTCTCCAGTGCCAATTCTGACTTATCGTTATCCGCCAAAAGCTGCGCTGCATAGATCCTCTTGTCCGAAGTAAGTAGATTAAACTCTGCCTTTTTTAGCGAATCAGAAATCAAGAATCTTACGACTGCATCGCGCATCGTCTTTAGAAAATACAAAGGATTATCAGGGAGCATCCCGGGATAAGCAAGTTCGTACTGCACATTCTGCTCCACTTCCATTTGCGCCGATTCTGTAGATTCTTCATCGGAAAGGGGTTCTTCTGATTCTGCTTGCGCAATGCCGTCGTGCTCTAGGTGTCCAGGATGTGCATAGACATTAATTGAGAGAGAAGAAAACAGAATAAGCAGTAAAGTAGCGATAATTCCTAGCCTTATCATGACAACTCAATACTAAGCCTTGAGGCCAGCAAAGTCAAGGTTAAAAATCCAGTAAAACTTGATTTTTGACTATATAAGTTGTCATACTAAGTTGTAGGCCTGCCATGAAAAAATTATCGCAATTTTTATTTATTATATTAGGTGCCCTGTTCTTCCTATATTTTTCTTCGTCGTCTGTATTTGCTCAGGCAGAATCCTCATCCTCCGCAAATGAAATTATTCAAAACCAAAATCTACAAGAAGCTCAGGGTGCTCAAATTCAAAATCCGCAACAGCTGCCTCTTAACACAGAGCCTGATGTGCCGCAAAACTTATCGACCTATACCCAGAGTGTCTTTATAGAAATCCTTGGAGCAGGATCGTGTTTTATGGCAGGATTTAACCCACTCAGCATAGACGGTAGATGCCTTGGGGTAAATCCCGTCACAAAAAAGCTCGGTTACGCTGAGCCTGATGGAGGGCTTATTGCGGTCGCGGGAGATATGATTGGAGCAACCTACAATATCCCACTTTCTTCAACTCACTATGGAGGCTACCTTGCTGAAAATTTTGGCATCTCTCAGAATGCATATGCTCAGGGTGTCGGGTTTGCGGGATTGAAGCCCATACTGAAACTTTGGGAAGTATTTAGAGATATTACGTATTTTCTATTTCTAATAGTGTTTATCGTCCTGGGACTGGGGATCATGTTCAGACTAAATCTGGACGCAAGGAGCGTCATGACAATCCAGAACCAACTGCCTCGGATAATTGTAGCGCTCGTTCTCATCACTCTTTCGTATGCGATAGTCGGTTTTTTGGTCGACACTATGTATGTGCTTATGTATCTGATCATAAATATCTTTGACTCAAGAGCACTTGCAACTATCCCTAGCATAGATACTAACCCCATAAATGCGGTTGGAGGTTTAGGTGGAATAAACGCGATAACAGAACCTGTAGCGACGGGCGCTGGAAATGCGCTAGGCGGAATATTTGACGGTAATCTTGGTGGTGGACTCGGGAACTTCCTTACTAAGGCATTAGGAGGAATTATCGGCGGGTCAGCCGGCGCCGGGATAGGAAAGCTACTAGGAGGCATTGGCGGACTTGTCTTGGGAGGCGTAGCTGCTTTCTTAGCCCTCCCCACAGGAGGAGCTAGTCTAGCGTTAATTCCTGCTATTATGGCAGTAAGTGCTGGTGTAGGATCTGGAGCACTTGCAGGATCAACTATCGGAAGCCTTGTCGGAGGTGCAGCTGGCGGAGCAATAGGTGTTGCTACTGCTGGAAGCTTCATAAAACTAGTCGCATTTCTGATAGCATACCTTGTTATACTTATCGCGGTGCTTTCCGCACTATTTCGGACATGGATAATGCTTATTAAGGCATTTATCATGGTCCTCGTAGGGACGATATTTGCTCCATTTTGGATACTTGCCGGCATTCTTCCTGGAGTTGGAGGGGGGATTGGCTCCTGGCTAAGAATGATAATCGCAAATCTCGCAGCATTCCCGACAGTACTACTCCTTTTTCTAATAGGTAAATCTATTCAGGAACAGGCCTTTTCTTCT
>Ga0265293_10005206_pt1 | contig 21988 bp, 22 predicted proteins | sample Munlanlewell138R_FD_192505 | JGI IMG/M metagenome (GOLD analysis project Ga0265293, IMG submission 192505) | Leachate microbial communities from a municipal landfill in Southern Ontario, Canada - Leachate well 138R | ecosystem: Engineered > Solid waste > Landfill > Unclassified | place: Canada... | reverse complement strand
AAGACTACGCCATCGGCAGTGACTGCGGCATTATCCTTGGAGATAACGGTTTGTGAAGGAACGTCCAGCACTGATTCCATCATGGACAGTCTGAAACCGATCCGGTCAACAAAGGGAATGATCAGGTTCAGGCCAGGTTGCAGGGTGGCGGTATAGCGACCAAAACGCTCAACGGTCCATTGCTGGCCTTGAGGTACTACCTTGACGCCGGCAAAGAAAAACACCACGACCAGCGCGAGTAAAAAACCAAAGAAGGGAAGTGCTGCGTTCATGATTGAGATCCTTTAAATGGATGGGGGTGTATCCGGCCAGCGGAAATTGCTGGTCATTATACTTTTAATCAGCACATAAAATCATGATATGTAGCAGCGGGGAGTCTTTTATGATTTGTTGTCCGATGGTGTGAATGATCGGTCACAAACGGACTGTATAGACTTTCGTGGGGTGTTGGTGGACGGGCAAGCAGGGTATATTGCCAGCCGTCTACCTCCTGCGAGAAGACAGATTCATGCGTAGCGTTCCTCCCCCCGGAACGTATTTGAAGACGGCCTTTGGGTCGTCTTTTTTTTGCGTGCAGAAAATACTGTGAGCTGTATTCTGGAACACAGGCATTCAACAGGAGAGAACAGCATGACCAATGAAAATCAGGTGATTCATAATGAACAGGAACAGTGCTTCGAAATGTTTGTCGATGGCCATCGTGCTCATCTTGACTATCGTCGGCTGGGCGGGCAAACGCTGGATTACTGTCATACTTTTGTTCCCGATGAATTGCGGGGCAGAGGACTGGCGGCGATTGTGACGGCAGCAGCACTGGATTATGCCCGCGAGCATGGATTTACGGTGCGGCCAAGCTGTAGCTATGTCGAAGTGTTCATGAAGCGGCAGGCAGGCAAACAGCAGTGAGCTGACAACAAGTGTTTTATGCAAACAAAAAGGGCCAGTAAATGCCGGCCCTTTTTTATATGTGCTGCAATCAGTTGCGTTTGCGCTGAGGCAAGACATCCTTGAGCTTGTCACGCATGGCGCGCAGGGACTGCTCGGTGGTATTCCAGTCGATGCAGGCATCGGTAATGGATACGCCATACTTGAGCTGGCTGATGTCGTCGCAGATGGACTGGCTGCCCCAGCCCAGGTGGCTTTCAATCATCAGGCTGCTGATCGAAGTATTGCCATCCACGATCTGGTTGGTGATGTTTTCCAGCACCAGAGGTTGCAGCGCGGGGTCCTTGTTGGAGTTGGCGTGGCTGCAGTCGATCATGATGTTCGGCTGGATTTTGGCCTTGGTCAGCTCCTGCTCGCACAGGGTGACGCTGACCGAATCATAGTTTGGCTTGCCGTTGCCGCCGCGCAGCACGACGTGGCCGTACTGATTGCCTTTGGTGGTCACTATCGACACTTGACCGCACTGGTCGATGCCCAGAAAACGGTGGGGGCTGGAAACCGACTGCAATGCGTTGATCGCTACAGTCAGGCCGCCATCAGTGCCGTTTTTGAAACCGACCGCCGAGGACAGGCCGGAGGCCATTTCACGGTGGGTTTGTGATTCGGTGGTACGCGCACCAATCGCTGACCAGCTGATCAGGTCTTGCAGGTATTGCGGGGTGATCGGGTCGAGCGCTTCGGTGGCGGTGGGCAAGCCTTTTTCGGCCAGATCCAGCAGCAGCTGGCGGCCAATGTGCAAGCCGTCTTCAATGCGGAACGAGTCATCCAGATAGGGGTCGTTGATCAGACCTTTCCAGCCGACTGTAGTGCGTGGTTTTTCAAAGTAAACCCGCATGACGATATACAGGGTGTCGGACAGCTCGTCCGCCAGAGCCTTGAGACGGTCGGCATATTCGTGGGCTGCCTTGATGTCGTGGATCGAGCAGGGGCCAATGACGATAAACAGGCGGTGGTCCTTGCCGTCCAGAATATCGCGCACTACCTGACGGCCTTCGCTGACAGTTTTGCGGGCCTTGTCGGTTAGCGGAATTTTGTCTTTAAGTTTCTTGGGCGTGATCAGCGCGATATTGGAAGAAACGTTCAGGTCACTGATGGGTAAATCGGCCATGGATGCTCACTCGTCGAAGGGGGTAATACATATTGCTCGTAAAATAATAACAGCAAACCTTAACCCTTTGCAGGCGGGAACGAAAGGGTTACCGATGAAAACAGTATTTGGTCGTAGAGGATAAATGACGCAATGATGCGGGGATTACCTGTGGCCACACATTAAGCGGAAGCTGGCATGTACAGTTTTGTGGTCAGCCAAACTGCATCAGGGCGGATACAACGGTGGCAGCTGCTGGGTATCGTCCTGCTGCTGTTGGCTGGCCAGCAGGCGGATGACCTGCCACAAACGGTTGCCATCCCAGAGTTGCTCGCCGGGTGAATACAGGACCTGGTTCAGCTCGCGCATGGCAGCCTGTAGTTCGGGGTGAGTATGGGGCAGCCCGGCCAGACTGTAATTGCTGTGCCGCAGCCATTGGTCGAGCAGCGTGCGGGCTTGCTGGGGCTGATTGGCCTGGCAGGCTTTTCTCAGGTCTTCCAGCAGGCGTACAGTGTTTTTCTGGACAGCAGGCGCAGCTATTGCCGGCAGTCGCCGGGCACGGCGCCACAAAAAAGCCAGTATCAGGCAGAGTGCTGCCAGGAGCAGGGAAGTTAGCTGCCAGAGTCTGTGATCAGCTGTTGCGGGCGCTTCGGTGGTGGTTTGAGTGTTGGGGTTTGGATCAAATATTTCCAGTTGCTGCGCCTGACCAGTGGCCCACTCCAGTGTGTCGGTGGTGGTATTCCACCAGGGCAGGCGCAGGGCAGGCAGGGCCAGACTGCCGGGCTGCAAGGCAACCAGTAGCAGCTGTTCTTCCTGTCGGGTATGAACTCCATGGGTGCTGGTGTTTTGTGCGTGTACCGGTGGGTTGCCATACAGACGAAAGCCCGGCAAGTGCCCGGGTAGCAGGGCAGGCAAAGCACTGGCAGGCTGGCCATCAGCTTCCAGCACTATTGTGTATTCGAGCGCCTGCTCCAGACTGGCCTGGTTGCTGTCCGGACTCAGTTGCTGTTGCAGATGCAGAGCGCGGGCGGGTAGCCATACAGCATCGGCAGGGAACTCAGCCGGTGGTGGGTTGACCTTGAGAGGAATAGATGCACTTTTGACCTGGATTTTGCGACCGGGTGCAGGTGGGTGCCGGGTTTGCAGGGAGGAATCGCCATCGCCTGCCAGTGTGGCGACAAAGGTTTGTGGTGCAATGGTCAGAATGCCGGTTGCTTGTGGAAAAATTGCATAGCGCATTTCAATCACGCCATAGCGGATTCCGTGAATATATTGCTGATAGGTAGAGGCTTCGCCAAGCGGTTGAATGCGTGCGCTTTCGATAGCCAGCGGACTGAGCTGACCATCCGAATAAAGCGGAATCGAGTGGTAGATCTTGACGGTCAGCACCGCCTGGGCTTGTAAGTAAAGCTCTTCATGATCAAGGCTGGAATCAATGTAAACCGGTTCCATTACAGGCGTGGCTTTGGCTGTAGGAGCCTCGACCTGTATTGTTAACGGTGTGGAGCGCAGCTCGCCCAGCGGCAGGGCAGGAATAGTCAGCACGCCGGCTTGTTTTGGTTGCAGGCGCAACAGCCAGCGGCTGACGCTTTGACCTTGTTCTTCTATCAGCGGCTGGTGGCTACTGGAAAGCAGTTCAAAATGTTTGTGTAGCGCACTGATGTCTGGGTCAACAAAGTAGTCAGGACGATCCAGCTCCAGGGTCAGTAACAGGCTTTCGCCCAGCTGCAACTCGTGCCGGTCAACCTGTGCGGAAAAGCTGGCAGCCTGGGCCAGACCGGCAAACAGCCAGAGGAACACAAAGCCAAGCCAGCTCAGGGTGTGGCAGGCGGCAGTTCGCGGCGAAATTTGCGTTTGAGCAGAGTGGCCGGGTTGTCGGGAATTTGCTGGAGCCATGAGTCAAGGGAACCGTGCTGGAAATCCTGGTGGGAAGGCAGCAGTGTAGCAGTTTTTTCATTGTGCTCCTGATTGCCCACACCTGCTTCAGTGGCTGGGTTGATGCCGTTATTGGCGTGTTCGTCAGGTGGTGGAATCTGCTGTTGCAGTTGTGTAGCCAGAGCTAGGTTATCACGCGCCTGAGACAGCTCGGGCTGTAGCTTGAGTGCTTGCTGATAAGCATTGGCAGCATTGGCGTAATCGCCGAGCTGCATCAGACTGTTGCCAAGGTTGTAGTGGGCAGCGGCGCTGTCGATATCGGTAAAATAATCAATAGCCAGCTGAAAATTACCGGCGTTATAGGCAGCGATTCCAAGCCACATCGGATCTTGTAGTTGTAGCAGGGCCGTTTCTGGATCGGTTTCAACAAGCTCGATGGGGTGTGTGTCGGGAGGTGCAGCCAGCAGCAGCTCTGGCTGTAACAGCAAGACGGGCAGCAGACAGAACAGCCAGCCTTTGCGGGCCAGAGGAGCGAGTGCAAGCAGCGCTGGCAATATCAGCCAGTAGCCGGTGTTGGCAGGTGTATTGGCGGTGTTGGCCTGCAGCTGGCCGCTTTGATTTTTGATAAACAGCTGTGATTGCAACAAGTCTTGATGGCTAGTGCTGAGGCGGGCATAGCCTGAGCCTGTGCGTTGAGCAAACTGTTGCAGTTGCTGCTCTTGCAAGCGGCTGAGCGCTCTGTCGCTATTAAAGCTGCCGTCAATCATTGCTGGGACAGGTGCACCTTGCAGGCTGCCCACGCCAATAATGGCCAACTTGCTGTGTTCTTGCGAAAGCAGCTTGACAATCTCTGTTTGCTCGGAGCTGCTCAGGTTGTGGGTTAGCAATGCGATACGGCCATGCCGGTTGGCTCCTTGCTGCAGCAGCTCCTGGGCGCGGGCAATGGCTATTGCTGCATTGCGTCCGGGTACCGGAATCAGCTCGGGATGCAGGGCTTGCAGCAGATTGTCAGCTATGGCAGGGTCGGTCGAGAGCGGCAGCAAGGTATGCGCTGAACCGGCATACACCACAATTGCTGTTTGGCCGGGTAGCTGGGCTTGCAGCATTTGCATGGCTTTGCTGCGCATCTGGTGCAGGCGGCTGGGGGGCAGATCGCTGGCCAGCATGTCAGGGGTCAGTTCAAGTACCAGCACCAAAGGATCAGGTGTTGTTGCGGCTGAGGGGGCGCTGGTGGGCAGTTGCGGTGATGACAGGGCCAGTCCGCCAAACAGTGTGGCGATGGCTAATAAAACCCAGGGTGTTTTTTGTTGGGCAGCGTGTTTTCCGTGCAATAACCAGAGCTGAAAAGCCGGTGGCAATTGCTGTTGCCAGTAATTGCTGCGTCGTTTGCGTCGATATAGCAACCACAGCAGTAACCAGACCGGTGGTATCAGCAGCAGAGCGGCGGGCTGTGTTAGTGTAGGCCAGAAATCAGGCATGATCAGGCTCCTGCTGGCTGGCACGAATGTGTTGCAGCAGACGGAACAGGGCATACAGCATACCGGCTAGAAAGGCGGCATACAGGAGCCAGTGGTACAGCTCCTGAGTTTGCCAGCTTGCCTGGGTTTCCGTTTCAGCAGTGGGCAGACTGTCAAAAAAACGGATGGCGCTTTCCAGTGACTGTTGTGAGTCGATATGCAGGTAGCGGCCACCGGTCAGCCAGGTGATATCTTGCAGCAGAGCCTGGTCCGGGCCTGTTTGGCTGTTGCTGGCAGCTTGACCTATGCCCAAGGCATGGATGCGGATGCCTTCGCGGGCGGCAAAGCGGGCTGCAGTGCGTGGTGGCATGATGCCGCTATTGTTGGCGCCGTCGGTCAGCAAAATCAGGTTTTTCTGGCTGGCGTGCAGATTACGCAAACGTTTGATGCCAAGACCAATGGCGTCGCCAATTGCGGTATTGTCGCCGGCAATGCCCGGTTCGACCCGCTCCAGCCAGTGACGCAGGCTGTCGTGGTCAAACGTCAGTGGTGCTTGCAAGTAAGCCTGGCTGGCAAAAAAAATCAGGCCAAAACGGTCATCCGGTCGGCTGGCCAGCAATTGCAGCAGCAGCTCCCGAGTGGCATCGAATCTGCTGATGTTGCTGTGCTCCAGATCTTTCACCAGCATCGAGGCAGACAGGTCTACTGCCAGCATGCTGTTGCGACCTGCGATGTTGAGGTGCTTTTGCGGTTCCAGCCATTGTGGGCGGGCGGCGGCAAAGACCAGTAGTATCCAGATGGTTGCGGGCAGCCAGAAACGTGGACTGAAACGGTTGCGTAGTGCTGGTTCCTGGCTGGCCAGTTTGTCCAGCTGATTAAAAAAAGGTACCCGCAACGCGCTTTGGGACGGATCGGCAGGTGGCAGCAACCAGCGCAGTATCAGCGGCAGAGGCAAACAGAGCAACAGCCACGGCCAGGCGAGATTAAACATGGGCACGCATCCAGACAGTGACAGCGTGGTGTAGATCCTCGACTGCAGTATCGCTCAGGCGACAGTCTGGCAGGTAGCTGCCTTGTACCAGTACCATCCAGCGGGTCAGACCGGCAGCGGGACAGCGGCTGTCAAGAAAGGCCAGCCATTCGCGGCCGCCCAGCCGGTGGGTGGCCACTTCCGGGTATCGGACTGCACAAAAACGTTTGAGCAGCAGGTTCAGCTGTTGGAGCCAGGGTCCGGCCTGCTCGCCAGCAGCAGGTTTGGGCAGCTGTTCGAGCTGTTGCAGGGCCGCAGCCAGCTGGTTGGCCGGTTCGGCAATAAGCGTTGACGGAGGCAGCTGCGGCCGTTTGTGCCACAGCCAGAATACCAGCAGCAACAGCGGGCAGACTGCAAGCAACAGCCACCATAGCGACACACCGGCAGTAGTAACAAGCGGTTCAGCCGGGTAGATGAGCGGGTGCATGCTTTCAAGTGCTGATGACATGCAAACCCTCCTGCAGGCCGGGCAGCTGTTGTGACAGGCAACTGGAGGTGCAGACTGGCAACAGGATGGTTTGGTGTTTGGTAGCCAGCTGTTGCCATAAAGCCCGGGTTTGTCTGGCCTGTTGTTGCCAGCCTTGGGACAGGGAGGAGTGCTGCTGTTGCAGGAACAGTTGCTGTTGTTGTCCGGCAAATGCCAGCCCTTGTTGATGAGGGAGCAGGTGTTCCAGTGGATCGGAAACGGGCAGCCAGATGCTTTCATGGCGTATGGCCAGAGTGCCGAGCTGACGGGCAGCGTCGGGGGACAGGTGCTGTTCGCTGCATACCAGTATCAGCAGGCAGCCGGGCAGCAGATGGGGGCGGCACTGTTCTAGCGCCTGTTGTAGCGGGTTACTATTGTCGGTTGGGAAAGGGCTGTTCAGCCGCTGATTTTCACGACAAATATTGTCCAGCAACTGTAGAGCACCCTGCCGGTTGCGAGCCGGAGGTGTCAGGCGGCCGGTGGGGCGGCCAAATACCAGGCCGCCAATACGGTCATGCACCGAACTGGCAGCCCAGGCAAACAGGCTGGCAACCAGAGCAGCCTGTACCGACTTGAAATTGCCACAACTGGCAAAGAACATGGCCGGGCTTTGCTCCACCAGAATGAAGACGGGGCGATCACGTTCACGGCGAAACAGCCGGGTCTGGATGGCACCGGCGCGGGCGCTGGCACGCCAGTCAATATGCCGAGCATCATCGCCGTGCTGATAATCGCGCACCTGATCGAATTCGGTACTTTGCCCATGCAAGCGGGCCAGATGTTGGCCGCTGATGGTACTGGCGGGAGACTTGCTTTTGTTGTCAGGCAGGCGGGACAACCACAGACGGGCGTGGATCAGCTCGGACAGCTCGACATGGGTACGTCCCAGCGCATCCATGGGTCAGGCCACGGGAACCGCATCAAGAATGCGCTGCATGACTTGCTCGACCTCCACGCCGCCAGCCAGAGCTGCAAAAGAAAGGCTCAGACGGTGGCGGAAGGTATCAGCCAGCACCGCCTGAATGTCGTCCGGACTGACAAAGTCGTGTCCGGCCAGCCAGGCGTGTGCCCGCGCACAGCGATCCAGAGCAATTGAGCCACGGGGACTGCAGCCCATATATAGCCAGTCGGCCAGCTCGTTGTCATACTTGGCCGGATAACGTGTAGCCATGACCAGCTGCACCAGATAAGCCTCTACGTTGTCGGCCATGTACAGCGAGAGAATTTCTTTGCGTGCCTGAAAAATATCGTCGATGGACAGTTTGTGCTGTGGTTCTGACTGGCCATGCAAGGCTTGTTCGCGCGCCTGTTGAATGATTTTTCGTTCTACCGTAGCGTCGGGGAAGTGTACGTTGACCTGCATCAGAAAACGGTCGAGCTGTGCTTCCGGCAGTGGGTAAGTACCCTCCTGTTCAATCGGGTTTTGTGTGGCCATTACCAGAAACAGTTCAGGCAGGGAATAGGTATGCTGCCCTACGCTGACCTGACGCTCGGCCATGGCTTCCAGCAGAGCTGATTGCACCTTGGCTGGTGCGCGGTTGATTTCGTCGGCCAGCAACAAATTATGAAATACCGGGCCGTGTAAAAACTCGAAGCGGGCCTGTTCGGGGCGGTATATGTCGGCACCGGTAATGTCGGCTGGCATTAGGTCGGGTGTGAACTGGATGCGTTTAAAGCTGGCATCGACACCCAGCGCCAGATCCTTGATCGCTTTGGTCTTGGCCAGACCGGGAGCACCCTCGACCAGCAAGTGGCCGTCGGCCAGCAGGGCAATCAGTAAGCGGTCAAGCAGATGCTCTTGGCCATGAATTTGGCTGGCCAGGTAATGCCGCAGGTTAAGGATGGCTTCACGGTGTTTCATGAGGGCTGCCATGGCAAACAAGACTTGGGCAGTTTACTTGGAAAGCAGCAGAATGGGAAAGGCGGTGTTGTTTTCGGCCAGGGGGAACTTGCGAGTTTGTATTGAAATGCAACCGAACAGTGTTTCACCAATGCCGGCTTGGGCTGGCTGTAACATGCATGGAGTTTGCTGCAGCAGCGAGCGACAGGTGGAGCCTCTGTTCCGTTGCGGGAGCTGCGATAAAGCCAAGGGCTAAAACTCTGGAGGGCAATGGAGTTCCAGCAGTTTGCCGCTGTGCGGGTGCACAAACGACAGTTCCGTAGCATGCAGACATAATCGCGGTGCGGCCTGTAACGCTTCGGCGTGGGCATACAGCGGATCACCCAGGATCGGGTGTCCCAGACTGTTCAGATGCACGCGCAACTGGTGTGAGCGGCCGGTATGCGGGGTCAGTTCGACACGGCTGGATGGTCCATTTTGTTCCAGCAATCGCCAAAAGGTCAAAGCAGACTTGCCGTGAACCCAGTCGACAATCTGCCTTGGTTTGTTCGGCGGATCATAGCGCATGGGTAACTCGATTTGACCGGAGGAGCTGGGCAGGTGGCCCCAGCACAAAGCCTGATAACGCCTTGATACTTGCCGTTCACGGAATTGGCGTGACAGCTCGGAATGAATGCCGGATGAGCGGGCCAGTACCATGAGTCCGGTCGTTTCCCAGTCCAGCCGGTGCACAATCAGCGCTTCAGGGTAGCCGTTTTGTTGCAGCCGCAGTACCAGACAGTCTTTGTTATCCTCGGCACGACCGGGTACCGATAGCATCAGGGTTGGCTTGTTAACCACCAGCAGGTGTTCGTCATGATATACGACAGGAATATCGGACAGTGGCATGTGGCTGGATATCCGGCAGGAACATGGCCTGCGGAGGGCAGGCCATGGTGTAAGGAAGGTTAACGATCGGGCAGGGTTACGTTCAGTTCGAGAATCGAGCAGTTGCCCTGATTGTCCAGTGCGACCTGCACTTGCTCGCTGTCGATGTTGACGTACTTGCGAATCACCTCGACCAGCTCTTTTTGCAGTTCGGGCAAATAGTCCGGCTCATCGGAGCGACCACGTTCGTGGGCGACAATGATTTGCAGGCGTTCTTTGGCAATGCTGGCACTGCTTGGCTTGTTGCGGGAACGGAAAAAATTGATGATGCTCATTGTCGTGCGTTAGCCTCCGAACATGCGTTTGAGGAAGCCTTTTTTCTGGATATCCAGGAAACGGTGCGGAATGTCTTTGCCCAGCAGGCGTTCGACAGCGTCGCTATAGGCTTGGCCAGCGTCGCTTTCCTCGTCAAGAATGACTGGAATGCCCTGGTTGGAAGCTTTCAGGACGGCCTGCGACTCGGGAATCACACCAATCATCTTGATAGAAAGAATTTCTTCTACGTCTTCTACACTGAGCATCTCGCCAGTGGCTACGCGTTCAGGATGGTAGCGGGTCAACAGCAGGTGCTCGACAATCGGCTCTCGGCCTTCTTCGGCACGCTTGGATTTACTGGACAGCAGACCGAGCATGCGGTCAGAGTCGCGCACGGAAGAGACTTCCGGGTTGGTGACCACAATAGCCTCGTCGGCCAGATACATGGCCAGGTGTGCGCCTTTTTCGATACCGGCAGGCGAGTCACAAATCACATAGTCAAAATCTTCGCTCAGTTCGGCGATGATTTTTTCGACGCCTTCCTGGGTGAGCGCATCCTTGTCACGAGTCTGGCTGGCGGCGAGGATATAGAGGTTTTCCAGGCGCTTGTCCTTGATCAGGGCCTGATTCAGGCTGGCATCACCATTGATGACGTTGACAAAGTCGTATACCACACGGCGTTCGCAGCCCATGATCAGGTCGAGGTTACGCAGACCCACATCAAAGTCGACGATCACGGTTTTGTGTCCGCGTAGCGCCAGACCGGTACCCAGAGCGGCACTGGTAGTGGTCTTGCCAACGCCACCTTTGCCTGAAGTTACAACGAGAATCTTTGCCAAGGGAGTCACCTTAAATTAAAGAAGAGTGGCCGGGGAAATGCCGGCGATTATAACGGGTTGCAATCTGGTACGCACGCCTAAAGGCCGGCTTGTTCTGCTTAGAGTGCAACAATGTGCATCTGTTCGCCTGCAAGGTAAATTTGTGCGGCACCGCCCCAGGCAGGAATACGACGCAAGTCTTCGGCAATCTTGTATTGACCGGCGATAGAGACCAGCTCTGCACCCAGTTGCTGACAGAAAATACGCGCTTCGGTGTTGCCGCCAATTCCGGCCAGAGCCCGGCCACGCATGGCACCGTAAACATGAATGTGGCCGTCGGCAAGCAGCTCGGCACCGGCACTGACTGATGCAGTGACAATCAGGTCGGTATTTTTGGCATAAATTTGCTGGCCGCTGCGTACCGGAGTGGTGATGATGCGTGCCGGCAGCAGTTCGGGCTCTTTGGGTGCGGCGGGCTGGCTTTGTGTCGGCAGGGCACGGTCACGAGCCAGAGACAGCGGGAGTACCGGCAAGTCGAGCGCAGCAGCAGCGGCCAGTTCGTCCTCTTGCTCGCTCCGCAGGGCCAGTGTGCGCAGACCGTGTTTGCGACAGATGGCCAGTAGTTCCGCAAGGTCAGGCAATTCGCCAGCCGGACGTTTGTCCAGTGCCAGAATCAGTGGTGCATCCTGGAAAAAGTCAGGGGCTTGGGCGGCTTTTTCTGCCAGTTGCAGATCCAGAACATCCAGGTCATTGCCCAGTAGTTCCAGAGTGGTCAGAGTGAGCATACTGCCCTTGAGCTGAAAGACGGGAGCCTGCTGTTCGGACTCTTGCTCCAGTAAATCGGTTTGTTCCATGCTGGTATCCACTACGCAAAAGAATAGTCTTATAGCGGCAAGCGTGCGAGTCTGCAAATTTTTCCGTAAACTGGATGGGTTTTTAAGTGTGGATGGCATGAAATGAAGGAGAACCGCTTTCAAAAGCAGTTTTTGCACCCCAGATTCTGGCTGTTGTGGCTGGGTCTTGGTTTGCTGTGGTTGCTGGTACAGCTGCCTTATCCACTGTTGCTCAAGCTGGGGCGCTGGCTTGGAGCGTTGATGTATCGCTTTGCCGGTTCACGCCGACATATTGCCAGACGCAATCTGGAGCTGTGTTTTCCGGCGATGAGCCAGAGTGAGCGGGATTACCTGCTGAAGCAAAATTTTGCTTCTACCGGCATTGCTTTTTTCGAGATGGCAATGAGCTGGTGGTGGCCGTGTCAACGACTGGAGCGGCTGGTGCAGGTCGAGGGGCTGGAACACTTGCAGAAGGCGCAGCAAGCCGGAAAGGGGGTAATCCTGATGGCGATCCATTTTACTACCCTTGAAATTGGTGCTGGCTTGCTGGGACAGCAACACACCATTGACGGTATGTACCGGGCGCATAAAAATCCGGTGTTTGATTATGTGCAGCGCAAAGGGCGCGAGCGACATAATGCGGATGCCATTGCGATTGAGCGTGAAGATGTGCGTACCATGCTCAGGCATCTGCGCCAGGGACGTGCCATCTGGTACGCACCTGATCAGGATTATGGTCGGAAACAAAGCCTGTTTGTCCCATTGTTTGGAGTGCCGGCAGCGACAGTGACGGCGACCAGCACTTTTGCCCGGCTGGGACGTGCGGTGGTGATTCCCATGCGGCAAAGCCGTTTGCCGCGTGGCAAGGGTTATTTGTTACAAATTGAGCCGGCCTGGCAGGAATTTCCAGGTGAAAATGATGAACAGGACTGCTTGCGTATTAACCAGTGGGTTGAGCGAGCGATCATGGCTCATCCTGAGCAGTACTTGTGGAGCCACAGGCGCTTTAAAACCCGACCCGAGGGCGAGGCCAAGGTTTATTGATGATCGGTGAACACTTGTTTCGCAAGAAAATCCCGCAGCCGGCACCCCAGGTTACCGGGCTGATCCTGTCTGGTGGTGGTGCGCGCGCCGCTTATCAAACAGGGGTTTTGAAAGCGGTGGCAGACCTGTGGCCGCAGCCTGAAGAGAACCCTTTTCAGGTTATTGTTGGCACGTCGGCAGGTGCAATCAACGCGGTTAGCCTGGCCTGTGGTGCGATGCATTTCAAACAGTCGATTCAGCAGCTGGAACAGGTCTGGCAAAATTTCACTACCAACAAAGTGTACCGCACTGACTGGCCGGGAGTGCTGCATCAGGCGGTGCGCTTTAGCCGGACACACTTGCTTGGTTTGGGGCGCGGACAGGTACCGCTGGCCTTGCTGGATAACGAACCGCTGCGCGAGTTGCTCAGTAATGAGCTGGATTTCAGTGGCATCAGCCTGGCGCTGGCCCGACGTAAACTGAGGGCGGTAGGCATTACCGCTTTTTCTTATCAGGGTTCCGAGTCGACCACTTTTTATCAAAGCCGGGGTACCGTTTTGCCCTGGCAGCGTTACCGGCGACAGGGTGTGCCGATCCGGCTCGGACTGGATCACTTGCTGGCCAGTGCGTCCATTCCACTATTATTTCCGCCGGTCAGGCTGGGTAATGCGTTCTATGGTGATGGTGCGGTGCGCCAGACTGCACCGATCAGTCCTGCACTGCATCTGGGAGCCAACCGGATACTGGTCATTGGGGTCAACAGTCGTTTGCAGGAACAGGCTGATACTAGGTTGCAGCTGCGTGCGCCAACACTGGCACAAATCAGCGGCCATTTGCTCAATAGCACCTTTACTGACAATCTGGAATCGGATTTGGAGCTGCTACAACGGCTGAACCAGTTGGGTGAGCTGATATCGCCGGAACACCATCATTTGCAGGAAGGGTTGACACCGGTTGAGGTGTTGGTGATTCAGCCCAGTCAGATCATTGATGATATTGCGGTGCGTCATCGACATCAGCTGCCGTCTTCAATTCGTACCTTTTTACGCGGGCCGGGAGCGACCCGCAGTACGGGTGGTGGAGTATTGAGTTATTTGTTGTTCGAGAAAGACTATTGTGCGGAACTGATCGAATTGGGTTATCAGGATGCTATTGCACAAAAAAGCCGCTTGCTGGAGTTTTTTCAGCCTTGTCTGCAAGCAGTGGGGCAGCCGGGTTTGAGGGCTGCCCGCATATAGTCGGCTGTTAGCGTTCGTCGCTGGCAAAAGCGGTCAGGCTGTAACTGCTGATGCCGCTATCTTGCAGGAGGCGAGAGCCGCCCAGTTCAGGCAGATCAACAATGGCGGCGACTTCATAAACGGATGCGCCCATGCGCCGGATCAGGCTGGCCGCGGCAATAAAGGTAGCGCCGCTGGCGATTATGTCGTCTAGCAACAACACCTTATGGCCTTCCTGCAAAACGCCCTGATGAATTTCCAGTACGGATTGCTCATAGCCGGCATCGTAGGGTTCGGTCAGAACATCATCAGGTAGTTTGCCTTGCTTGCGAAACAGCACCAGTGGTTTGTTCAGGGCGTAAGCCACCATGGAACCGAGCAAAAAACCACGGGCCTCAATCGCACCGACATGAGTGAAATTGCTTTCAACATAGCGTTGTACCAAGCTATCGACCACCATGCGGGTCGCCTTGGGCGACTGAAATACGGGAGTGATATCGCGAAAGATATCCCCTTCGCGAGGGAAGTCGGGAATGGCCCGAATCAGCGACTTGATAGCAAAAGCATCGAAAATCATGGTGTACTCCTTACAGCTCGACACAGCATCTATGGGAAATCAGGGTTCCAGTCCGCCACCTGCCAGGGCGCAGAGATCCATCAGGTTAAGCAACTGGATTTCCTTGCCTTCGGCTTTCAGCAGCCCATTTTGTTGAAAGCGGGTAAATACCCGGGAGACGGTTTCTACCGCCAGACCCAGATAATTGCCAACCTCGTTGCGCGACATGGCCAGGCGGAACTGGTAGGGCGAATAGCCGCGGGCCCGGAAACGGGCGGACAGGTTGACCAAAAAAGTGGCAACGCGCTCTTCCGCGTTTTTCTTGGACAGCAACAGCAGCATTTGTTGCTCGTCACGAATTTCCCGGCTCATGATGCGCATCAGCTGGCGGCGCAATTGCGGCAGGCGGGCACTGAGCTCGTCAAAACGCTCAAAAGGAATCTCGCAGACCGAAGTGGTTTCCAGGGCTATGGCGGATACCGGGTAAAGTTCGGTATCGACCGCAGATAGTCCGACAAATTCGCTGGGCAGGTGGAAGCCGGTAATTTGCTCGTCACCACAGTCGGTCAGGTTAAACGTTTTCAGGGTGCCGGTGCGCACCGCATAAACCGAGCTGAATGTATCGGCCTGCCGGAACAGGTATTCCCCTTTTTTCAGCGGACGACTGCGCTTGACGATGGCGTCCAGTGCGTTCAGGTCGTTCATGTCCAGGGACAGGGGTAAACACAGAGTTGCCAGGCTGCAATCCTTGCAATGAGCTTGGTTGGTGTTACGGATACTGATGACTTCAGCCATATTCGCGGAGCCCTGAGCCGGTGACGGGTACATGGATTTATGAAGCATAGATTACCCCAGCCTATAAAAAGCTGCCAGTAATCACTGTACTTTAGGCTATTTCCCGGTATCCGCGGGCTGGAGGAAGCTGTTTGTTAACGAGTGCTTGTATATAGGTTGTCAGGTTGTCGTCATTGCGATAGTAGAGACCGGTCAACTGGCTGCTGGCGCCGGCACCCAGTCCCAAAACAGAAAAGTGGCGAGTGCGGCAGTTTTCTACACAGCTGTGGCAAGAGTTTTCCAGCAGTTCGTCATCAGGCAGTACAAAACAGTGACTGCTGGCCTGCACGTAGCCAGCATACAGCAGGCTTTCGCACAGGTGTGCAGGTGCAGTGCCGGCCCCTTGCAGCAGAATGCGGTCAGGCTGCAAGCCGATGATCGATTGTAAGCGTTGTGTGTGAATATCACTTGCAGCACTGTTGTCAGGCAGGGCAAGCGCCATGGTAATGGTGTTGTACTGCAGGGTACGGGCAGCTTCATACAGGCTTTCTGTTGCCTGGAAACAGGAGGCGTTACTGTGCAGGGTAATGCGGTTGAATCCGGCATCACGCAGCATGCCCAGTGCAGCCCAGCTAGAGGTGTCGGGCTGGATTTCGATGGAAAACCAGGCGAAATTGTTGGTAGGCAGCTGCAGATGCTGCCGGAGCACTGTAAACAACTGCTGCAGTTGTTGGGAACTGAACTGGCCGGCATCGCCGTAGACGTGCAATAGCTGTAGCTCGGGCTTGTCTGTTAAATGCTTGCCAAGCAGGCCGGCTTCGCTGATCAGAGCATCAGGATAGGCATCAGGTAACGACTGATCTGATGTTGGAATATGTATCAGCAGGGCGAGGCCGTGGTTACCGGAAGAGAGGTTTTGTATTGCCCGGAATCGCTCGAAGGCGGTAGTGCTGTTGAGCTGGGCAGGGCTGGGAAGCGCGCAAGGGGGCAAAACGGTGCAATAGTGTTCGCCAGTGCGCTTGTCTACCCGGTGCGTAGCTTGATGCATGGCACAACCTTCCCGTTTGCTTGATCAGGACATGAAGTATAAGCAGCACGGCAGCAGAGTGGTTTGACTTGCATCAAGCAGGCTGTTGGGTACGACTAAAGCCATGATAATGCAGGCGAATAGCCATTGCGGTAAGGTAAGGGCAGGCCAGTAAAGCGAGTGTGGATTTTAGTGGGCACCGCCCATCAGCAAGTGTTGGTGCGGGCCGGGTAATGTCCAGACACCGTACAGAATAATCAGCAGGCCAGCAGTTGCACGTACTTTGCTGTTACGCAGGAAATGGCCAAGGCTTTCGGCGGCAAAGCCGGAAGCCAGCAATACTGGCCAGGTGCCCATCCCAAAGCAAAACATCAGCAATGCGCTGAGGCTGGCGTCGCCCTGACTGGCGGACCAGATCAGTGTGCTGTAAACCAGTCCACAGGGTAGCCAGCCCCACAGGGCACCCAGCAGCAGCGCATGCCGGCGCTGGCGCAACGGCATGTAGCGTTTGGCGACTTTCTGAATGGGTCGCCAGAGATGCTGGCCCAGCTGTTCCAGTCTGGTCAGTCCGAACCACCAGCCGGCCAGGTATAGGCCCATGCTGATCAGCAGCAGACCGGCAATGACACGCAGAATATCGGCAGCCGGGCTTTGATCCACTGCCCAGCCGGCCAGACCAAACAGGAAACCGGCCAGTGCATAACTGAGAATCCGGCCAAGGTTATACAGCACCAAATAATGTACTTTGCGATTTTGCTGGTCAGCGGGGATGGCCATGCCGAGCGCGCCCATCAGGCCGCCGCACATGCCGAAACAGTGGCCGGCACCCAACAAGCCCAGGGTGAATGCGGACAGCAGCAGAAACAAAGTATCAGACATTGGGCGGCTCGTGTTGGTCTTCTTCGGCCTTGTGCTTATCGGTAAATGGCTCGGTATCGTCGAACAGAATGCTGTGGGCGGGACTGTCGAGATCATCAAACTGTCCGCTGTCCACTGCCCAGAAAAAAATCCAGATGGCGATGGCAACAATGATCATGGCGACCGGGATCATGACGTAGAGTGCGGCCATGCAGTACCTCCAGTTAGGCGGCAGGTTGAGGCAGGCGGGTCAGGCGCATGGCATTGAGTACTACCAGCAAAGAGCTGACAGACATGCCAACTGCTGCCCAGCCCGGAGTGACCCAGCCGATTGCCGCAAAGGGAATGACCAGACCATTATACAGCGTTGCCCAAGCCAGGTTTTCGATAATGATGCGGCGGGTTTTGCCAGCGACAGCCAGGGCATCGACCAGACTGCCAAGCCGGTTGGACAGCAGGATTGCATCTGCGCTGGTCTTGGCCAGATCAGTGGCGCTGCCCATGGCGATGCTGATATCGGCTGCGGCAAGTACCGGTACGTCATTGACGCCGTCACCGAGCATCAGGACGCGATGACCTTGTTGATGCAGCTCTTCCAGAATTGTCAATTTGCCATTCGGCGTCAGCCCACCACGGGCATCGGCAATGCCCAGTGTATTGGCGACTTCCTGCACCATGGGTGAACTGTCGCCAGACAGCAGCATGGTGTTCCAGCCCATTTTCTTACAGGCTGCCAGCAGGGCAGGAGCATCGCTGCGTAGCTGGTCGTCCAGGGCAAACCAGGCCAATGGCTGTTGTTCGTTACCCAGCAGCAACCACTGGCCCTGGGTGGATGGTGCGGTTGGTACCGGACTTTGACTGAGCTGGCAAACAAAGTCGGGGCGGCCAATGCGTAGCAACTGGTTGTCAACCATCCCTTCCAGTCCCATGCCGGGCGTATTGGTGACGTGTGCGGCAGTTAGCAGGCTGTGACCAAAAGCGCGGGCAATCGGATGCTCCGAGCGATTTTCCAGTGCGCTGGCCAGAGCCAGCATGTGATCAGCATCCTGCCCGGGTAAAGGCTGGATGCTTTTCAAGGTCAGACGGCCTTCGGTCAGGGTGCCGGTTTTGTCAAAAATGACGGTATCAATATGTTTGAAGCTTTCCAGGACATGACCTTTGGTCAGCAGCAGGCCAAGCTTGTGCAGAGTACCAGTGGCAGCAGTCAGGGCGGTCGGTGTTGCCAGTGACAGGGCGCAAGGGCAGGTGGCAACCAGCAAGGACAACACCACCCAGAAGGCGCGGCTGCTGTCCAGATTAAGCCAGACCAGGCCGACCACGGCAGCAATCAGCAGCACGCTGATCAGGAACCACTGGGCTACACGGTCGGCAATTACGGCCAGACGGGGCTTCAGTGACTGGGCGCGCTCCAGCAAGCGAACAATGGCAGACAGCCGGGTGTCATCGCCAAGGGCATCGACATGCAGGGTGAGCGGGCCTTCCACGTTCAGGGTGCCAGCGGTGACGTGATCGCCAGCAATACGTGGCAAGGGAAGGTATTCGCCGGTCAACAGCGATTCATCAACGCTGGACTGGCCTTCAAGGATCACGCCGTCGGCGGGAATCAGGTGGCCCGGAGGCACCAGAACCCGGTCATCCAGTTGCAATTCGCGTAGGAGGATGCGTTCGCTATTGCCATTGCTGTCCAGCCGCAGACAGGAAGCCGGCAGGAGGTTGACCAGTTGGGCTGTGGCAGCGGCAGTGCGCTCACGGGCACGTTTTTCCAGGTAGCGGCCTGACAGCAGAAAAAAGGCAAACATGCCCGAGGCATCAAAATACAGTTCGCCCTGGCCGGTAAAGGTTGACCAGATACCGGCGACATAGGCACCGGCAATTGCCAGCGATACTGAAACATCCATGGTCAGGTGACGGGTGCGGATATCACGGATGGCGCCCTGAAAAAACTCGGTGCTGCAATAAAAGATGATCGGCGTGGTCAGGATCAGGCTGACCCAGCGCAACAGGCCGTCCATTGCTGGTGACAGGTCAATGTTGAACTCTGGCCAGGTAGCCATGGAGGCCATCATGACTTGCATCCATAGCAAGCCGGCGACACCCAGTTTGCGCAGCGCCTTGCGGTTGGCATGGGCGAGCTGCTCGGTCACGGTGTCAGGTTGCCATGGGTGGGCGGCATAGCCGATTTTGCGCAGGCTTTGAATCAGATCGGACAAAGGCAGTCGGCTACTTTCCCACTGTACATGGAGGCGGTGGGTAGAGAGATTCAGCTCTGCGCTGCGGACACCGGGCAGCTGGTTGAGGTGTTTTTCGATCAGCCAGCCGCAGGCTGCACATGTAATGCCTTCAATTAAGAGGCGGGTATCGCTCAGCTCGCCTTCGGTGTGCACAAAGGGTTCTTGTACGTCCTTGCGGTCGTACAGCTTTAGCTCATCGGGGATCAGGCCGGGCAGCGCGTCCGGGTTGGTCGATGATTCGTTGCGGTGCTGATAGTAGCTTTCCAGCCCATTATCGACAATGGCCTCCGCAACGGCCTGACAGCCGGGGCAGCAAAAATTGCGCTGGCTGCCCAGTACCGCAGTATGAAACTGGCTGCCGGAAGGAACCGGCAGGCTACAGTGATAGCAGGGCTGGGGCGTGGACATGAATGCTGGGGCCGTCCGGGAGTGTGTTTATTGTGATTCGCCGAGTTCGACCGGCTCGTTGAGGATCAGGGTCTCTTCTTCGAACAAACGCCAGTCTTGCTCGTTTTCACTGCCCAGCAACTCGACAAACCGGCGACCCAGAATGTCTTCAGGCAACAGGCCGCGATACTGGTTTTCAGCCAGGCCGGGCTGTAACACAATGCGGCGGTCACGTTCGGGCTGGGTCGGAGAAATCAGATTGAGGACCAGTTGTTGTGGGCGGCTGTCCCCGCTCAGGGTCAGCTGCACTTCGCCACGCTCGTGGTCAAAATCGATTTGTGCCTGCATGCCCAGCTCGACTGCCAGACGCTCGCGTTCCAGTGAGGTGTTGATGCCTTTACCGGCGTCATAATAGTTGTCAACGACCATGCTGACCGGGTTTTTGATGGCGATGGTCAGCATGGACAGGCCGAGCACAACAGACAGGCCGAGAATGCCGAGAATGAACCAGGGCCACGGCTCTTTGTACCAGGGGTTGGGGGTGTGCTCGGTCTGCTGCATGGGGCTGTTTCCTGTGTTTGGAGTGAATTTGTGGCGGTAGGGCCGGTCTTGCATGACGCTATGTGACAGCGCCGGAGCTGGGGCAATTTGCTGCTGCAGAGCCGGCTGTTTGACCGGCCCTGGCAGCAATGAGGGCTACTTAACGAAAAGCAGGACCAATAAAGGTGGATTTTGACGAGCGGGAAATGCGTTCGTCGTCCACTGACTGGATGCTGAACTCGATTTTGTTGGTGCTGGAGCCGATACTTTCCGGGTCTACGGATACAGACACCGGGGCGGAGTATATTTCTCCGGCTTCGACTTCAAAATTCTGTTTGCCTTCCAGAGTAATGCCGGTCAGCCCGCTGGTGCCCAGTGTAAAGGTGTGGGCTTTTTGGTCTTTGTTGATAATTCGCAGCAAATAGACGTTTTCAATCCGACCGGACATGTTTTCCCGGTACGGAATACGGTCCTTGATCACGTTGAGTTCGACCAGCGTGCGGTTAAAAATGGTGTAGCTGAACAGGCTGATCATCACCAGCAGGGCAGCAGCGTAACCGACGAGGCGAGGTCGCAGCAGTTTGGTTTTTTCGCCAGACAGGTTGTGCTCGGTGGTGTAGCGAATCAGGCCTTTTTCATAGCCCATTTTCTCCATGACCTCATCGCACACGTCGATACAGGCCGCACAGCTGACGCAGGCGATTTGTAGGCCATCGCGGATATCAATACCGGTCGGACATACCTGTACGCACAGGGTGCAGTCGATACAATCGCCCAGCCCCAGTGCTTTGTAGTCGGCGGATTTTTTACGTGCGCCACGCTGTTCACCACGCTTGGTGTCATAGGAAACAATCAGGGTGTCCTTGTCGAACATTACGCTTTGAAAGCGCGAGTAAGGGCACATGTGGATACAGATTTGCTCACGCAAAAAGCCGGCAGCCAGGTAGGTCATGACAGTAAAAAAGCCGACCCAGAAATATGACCAGCCGTGCGCCTGTCCGGTCAGTAGCTCCATCGGCAGTTCACGGATAGGGGTGAAGTAGCCGACAAAGGTGATACCCGTGACCAAGCCAATCAATATCCACAGGCTATGCTTGGCCAGACGGCGCAGGAACTTGTTTGCCGACATGGGTGCCTTGTCGAGACGCATCCGCTTGTTGCGGTCACCTTCGGTGATTTTTTCTACCCACATGAAAATCCAAGTCCAAGTGGTTTGTGGGCAGGCATAGCCGCACCAGACACGGCCAGCATAGACAGTAATAAAAAACAGAGCAAAAGCCGAGATGATTAACAGCCACGACAGCAGCATAAAGTCTTGGGGCCAGAAAGTAGCACCAAAGACATAAAATTTACGCTCTGGCAGGTTCCACCAGACGGCCTGATGGCCATCCCAGTTCAGCCAGGCGGTACCGAGGAACAGCAAAAAGAGGAACGCACCCACATACATGCGTAATGTGCGAAATACGCCGGTAAAGGCCCGGGTATGGATTTTTTCGCGTTTGGCATAAAGGTCATTACTGGTCGCGTTGGGCGTGACGTTCTTGACGGGTATTTGTTCGCTCATTGCAGGGCTGTCCTCTAGGTTCCATAACGTAACTGGCCGGTATTATACCGGCCAGAACCGGCTTCGATTGCCGGAAACAATAGTACACTCAGGTCACGACAGTTTGCTGTGACAAACTGCCGCTACCTGGTCAGCCATTACTTGACTGCATCGCTTGACAGCCCGTAAACGTAAGCGGCCAGCAAGTGTACTTTGTCGTTGCCCAGGAACTCGTCCTGTGCGGGCATGACGCCGGTGCGACCATAACGCACGGTTTGCTGGATCTGGGTCAGGCTTTG
>Ga0265293_10005205_pt1 | contig 21988 bp, 19 predicted proteins | sample Munlanlewell138R_FD_192505 | JGI IMG/M metagenome (GOLD analysis project Ga0265293, IMG submission 192505) | Leachate microbial communities from a municipal landfill in Southern Ontario, Canada - Leachate well 138R | ecosystem: Engineered > Solid waste > Landfill > Unclassified | place: Canada... | reverse complement strand
TTTTTTCCAGATATTTGATAATTTTCCTATAGTGGTTGTTTTTCCCACACCATTTATTCCAACTATAAGAACAACTTTCGGATAATTATTTTTTACTTTTTTATCTTCTGATTTTAACAGTGAAACAAATTCTTTTTTTAACATTGCTATTAGTTCATCTGAATTTTTAATCTCGCCCATCACAGATTTTCTATCTATTTTTTCTATGAACTCTATTGTAAGTTCTGTTCCAAGATCACTTTTTATAAATAACTCTTCAAGTTCTTCAAGAGCTTCTGAATCAATTTTTCCAAAATTCAATACTTTTCTGATATTGTAGGTAAAGTTTTCTCTTGTTTTGGATAAACCGCTTTTTAATCTTTCGAACCAGCTTTGTTTTACATTTGTCACTGTTATATGTTCTTCAGGTATTTTTTCTTCAATTTCATCAGTAGTTACACTTTCAGATATTTCTTCATTTTTTTCTTTATGTTCTGACTCATTAATCTCTAAAAGTTCTTCTTTTTTTTCCTGAACTGCTTCTTTTTTTTTGAAAATATTCCACAACTTTGCCATTTATCCTCCATTATTGTAATTCTTTTCAATTTCTTCAGCCAGATTATAATAATACCTTTCTTTTTCATCATAGTCCATTTTTTTATATATTTCTGCAATAGTATATAAAAGTGAAAATCGAGCTGGATTTCTTTTCCATGCATCCTCAAAATAAATTAGAGCCTGATTATAATTTCCGGTTTTTAAGGCAATTTTTCCTAATGTTTCTCTTATCGCAGGTTCAGCAGAATAAGTTAAAGCCCAGGCGTAATAATCAAAAGCTTTATCTGTCTCTTGCTGATTAAAATATATGTTGGCAGCTTCATAAAAACTTCTTCCATTTTTAAATAGTGAAATTGATTTTTCAAACATTTTTATTTTAGTAATTTCATCAGCATGCTTTATTCCTGCCGTAAGATAATAATCCGAAATTGTTTTCCTCGCCATAAAAAAGAAACCAGAAATATTTAATATAAGAAGAATAAAAAGTAAAATCATCGAAGAATTATAATTTGATAAATGACTGTGTTTTTTTTCAATTTTAAAATATAAACTAAAAAGTATTAATGTTATAAAGGAACAACTTACTATTCTGAGAGGAAATTCAAAGAAAGCAAAAAAAATGAATCCTGTTAAAAAATAAAATCCGAATTTCCACTTTGTACGTTTCCTAATAGGCTTAAATAAATAAAGTGTTATTAAAAGTAAAACTATTCCGCCTTCAGACAGATTCTGTAAAAAATCATTATGTGACTGCATCGCATTAACATTTTCAGGCAGAAAAACAGCTTTTTCAGGAGAAAAAATATTTTCATGATAATAAAACCATGCATTTTTAAAATTTCCGGCACCAATTCCAAAAAATGGATTCTTTAAAAACTGCATGCTTGAATTTTTCCATATATATATTCTCTGAAAAACAGATTCATTTATTATATTTTTTCTGAAACCATTAAAAAACCCACCCATAAGTATAATAAAAAGTAAAAAAACAAAAACTTTTTTTGATTTTTTTATTTTAAAAATTGAACTGATAAAAACAAATAAAAGTGCAAGTATAATACTTCTTGTTCCAAGTAATCCTATAAGCATTACCGAATAAAAAATATCTAATAGTAAAATTTTTTTGTTAATAATTTCTTTTTTACTTTTTTTTAAAATAAAAAACAGTTCTGCTGAAATTATTATTGAAAGATATATAAAATATGAAACAAAATTAACTCCACCAAGCGTTGAAGTTATTCCTGAACGTCCCATTTTTTCAAAAACAATAAAAAAACCTGAATACTGAAAAAAAACAGATATCTTAAGTAAGAATAAAAACCAGAATAATATTATCAATAATTTTTCATCATTAGATTTATTGTAGTAGGAGAAAAAAATATAAAAAGTAATAAAAAAACCGACTTGAAAAAAAAATTCTGTAAAATCATTAAAATTAAAATAATCTGCTGATACATTTAAAAAAAGATTAAAAACCGCAAAAAGTGAAAATAGAATAAAAACATGTATTAAATGGCTGTCCAAATGGTTTTTTTTTGTTTTTATAAGAAAAATATTAAAAATTGCTGTAATAATTGAGAAAAATGCAAGTACAAGCTCTTTTTCCTGAACCATTGGATAATAGAAACCGGGAATATATAAAAATATCATTAAAAAAGTAAGAATTGCTACTGAAAACGTAATCACTTTATTCCTTTCTCTGAAAAACAATTCTGAAAATTGTCATAAATATAATTTTAATATCCAGAAAAAGTGAATAGTTGTTTATATATAAAAAATCAAACTTGAGTTTTTCTTCAGGTCGGGTGTAATACCCTCCAAAAATCTGAGCTAGACCTGTTATCCCGGGTTTTACCATAGTTCTTAAAAAATAACCTGGAAGTTTCTGATAATATTTTTTAACAAATATTTCTCTTTCCGGTCTTGGTCCTACAATACTCATATCACCTTTAAGCACATTAATAAATTGAGGCAGTTCATCAATTCTGAATTTTCTAAGAATTTTTCCAGTTTTTGTAATTCTTATATCATTTACCTCGGCAAGTTTTGGTCCAGTATTACTTTCAGCTTCATTAATCATGGTTCGGAATTTAATAAGGTTAAAAATTTTATTATTAAAACCTACTCTTTTTTGTACATAAAAAACCGGTCCCTTTGACCCAAACTTTATAATAAATGCAAGTAATGGAAGCACCGGAATAAGCAAAAACAACACTGAAACAGAGATTATTATATCTAAAAAGCGTTTAAAAAACTTTTCCCATACTCTCAAAGCTGATTTCCCAACTCTGACAAGAGGGAGTCCATTAATTCCAGAGAAATTAACTTTTGATGTAAAAGCATTTGAAAAATCAGGATACAGGAAAATTTTTACCCGATTTTTTTCAGCATACCATAATAGTCTCATAATATTATTAAACTCATCATTAACTGGTGATGAAAAAATTAAAATATTACATTTTCTGTTTTTAATAATATCTTTTAAAACATTAAAATCTGAAACTGTTTTAAAAACATCAAAGTCAGCGTTGTAATCCTTCAATTCACCTTCAATAAAATTGTAAATTTTTTCTGACGAACAAACCACACAGACTTTATATTTTTTTTTGTAATTAATAAGAAACTTTCGTGAAAAAAATACATAAACTATATCTAAAATTGCTGTTACAAGAATAAAACTTCTTGGCAGTGCAAAATTTCTCAGATAAAATGTTGTAAAAACAACCACCAGTGCCGATATCAAGGAAGACTGGAAAGCTCTGAAAAAAACCAGCATGCTGTCACATTCATTATCATCTTCAAATAAATCAAAAAAATAGTTAAAAAAGATTTTATAAATTAAAATAAAATACCATATATTACCAAAGGCAATGACATTTTCAGGTTGAAATATTCTATTTATAATAAAATAACCCGAGAAAAAGTAATAAATTAAATCCAAAATAAAAAGTATAAACTTCATATATTCAACTCACTTTTTTCATTTTCAGCCCACAACACAAAAACCATTATCTGCCAGAGTTTTCTTCCGTTAGATTTTTTAAAGTTAATATGCTCATTAAATAAAAAATCTATATAATCTGAATTTAAATATTTCTTCCATTCTTTGTTTTCAAGCAATAATTTTTTTAATACATTGCCAAGTTCTTCTCTGAACCATCTGTCTACAGGAATTGCAAACCCCTGTTTGCTGCGATAAATAAATTTATCATCAAATTCAGATTTTAACATATTTTTTAAAATTTTTTTATTTTTTTTGAAACTCACCGGTAAATCAAAAGCAAATTTAATGATTTTTTTAGAAAGAAAAGGTGCTCTTGATTCAACACCACTTTTCATAGTCATCATATCAACTTTTGTTAAAATATCATAAGGAAGATAGGTATAAAAATCTGAATACATTATTCTGTCAAGAATATCTCCATTACATCTTACAATATTTTTCTGAATAATTCTGTTTTCATGATTAATATTTATACTCTCCATCTGAGTTTTTCTGAAAAGATTTGCTATTTCTTCTGAATTGAAATTACCCATTAAATCTGCATATAATTCTTCAATTTTGTTATATTTCAATATTCTATTCACTCTTCTTAATAATGGTATTGCTGATTCAGATGTTAAAAATACAATAATTTTTTTTAAAAAATCTGGAATTAATTTCAGAAGATAAAAGTAATGAAATACTCTGTACCTGTGATAACCTCCAAACAGTTCATCAGCACCGTCACCTGAAAGCACCACTTTTACATATTCTGATATTTTTTTTGATAAAAACATCACAGGCATTGCCGAAGAATCCCCGAATGGCTCATCAAAATGAGAAATTATTTCTAAATTATCACATACATCTTTTACTGAAAAATAATAATGATGATGAATAGTGTTGTATTTTCTGGAAACTTCATAAGAATAATTACTTTCGTCAAATTCTTTTTCATTAAATCCAATAGAAAAAGTATGAAATTTTTTATTTTTCATAATATCGCGCATTTCTCTAACTACCAACGTGGAATCAATCCCACCTGAGAGAAATGCACCAACCTCAACATCACTTGTTAATCTTTTTTTTACACTAAAATTAAATATTTTTATAAAATCAGAAATATTATAATTTTTTTTACTTTTTAAAATTTTTATTTTATGAAACTTTTTAATCTCAACTGTATGTTTTTTTAAATCCAATCTTAAAAAACACCCCTGAGGGAGCTTTTTAATTTCACTGTAAATTGTGAAAGGTGCTGGAATATACTGCAATCTGAAAAAATCTTTGACTGCTTTTTTATCAACTGTAGCTTTAACAAAAGATTTTATTGCTTTGATTTCTGACCCGGCTTTAAAAATCCCTTCAGAATAGTTGTAAAAAAAAGGTTTTTCACCACTTATATCTCTTGCAGCCAGCACAGTATTCTTTTTTCTATCATAAAACACAAAAGAAAACATACCATCTAAATAATTAAGAAAATCTGTTCCCATTAATCTTAATCCATGGAAAAGCACTTCTGTATCACAGTCTGTTTTGAAAGTCTGATTGTATTTTAATCCAAGTTTTTTTCTAAGGTTTTTAAAATTATAAATTTCTCCATTATAAACAAGAATATAATTATCATCCTTAAACGGCTGATTGCCTTTATTAATATCAAGAATAGAAAGTCTTGCATGACCAAACAGACAGTTCTGTTCTTTTAAAAAAGTTCTGTCATCTGGTCCTCGATGCGAAATTTCATCGATACATTTTTCCATTTTTTTATAATATGTATCAATATTATTCAAATCAGAGGCTGATATTACGGCTGAAAATCCACACATATCTTTTTTTAAAGCAGATATATACCCATAGCAGCGTAAACACTGAAACAGATATTATTCTGTATTCTCCTGAATAATTTTTTATAATAAAAATAATTAAACCATATAATAAACAATTAATCACATCAAAGTAAAAAGATTTATTAATTATTTTTTTAAAGATTGGATAAGTAAGAATTACAGCTGTTATTAAATCTGCTCCAATTTTTGCATATATTATACCTTCAATACCGGAATTTTTTAAAACAATTGCTGTATAAAGTATTATAATATGGATTAATAGAGAAAAAAATGAAAGAACTGCGAGAGTAAAATTTTTAAGCATTGCATTATTATGCCTTATTCCTGTTAGCATAAGAAAAAAAACAGGTATATACCATATACTTAATGATAAGAGTGAAGAAATATACTCAATCTCATCTGGATTAATTTTTGAACCTCTTTCAAAAATAAGATTAATAATTACATCTGAATTAAAAGAAACCGCTGTTGTAAAAATAATTACAGGCCAGAAAAAAATATGAATAATTCTCTGGACAAAAACATAATATCCATTTATTGATTTAGATGATTCATCAGTAAAAAATTTTAAAAAAGTTCCAGAAAAAATAGTTGAAATAAATCCAACTGTCGCTCCAGGAAGCATAAAAGAATATGCAAAAATTACAGGTCCATTTGAAAATTCTGCACTTACCCTTGTATCGAGAAACAATATAAGATTTGAAAATAATGAACCTGCTATTATATAAAATACATTTTTAAAGAAAAAATTGATTTTTTCTTTAATTTCAAAATAATAATCTGTAAAAGATATTTTTGAAAAAGAATTAAAAATAAACAGCTTTAATCTTGTAAATTTAATAATAAATTTAATAATTTCACTTAAAACAAAAATAAGCACGAAATTATCTGTCAAAAAAAGACCAGTTATAAAAAAGAGAGTTGAAATTATATCCACAACTGAATTTTCAATAAATTTTGATTCAGCCTCATATAAAACTTTCAAAAACACTCCTGAAACTGTGAAAAAGCAGGCAACAAAAACAATGATTTTATTATTCTGAACAAAATATGATGAACTGACAAGAAAAAATGAAAGCATTATTCCAACTAAAATTACTACTATAAAAATTGATAAAGAAAAATTTTTTCTGAATTTATAATCAAGCTTATTATAATACGGTATAAAAACTGCCTGTAATACTGCATCAGTAAAAAAGTAAAAAGAAAGTATCAGACCCGTTATATAAAAAAAGAAATTTATATTTTCATCAAATTTAAAAAAATTACCAATTATATAGAGTTTTATAAAATTCAATAATTTTCCTAAAGTTACAAAAAAAGATAACGAAAAAAAAATTTTTATTTTTGTGTCAGACATCTTATTTCCTTCAAATTTCGATTAAGAAGAGATGATTCAGGAAATTTTTTCAGTCCTTCCATAATTATTTCTTCAGTTTTATCAAAAAAACCTGTTTTATAAAAATATAACGCGGTTGATATATAATATTCTTCATATTTTTCAAGCAATTTTTTATTTCTTTCAAGTAAAATAAAAGCTGAACCGGATTTTGATTTTTTTAACATGGCTGATGTCAGATTTATAATTTCTATAGCGCTGTTTTTATCCAGAAAATAGCATCTTCTGAAAAAATTATAGGCTTGAGTAATATTTTTTTTAATAAAAAAATTATATCCTGTAGCTCGAAGTGACTTCAGATTATAAAAAACTATTCCCTGATTTCTTTTGAATATTTCATGTGCATTGAACGAAAGAAAAGTATCATTAAATAAATGATTGAATTTTGTAATTCCAGGGTAACCATTTATCACTCCATAAAAATCACCATGATTTTCAATTATTGGAGTGAGTTTTTTATTCAGTTCATATTCTGTAATATCTGTAATAATTATGCATAAAGCTTTATTTTTATAAATATAATGTTCATGAACATCAACAAGCTCTTTAACCTGATCAAAAAGATTGTTGAGTTTTGATTTAACATGAAATACACCTTTTACATAATATTCTGATTCAATATTTTTATAAGAAAGTATAATAAGCCAGAATTTTTTTTCCTTATTATTATATTCTTCATCCGTTTTTAAAATATCAAGCCCTGTTTTTCTGTAACTATGCTTTTTCAAAAGTATATTTTCATAAAAATTCAGCTGTTTTCTTCCGTTTTTCTTTGAATAATAAAGAGCTTCATCTGATTTTGAAATACAGGATTCAAAACTCTCTCCATCAGCTGACACTGCACCCATTGAAAATGTTATATCTGGTATTTTTTTACCGTTAAATTCTTTATTTTTTCCTGAAAAAATTAAAGTATTAAAAAAAATTTCAACTCTTTCTTTATCACCTTTTAAAATAAAAACAAATTCTTCTCCACCAAACCTGCCGGCAAATTCATTCTGTTGAAGCATTTCAACTGCTTTTTTTGAAAATTCCTTTAAAACAAAATCTCCTGTAAGATGACCATAATTGTCATTGAATTTTTTGAATAAATCTATATCTGCAATGCAAAAATAATAATTTTCTTCAGAATTTTTCTTTAAATTTTCGTATTTTTCAATAAATGCTTCTCTTCTGAGAAGACCTGTCAATTTATCGTAAAGAATATAAGGACAGTTTTTACATTTATTTATATCATTCATCAAATCCACTGACCAGCAGAGTTATATTTACTTTTTTGCTTCCATCAGAATTTGTAGCAGAACCAAAGATAATTTCTGCATCAGGACTTACTTTTTCAGCTATCTTAGCTGCAATTGAATTAACTTCAAAAAGAGACATATCCTCAGGTCCTGTTATATTCAATAAAACTCTCTGCGCATTAGAAATATCTCTTTCAAGAAGCGGGGAATTGACAGCGTGATTACAAGCTTCCATCGCTCTGTTTTTACCTTCGCCACTTCCGTTACCAAGCACGGCAAGTTTGCTGTTTTTAAGAATTGTTTTCACATCAGCAAAATCAAGGTTAATAATTCCAGGTTTATTTATAAGTTCAATAATTTTTTTGATATTTCCAGAAAGATAATTATCAACCACCTTAAAAGAATCTTTCAACGATATTTTTTTATCGACAACACTTATGAGATTATCATTAGAAAGCACTACAGTGGTATCAGCTTTTTCCAGTATATGTTTCAAAGACTCGTCAGCAACCATTTTTCTTCTTTTACCTTCAAATGAAAACGGTCTTGTAACCACAGCAATAGTCAGAATCCCTTTTTTCTTACAATTTTCAATAAAAGGGATGGAAGCACCTGAACCAGTTCCACCACCAAGACAGCTTACTACAAAAACCATATCACAATCTTCTACCAGTTTTTCAACTGAGGAAATATCCTGCATCATAGAGCGATATCCAACTTCAGGGTCAGCTCCTGCACCAAGTCCTCTTGTAAGTTTCTGTCCAAGTTGAACTTTTATTTTAGCTTTATGTGATGATAAAACCTGAGAATCTGTATTGAAAGCAAGAAATTCAACACCTTCAATTCCATTTTCTATCATTAGATTAACAACGTTTCCGCCACCGCCACCTATACCTACAACTTTTATATCAGCCTGTCCCTGGTTAATAAAATCAAAATTCTCAATCATTCACTTCTCCATTGTTTAATTTTACAGCCTGTTCTATCAGCATTACCGGAATATCATTTTTTACAGGATATGCAACCTGACATTTATCACAGATTATTCCTTTATTCTCATCATATTTAACATCACCACAGCATTCAGGACATGCAAGAATTTCAACCAGTTCAGCACTTAACATATATTACTCCTAAAAAAGGTTTATTTTTTCAGTATAACGCGATTTAATCAATTAATCAAGAATATCCAAACACACAATCAGAAATTCTCAATGAAAATTAAAGAAAATCCTTCAGGGAATTTGAACTTTTTTATAAAAACAGCTATAATTTACCCGATTATGAAAAAGAAAAATTTTTTATCAATACTTGAAAACGCTATTCAGGAGAAATCGATGATAACCGGTTTCCCTATACTGGATAACCATCTAAATGGAATTTGGAATGAACTCTATATTTTAAGTGGAGCTTCTTCCATGGGAAAAACCACTTTTCTAACCCAGCTTTCATGGAATTTTGTTGAAAAAAACGAAAACACTGAGATTATTTTTTTCTCACTTGATCATCCTGCTTCTGATATTAGTATAAAAATTGCTTCTCAGAGTACAGAAATCCCTTTTTCTTATCTTAAAAATTTAAAAAATGACAATGTTAGATATGACAGAAAACTCGAAAGAAAGCTTAAAAATCTTAAAAAATATTATCAAAATATTTCTATTTATGATTCTTCATACAGAATTAACTTCAACCTTGATGTTATTTTTGATATTATTTCAAAAAAAAGACAACATTCACCAGAAAAACAACTTGTTATATTCATAGATCAGCTTTATTCATTAACCCAGAATGATAGACCTGCTGAAACAATAATTGAAGAGTTAAAAAAAGCCTGCCACTATTACAATATAAGTATTTTTCTTGCCATGTCTCTTCCAGGTGAAGCTGAGGTAAGTAAGCCATCCAGAATTAATTTCAAAGAATTTCCTTTTCTACTGTCAAAATCCTATGCATTTTTTACAATATATACTGACTTTATTCACAATTACGAAACCCCATTCATGGAATGGGACTGGCAGCATGACAACACCCTTGTTCCTGTATCAGAATTAATTATTCATAAAAATAAAATCGAAAAATTCACTGGCTCACTCTTTTATAAATTTTACAATGAAACTTCAATGTTTAGAGAATGTCTGCAAATAGAAATTGATAATTATAAAAAAATGAATGATAACCTAACTGATTCAAAAAAAAGAAAAAAAATTTCTAAAAAGAAAAATGAATCTGACCATCACGAATAATTATTTCTTCAGCCTCTCTGAAAACTGCATTTTTCTCATGACCTACATAAAAAAGTGTTTTCTTTTCTATTGACACGAATTTTTCCAGTATATCAAGTATAATTTCTGAATTTTCTAAATCAAGTGAAGCACAAGGTTCATCAGCAAAAATTATTTCAGGTGTTTTTATCAAAGCTCTGAGAATATTTCCACGCTGTCTTTCTCCAACAGATAAAACTCCGGCAGGTTTATTCATCTCACCAAGTAAATTTAACTGTTCAGCATAATGATTTATAATTGTATTTTCATATTTTTTATGAAAACAGACATTTTCTTCAAGAGTGAGCTCTTCAAGAAGAAATGAATTCTGATAAATAAAACCTGATTTTTTTCTAAATTCTTCTTTATCTTTTTCAGATATAATAATTTTATCTTCAACAATAACATTACCAGTAGTCGGATATGCAACCGTGCTCAGAACATTAAGAAAAGTTGTCTTACCAGAACCTGAAGAACCTTTTATATAATAAATTTTACCCTGTTCAAATACTTTATTTATGTCTGAAAAAATCGTTTTATTATCAAAAACTTTTGATATATTTTTTAATTCTATTTTCATATTTGAAAAATCCGATATTTTTAATTATTATATATCCATGGCTAAAATAAAAATATACAAAAAATCAATGTATATAGCAATAACTTTTTTTTTTATTATTAATTTTCTGAATTTTCTTTTTAGCTCAACTCCTGAATCAAATTTTTTTTTAAGACTGAAAAGTTACGCTGATGTAATAGCCTTTAAGAATAAATCTCTTGTAGCTGTTTATCTGAATAGCGATGATGCCCGATTTATCTCGCTTTTTGAAAAAACAGGAATTATTCCAGATAATTTTTTAAATAATCCTAAAACATCTGTTACAGTAGAACCTATTTTTTTCCCTGATTCAAAAGATACTTATGGATTTTTAAATATTTATTCAAACAATTTCAAATTTACATATCCATTTAAAAAAGTTGACCTTTCTCCTGTTAAAATGGACTATTCGTTATACATAGAAAACGAAGTAACCGAATCAGAGGTTTTAAATTTTGGCAGCACGCTGAAAATATCCGCATCAGATAAGATTTATATTCCTTCAACTGAGCCTCTTGTTTTTAATTTATATTTTGAACAAACTGAGCTTTTCGGAATTGACTATGCATTTCTTCCGGAAAATAACAGATTATTTTATACCGGATTTGATTATTATGGTTTTTTTTCAATTCTTCTTAATGAAATTTATCCATCTCGTTTCATGATTTCAAATTTCACTAGAGACCGAATACAGAATTTAAATTCAAACTTAAAATTCAGAATTCTCAAATGGGCAAGAACAGATAATTCAGTTAAACCAGTTGAGGTAACCGTGATAGACTTATCAGAATTTAAACCCAAAAATGATATCAAGAGTTTACCTGACATCTCTTATTATATGTCCAGAGCTACACTTTACTCAAAAAAAAGACTGAATATTCCAAGCTATAATACTTATTTGCGACCTTCAGGAATTTTTATCTATGATAATATTTATTTCGAAAACTCAACAGCTGACTTGAAAAATTCAGGAAAAATAACTCTTGTTGCACTTGAAAAAATGGAAATCAACAGAATTATTATGCAGGACAACGATTTATCATTGACCAACCTTGTGTATTTTGGAAGAAATCCTTCAAATTTTTATTTAAGTGCAGATAAAGGTGAAATAAACCTTGTTTCAGATGAAACTCCTTTTATTAGGAAAAACACTGAGATTTCAGGTAATATTATATCAAAAAATTTTAACAAAAAAAATTTAAGAGGGGAACTTAGTCTAAATAATAGATTAACACCTGTTGAAAACCGTGTGCTCAGTATATCACCGGTTATGAGTTTTTTTCAGGGGGAAATTTAACTTTTTATGAATAACAAATTTATTAAACATTTATTGATATTGACAATATTGTCATTCCTTATTATTCCCACCCTGACTGTAAGAAATAAAATAAAAAATAACAGGGATTATAAGTTAAAAAACCAGTTTATTGCCTCTTATCTTCTTTTTGATCTTTTTGAGAAAGCAACTCATTCAAAAAATCTTTCTTCACAGACAGATATTAAATGGAATTCTGACTATTTTTCAATTTTCAAAGGCGAAATAAGTCTTCTTGGTTCTGATAACTATTTAAGACAACTCAAGTTTTCGGTAAGATGGCCTAAAACCCCGGGAAATCTTATGGAATTTGATTCATACTCTATTAACACAGAAATTTTCACCTACGATAATTTTATGGATTATTTATATGAATAAATTTAATAAAACTGAAATATTATATATATCTGTAACTATAATTTTTCTTTTTTTCACGCTTACAAGTTTATATGAGCTTGCTTTCTCAAAAAACACTCTTGAGGAAAATTTATCTAAATGGGACAAAGGAATAGGTATTTTTATTAATGATTTAAAAGCTGTTCATACAATAAAAGATTTCGATGAAACTTTTCTTAATTTATCAAGATTTTCAACTCCTCCTTCAATTTCAACAGAACTTCCCGGGGCTAATCTTTTTCTTGCAGATATTGAATACTCTTTTATTTCAAATCAATTGATAAAACGCTCAGGTAATACTATAGAACCGATTCTTGAAAAATTAAAAACCTTTAATATTATACTTATTAATGAAAAACTTGAAAAAACAGAAACTTTAACAGAGGCTTGTGGTTTTATACTTCTTTTTGTATTTGAAAATGAAGATGAAACAATTCCGGTTGAAATTACAGTTTTTTCTGAATACCTCTATAGACATAAAGTTTTTCCTGACTTTTTTGATTTTGTAGATGACAGGGAGTTTTATTAATGAAAATGTTTATTAAATGTTTAATAATTACATTAATAATTGTTTTATCCGGGTGTTCACAGAAAGAAGAAATATCTGCACCTATTGAATTCCCTTCAAAATTACCCATTCCTGAACCGGATTTTATATCTGCCATGGAAACTTATTTTCTGAATCAGCAGTTTGCAGGGGGATTTTCTGAAAGAACAGAAGCGACTGAAGTGAAAATAAACAATATAATGTCATATATCAGAAATCGGAACTATTCAAAAGCTATTGAATTTATTGAAGAAGAACAGAGAGCCGATTCAAATCCCTATAATCAGCTTATATATCATCAACTGAGAGCATATTCACTTAATCAGCTAAATCAGGATGAACGTTTCAATAATGAAATGGACAGTTTTTTTATTCTGTATGAACGATTAATTACTTCCTACAGAAATAAATAATTATTCTCTGTTCATTTTTTTTACTTATAAAAAGTCTTTCCTGATTTGACACATCTTCAATTACATAATTCAAATCATCAGAAACTTCAAGAAGTTTTTTTATAAAAAGATTTGATTTTCCATAAAGTGCAACCTTATTATCACCTGAAACATACAAACTGTCATCAGATTCATAAACTTTTGAGCCTGAAATTCCAGGATTAAGTGTGGTTACTTTAACGTAAGTTACTGAGTTGATAACCTCTATTTCTGTTGAGTTTTCTTTTGTAATATAAATTCTGTCCTGACCGCAGTAAATATCAACAGGACGTATTATATTTGAAATATAAGAAGAAAATATTCGGTTAGTAATGTCAAATATTCTAATTTGATTACCTAATCTGTTTGATATAAAAACATTATTCTGATTTGCAGCAACACCGGAAGGCTCAAATCCCATTTCATAAGCCTGTTTTGAAAAATCGACTTTATCAACGACATAAAGCTGTCTGTCGCCTCTTGTAACAATAAACAGATTTTCATTTTTCAAGGCAATTTTGACAGGTTCAATACCTGAACTGGTGTTTTTTAATTTTACAAAATTCGCAAGTGAATACTTCTCAACATTATTGTTGAAACTGTCAATAATATAAACAGCATTTTCGTCAATAACAAAATCTTCAATTAATCCGTCTGTGGTAATAACGGTTTCTGTTTCTCCATATTTTTTAGAAATTCTGTAAATTTTCTTTTTATCATTTGACAGTGCAAAAACATAATCATCACTCTGTTTAATAATACCTACTCTTGAAGGAAGCGCAATTTCACCAAAAATACCATCACCAGTCATTTTTGATAAAACGATATTTTTATTTAAAACATCAATTCCATTTTCAATAAATATGTTTTCTACATACTGCTGATAACCGAAAGCATTTATATATAAAGTATAATTACCTGACTCGACATTTGAGAAACTGAATGCTCCATTATAATCAGTATCTCCTGTTAAAGAATTCAATTTTACTGTTGTAATAACAGGTTCTCCAGAATTATTTTTTACATCTCCAGAAATTAGTGATTTTTTAAGAGTGAACTCAATATTTTTTTCTGTAGTAACTCCAGCAGTAACGCTAAAATCAACTTTTTTATCAAGATATCTCAGAGAATTGAACTCTATTGAGTAATTTCCCGAATTCAAACCACTTAATGTTATTTTTCCTGTATCAGCAATTTCAATATGACAGAACACTTCTTCATCATTACTATCTTTTACAACTAATTCAGGATTAAAATCAAGATTATTTTCAAGTATTGGAGTTATTTCAACTTTTCCGTATCTTGCAATATTATCAACCACAACAGTTTCAAGATCAGTTTTTACACCAGCTTCAACTTCAGCAAGAACCGTTGTACCAAAATATTCTGTAACAATTTTAATCATATAAGTATCAGGTTCAATATTAATAAATCTGAAAAATCCCGAACTGTCAGTTTTTTCATGTATTTTTTCTGTTGATGAAACAGCATATACATCTGCTGATGTTATCGGAAATCCAAAAGCACTGATAACTTTTGCATTAATCATTCCAAGCTCTGGATTCATATATGTTTTTTCAAGCATGAGAGTTCCCAAGTCTAATATTTTTTCAGATTCCACAGTTATAACCCTTACCACACGTTCATAACCATATTCATCAATAATTAATTCATGTGTTCCAGGAGAAACTGAAATAGTGAAATTACCATTTTCGTCTGTTAATACAGGTTTTGTTCCAATATAAACTGCGATTCCATATTTTGTACTACCATTACTCAGTAAAATTTTACCAGTTGTTTTTCCTGGATTGTCAAGAGTTACTTCTATCTTGTTTTCAATTCCAGGTTTAACTTCAATATTTGATAATTCTTTAAACGAATAATCTTTTTTAATAACATAAATATCATATATTCCTGACTGAATTCTCTCAACTTCAAAATTTCCATTAATATCTGCAAGAACTTTATAATCATAATTTGAAGGGGTTCTCTGAATGTTTGAATCATCTTCATCAGAAGAAAGCTCAGACTTTCTTGTAAAAAAGACTTCTGTCCCGATTGCACTTATTGATGAATCTTCAAGTGTGAGTTTTCCTGTAAGGCTCCCATAAGAAACACTATCAGTTCGCTGAGTGCCTTCAATTCCTGTTGAAGCTTGACCCATACAACCTGCCAGCATTAATATGTTTATGATAATGATAAAGTATAAAGCGTTTTTTTTCCAATTCATAGTTTGCTCCTTAAATTCAAAAATTATATAAAAAATAACTTTTTTGTTTTTATCGGTAAAAAAACTAACTATATTTAAACAAAAAAATATTTACAAAATAAAAAAAAATATATATAATCTGTTCTATGGATGGAGAATTGAAAATACTGCTTGATAAAGTAAAAAGTTACAACAAATTTGCAGATTTTGCACTTATTGAAAAAGCTTATTATTTTGCCCAGGAACATCACAAAAAACAGATAAGAAAATCAGGCGAACCCTATTTTATTCATCCTTATAATGTTGCTTTAATAATTTGTGATCTTAAACTTGATACAGCCTCAATATGCGCCGGACTTCTACATGATATAATAGAAGACACAGAAATAAATTACGATACTATTTCAAAAGAATTTAGTCCTTCAGTTGCTCATATAGTCGATGGAGTTACAAAAATATCAAAACTTATTTTTAAAACCCGCGAAGAACAGGAAGCAAACAATCTTAGAAAAATGCTTTTTGCCATGATAGAAGATATCAGAGTTATTCTTGTAAAACTCGCTGACCGTCTTCACAACATGAAAACTCTTGACTTTATGAAACCTGAAAAGCAGAAGCTTATTGCAAGAGAAACTCTGGAAATATATGCGCCACTGGCTCACAGACTTGGAATATATGTTATAAAATCTCAACTCGAAGATTTATGTCTGAAATATATTGACCCTGAACTTTATCAGAGTCTGAAAGACGAACTGAATAAAGAACAGCAGCAGAGAAATAATTATATAAATGAAATTATTAATTCAATTAAAGACATATTGACTGAAAATGAAATTTCTGACTTTTCTGTTTACGGAAGAACAAAACACTTTTTTTCAATATATAGAAAAATGAAATTTCAGAACAAATCTTTAAATGAAATTTATGACCTTATAGGAATTAGAGTTATTACAGACAGTGTCAAAGACTGTTATGCAGCTTTAGGATTTGTCCATAAACTCTGGCCACCGATACCAGGCAGATTTAAAGATTATGTAGCAATGCCTAAAACTAACTTTTATCAATCTCTTCATACAACAATTATGCACCCAATGGGATTTCCTGTAGAATTTCAGATTAGAACACAGAAAATGCATGATATTGCAGAAGTTGGTATTGCTGCACATTTTGAATACAAGGAAAAAGAACAGGACAGCGCTAAAGATAAAGTAATGTGGCTCAGACAGTTACTCGAATGGCATAAAGACATTGATAATGACAGTGAATTTCTTGAATCGGTAAAAATTGACCTTTTTCAGGATGAAGTATTTATTTTTACACCTGAAGGGGATATTAAATCTCTTGCTTCCGGTTCTACTCCACTTGATTTTGCTTTTTCTGTTCACACAGAAGTCGGAAGTCATTGTACAGGTGCCAAAGTTAACGGTAAAATTGTTCCTCTTTCATACGAACTTCAAAACGGTGACATAGTTGAAATAATAACTTCTCCAAAACAGACTCCAAAAAGAGAATGGCTGGATATAGCAAAAACTTCAAGAGCAAAAAATAAAATCAGAGCTTATCTCAGAAAAGCTCTAAAAGATGTGAATATAGAAAAAGGTAAAGAATCATATAGTAAATACATTGATAACATTACTGAAAAATATCCTGATATACTTGAAGAATACCCTAAACCAGTATTACTTGCAGTAGATAAAGTAAAAAAAATTAAAAATATTCTTGAAGAAAACAAACTTGAAAGTATTGATGAATTTTATGCCGCTGTTGCATTAAAATCACTAAATCTGAAAAGTATTTTTTATTTAATGTTTCCAAAAGTGCCTTCGATTATATCTTCTCCGAAAACATTACAAAAATTTAAAGAAATAAAAAGTGATAAGGAACAGGCAGTTTCTCTTGGAGAAATTGATCAGGCTCTTATTAAATTTTCAAAATGCTGCAATCCAATTCCTTATGATGAAATTACAGGTTTTATAACAATGGGAAAAGGTATTAGTATTCATAAGGCTACTTGCCCGAATATTAAGGATCTTATTCAAAAACACAGCGAGAGGATAATTAAACTTAACTGGAATGCAGAAGCTGGCTCCGAAAATGTTCTTTTTAACGCAAAACTCAGACTCGAAACTATTGACAGACCTAAATTACTTTCAGAAGTAACTCAAATAATATCTCAGATGGATATAAATATATCTGATATGAGTGCGAGTATTAACAAAAAACGAGTTGGTATAATAGATTTAGGAATTCAAATCAAACATATAAATGAGCTTAATCATGTTATTTCAACAATCTCTCAGATAAACGGAGTTCATAACGTTTTCAGAATTGGTTAAAAAAAATGGATAAAAAAAAAAGACTGGAAAAAATTTCCAGTCTTTTTTTTGTGCAACCAGAACCTTATATTCTTTTCTGAGTCGCTATATCAAAGAAATGAAGTTTATTTCTGTTAAAAAATACTTTAACTGGTTTGCCATATTCAACTGGAACATCTGGCTCAAGTCTTACAACCATAGGTTTTTCATTTAATTTAAGATTACAGTGTTTTTCATTACCCATAGGCTCAATAACATCAACTGCTGCATTAAGTATATCTGCATCAGAATGTTCAAGAACTTTTGCCATTGAAGAGTCAGGTGTATAAATATGTTCAGGTCTTATTCCAAGAACAATTTTTTTATCTTTATACTGTTCAAGTGAAGCAGGTTTATTAAATACAGGAATTTTCAGATTTTCTGAAACAACAACCGAATTTCCATCCCACACTCCTTCAAAAAAGTTCATCGAAGGTGACCCGATGAAACTTGCAACAAACATGTTTACAGGTTTAGAATAAACAGCATCAGGAGTATCAACCTGCTGAATAATTCCATTATTAAAAATTGCAATTCTGTCGCCCATGGTAAGAGCTTCTATCTGATCATGAGTAACGTAAATAATTGTTGAGTTCAGCTTTCTATGAAGTTTAATAATTTCAGCTCTCATCTGCACTCTGAGCTTTGCATCAAGATTAGAAAGAGGTTCATCCATTAAAAAAACTTTAGGCTCTCTTACAATCGCTCTTCCTAATGCAACTCTCTGTCTCTGTCCGCCAGAAAGCGCTTTAGGTTTTCTTTCAAGATATTCACGTATTCCTAAAATATCAGCAGCTTCATTAACTCTTCTGTCAATTTCAGCTTTAGGATATTTTCTTAATTTTAATCCAAATGCCATATTATCATAAACATTCATGTGAGGATAAAGAGCATAATTCTGAAAAACCATTGCGATATCTCTATCTTTTGGAGCAAGATTATTAACAACCTGCTCGCCTATTGAAATTTCACCCCCAGTAATATCTTCAAGACCAGCAACCATTCTTAGCGTGGTTGATTTACCACAGCCTGAAGGTCCGACAAGAATCATAAATTCTTTATCTTTAATATCAAGATGAATATTTTTGATTGTTGGTTCAGTAGCACCTTCATATACTTTTACAACATCCTTAATGGAAACTCTTGCCATTCTTTATTCCTCCCTGTGAACACATTTAAATTAAAAAAATATCAAATTGATTTTATCTATTTTACAATAAAAAAAAATTAATTACCACCAATAAATCCAGTTTCAACTTCTACTACTTCAAAATCAATATTAATACCCGGAACACCTATTTTACCAGAAATTGCAACAGCAATATGAGTATTGTTTCTTGCAATACCAATTTTAAAGCCAGCTCCAGAAATTCCATAAATACCTGAATTTATTTTTTTAAAAATTTTTTCAAAAATATTTAAAAACACATATTTATATTTTTCTTCAGTTGTAATAACCCCAGAATGTTCTGCTGCGGTAAGTGAATTTCTGAAAAGCTTGTCCTTTAGATTATCCCCTCTACCACCAGCTCTTGTAATAACACACTTAATACCTGAACTCTTAAAAAATTCAACAAGACTGTTATCATTTAAATCATCTACCATAGATAAAAAAATTGCAACTTTGGAAACAGATACACCTTCTTTGTTATTAATAAATTCTTTCAATGTAAAATCTTTCATAAATTTGATTCTACCAGATTATTTCTGTATTTTAAATACTTCCTGGAAATTTTTTTTATATAATATGAAATCTGATCCTTTGTCATTCCAAGTTTTTCACCAATTTCAGCATAAGAAAGGTCTGGAGAATTAATTCTTTCATCAAGTATATTTTGTGAGATATTATCAAGCTTTTCCCATAATTCAGAATTTTTTATATTAATAAATTCTCTCATCTGTTTTGAACCACATGCAATCACTTTATCCATATTATTCAACTCGCAGTTAAGTTTTCGATTTACTCCGATTTTAATTTCTCTCAGCATGGATTTTTCCTGAAGAAGCATAATCGAGCGGTTTACTTCAAGAATGTTTAAAAATCTGACAACATTTTCAAATTTTTTAATATAAAGAAAAAAATTTTCTTTTCTTTTAATTTTTTTAATATTTAAATTAAATTTAGAATCAAGAATATTTCCTGTATAATCAAGTGTTTTTTCATGGTTTTTAAAATTTATTTCAATTTGATATCCCTTTTCAGGATTAACTGAACTCCCCGAAACAAGAAATGCTGCCTTCAAGAAATTTTTCACACAACATTTTTTTTCGAGCAACTTAAAACCTTTGCTTTCATCAAAAAAAATATCTGTTATATCTGAATTATTCAAAGTCTGAATATCTGTTCTGATTTTTTTTATCTTTCCTTTTGCATTATATATACATTGTATTTCTCCCCTCTTGAAACCGGAGTTTGATACAACAGGCATCAACTTTCTAAAAACAGCCATATTATTGCTGTTTATTTCAATAATAAATTCATTATTTTTTTTCATAAACGAACTTGATAATATAAGAATTGCGATAAAAGCACTATGAGAACAACATGAAGAAACTGAATCAAGCTTGATTTCTTCTTTGATTAAATCAGTGTAATTTTCCATGTTTTGTACAATAAACCTCACCATTTTGTATATAATATTCACCTTTTTCAGGACATGAGATTTCTCCTGGAATAAACTGTCTGATTTCTTCAATCGAAACAGCTTCTGCAATTTTATCATTGGTAAGAAGATATCTCTCAAGAGCAAGTGAGATTAATTCCCTGTTATTTTTACATATCTGATTAAAAACTTCTCTCATAGTAACAGAAAAATAATTTACAAACTCAAAAATATTCGGATTAATACCATATTTCTGACTTTCTACATAAAAATTTCTGTTAATTTGAAAAGGAACACCATCAACGTCACTGAATGGAATATCAAAATCATAAAAAACTTTTGTATAGGGCTTAATAAGATTAATATCATAATTTTCTGTTCCAGGATTTGTAATTCTGTAATAGTTTAATGCTGCTGTCCACACTGTAGTTCGGAAATAACTAACTATTTCATCCTTCAATTTTGCTTCTTCTTCAGCACTGAACGACAAAGTGTTAAACTCTCTTATAAGCTCAGTAAGAGCAACATGAGAATCAGCAAATCTGTTTATTTTTTTGAGCAGATTTATTTCAACAAGAAACACTTCAATATCTCTGAAAGATTCGTTTTTTAGAAAAGTTATATGTTCAAGTGCTCTGTCGTATCTTCCGGTATTAACATAAATTTTTGCAATTTTAAGATAGGGATTATAATAATCTTTTTTTAAATTTACTGCTTTCTGATAATATTCTACTGCTTTTTCAGGTATATTTTTCTTTGCAAAAATATCACCAGCTGTTGCATAAAATTCAGGTTTTTCATTGATTGAAAGTGCTTTTATCGCATAAGAAAGCGCAATATCAATGTTCATATTAAGCTGAATATATAATATTGCAATATTATTTAAGGCTTCTGCAAAATCAGGTTTTAAATCTATGGCTTTTCTGAAATTTTCAAATGCATTATTGTTATCACCTACTTTCTGATAGGCTATTCCAATATTATTATAAATTTCAGGAACTTCAGGAGCCCTTTCAAGAATTTGTCTGTATGTAATTACAGCATCCTGATAATTACCATGTATCATATGCTGATTGGCAATTTCTAAGAGACCATGCCAGTAATCGCTTTTCTGCTGACTATTACTAATAACACTAAATAATATTATTATTATTATTATAAAATTAAACTTTGTTTTCATCCACAACTTCCAGCATGCTGTCAATTGCTTCATCTATCTTTTCTCTTAAATCCCCACCCTTTAGCGTACTTAATTTTTCAGTAAGAA
>Ga0265293_10005204_pt1 | contig 21989 bp, 16 predicted proteins | sample Munlanlewell138R_FD_192505 | JGI IMG/M metagenome (GOLD analysis project Ga0265293, IMG submission 192505) | Leachate microbial communities from a municipal landfill in Southern Ontario, Canada - Leachate well 138R | ecosystem: Engineered > Solid waste > Landfill > Unclassified | place: Canada... | reverse complement strand
CACTCGCGCCTTGGCTATCTGTCGCCGGCTGTATTTGCGAAAATGTTCAGCGAACAACAGACGGTTAACTAAGGCGGGAGTGTCCGCTATTGCCAGGACACCTCAATCAGCATGTCACCCAGGATGAATACCCACACCGCCCATTCACCGGGCAAGTGGCAGGTTTGCGTTCTCGTGGTGCTGGTATTCATGCTGCCACCTCCTCTCCAAAACTGTTGCCCAGCCTGCAGGTGCGTTCGCGTTTGAGGGCCTTGATTCGATAACCCGTGGATACCTCCATCCATATCCAGAACACCAGAACGGGCAGATACATTCCCAACAAGCCATTCCAGGCGAAGCCACCATTCTTGAAGAACAGAGGGCCCATTGCCGGGATAAAAATGAAGGCCGCCCAGAATCCGAGCCCTGCGACCCAGCGTGGAAATACGGGCTCGGAACTGGAGTCGCGCAAGATGGCCAGGGACAAGGCCACTGCCCACAGGCTGAATGGCGCCCACGGCAAGAGAAAAATGAGCCATGCGATGTCGTTCAGTGTCTGGGTGATCTGTACATCGATTTCTCCGGGCCGAAACGCGGCAACGGCCCAGAAAAACGCAATCACCACACCGATCACTGTGCAGATCACGGTGCTGCACAGCCACAGCCAGGTCAGTACCGGCGGGTCCTTACCCTCGCTGTTGCGAATCCAGCAGGCCAGAGCCACTCCCCATGGGATCCAGAAGCTGAACCCCATCATCATCAGAGTTGCGCCGATCTGGATGCCGCCCTGATTGTCGATATATACCTGGGCGATCTGTTGTGGGGAAAGCCCGGGTGAGGGAGCCGGAAGAAATTTCATGGCAACCACAAACCCTGCTACATACAGCAGGGTGGACGCGTGCCCACCCGCTCGCAGCAGCAGTATCTGCAGATTGATTGCATAAAGAGATTGCATCGCATGTACACCGTTGTTGAAGGTTATCGTGAACAGACATGAGCAACCTTAAGATACCTTCTTAGCGAAAAAACTAGCCATTTCGGTCATCTGGCCATCAAATACGGCCATCGTGCAGTCTGGGTCAGCAATGGACAAGCCGTTCACGTGCAATGCGAATCCGCATGAACAGTTGTTCATCTGGTTGCTTTGCACTTTTCCCTGATGTCTACTTCCCGCACGACCAGCCATTCGACTATCAGAAAAAGCGAGGAAAAAATGCCAGGGGTAAAAGACAGAGTTGCCATCATCACCGGCTGTGCCGGATCGTTGGGCAGTGCACAGACACGCATGCTGGCGCGCAACGGCGCCAGGACAGTGCTTACCGACCTCAACGAAGCAGGGGGCGAGGCGCTTGCCGCGGAACTGCGCGGCGAGGGTTGTACGGCGCTATTCATGCGCCACGACGTTACCGATGAGAACAGCTGGCGAGAGGTTGCCGACAAGACCATCGCTCAGTTCGGCGAGTTGAACATTCTCGTCAACAATGCGGGCTGCAATCTCAAGGCCGCGCCCATCGAAGAGCGCACGGTGGAGGAATGGGACCACATCATGGCGGTGAATACCCGCAGTGTGTTTCTCGGCACCAAGCACGCCACTCCGCTGATGCGCAAGGTCGGCGGCGGATCCATCGTCAACATTTCCTCGGTAGCCGGACTCGGCTGCTCGAAAATGATGGAAGCCGCGTACGTCGCCTCGAAAGCGGCGGTATACATGTTCACCAAGGCGACCGCGGCGCAATACGGCAACGACAATATTCGCGCCAATTCGGTGCACCCGGGGCCCATCATGTCCGACATGTTGCAGGGCTATTACTCGACGCCCGAGAAAAAAGCCGCACGCCTCGCCGTCGTGCCCCTGAACCGTTTTGGCCAGGCAGACGAAGTCGCGGCGGCGGTAATGTTTCTCGCCTCGGACGAAGCGAGCTACATCACTGGCACGCAGATTGCCGTTGATGGGGGATCGTTGGCGCAGTGATTTGTCAGTTTTCAGTTGACAGTTATCAGTTCACAGTTATCAGTTCGCATAAGTCGGAAATTTAGGCGACTGGCTGCTGTTGAGCTATAAGCCGTAAGCTTTGAGCAGGAGCCCTGGAAGAGCTGAGTTCTTCCAGAGTTCAACTTATAGCTTGCCTGGCCTCACGCAGACCCGTAGCCCAAATTTCCGACCGCTGTATCAGTTGACAGTTATCAGAGCTGGGACGGGCTGCCCCTGAAAACTGTGAACTGTGAACTAAAGTCGGAAATTTAGGCGACTGGCTGCTGTTGAGCTATAAGCCGTAAGCTTTAAGCAGGAGCCTTGGAAGAGCTGAGTTCTTCCAGAGTTCAACTTACAGCTTATAGCTTGCCTGGCCTCACGCAGACCCGTAGCCCAAATTTCCGACCGCTGTATCAGTTGACAGTTATCAGAGCTGGGGCGGACTGCCCCTGAAAACTGTCAACTGTAAACTGTGAACTAATTCAAAACGCCCCAAACGCATCGAGATCGTCTATCGCGCAGGCCGCGCGGCGGATGAATTCTCTTGCCGCGTCCTGTGGTTGCATGTTCTGCGGCTGCATCTCCGAGGGGCAAAGTGTGTTTGTCCAGAAGGCGAGGGCGGTGAAAAGCTGCGCGCGATACAGGTTCCATGCCTGATCGAAGTCCAGTGTCGGGCCGCCGCGGGCTTCGACTTCGGACAGGTACAGTCGCAGCAGATCCTGTTCCCACAGACGGCGATTTTCCGGAGTCAGTGCCACGGAAATCGCGTAGGCAAAATCCCGCGACCAGTGGCCGGCACTGCAGGTATGCCAGTCGGGAAGTCCCATATCGTCGCCGCCGCGCACGTACCAGTTTTTCAGGTGCACGTCGCTGTGAATCAATGTCCAGGGCAGGTCCCTATGTTGCGCCACCGCGCGCCGGGTTGCCGGGTAGACTTCCTTGAAACGGGCGAAAAGCCGTGGCGGGATCATGTCCTCGGCGGCAAGAAAGCCATCGTTACTGGATTTTTCCATGAAGACCTGTTCTTCGATGCGCTGCCAGAATTCCACGAACGTGGGCAGGCCGAAGCCGCGCTCGACAATGCCGGGGTGACCATTCATGGTGGTGTGATAGCTCGCCATCTGGCGCACCATGCTTTGTGCGCGGCCCTTGGTGATTTCGGTGGTATGGCTACAAAATTCCACCTTGCCGGTGAGATCGTCGAGAAGTACCACCGACGCAAAGGACTGTGGATCATAGGCGGCATGAAATGCCCGCGGTGCGTCGATGTCGAGCAGATGGCGTATCTTGCTGTAAAAGGTGACCTCTCCATGAGCAGCGCCGCAAAGACCCATGTTCATGCGGTTCATCAGATCGAACGAACCCTTGCAGAAAATGGAGGCGGGCAGGCCGGCGTTGCGACCGGCGTCGTTGTAGGAAAGGAATATCTGGCGCCGGTTGGTGGAGCCATCGTCGGCGGGGCCGAGTGTGAAATCCGTAATTGCCGCGCCCGGCACATCCGTGCAGACGAAGTGATCGAGCCATTCAGGGGTAATGGCCGCGTAGCTGGTGGGGATGTCGCTGGCCGCCACGGCCCTGGTGTTGCTGCGCTGATCGCGCTCGTACAATGTCTTGATTTGTTCGGCAAGATTATCTGATGACATTCAACTACTCTCTGGTTCAGGTGGCGTGCGCCACGTTTATTGATCGATGAAATATGCTCTGTACTATGCGTATACCTCAGCAGTCGGCCTCACTCTGACGTGAGATCGCCTGCCGGGCGAGGGAAAAAGCGCATGTGCAGACTCGGCACCGAGCGAAAGGAAATGATCGGCGAGAACTGCAGATCGTCATCGAGAATTTCCGCGCCCGCGAACTGCTGCGTCAGCGCGCTGAAAAACTCGCTCATCTGCATTTTCGCCAGCAGGTGGCCGATGCAGTGATGAAGGCCCGGTGCAAAGGTCAGTGAACGGTCATTTCTGCGCGCCAGATCCAGCGCTGCGGGGTTGTCGTAAACGCGCGGATCGCGGTTGCCCGCCACATACATGAGAATGACGATGTCGTCCTTCCTGAGCTGTTTGCCGTGCCACTCGAAATCCTCCGCGACGCGGCGGTTCTGCGACGTGGACATGGACGAGTAGCGCATCAATTCCATGATGGCGTCGGCCATGTTTTCCGGGTGCTCCGCCATGTAGCGCCAGGCGTCGGGATGGCGGGCGAGCGCCGCCACGCCGAGAGTCATGGAATTCACCGTGGTGTCGTGACCGGCCACCAGCACGACCTGAAGCGTGGCGACGATCTCCTCGTCGCTGAGCACATCCTCTCCATCGCGGGCGGCGATGAGCGAAGAAATGAAATCGTCCGCGCCGCGGGGATGCTGGCGGCGATCGCGAATCTGTTCGAGAAAATGTTCGGTCATTTCCGCGAATGCGCGATCCGCACCTTCAACCCACTCGGGCCTGGGGTTGGGCATGCCCAGTCCCATCATCACATCGTTGGCCCAGCCGCGCATGTTGCCATAGAGCGCGTCCGACAGCCCGAGCAGCTTGAGAATGACATTGCCGGGCAGGCGCAGCGCGACGTCGTGTGCGAATTCCACGTCGGGCTTGCCGTGCAATTCCTGCATCAACTAGGCGACGATGTCGCGCGCATAGGGGCGGATGCCCTCCACGACCGGCTTGCCGAAAGCGCGCATCAGCAGCTTGCGCATGCGGGTATGGTCGGGTGGATCGATATTCGTGATGTGGTGCCGGGCGTAGCGTATGAGGTTGGGCAGGCGCGCCGGCCATTCCTGTGGTGGAATCGCGGAATAGGCACCGGCTGCCTGACGCACGTTGCTCAGCGGCATGCGCCCGGACAGGGCCTCGGCCAGATCCTCGTGGCGGGTGACGACCCAGCAGCGGGATTTCTCGTGCCAGTGAATCGGGTCCGTCTCGCGCAGGGTATCGAGCAACGGAAAAAGTGCATCGCCCAGTTCGGCGGCGTAGGTCAGGTCCAGATCGTCGATGGGGGTTGTCACAACAGTCATGGGGCACTCCAGGTTCAGTGTATGGGGACCAGGTGCAACACCGTTCTGTCCGCCAGGGCCACCGTTGCCGTGGCACAGCCGTGTTCATCGGCGCTGATGGTGCGTTCGTCCTGGCCCTGCAGCAGATAGGTGATGCCGGGGCGCAGTCGCTCGAAGCCCAGGGTCTGGCGGAGCTCATCGCTGCCAGGGTAGAGCACGAGATTGAGATCCTGGCCGTCGCTCCAGGCCTGCGCCACCTGCACGTCCGGGTAGGCGGCATCGCCCAGCACGGGGCCCAGAAAGGTGTTTTCCGCCGGGCCGCGGTGGACGAGGTTGCGCCAGTCGTGGCGCTGCATGAGCCGCCCCATGAGCGCCAGGGCGCCGGCAAAGGTGGAAATATCATAGTTGAGCACGCCACCCGCGGTGGTGCGGCCATGGTGGCGGTCGAGGCCGCGCAGGGCAGCGTCCGCCACCTCGCGGTCACCGTGTTCGGCAGCGGCACACAACAGCTGCACATAGGGCATGGGGCCGGTGAAGCGGTAATTGCCGCAGTCCAGGCGGTCCATCCAGCCCGACAGGTCGATGATCAATTCACCGTTGTCGTCGAAATGAATTTCGCGTTCGCGGATGAGCGCCCAGATTCGCTCCGACAGGTCCGGGAAATGGCCGTTGATCAGCCAGCAGTAGCCTGCGCGGGTCCAGAGCGCGTCGAAGGATTGAAAACGCAGGCCGGTGGTATTGTTGCGGCTGGCGATGATGCCGCCGTCGGCGTCCATGAACTCATTTTCAAAGTGCTGCCGGAACTCGGGCACCAGCGCTTGCGCGTGCTCGGTGCCGAAGACTCTGTCGTTGACCGGTATGCCGGTGAGGCCGAGCAGGTTGCAGTAGCTGAAGGAATGGGTGGGTTCGCAGGGGTAGAGAACAAAGGGTGATGCGGTGAAATTGCGCCGCGCCACGGCGGCGATGGTGTTGAGATCGTGCTCGAACACCTTGTTGTCGTTGAGATGAAAGCGCAGCGCGCCCGGTGTGGCGTAACGCCTGTCTCCGGTGTTGGCGGTATAGAAGCTCAGGTTGGCGTTGTAGAAACCGCCGAACATGATGTTGTCCCTGGCGATGGGGTTGGCATCGAGGCTGAGATTGCCGAGCAGATTTTCGAGTCGCCAGTAGCCCCACACACGCTTGTCCTGAAACTTCTCCAACAGATTGCGTTGCGCCTGTGACAGGTAGCCATGAAAGTTTGGCAGGTAGTGGCACTGTGCGAGAGCCAGGGCGTAACCCAGCTTGTTGAGCTGGTAGCGGATGGCCGATTCGCGAAACTGGTCGATGACGTTGAAGCCGTTGAACTGGTCCAGAGGCTGCAGGGCGCGGTCGTAGGCATATCTCAAGGCCATCAGCTGCTCTTCGCTGAGTTCGCGGCTCGCGGGCGCCGACGCACGCGCGGCTCTTGCGTGGAGCTTGGCGAGTGCCTGGGGAAGCAGGGTATTGAGTTCCTCGCGACGCACCAGCTCGCGATTGACGCGGCGCAGATTCTGAATGTAGCGCCAGGCCAGCACCGTGGCGGGGATGATGGCCGCCAACCAGGGCGCGTAGGACTGGATGCTTTCGCTGGCAAAGGCCGCCGCGACCAGGGCGGTACCCAGCCAGACGACGGGAATCACGGTGATTGCACCCATGAAAAACCACAGAAACCAGGCTGCGGCGAACAGCAGGAGCGACAACGCGAAGCCCAGGATGCCCCAGCCGCCGATGGCGAGGAATCCCGCACCGGGCATCCACAGCCCCAGGCCAAAGGTTTTCCAGGCCGCGGAGGCACCCAGCAGCAAGGGCAGCGCACCGACGGCGCACAGCCCCAGGTAGGCGAGCAAGGTGCGCCTGGCGAGGCGTGCGCTGACCTGCCCGCGCCGGGGCAGCAAGGGAATCGAATCCTTCAACGCGGTGTCGTCGAAGGCCGCGGATGCCGTATTCATGATGCTTTCCCCCGTTGCGTTATTTTCTCGGCGCTGGGAGGATGCCCGCTCACGCCTTTACTGGAATCTATACGCCGATGCCGCCGGGGTCAATACAGGGCAGGTCAATACAGGGCGCTTGTCATCTTCTTCGGCCAGGCGTTACTCTTGCCAACCTGCCTTTCTGGTGATGGCTGCGGCTCGTGGAACGCCGCTTATAACGTTTACGCCGGCCCGCAGTGAATTTGCCGGCCCGCGAATGATATCGAGGAGAAGACATATGGCATCGAGCCGCCCCCATATTGCAATGAGTCGCGACGAGATTCGCGACTATCTGGACAGCCATCGGATTTTGATCCTCACTTCCAACGGCCCTGATGGCTACCCGCATCCCATGCCCATGTATTTCTGGGCCGACGAAAATCTCGACTTCTACGTGGCCACGTTCCGCAAGACGCAAAAAATCAAGAATCTTCAGCGCGATCCCAAGGCGACCTTGCTGGTAGAGTCGGGCAAGGTCTACCACAAGCTCAAATCCGTGCTGGCTTACGCGCAGGCCGAAATCATCGATGACCTGGATTACACATTGAAAATGATGGACATCATCGCCGACAAGGATGTGCGACTCGGGTTCCCCATCATTCTCGATGGCGACATGAAATTGAAGTCGGCGAAGGAGCGGGTGATCGTGCGCTTTACGCCCGAAAAATTCATTACCTGGGACCACGGCAAGCTGGGCGGGAAGTATTAGGGCCTGTCCCCCCCGGCCCCTGTCGGAGTGGCCCCGGAGGCCTCCCGGCAGGGGCCTTGCAACAACCCAGGCTACCTGCAACATAAACAATCGAAGCGGGACCCTGTCATGCCACTCGAAATCATCGGTGCCGGCTTTGGCCGCACCAGCACCATGTCCACCTATACGGCGCTCAAGCAGCTGGGATTTCCCTGTTACCACATGATGGAAGTACTGGAAAACCCGGTCAATAAATCGCATCTCGCCTTCTGGCGCCAGGTGGCCAACGCTCCCGAAGGGACTCAACATGACTGGGAGCAGGTATTTGCCAGCTACCGTGCGACGATGGACAACCCGGGCTGTTGCGTGTGGCGGGAGCTCGCCGCTGCCTACCCGGAAGCCAAGGTGCTGTTGACATTGCACCCGCGCGGCGCCGACGCCTGGTATCAAAGCACGATGGACACGATCTACTTCACAGAAACCATGTGGCAATTCAAGGTGCTCGCATTCGCGACCCCGTTTGGTCGGAAATTCGCCGAAATGTCGCGCAAGCTCATCTGGCAGCGCTCCCATCGCGGCACCATGGCCGATCGCGAAAAAGCCATTGCGCGTTACCACCAGCATATCGACGAGGTGCGGTCCGCCATTCCCAGCGAGCGCTTGCTGATTTTTTCGGCGGATATGGGCTGGGAGCCTCTGTGCCGTTTTCTCGAAGTGCCCGTGCCGGACATGCCGTTCCCCAACGTCAACGACAAGGAAAGCTTTCAGCAAACCAAACGCAAAATGACGCGAGGCGCCTACGGTATCCTGGCGCTTGCCGCGCTGCTGCTGGCGGCAGTGGGCTACGTGCTGAGCTGAGTGGAACGGCTTGGGATTGCCGCAATGGCCTCGATGATGCCGTACTGAGTTTCCTCGTCGTTCAATTCCAGGCTGCAGTGGATGCTGTCGACAACATCGCCGTAGCGCGCCGCGATGCCGGGTGCAATCTCCTCCGGTTCTCCCACCACGGCAAAGGTGTTGAGGATTTCATCATCGATGGGCGCGCCGATGTCGTGCCAGCGGCCCTCGCGGGCTAGCTTTTTCGTTTCTTCATGAACGTTTCCCCAGCCGTGGCTGTCGAGCACGGTTTTATACGCGGGCGTTGATGCATAAAAGCCGATGCGCTCGCGGCATTCGGCGATATTTTCGTGAAATTCTTCCTCATTGCCGCCGGTGACGATGAACAGTGACAGCATGATTTCGAAATCGTCGCGCGTTTTGCCGCGTTGTTCGAGCCTTTGTTTTATTGCCGGGAGAGTAATCCGACGCAAATAGGTTTCGGATGTGAAGGAGTGGGTGACAAGACCATCGGCAAGGTCCGCGGCCACGTTCGTCATATAGGGGCCGACCGCTCCCAGCATGACTCTGGGGCGACCATGGCCGTGATTGCAGGGAATGAACTCCGGTGTGAGCAAACCATGGCGATAGGTCTCACCCTGAAAATCGAGGGGCTTTCCCGTTTCGCAGCTGTCCCAGATGGCGTGCAGGGCGTTGATGTATTCGCGCATCTGGCGCGCCGGCTTGCCGGACCATGGCATATCGAACCGCCGCTCGATATGAGGCTTCACCTGAGAGCCAAGCCCCAGCGTAAAGCGACCGCGACAATATTGGTTGATCGCGTAAGACTCCGTTGCAGTGAGCATCGGCGTGCGGGAAAAAGCCACACTCAGTGCGGTATAAAAATTCGCATCCCGTTGCCGTGTGGCGCACATCAGGGGCGCGAAAAAAGCGTTGTTCTTGGTTTCGATGCTTGAAAAACTCTTGTATCCCAGTTCTACCTTGCGATCGAAATCCGCAAGAACATCCTTGAGATCGATCTTGAGTCTTTGCACGACTTTCATTGCGACAAATCCTGAAAATGATGTGCGCATAAGGTAGCACGGGTCGGGCACGGCTGGGCAAACTCGACTATGCTTTGTGAAGCCATATAACAAGCAGCGTTGAGTACACCAATTTTTCCGCGCGATTTTGCCAGGAGGTTGAAACATGACATCCCCGCAGGCATTGCCAGATTCCGGTCGTGATCCGGTGGACAACCAGGCGGGCCCGCCGCCGCCACGCAATCTCTATACGACGGATCCGCTACTGCAAAAAGCCATGGCGGGTGCCCCTTATGAATGGGCGCAACCGCTGCTGACGCGCTTTGGCGAATTGATAGGGCGGTGCGAAACGCTGGCACTGGCCAACGACGCCAACAGATTTGCACCGCAGCTCCACAGCCTCGACAGTACCGGACAACGCCTTGACGAAGTGCGTTACCACCCCGCCTATCACCAATTGATGGAGGTGGCGATAGGCCACGGCGTGCACTCGATTGCCTGGACGGCGCCAACGGCGGGCCATTCGGTGCATGTTGCACTGGAATACCTGTTCGCACAGGTCGAGGGTGGTGTCTGTTGTCCCGTCACCATGACCTATGCGGGGCTTCCCCTGCTGAAGCTGGCGCCGCGCTCGATCAGCGGCGAGTGGCTGCCCAAGGTGCTCGGCACCGTTTATGACAGCGGCTACAAACCTGCAGCGGAAAAAGCCGGCCTCACGCTCGGAATGGCGATGACCGAACGACAGGGCGGCTCCGACCTGCGTACCAACAGTACGCGCGCAGAGCTGATTCAGGGCGACCTGTACCGGCTCTTCGGCCACAAATGGTTCTGCTCCGCGCCCATGTCGGATGGCTTTTTCACCCTGGCGCGAACCGGGAGCGGTCTCAGCTGTTTCCTGGTGCCGCGCTGGCGGCCCGACGGAACCCGCAATCCCTTCGTCATTCAACGGCTCAAGGACAAACTGGGCAATCGCTCCAATGCCTCGGCGGAAATCGAGTACCGTGACACCTGGGGGTATCTGGTGGGCGAGGAGGGGCGCGGTATCGCCACGCTGATGACCATGGTGCGCCATACCCGCCTGGATACCTGTCTGGCCCCGGTAGCGCTGATGCGCCAGGGCCTGGTGCAGGCGCTGCACAATGCCCGCCATCGCAAGGCATTTGGCAAGCTGCTCATCCACCAGCCACTGATGCTGACCGTGCTCGACGACCTCGCCCTGGAACTGGAAGCAGGCATGGCGCTTCTGTTCGCCATTGCCGACAGCTTCGATCAGGCTGCGACGCCAGAGGGGGAGGCCATGTCGCGCCTGGCATCGGGCATCGGCAAGTTTCTGCTCAACAAGGTGGCGCCGGGCCACGTGTGTGAAACCCTGGAATTACTCGGTGGCAACGGCTATGTGGAAGAAAACCTGATGCCGCGGCTGTACCGGGAGGCGCCGCTCAATGGCATCTGGGAAGGCTCCGGCAATGTCATTTGCCTGGATGTGCTGCGCACCCTGCACGAGTTTCCCGACTGTGGTGAGCGCTTCATAGCGGCAATCGCTCCCGCCACAGGCGCCTACCCCGAGGCGGCGACACAGGCCAACAGCCTGTATTCGTTGTTGAAAGCGCCGGGCGACGAGGACTTTCTGCAGGCCGCTGCCCGCCATATCGTTCAGGGTATGGCGCGCCTGTGGCAATGCGCACTGCTTGTCGACGCGGGTGAGAACGGGGCGGCAGACCGTTTCGCAGCGACCCGCATCAAAGGCGCGGGCGTCGTCTTTGGCGGTGCTTTACCCCGCCAGCCGTCGGAGGAAAATCTCGTCAGGGTGCTGGGCGAGCTGTAACCCGCTGCGCATCGCTCCCTGTCGGGATCCCCCTGTAGGAGCCTGCCCGCAGGCGACCCCACCCCACCGAAATTTGTCGCCTGCGAGCAGGCTCCTACAAGGTAAGGTGCGGGCGTGGAGCCCGTCCTGGCCATGCGGACCGACGTATCTTCCAGGTTGTAGGAGCTTGCCTGCAAGCGACAACCACCGAATTTGTCGCCTGCGGGCGGGCTCCTACAGGGGTAGGTCTCTGGCAAATACCTGTGCACTCCCTACAATAGGGCTTCGCGCCGCTGATCGCGGCCAGGGCTGGAGGGAGTAGATGAGTAACCATCAAAATAACAATGCACTTGGGCTTGGTCTGGGCATGCTGCTGCTGTTTGGCCTGCTGGTCAGTATTGGCGCCGCCACCACGGACATTTATTTCCCCGCACTTCCCAGTTTGCAGGCTTTCTTCGAGGTGGATGCGCCTGCGGTGCAAACCACGCTGTCGGTGTTTCTGGTGGGGTTGGCGTGCGGCCAGATCCTCTTCGGGCCACTGTCCGATCGCTACGGGCGTCGCCAGTTGTTGCTCGGCGGACTCGTTCTTTTCATTGTTGGTTCATTGTTGGCCGCCGTATCGCCGCAACTCTGGGTTTTGCTGTGCGCGCGCTTCATCCAGGCCATGGGCGCGGCTGCCGCTGTGGTCATCACCCGCGCCATGGTCACCGACTGCTTCACGGGCCAGCAGGCTGCGCGCATCCACGGGCTTCTCATGCAGATCATGGCCGCCGCCACCATCGTTGCACCGGTGATCGGCGGCTGGATCGTAGGTGCCTACAATTGGCAGACCATATTTTTTCTTCTCGCGCTCTTCGGCTTCTGTTGTTTGGTGGCCGCCTGGATGAAAACCAAGGAAACCCTGCCTGTAGAGGCGCGCGCCGCGGGAGGGCTCAACAACCTGCTCCACTCCTGGGGACAACTGGCCCGCAATCGCCGTTTTCTGCTGTTGGTATTGTCGTCTGGCTTCACCATGGCCGCGATGTACGCCGTGATGATGGGCAGCGCCTTCGTGTATGTGGATCAATTCGACTGGTCGGCCAGCAACTACGGGCTGTTGTACGGCGGCACCACCGTCTGTTTCATCACCGCGGCCTGGGCCAACGATCTGGCGCTGCGCCGTTACAGCCCCTGGCGCCTGATCGCCTGGGCGTTGCCTTTCCAGTTGCTCATCTGCGCAGTGATGGCGGTGGCCGCCGTTGTGGACGTGTTGACGCCTGCCATACTGGCAGTGGCGCTTTGCATACTGATGGCGAATGTCGCCTTCGTGCACGGCAATCTGGTGGCGGCGGTACTCGAGGAAGCGAGAGCGGTGCCCGGCCTCGGCGCGGGCTTGCTGGGTGTGGCCCAGTACGGCATGAGTGCCTTTACGCCACTTGCCGCACAACTGGCGGGCGGCACCGCACTTTTCTCCATGACGTTGTCGACACTGGCGTTCGCCGTGCTGGCGCTGCTGCCTTTTGCCTTTGCCCGCCGCAGTTTGGGCGACGCCGTAGGAGGGGTGGGCGGTCATAGCCCCGAAGTGCAATAAGCATCCCGGTGCTGGAGGGACGAGGTACGGGTTGGTGCCCCGCAACCAGGAAATATTTCACCTTCGGGCTTGACGGATCGGAGCTTCCTCATTAAGATGCGCACCCACACGACAAGTCAATTCCGCCTTAGCTCAGTCGGTAGAGCAAATGACTGTTAATCATTGGGTCGCTGGTTCGAGCCCAGCAGGCGGAGCCAAATGAATCAAGGGCTTACGGAATATCACCGTAAGCCCTTTTTTCTTGTTGAATTTTTTGCCCCACTTTCTGTAAAAAAATACTGAACGATTTACTGGCGGCGGGCGATCGGACGATCCTGGCCTCGTCCTCAGTTTTCTCTATAATGATGCGCAAACCTTTCTGTAAAACGCGATGAAACCCTTTTCACTGAAAAGCACCTACAAGCCTGCGGGCGATCAGCCCAAGGCCATTGAAAAGCTCGTCGAAGGCCTGGAAGCGGGCCTAGCGGCGCAGACATTGTTGGGCGTGACAGGCTCAGGCAAGACCTTCACCATAGCCAATGTGATCCAGCAGCTACAAAGACCGACCATCGTACTGGCCCACAACAAGACGCTGGCCGCGCAGTTGTACGGTGAATTCCGCGACTTCTTTCCCGATAATGCCGTGGAGTATTTCGTCTCCTACTACGATTACTATCAGCCCGAGGCCTATGTGCCATCGTCGGACACCTTCATCGAGAAGGATGCATCGGTCAACCAGCATATCGAGCAGATGCGGCTGTCCGCCACCAAGGCGCTGATGGAGAGACGGGATGTCATCGTGGTCGCAACCGTATCGTCCATTTATGGCTTGGGTGATCCCGAGGCTTACCTGAAGATGGTATTGCACCTGGTGAAGGGCGATCGCATCGATCAGCGAGTGATCTTGCGGCGTCTGGCGGAATTGCAGTACAGCCGCAATGACGCGGATTTCCGTCGCGCCACTTATCGCGTCAGAGGCGATGTGATCGATATTTTTCCCGCCGATTCGGAAGACCAGGCGGTACGTGTCGAGCTGTTCGACGAGGAAATCGACGGTATTTCGCTGTTCGATCCGCTTACCGGCGAAGTGTTGGGGCGCATTCCGCGCGTGACCATTTACCCCAAGACCCATTACGTCACGCCTCGCGAAACCATTCTCGGCGCTGTGGAGCATATTGCCGAGGAGTTGCGGGAACGGCTCGAACAGCTGCGCGGCATGGACAAGCTGGTAGAAGCACAGCGCATTGGCGAGCGCACCCGCTACGACATGGAAATGATGCGAGAGCTGGGCTATTGCAACGGCATCGAAAATTACTCCCGCTACCTGTCGGGACGAAGCCCGGGCGAACCGCCGCCGACCCTGTTCGATTATCTGCCCCCCGATGCCTTGATGGTGATCGACGAATCCCACGTCACCATTCCTCAGTTCGGCGGCATGTACCGCGGCGACCGCTCGCGCAAGGAAACGCTGGTGGAGTACGGCTTCCGCCTGCCGTCCGCACTGGACAACCGGCCCATGCGTTTCGACGAGTGGGAAAGGGTATCGCCGCAGGCCATCTATGTGTCGGCAACGCCAGGAAAATACGAGGCAGAGCATGCCGGACAGGTCGTGGAGCAGGTCGTGCGCCCCACGGGTCTGGTGGATCCACTGATCGAAGTCAGGCCCGCGCTCACCCAGGTGGATGATGTCATGGGTGAGATCAAGAAAACCATCGCAGCCGGCGACCGGGTGCTGATCACCACGTTGACCAAGCGCATGGCGGAAGATCTGACCGATTACCTGCAGGAAAACGGCATTCGCGTTCGTTATTTGCACTCCGATATCGAAACCGTCGAGCGGGTCGAGATCATTCACGATCTGCGGCTGGGTGAGTTCGACGTGTTGGTGGGCATCAATCTGTTGCGAGAAGGCCTGGATATGCCCGAGGTGGCCCTTGTTGCGATTCTCGATGCCGACAAGGAAGGGTTCCTGCGCTCCGAGCAGACGCTGATTCAGACCATAGGTCGCGCCGCACGCAATCTCAATGGCAGAGCCATCCTGTATGCCGACAAGGTCACGGGCTCCATGCAGCGCGCCATGGATGAGACGGAACGGCGTCGCCTCAAACAGATCGCTTTCAATGAAGAACACGGCTTGACACCGAAAGGTATTCAAAAATCCGTGGCCGACATTCTCGAAGGCGCCCTGGTCTACGGGCCAGGCAAGGGCAAGAAGCGCAAGGCAGCGGATGCCAGAGGTCGCTATGACGACACCGATTTCGGCGAAGCCGCGTCGTTGAAGAGCCTGGCTGCCCAGATCAGTGCGCTCGAAGAGAAAATGTACAAACACGCCCAGAATCTGGAATTCGAGCAGGCTGCGGCGGTGCGTGACCGCATTCATCAGCTGCGCGAACAGGAAGTGCGCGCTACTGGTTGAGTGGCTGGAACGGCAAGCGAGAGGCAGGGCGAGCTGTAAGCCATGAGCTTTAAACTGGAATACTGCAAGAACTGAATTCTGCCGATGTTTAACTTATAGCTTATAGCTCGACCAGAGTTCAAAGCTGGATCCTGAATCCATTATCCACGCAAAAATGAAATAACGAGGAAACCTCATGAAAAAATTCTCCGGGAAGACGGTAATTGTGACTGGTGGCAACTCCGGCATTGGTCGCGCGACTGCCATTCAGTTTGCCGAGGCAGGCGCACAGGTAGCCATCATCGGCCGCAATCCGGAAACCGGGCAGACCGTGGTGGATGAAATCCGGGAGCAGGGCGGTATTGCCAGTTTTCACCGCGCGGATATTGCCGACAGAAAGGATGTGGACCAGGCATTCTCCGACATCCTTGCCACCTATGGCCGTTTTCACGCGGCGTTCAATAATGCCGGGATTTCCAACGAAGAGAATTTTTTTGACGAGACGGAATTCGATGAGTTCGATCAAATCGTTCAGAACAATCTCTACGGTACGTATTACTGCATGAAGCATGAAATTCGCCATTACCTGGAGCACGGCGGTGGCAGCATCGTGAATTGTTCTTCCATCTCGGCCCTGGTGGCGCGCAAGAAACAGTCGGCCTACGCTGCATCAAAAAGTGGCATTCTCGGGTTGACCCGCGTAGTCGCGCTTGAATATGCAAACCAGAATATTCGCGTGAATGCGGTGTGTCCGGGCGGCGTAATGACACCGGCTGCGGAAAAATTGCTGGCGGAACATCCCGATGTGGCGAAGGTAATTGCCCGCCAACACCCGGTGGGGCACATGGCAGATCCCAGGGAAATCGGCAACCTGGTGCTGTGGTTGTCGTCCGATGAGGCCACCAATGTGATTGGTCAATCCTTCCCTATCGATGGCGGATATACCATTCAGTAGGCAAGCGTTTGTCGCAAGGCCGAGGATTTACCCGTTGGTTTTTGTGTGGTTCACAAAGTGTTCTGACTGATGACGGCGCGGTTGCAACGTCAAACCACTTCCCGGCCTTCGCGCCGCGCCTTGCGGGTGTCGCGCACCGTGGCGCCAATTATCACGGCCAGCACAATGAGCGAGATGATGGGCCAGATCAGAATGTAACTGGCCAGTATCAACGCCGTCGTCATGTCATCCTCCGCTGTCGTTCCATTGTTATCGCAGGCAGCACGTGGTTACCCTCGCGCGTCTGCCATGCCAGGCATTGCATTTTCTGTGGTGGGGTCGTCCGTTTCACTGCGATTGTCATAATTGCCTATGCGTTTGTTGATTTCGGCAAAATCAAACCGCGTATTGCTCATCAAGCTGACGCCGATACACACAATCGTGCTGGCGCCATAAGCGGTCAACGAAGCCGTCAGCACGCGATAGTCACGCAGAAAATCGTGACCGTAAATGGCCAAAAGCACGGTAACGGCAGCACTTGCCAGCAAGCCTGCGCGGCGGCCAAAAAAACCAAACGCCATCAGGCCGATAACGACGCCGCCACCACCTGCGGCGATCAACTCGAAGAACACAGCGATTGCGCCCTTCAGGGGTACCAAATTGAAGCGCACGATACAGAACATGGCCAGGCCTGCCACGACGGCCGAGGTGAAGGCTTTGTTGGTCACGCGATCCCAGTAGCAGCTGGCGATTACAGGAAACACAATGGCACCCCAGAGCGCGCCAACAAACACCAGCATCATGAGAATATCAAGAGACAAGCTGGCGAGGATAACACCGATGGCCGTGGCAACTACCATGGTCAGACGGCCGATCAGCAGCATTTTGCGCGGGTTGGGATGGTCCTTGGCAATATTCTTGCCGTACACATCCGCCATCATGATGGCGGACAGCGCGCAGAGATCGGCGTCGGCAGTGGACGACAGCGATCCGATCACCAGGATGAAGAACAACATGATGAAACCGGCGGGCAGATAGAGCGATACCATCTGCGGAATCAAATTGTTCATGTCGCCGTTCATCGGTTCAACGCCAACCAACAGGGCCATGAGACCGATCATGCCCAATCCGATGACAACGGCGCCATAACCGATAGTGGCGGTGATGAAGGTGGGTTTGATGTGATCTTCACGCACTGCGAAGAGTCGCTGCGAGATGGTCTGGTTGCCGATGGAGTACGCCAGCACGGCAACGAAGAAAGGTGCACCCTGGTTCAAAACCGCATCCACGGAAAACAGATTGGCCTGCTCTGGCGTGATCTTGTCCAGGTTGGCCACCAACGCTGCGGGGCCGCCCATGGCGAACAACAATACGGGAATGATAAGAATTGCCACCGTCATCATGGCAATGAGCTGCGCAAAATCGGTCAATACAGAGGCGCGAAACCCCGACCACAATGTGTAACTGAGGACACCCACCGCAGCAATGATGACGCCCACCTGAAAAGGCACCGGCGATAGTACGGCGACAAGCGCGCCAGCGGCAGTGAAGTTGACCATCAGGCTGATGGTACTGCCAAAGACATTGGAGATTGCCAGAATCAGTTGGCTCGACGAGCCGTGGCGGGCGTGGATCAGTTCACCGAGAGTATGCGCCTTGGGTGCCAGGGCACGAAAACGTCGCCCAAAGGGGTAGATGAACAGAATCATCAGCGCGCCCCACAGACCGTAATGCAGCGGCCCGGAAACGCCGTAGGTGTAGCCCGAGGTCGCCGCGGCGTAGAATGATGCCGCCCAAATCCAGGTCGCCGTCATGCTGGCTGCACCCATGCCAAAGCCCACCGAGCGGTTCGACACCATGAAGGCATCGGTATCTTCTTTTTGCTTTTTGATGGCCAGCGTCAGAAGGTAGGTGCCGCCGTAAAAGGCGAGCAATAACCCAATAACTGTCAATGTCGATAATTGGTGAAGCGAGACATCCTTCACGTCACATTCTCCAAAGCCAGGCAAGAATCATTGAAGGCAAGCTCAGCCAACCGCGAGGGCAGGGATGACTTGCCGAGAGAAAGGCCCGTGCCTGCACACTGCGTTGGGCTGCAGGCACGGGTAGACGGATTACCCCGAGAACATCAAGCGTACTTCAGCTGTACTTGTGGTAATTCGGACTCATCGCTCAGGAAGGCCTCGAGCGAATCATCCATGGCTTGCATCCAGGATGTGTGATGGGGCGGTGATTGGGTACCGGTGATGGTTGAGCGATAACTTTTGTCGCGATAGCCCAGGATATCGGCTTGTTTGTCCCGCAACCATGCCTTGAAAATTTCGGCAACGCCTTCAACATCGAGTTCGGGGTAGTCTGTATGCCGCAGTAAATCGCGCACATAGGCCGCCTGAAAATCCACGTCATCAAAAGCGGTTTCGAGCTTGCTTTCCCTTTCACGCCATTTCTGAATATCCTTCGCCATTGTTTCGGCGTCCGGCATATCGAAGCGGCCAAGGATAAAGTCCCTTGCATACCAGGCCTGTGCATCGAACATATTGAAGGTGTAATACTGATCCTGCATGCCGAGATAGATGAGTTTGGGGTTGCGCTCAAAAAAGACGCCCTTGTACAGGCCCGCCGGATACATGCGGTTGTTGGTTCGCAGCGTCAACTCATCGGGAAGGAACGGGAAGTGGTGCTGATACCCGGTGCAGAGAATGATGGCATCCACCTCACGCTGGCTGCCATCGGCAAAATGAGCGGTCTTGTCTTCCACTTTTGCCAGCAACGGAACTTCGGAAAAACACGACGGCCAATCGAATCCCATTGGCGCACCGCGATGACTGATAGTCAGTGATCGGGCACCGTATTTGTAACATTGCGTGGCGATATCTTCGGCAGAATAGCTGCTGCCAATCAACAAAACATCCTTGCCCTCAAACTCGCAGGCATCGCGAAAATCATGGGCGTGGAGGACGCGACCGGGAAAGTGCTCAAGCCCTTCGAAGTAAGGCACGTTGGGAGTAGAGAAATGCCCGGTAGCAACCACCACATAGTCGTACTCTTCAGAGTAGAAGCGATCTTTTTTCATATCGCGAACAGTGACCGTAAAGGCGCCTGTCTCTTCTGAATAACTGACCCACTGCACAGAGGTGTTGAAACGAATGTAATCGCGCACGCCGCTTTTCTCGACGCGCCCCATGATGTAGTCATGCAAGACGGCGCGGGGCGGATAGGAAGCAATGGGCCGGCCAAAATGTTCTTCAAAACTGTAGTCGGCAAACTCCAGGCATTCCTTGGGGCCGTTCGACCACAGGTAGCGATACATGCTGCCGTGTACGGGCTCACCGTAGGCATCGAGGCCGGTGCGCCAGGTATAATTCCACAATCCGCCCCAATCGCTTTGCTTTTCGTAGCACACAATATGGGGGATATCCGCGCCCAGGCGACGCGCACTTTCAAAAGCTCGCAACTGCGCCAAACCGCTGGGGCCGGCGCCAAGAATGGCAATTCGTGTTGTCATGTCATCTCCTCAATTTCGCTCCTTCCCTGGAGAACTGTCACAGTGGACAGGGAATGGCTGCGCATCATCCAAAGATGGGTTGCAATGAATACACGACGACAATCGGCAAAGTCAGGCCGAAGCAGAAAGAAAGCTTGAAAACAATGCTCATAGCGCTCGCTCGTTGAGCGGCCTATGTTTAAGCGGAATTGCGAATAATTTCGCTGTGTACTGCGCGGCAAAATCAAGCACGACTTGTGTCGTGAGGCGCGCATCATAACATAAAACCAGGTTTATTTTTAAGGTGGCTGGCCAAACCCTGTTTCTTCAGCTCAGGATTTGCTGATATTCAAGCGCTAAATAGCTGTCATGATGGGGGAAATCCACCCAAATGAAGCGGGGTTTGTCGGTGGGCGTATGAAGAGCTGTAAGCCGTAAGCTTTAAGTAGGAACCTTGGAAGAATTGAGTTCTGCCAGAATTTAACTTGAAGCTTACAGCCTACAGAGCAAATTACCGACTTATGTGCAAGCCGGGTTTGCGTCTCTCCTAGAAGCGGAAATTGAAATCCACACCCCAGGTGCGCGGAGCCGCCGGGCTGTAATGGTCGCCTACGCCCGCCGGATTGTTGGCGCAATCAGCACCACAGCTTGCCTGGGCAACCTGGAAGTTGGCGTATTTTTCATCCGTGAGATTCTTGCCCCACAAGGTCACACCAAAGGCCTCATCCGGGGTCTCCCAGGAAAGTGTGCCGTTGAGCACGCCAACAGAAGGTTCGTAGAGACGGTTATCAACTTCCCAGAAAAACTTGTCTTTCCATGAATAATCGAGAGAGGCTCCGACAATGCCATACTCAAGAGGTTTGCTGTACACGAAACCGATATTGAACGTGGTGTCGGGCGAACGCACCATGTCGTTGCCGGTAACATTACATTCCTGACCGACGGTCGCCGGGCTGTCACCGGAATAGGTCTTGCCGTCGGGACCGCGATGCGAACACAGGTTGCCTTCCTCAAACTTGGTGTACTCCGTTTCCAGCAGCGAAAGACCTGCACGTGCCGTCAGGTTATCGCTGAGGCTGACTTCGAGTTCTCCGTCAAAACCGTATATTTCGGCTTCACCGGCGTTGAGAAGGTCGGTGGAAGCGCCGCGGGCGATAACAACCTGCAAGTCTTGAAAATCGTAGTAGAAGAAGGCGCCGTTGAAGCGAACCCGTCTGTCGAAAAGGTCGCTCTTGAAGCCGATTTCATAGGCATCGACCAGCTCGGGTTTTACAGGTACCCCAGTCACACCCACCGTATTGTAGGAGCCGCTGCGGAAGCCACGGTTATAGGAGCCGTACACCATGACGTTGTCATTGATGTTGTGATTGAGTGAAATCTTGAATGTTGGTTCTGTCCAGGTTTCCTCGAGATCGACGCCATTGGCAGCTTCAAAGGTTTCGTCGAAATAGATGTACTGAACCACTTCGTCGGGTCCGAATACCCCGGGGGGGAAATAAATACGTTGTTTCCCGGTGATTTCCTTGGTTTCACGGGTAAGGCGCGCGCCCACCGTCAAACTCGTGGCTTCGGTAAAGTCGTAGGTCACCTCGGCGAATGCCGCCATTGATTGGGTTTCAATGGGGTCCAGGAAGGAAACCATGGCGCCGGGGATGGGGATGATGTGGTCACCAATGAGGGTGAGTCCGTTCGGGCCGCCATAGCCGCTGGTGTCATCGAGAAAAAATGCACCAACGATCCAGTCGAGCCGACCCTCGCCGTTGGACATCAGCTGGAATTCCTGCGTGAATGTTTCGGTTTCGTTGACATCCTGTTGCGCGTCGACGAGGCTGATTGGCAGACCGTCGTTATCGAACGTGTTGAACTGTTCGAGTTCCCTGTGAGCTGTGATGCTGACGAAGTCGGCCCAACTCATCTGGTGGTCCACTTTTAGCGTAAGTCCCCAGTTCTTGACGTAGGACGTGGCGACGGGACTATCTCCGTTGGGGATATTGGGAGGAATATTGCTGCCACCCGGCCAGTTGTGCTCGATGTCGTAGAATCCGCCAGTGTGCACGTGGCCGTTGGCTCCAACTGAGCCGGGCTGGAAAATTCTCATGTCGCCCTGGCCCGTTTCGTTGTTCTGCCAGTCGGCGCTGAACGTGACCTTTGTCTCTTCACCAGTCCATACCCACTTGGTGCGAATCCCTTCGTTATAGTCGGTTGGTGTGTCGTGGCCATTGTGAAGGTTTTTTCCCCAGCCCTCGCCTTGGGTGAGGTAGTTGAGAGCAATGTCGGCTGCGAGGTTGTCCGTAATGCCGCCCCCAATATAGAGCTGTCCCCGCCAGGTGTCGTAATTTCCGTAGCCCACC
>Ga0265293_10005202_pt1 | contig 21997 bp, 20 predicted proteins | sample Munlanlewell138R_FD_192505 | JGI IMG/M metagenome (GOLD analysis project Ga0265293, IMG submission 192505) | Leachate microbial communities from a municipal landfill in Southern Ontario, Canada - Leachate well 138R | ecosystem: Engineered > Solid waste > Landfill > Unclassified | place: Canada... | reverse complement strand
CGGCTCGACGCACGTGGCCTGGGCGCAGTTTGCTGCGGTCCTCCCCTCCCTCTCCAAGAGCGAGAAGATTGTCATCGTCTGCTTCTCCGGCCAGACAGCCGGGCAGACGGTGGGCGTGCTGAGGACGCTGGGCTACGACGCCTACTCACTGCAGGGGGGGATGAACAACGGCTGGAAGCCGGCAAAGCTGCCCATGGCTAAATACCCATGACCGCAATTTCTTTGACGAGAGATCAATGAGGTCAGACAAGGGCCCGTGCTCCAATTGGAGGAAGCAGGTACCTGCTCATCACGCTCAAGAGAGAAAATGAGAATTCTTAGGCCCTAATCGATCTTCCGTGTGCTATACTCACTCATTATATCGCTAAAAGACATAAAAGAGGTCACGTAATGGGTATGAGACGAAGGGTTCTTAGGGGTGGGGTGTTTGTTGGATTGCTTTTGATGCTGGCGATCAGCGCGGCAAGCGGTGCGAGCCAGAGCGCGGCCATTGAGGCGGCGATTGCAAGCGGTGACAAGCAAGACACCATGCGAGCCTTCACGCTGGCCAATGAAGAGTTGAACGCAGTCGTCGGTGAGTTTATGCAACAGGCCACGGCCTTACAAGCGCATGTTGATAGGCTCCTGTCGCGCGAGGCGGAGAAGATCAAAGGCGGGCAGCCGATGATCTGGGAGACTGATGCGCAATTTGAGGCGCGAGTTGAAGAGGAGCTTTCAGCGCTCTCCCATCGCATGGACGAGGAGCTTGGGAGAGCGATTTCTGCCATACTGCCGCCCTATCAGAGCAGGTATGATCTGTGGAGTGAGTATCGTGAGAAGGCCAACGACAATCTCGGCAAATCCACCGTCATCCATCCGACCACGATTGCCTATGGAGAGTACCTGCGCAATGAGCAACTCTGGCCGGTTTCCCTGACCCTTGAGGACACTCTATTGGAACCAACTTCGGTTACCCTCGCTGTTGACTTGGCAGGCGAGGGCTTGGATACACAGCAGATTCGCACCGCAATCGTTGAGTTTGCCGAAGCGGTGAGCGCTCAAACCCTCCAGTGGAAAGCCTCGTATCACGTTGTTGTCCACACCGCAGAAACCGATGATGGCACTGATGAGGTTGTACGATACCTTTTGGTGTTGGATGAGGTGGCGGTCCTCGATCAGGTTGCGACGCTCCTCTACCAGAGTTTTTTGGATACACCGATTTTGTTGGCGAGCTTCGACCCTGCAGGGCAGCTGTCAAGCGATGACCCTGTGCACGGGATATGGAAGAGAACGTATGAGGGGTTGAGCACGTGGGAGGAGACACTGCGGAACAAAGATCTGCCGATTCTCCTCTCCCAAGCTGGAAGGCCCCCGGCCACCGTCGGCTATGAGGAGGAGCGCCTGGCGGTCTTGGCTTCCAAACAGCCAACCGCTGTGCCAAAGAAAGACGTGGTATTCCGCATCGCCAACGGCGCTGAGCCCCAGTCACTGGATCCTGCCCTGATGCAGGGCGTTCCCGAGCACCGGGTCTGTGTAGCACTCTTTGAAGGTCTGGTAACCTATGACCCGGAGACCTCCACTGCCGTTCCCGGTGTCGCGGAGAGCTGGATCAGCAACCGTGATGGGACCCAGTACACCTTCACGCTGCGCAAGAACGCCGTGTGGAGCGATGGCACTCCCATCACCGCCCACGACGTCGTCTACAGCTGGCTGAGGATCCTCAATCCAAGGACCGGAGCACCGTATGCGTGGTTTCCTGCCATGTTCCTCGTCGGCGCTGAGGAGTACAACGCAGGACGGGGGAGGGCAGAGGGTGTTGGCATCCGTGCCCTCGACAACTATACCTTCCAGATGGACCTCATTGGACCGCTTCCGTACGCCGTTGACGCCCTTGCCCACTACAGCTTCGCTATCGTGCCCAAGCACACCATCGAAAAGTATGGGAGTCGGTGGACCGACCCGGCAAACTTCGTCTCCAACGGCCCGTTCGTATTGAGTGAACACCTGCCGTACAACTCAATTACTGTCACCAGGAGTCCTACCTACTGGGATCGTGACGCGGTGAACTTGACCAAGGTGATCTTCTACAATTCGGACAGCACAACCAACGACTACTACAGGTACCTCAATGGTGAGATCGATTGGACGACCAACGTACAGTCGGATGAGATCAGCACCACAAGGAGGCGTGATGACTACCATGTCTTCCCGCAGCTGGCCACCTACTACTACGTCTTCCAGACGGAGAAGGCACCGATCAACAACCCGTTGGTCCGCCAGGCACTGGCCCTTGCAATTGACCGTACAAAGCTGGTTGACAGTTACCTGAGGGCAGGACAGATCCCCGCATGGGGTATTGTCCCTCCGATGGCCGGCTACGACGGCCTTACGTTCCCCTTTACCAGTATGGGTGAGGCGATCGGGAAGGCACGGAGCTTGCTTGCACAAGCGGGCTACCCCGATGGAAGAGGGTTTCCTTCTCTCTCAATCCTCTACAACAGCGATTCAGGAAATCAGCAGATAGCCCAGTTCATCCAACAAGAGTGGAAGAAGAACTTGGGCATCACTGTCGTGCTGCAAAGCCAGGAGTGGAGTGCCTACCTCTCCAACCGGAACCGTGGCAACTTTTTGATTGCACGCGCCGGCTGGATCGGGGACTACCAGGATCCAAACACCTTCCTCGATATGTTCATCACCGGAGCCGGCATGAACGGCGGCAAGTACTCAAACGAGGTGTACGACCTGCTGATCAACGAGGCAGCCCGCATGAGAGCAGGAGCCGACCGCTTTGCTGTGTTGACCACAGCAGAGGAAATCCTGATCAACCAGGACCAGGCTGTCCTGCCGCTGTACTACTACGTCAACTACGGTATGATCGACCTGGACAAGTGGGGTGGTTGGTATACCAACACGATGGATATCCACCCCTTGAAGGACATCTATCTACGCTAGTAGAGGCTTCTCGTAAACGGTGAGTTCCCTCCCCTTGATAGCAATGAGTGTTCAGTTTAGGCTATACTCACCACAACAGAGGTGTCGTCATGGAGAGAGTGAAGAGGAGCGAGGAGATCATACGCCTGAGAGAAGAGGCGAGGCGCCTGGGCTTCAGCAGTGCTGAGGAGCGCAACGGTGCGCTGAGCCTCATCGCCGCTGGCCTCGAACGCGATTGGAGGGCCATCAAGGCGGCAAACGATGAGGATGTCGCCCAGGCAGAGCGCGACGGTCTCGCCCCGCCACTGGTCAAGCGTCTTGTCTACAGCGAAGCCAAACAGCGCGAAGCGAAGCGTGGCATTGCCGATGTCATCGATGCAGATGACCCGATCGGACGAGTACGCCAAAAGAGAGAGCTCGATGAGGATCTGATCCTCACCCAAGTCACTGTCCCCATCGGGGTCATCGGCATGATCTTTGAGGCCCGTCCCGATGCCTTGGTGCAGATCATCACCCTCGCTCTCAAGAGCGGCAACGCCATCATCCTCAAGGGGGGCAGTGAGGCGCAGCGTACCAACGAAGCGCTGGTTGCCTCGATGCGCAAGAGCCTTGGAGAGAGCCCGCTTGGCAGTCGCTGGATTGTGCTCTTGGAGAGCCGGAGCGATGTTTCTCAGATGTTGACGATGGAAGACTCCATCGACCTGCTCATCCCTCGCGGCTCGAAGGAGTTTGTCTCCTACATCATGGATCATACCAACATCCCGGTACTCGGCCACGCTGACGGGATCTGCCACCTCTTCATCGATGGAAGCGCCGACCTCTCGATGGCGCTTGCCATCGCCTATGATGCCAAGACCCAGTATCCGGCAGCGTGCAATGCGGTAGAGACGATTCTGGTGCACCGGCACATCGCTGCTGCGTTCATTCCTGCGCTCAAGCAGCGCTTTGGGTTGGATGTGGTCATTCACGGCGATGAGGGCACAGCCGCCCTCATCGACTGCGTTCCCTACCAAGACGGGGATTATGACGCCGAGTACCTGGCCATGGAGGTCAACATCCGCATCGTCGACTCCCTCGATGAGGCCATTGCCCACATCGCCCGCTATGGCAGCAACCACACCGATGCCATCGTCACCGCCGATGAGGAGGCAAAACAGACCTTCCTCTCCCAGGTGGACAGCGCCGACGTCTTTGTCAACTGCTCCACCCGCTTTGCCGACGGCTACCGCTTCGGCTTGGGTGCAGAGGTGGGCATCTCCACCGGGAGAATCCACGCCCGCGGTCCGGTGGGTATGGAGGGGCTGCTGAGCACCAAGTATCTTCTTGAGGGAAGTGGCCAGATCGTCGCCGATTACACCGGTGAGGGGGCCAGGGCATTTACCCACATCGAACTGTTGCCAGCAGGAGGCGACCATGCGTGACCATAGCCAAGTCCACCGCATCGTGGTGAAGGTCGGCACCAATCTGCTCAGCAGCAGGGACGGCATCGACGAGGAGTGCGTCGATGCCATCAGTGCGCAGATTGCCACTCTCAACAAGCGCGGCTACCAAGTCTTGTTGGTCAGCAGTGGTGCCATCGGTCTGGGAGCCAAGGAGCTCCGCCTCACCGGCACGGTGAAGCAGGTGAAGCTGCGGCAAGCCTGTGCGTCCATCGGCCAACCGCTCTTGATGTCATCGTGGCGCCGTTCTTTCAAAAAACATGGCTTGCTCTGCTCCCAGCTCCTGCTCACCCGCAGGGATTTGAACAACCGCCTCACCTACGTGAACCTACGCAACTCCGTCTCCACCCTGCTCGAGCTCGGCGTTGTGCCGATCTTCAATGAGAATGATACGGTGAGTACTGCAGAGATCGGCACCGCCTTCGGCGACAATGACCGCATGAGTGCGATGGTCGCCAGCAAGATCGATGCCGAGCTGCTCATCATCCTCACCGATATCGATGGCCTCTACACCGCCGACCCGAGAAAGGATGGGTCGGCACGCCTGTTGGGCGAGGTCAAAGTCCTCGATGACGAGGTCCTCTCCTATGCCGGTGGGGCAGGGTCGACCCATGCCACCGGGGGGATGAAGACCAAGCTGCTCGCCGCCAAGATCGCCGCGGTGGCCGGCTGCGGTACCATCATCGTCAGTGGCTATGAGAAGGACGCGCTGTTGCGTCTGCTGGACGGGGAGGTATTGGGTACCTATATCCACCCGGCCAAACGCCTCAGTCAGCGCCAGCGCTGGATCCTCAACAACTCACACCTCGGTTCGATCGAGATCGACCGAGGGGCGAAGGAGGCAATCTTACGCAGGAAGAGCCTCTTGCCCAGCGGCGTGGTCAAGGTCAACGGAGTCTTCTCCGAGGGGGATGTCGTACAGGTCTATGCAAGCGGGGAGAAGCCCTTTGCCAAGGCTGCCGTCTACCTCAATGCGACGGAAATCGCCACGGTTGCCGGCCATCCAAGCGCCGATGTGGCCCCGCTCTTGGGAAGCGGGCACAAGGCGATGATCTTCCGCCCCGAGGACGTGGTGCTGTTGGATGATGGCCAGTAAGTACCGCGTACGACACAGCCGGACTCAGAGCGAACACCAAAGGCGGGCCAAGCTTGCCGTTGCCATCCTTGACCACGGTACCGAGGAGCAACTTGCTGAGGCATTGGCGTGGTACCGCGCCAACCTCAACCACACCCTCTTTGTCGTGACCGAGCGTGGAATCGATGACCTGGCCCAGCACTGCCCGGATGTGAGCTTCATTCACTTCACCACGTGGGCGACGCTCGGTGAGAAGATCAACGCCGTGGCAAACGAGTGTGGGGCAAACTACTTTCTCATCACCCGAAGCGACCTCTACCTGGCCCGCTTCGATGGCCAGCGCCTCTTCGCCAAGGGGGTCAGCCGTATCGCATGGGCCAGTGTGGTGGCCAACTCCCACAAAGAGGTCGTCCCCTCGATCAGGAGGCCACAGAGCGATGGCACGCGCATCGATGCCGAGAGTGACTTCCCCATCCTCGATGAGGGTCGCACAACACGTACCCTCTATCCACTGTTGGGCTTGGCCATCTACGATCGGGCGGTCTTCCAGCGCATCAGGGGCTTTGATGAGCGTATCGAAAGCGACTACTACCAGCTCTTGGACTGGGGACTGCGTGCAGCGATGACAGGACACCAAGTCCTTGCAACCAGCGCACTGTTGATGCAGTTCATCGAGCGCGAGTCGGTCATTGAGGATCGCAGTGAAAAGAGTGGGTATCTGCGCTGCTATACCAAGGCGCTCTCCTACAAGAAAAAGCGGGATGGTACCATCGCCCTCAAGAAGCCCAAACGGGCGATTTTGGAGAGAGCCGTGTGGAACGGAGAGGTGAAGCAGCGCCTCAGGTGGCAGGTGAAGGAAGACTTCGCGTCACTGGTCGCCTCCTGGCCAACGGAGGCCCACCAGTGAGGAGCGCCATCATTGCACTGATCGTATGCCTGTGTCTTGTCCCAGCCTTCGCTGCCCAAGACCCCTTTTCACTGCCGGTGGGGACGGTGGTGATCGATGCTGGCCACGGCGGTCACGATCCAGGGGCATCGTACAACTGGCCCTTTGTCGGACATGTGGTCTATGAACGGGATTTGACACTCGACATCGCCAAGCGCCTCTCGGTCCTGCTCACCCTCTCCCATCCCGAGCTGACCGTGGTGATGACCCGCTCAAGCGATGTCTACCTCTCCTTATCTGAACGCAGTGCCATCGCCGCCGGCTTGGATTGGGGTGCCAAGGGGGCGCTCTTTGTCTCAATCCACATCAACAGTGCCAATGCGCCTTCAGCCAATGGATTTGAGGTGCTGACCAAGAGGCAGGACAAGCCGGTGGTCCTCCTCGATGAAGCGACCCCGCTCTCCAACATCCACCTCTTTGCCTCCCATTCACAGAATCAACTCAACCGACTGCTCAACAACCGCAACCTCGTGGTGGCTTCAATCTTCGAGGAGACGCTGGCAGGCCAGCTGGTCACCTCTCGAAGCCGCGGTGTTAAGGAGCAGGACCTGTGGGTGCTCAACCAGTGCCGTATGCCTGCAGTGATGGTGGAACTGGGATTTCTGACCAACGAAGATGAGGCGCGGCGCCTGACGAACAGCCTGCATCGCCAACACCTTGCCCAGGTGCTGGCCAATGCCATCGGGCGCTGTCTCTAGGAGGGTGCTCCCTCCTTGCTCCTCTTGCGCTCTGCGATGAGCTTCTCCATCTTCATCCGCTTGAGGTGGTCGGTGAGGGAGACCTTGTAGATGTGAGGGTTGATTTGTCTGAGGTAGCTCTTGTGAAAGTGGGTGAGGCTCTCCTTCGCCCGCTTCTGGAGGTCAGGGAGGCTTGGCTTCTCTCCCAAGCGTTTGCCGCCGCTCATCACCGGCTGTAAGAGCGCTTCAAAGCGGGCGTACCGCTCCTTGTGCATCTCAAAGTAGTCACCTTCGGCGAAGGGGTGGTAGAAGGTGTAGTCGAGGCCGTCCTTGATGAGCTCATCCTCGATGCCAACCAAGTCCGCCAACGCTCCCCCTTCCGCGTCGTAGAATCGCCATACCTGTTTGACGCCCGGAGTGGTGGTCTTCTCATAGCTATTGGAGATCTTCATCGTTGGGATGATCTTGCCATCACCACGCTCCATCGCAGCGAGTTTGTAGACGCCGTTGAGCGAGGAGTGGGTGCCACCGGTGACCAGGTGGGTACCGATACCCCAGACGTCGATGGGTACCTCATCATGGACCAGCGTCTGCACGATCGCTTCGTTGAGGTCGTTGGAGACGATGATCTTCGTATCGTGCAACCCTGCGTCATCGAGGCGTTTTCGGATCACCCGTGGCAGATAGGAGAGGTCGCCACTGTCGATTCTCACCGAGATGGAGTGACCCTTCTTCTGCTCCTCGAGGCCGACGATGATGGCATTGTCGATTCCTGAACCGAGGGTGTCGTAGGTGTCGATGAGCAGCGCTGTCGAGCCTGGATAGAGCTCGGCGTAGGTGCGAAACGCCTCCAGCTCGCTGTTGAAGGCCATGACCCACGAGTGGGCCATCGTGCCACTGACCGGGATGGAGAAGATCTTGCCGGCGAGGGTGTTGCTGGTGATGGCGGTACCGCCGATGAAGGCAGCCCGGCTTGCCGAGAGGGCGCCGTCGTTACCCTGTGCCCGCCTGAGGCCGAACTCGAGCACCGCCCCACCGCCGCTGGCAAGCACCATACGGCTGGCCTTGGTGGCGATCAAGCTCTGGAAGTTCAGCGTGTTGAGCAAGAGCCCCTCGAGCAGCTGGGCGTCGATGAGTGAGGTGTGGACGCGCAGCAGCGGCTCATTGGGGAAGACCACCGTCCCCTCGGCAATTGAATGGATGTCGCCGCTGAAACGGTAGGAGCGAAGATAGTCGAGGAACTCTGCCCTGAAGATTCCGAGCGTGGCCAGGTAGGAGAGCTCCTCCTCATCAAAAGAGAGGTTCTCCAGCTTGTCGATCAGGTCGTTGAGTCCTGCAAAGAGGACGTACCCCCCATCAAAGGGGTTTGTTCGGTAGAACATCTCAAAGACGACCTGGGGGTTGTGGCTCTTGAGCCAGTAGCCCTGCATCATGGTCAGTTCGTAGAAATCAGTGATCAGTGCACTCGTTCTCATATCCTTCCTCAGTTCCTTGGTTGTATGGTATCGAAGCCGGTGTAGGGGACCAGGGCCGGCGGAATCGTGATCGACCCATCCTCGTTCTGGTAGTTCTCCAGCACTGCCACGATGGCCCGGCTCAGTGCAATGGCCGTGCCGTTGAGCATGTGGACGTGGTGGTTCTTCCCATCATCATCCTTGTACCGGATCGAGAGGGCTCGTGCCTGGTAGTCGGTGCAGTTGCTCGTCGAGGTGACCTCCCCATATTCGCCGTTCTCACCGCGCCCAGGCATCCACGCCTCGATGTCAAACTTACGGTACGCTGGAGCTCCGAGGTCACCGGTACAGGTGTCCACCACCCGGTAGGCGATGCCCAGGCCGCTGAAGATCTCCTCTTCGATGGCCAAAAGTTCTCTGTGGTGCTGCTCCGAATCCTCGGGCAGGCAGTAGACGAAGAGCTCGAGCTTGCTGAATTGGTGGACCCGGTAGAGCCCCTTGGAGTACTGTCCGGCAGCCCCTGCCTCACGGCGGAAGCAGTGCGACAAACCGGTCATCTTGATGGGAAGGTCCTTCTTGTCCAACACTTGGCCGGCGTAGTAGCCACCGAGGGTGATCTCCGCCGTTCCCACGAGGCAGGCATCCATCCCCTCGATGGTATAGATATTGCTCTCCTCGCCACGGGGGTTGAAGCCAATGCCCAAGAGGATCTCCTCGCGGGCGATGTCCGGCGTGATGAAGGGGGTGAAGCCCCGCTTGAGGGTGATGTCAAGTGCGTAGCGCTCCAGGGCCATCTGCAGTACCACCGCCTCACGCTTGAGGTAGTAGAACTTCGGTCCGCTGACCCGCGTGGCGGTGTCAAAGTCGATGAGGTCCAACTCCTCGCCAAGGACAACGTGGTCCTTGGGTGTGAAGGAGAAGAGAGGCGGGCTTCCCACGTGGCGCAAGATTGCATAATCACTCTCGTCGGTGCCCAGCGGGGCATCGGGGTGAGCGTAGTTGGGGATGGTGCGCCCGAGGCGCAGGTACTCATCCTCCACCGCCCGCAGCTCACTTTCGAGCACGGCAATCTCTTCCTTCAGCGCCTTGCCCTCCTCGATGAGGACGGCACGCTCTTCGTTGGTGAGTTTGCCCTTCATCTTGGCTGCATTCTCATTGCGGTTTGCGCGCAGTGCTTCGGTCTGCTGCAGCAGGGTCGAACGGTGCTCCTGTAGTTCGATGATCTCATCGAGGTTGATCTTCATGTTCCGGGCCTTGATGTTGGCCAGGATTTCGCTCTTGCGCTCCTTCAGCTCTCGTAGGTCTATCATGGTGTGTCCTCACTGGTGATATGGTCCGAGGCCGTAGCCTCCATGGTTCTGCTCTTATCGGCGCTGGCGTGCACCGCCGCCATCACGGTAGCTTCGAAGGCTCCGTCGGCCAATGCCTCCATCCCCTCGATGGTCGTTCCCCCGGCTGAGCAGACTGAGCTGACCAGATCCATCGGATGGCGACCCGTCGAATCGAGGATGGCGGTGGTGCTGCCCATCGTCGCGCTCACAATCTGCTGGGCCTGGGGGTAGGGGATACCTTCCCCGACCCCACCCATGGCCAACGCATGGACAAAATCCAACATGAAGGCGATCGCCGATGCACTGATCCCGATGAACCCATCAAAGAGGTGTTCCTCCAAGGGGATGACCGTACCGAAGCTCGCTGCAATGGCACTCACCTGAGAGACACAAGCGGCAGGGCAGGCCGGTCCTGCTGCAAGGGCGGTGACGCTCCGCTGTTCGCGTGCGGCGATGTTGGGCAAGAGGCGCACTACGCGCTCACTCTTCAAGCCCACCCTCAGGCGAGAGAGGGAGACGCCGGCGGCGATGCTGATCCAGAGCTTGTCGTGTGACGAGAGGGTCGGGTAGAGGGAGGGCAACGTCTGGGGTTTTACCGCCAGCACGATCGTCTCACTCTCTTCCAACAGTTGGTCGAGCGAGGAGACGATTACAATCCCCGCTGTACCGCTGAGACGTTCACGTTGGCTCACCTGGTTGTCATAGACGAGCACTCCGTCCCCCAGGCTCCGGGCGATGGCGCTTCCCATCGTTCCGGCTCCGATGATTCCGATCCGCTTCATGATATCTCCTTGTAGGCGAGGCGGCTGAGAGCGCCGCTCTGCTGTAGCCCCTCAAAGGTTCGTTGGCGCTCCCACTCGTAGGCAGCGATGGCCACGCTGTTTGAGAGGTTGAGGCTGCGAATCTCCTCCCGCATCGGGATGCGGAGACAGCGTTCAGGTGCCTGGGCAAGCAACGCTTCATCGAGGCCGGCACTCTCTTTGCCGAAGAGGAAGTAGACCTCCTCGGGGTAGTTGACCATGGTATAGGAGCGAGGGGCCTTGGTGGTGAAGTAGTAGAGGTGTGCTCCCCCTTTCTCTTTGAAGAAGGTGGCGGTATCGGGCCACTCAACCAGCATCAGCTTGGGCCAATAGTCGAGTCCAGCACGCTTGAGGTGCTTTTCGTCCAGTGAGAAACCCAACGGATGGACGAGGTGCAGCGTTGCACCGAGCGCTGCGCAGGTGCGTACGATGTTTCCCGTATTCTGCGGGATTTCCGGTTCGATCAAGACGATGTTCAGTGCCACACACCCCTCCATGGCAAATCTACCATTTGCGTCAAATCAGCACAAGGGAGCGGAGGCTTTTGTCAGCTTGTATAGACCGGCAGTTTGTTCTAGACTTGTACCAACTGGAGGGCGATGCAATGAGCGAACTTCTCAAGGCGGTGGTGCTCGGCCTCGTGCAGGGAATCACCGAATGGCTACCGGTCAGCTCGACCGCCCACCTGCTTTTGGTGGACCAATTTTTGCACGTGGGTCTCGGCTCCCGGGCGAGGGAGCTCTTTTTCATTGTCATCCAACTCTCCTCAATCCTGGCCATCGTCATCCTCTACTGGTCCACCCTCTGGCCGTTTGGAGCAAAGAAGGATACAGCAGCCAAACGGTCGGCCTGGCTTCTATGGACCAAGATCATCATCGCAACGATCCCTGCAGCGGTGCTCGGCTTCCTGCTCGATGACTACCTGGAGACCCACTTGCAACGCTGGACGGTGATCGCCAGCGCCCTCTTCTGTTACGGGGTACTCTATATCTTCTTGGAGAAGGGGCCGCTGGGCAGGGCAACGCGGCGGGTACGGAGCCTCAAGGCCATCAGCTACAGCGATGCAATCCTGCTCGGCCTCTTTCAGACGTTGGCGCTGGTGCCCGGCACCAGCCGCAGCGGCTCGACGATCTTAGGGGGTATCATCCTCGGCCTGGACCGTGCGGTAGCCGCCCAATTCTCCTTCTTCATGGCCATCCCGATCATGGCTGGTGCTTCAGCGCTCAAGCTCATCAAGTTGGGCTTCTCCTACAACCGCACTGAATGGGCCATCATGGCAGTGGGCTTCATCACATCCTTTGCTGTCTCGATGGTGGTCGTCAAGGCCTTGATCGCCTACATCAAGAGCCATGACTTCTCACTCTTCGGTGGCTACCGGATTCTCCTCTCCCTGGCGATTGTCGCCGTCTTCATCTTCTGATGGCACTGCTGATCGTCATCTACCTCGCCTTCATCAGCCTCGGGCTGCCTGACGGGGTGCTCGGCTCCATCTGGCCGTTGATGCATGCCGATCTGGGTCTGGCCATCAGTGATGCCGGAGTGCTCAGTGCCATCACCAGCATCGGGACCGTGCTCAGTGCCTTGGTGGGTCATCGGATGGTGGCCCGCTTCAAGACCGGTCCGGTCACCGCAGTCAGCGTGGCGGCGACCGCCTTCGGCCTCTGGGGCTTCTCGGTCTCCACCTCGCTGTGGGCACTGGCTCTCTTCTCCATCCCCCTCGGTCTTGGAGCCGGGTCGGTCGATTCGGCGCTGAACAACTATGTGGCGCTGCACTACAAGGCACATCACATGAACTGGCTGCACTCCTTCTGGGGGGTCGGGGCAGCCGGTGGACCCGCCTTGATGGCCCTCACCCTCTTTCTCGGCCACTCCTACCGCAGCGGATGGCGCCTCATCAGCGCTATCCAGGCCGTCTTGGTGCTCATCCTCTTCCTCTCGTTGCCGCTCTTCGCCAGGCACAAAGCACCGGTGCATGCAAGAAGGACAAAGGATGGACAGCGCAGGGGCGTGAGGAAGAGCGGCCTCGCCCTGATCCTCTCCTCCTTCTTCCTCTACTGCCTCATCGAGGCCTCCACCGGCCTCTGGGCGGTCAGCTATCTGGTGCAGGTCAAGGGCGTCGAGGCGTCCACCGCCGCCCTCTACGGCTCCCTCTTCTACCTGGGCATCACCGTCGGGCGGATGGTCAGTGGTTTTGTCAGCCTGCGCCTCTCCAACTCCAAGCTCATCGCTTCGGGTTTGGTCATCATGGCTGTGGGTCTCGTATCGCTGCTCCTCTCCAATGCAACGAGTGCCATCTTCGCCCTCCTGGCCATTGGTCTGGGGTGTGCCCCAATCTTTCCCAGCCTGATCCATGAGACGCCCCGGCGCTTCTCCATCGAGGAGAGCGGACGGGTCATCGGCCTTCAGATGGCCACCGCCTACGTCGGCAGCACCACCGCCGGACCCCTCTTCGGCCTCATGGCACACCTGGTGGGTTTGGCGTGGATGGTGGGCCTCCAGGGCCTCTTCTTCGTCCTGTTGGCGCTGACGGTCACCCTCTTCTTGAGGCGCACCACCGCACAGAGCGTGTAGGGAGAGAGAAATCCTGGCACCAGTGGGTATCGTGCCCCGCCAACAGCCACGTCGGTTTCTTCTCAACAGAGAAAAAACTCTCCAGAACTCCAGTGAAGATCGAAGGAGTGGGACGCTACTGCTGCTCCTTCAGGCTTGCCGCCTTGAAGACGTGGGTACCCTTCTTCTGCAGTTCGAGCACCACCTGCTCGAGCTTACGCTCCTTTTCGTGGGGATCTTCGAAGAGCTCCTCTTGCAGCGGTCGCTCCCCATCGTAGACTTGGTGAAGGCCTACCCCGATGAGGCGGATGGGCGTGCCTCTCTTCCACTTTTGGGCCAAGAGGGCCTTGGCGTGTTCGTAGACTTGGCTGGCGCTGAGGATCGGGGCAGTGGGGGTGGTCTGCACCGTATAGGTGGTGAAGTCGGGGTAGCGCACCTTGATGGCCACCGTACGGGCCATGACTTTCTCATCGAGGGCCCGAAACATCACCTCGTGGCTCATCGACAACAGCACTTGGTGGAGGACCTCCTCACTGGCGATGTCGTCGCCGAAGGTCGTCTCGGTGGAGATCGATCGGCTCTTGGTCTCCTCGCTGAAGATGCCGGGATCTTCGCCGCGGACTGCGAGGTAGAGGAAGTGGCCCATCGAGTTGCCGAAGTGGCGCTTGAGGCGCTCCTCTTCCCAGAGGCGAAGCTCAGCGGTCGAGGTGATGCCTGCCGCGGCGATGGCACGTTGGGTGACCTTGCCCACTCCCCACAACTTCTTCAGCCCAACCGCGTCGATGAAGGCGAGGTGCTTGGAGGGGGAGACGCGACAGAGCCCGTCGGGCTTGTCGTAGTCGCTGGCCATCTTGGCGATCAATCGGTTGGCACCGATACCCACCGAGATGATGAGGCCGGTCTCCTCCTTCACCGTCCTCTTGAGCAACAAGCCGGCCTCGCGCGGCAGGCCGAAGAGGCGGGCGGTGCCGCTCATATCCAAGAACGCTTCATCGATGGAGATCTGTTGCACCGAAGGGGAGAAGCGATGGAGAATCTCCATCACGCGCCGACTCTCCTGGCTGTACCGCTCCATTCGTGGAGGGACAGCCAAGAGGTGGGGGCAGAGGCGCAACGCCTGGCCCATCGGCATCGCCGAGTGGATTCCGTAGGAGCGTGCGTTGTAGCTCGCCGCTGAGACTACCGAGCGTGCACTCTTGCCACCGATGACCAGCACCTCTTGGGCGTACTCAGGGTGGTCTAGCGTCTCGACTGCCGCGTAGAAGGCATCGAGGTCGACATGGAAGTATACCGGCTCGATCATGGCGTTGGTGGGGTATAGGAGCGCCCGCTCTCACGGGCACTGCGCCTGAGCGCTCCGTACAAGAGCTCGTCGATTGCCGCACTGAGCGGCCAGCCGGCACCCTCCATCAAAACGGGCCAATGGCTTTGTCCCGTCATGCCAGGAGCGGTATTGATCTCATTGAGGGCAATCTTTCCGTCACTGACAAAGAAGTCAACCCGGGCGTAGCCACTGCCCTTGATGGCCCGAAAGGCCGCCTTTGCCCACCCTCTGATCTGCTCTTCCACCCCTATGCCAAGGCCAGTGGGCACCTCCATATACGCGCCGCCTGTTGCGGTGTACTTGTGATGGTAGTCAAGAAAGCCCACCATCCGGGCTCCTGGGTCGACGACCCTCCCCGGTCCGGCGGCCACCAACGTCCCATCGCGCCGCTCCAAGATGGCACACTCCACTTCGATGAGCCGAGCCACGTGGGGTTGGACCAAGACGCGCTCGCTGTACCGCCTGCCCAGCGCAATGGCGTCACGGAAGGCGGGAAATTCGGCACTCCTTAACGCAGTGACCCCCACCGACGAGCCCGAACTCTCCGCCTTGACGAAGAGGTGTGGGCCGAGACGTTCGATGGCGTGCCCAAGGAGGCTCTCGTCAACGATATCGTCTTGTCCGATCAACACGGTGGGGACAGTGGGGATACCGTGGACACCAAAGAGCTCCTGGGCGACCATCTTGTACATCCCCACGGCACTGGAGAGGGTGTCGCAGCCGACCAACGGGATGGCACAGAGGGTGCACAGCCCCTGGAGGGAGCCATCCTCGCCGCCCCAACCGTGGGTGGGGGCGATGGCCACATCGATGGGAAGGGGGCGATCATCGACATATGCGCCCACGCCCGCTCGTAGGGTGATCTCGTGCGCACGATCGATCTCTGCCTCCACCCCATCGTCTTGGAGGTACCACCTCCCTTCAAGGGTGATGGCGATGAGGGTGACTGCATGGCCACGATCAACGATGGCGCTGTAGATATTCTTGGCACTTGCCACGGACACGTCGTGTTCAGTTGACCTGCCGCCGTAGATGAGTGCTACCTGCATTGTATCCGCTCCTTCTTGTGTAGTGCCGACCGAACCACGGCCCGCTCATCCCACGCGATGGTCCCCCCTCGCCGCTGGATGGAACGTTCGTGCCCCTTGCCCAAAAAGAGGATGACATCACCAGGCTCTGCCTCGTGGACAGCCGCGGCGATGGCGCTCCGTCGCTTCGGGATCTGGAGGATCCTCGCATGCCCTTCACCAACTGCGGCAAGCAGATCGGCAGTGATCTGCCCCTCATCCTCACCTCTGGGGTCCTCCTCGGTGATGATGAGAAGGTCTGTGTGTGAGGAGGCAATAGCTCCCATATGAGCGCGCTTGCTCCGGTCACGTTCTCCGGCAACACCCATGACAACGATGAGTTTTCCGCCAGAGTGCGCGCCGGCGGCGAAGGCAAAGAGCTTGGCGTAGGAGTCGGGGGTGTGGGCAAAGTCGATGCAGGCGATGATGCCAAGCGTATTGGGTACCACCTCCATCCGTCCTTTCACCGCTTCGATGTGTGCCAAGGTCGACAGGTCGATGGCTGACCCACTGACTCTCCGTGCTGTAACCAGGGAGAGCAGGGCATTGGTGGCAAGGACTGGCAACAGCACTGTCGACTGCACCCGTTTACCTTCAGCTTCGATGAGCACCCCGTCCCACCCATGGGCTTCGGTTCGGTAGGGGAAGTCCCGGCCCACGATGATCTCTTCGATGGAGGGATCGAGTTGATGAGTGAACGCATCGAGGGCGGGGTTCTCGGTGCTGCTGATGAAGAGGGCGTGCTCTTTCAGACGTCGCACGAGGTTGAGCTTGGCGTCGAGGTAGGCGTGCCAAGAGCGGTGGAAGTCCAGATGCTCGCTGCTGATCGTCGTCACGATCGCCGCATCGAAGGCAATCGGGCCGAGGCGGTCGAAGGTTGCACTCAGCGCATGGCTGGTGCACTCCACGATGACGTGGGCCAGCCCATTGGCGGTACAGCGGGCGAGGAAGGCGAAGAGCTGGTCCGCCTCCGGGGTTGACTGGCGGTGGGGGCTGGCCCGCTTGGCAGTCCCATCGTCAAGGGAGGTGGTGGAGAGCAAGCCACAGCGAAGGCCGCTCCTCAGCATAAGTTGGTGGAGGTAGTCACAGGTGGTGGACTTGCCGTCGGTGCCGGTGACCCCGATGATGGTCAGTTTGTCCTGCGGATTGCCAAAGAAGGCGGCACACATACGGCTGTAGACCGATCGAATCCGGTCGGTGGTGATGACGGGGACGGGGAGGCCTTCGATGGGACGCTCTGCGATGACAACGGTCGCCCCATTGGCCACCGCCTCCCGTGCCCAGGTCCTGCCGCTGGTATGTGTTCCATCGAAGGCGAAGAAGATCGCCCCCGCTATGGCGTGTGAGGAGTGCTGCACGACGGCGGTGATGGGAAGGTCAAGGTGGCCGTCGACAGCGATTGAGCAGGCGTTGAGCAGGTAGTGGAGTGAGCCCATGATCCTATGGTACTTCACCCGCCCCGCTTTGCAAACTCCCTGTGGTGTTTTGCCGTCCTATTTGCTATGCTGGGCCTATGAGATTGAGTCGCTTCGACAAAGCAGTCGTCTTGGCGGTACTGACCCTCGCGGCACTGTTGAGCCGCCTTCCCGCCCTTGCCCTCGATGGCCATGGCCAGTATGCCGGCTCGATGGGTGGTGCCGGCCTTGCCTTGGGCCTTGGGGCGGACTCATTCTTCGCCAACCCGGCGCTCCTTGGCCTCGCCTCGCGCACCGAACGGACGTTTCTTGGTACCATCGGCTTTGGCGATGAGTTGGCCGGCCATGTGCGACCATTTCGCTTCGAACGCCCCCAGGCGGATGGGTCGGTTACGTTCATGGCAAAGAACCTCGCGCTGACGATTGAGAGCCGGTCGGTCCTCGAGGAGCATGTGGACCACGGCTCACACAGCACGTACCGGGGGGACAAGCTGACGCTCCTTGAGCTGGACTGGGCGTATGGCAGAGGTCCCCTCTCCCTGGGGGTCCGTGCCAAGGCGATTGCCACCAATACCCGCAGTGAGGTAGTGGTGAATGCCGACCAGCTGCTGCTCGACTACTTCATCCAAAGTGCCATCGCCCGGTACGAGAGTGTCGGAGAGCTCTCGTCCATCAGCTTCGGCCTGGGGCTCTTGTTGGATTACGAATGGATCGCCATGGGGGTGATGGCCGGCCAATTTGCCTACTCTACCGGTGAAGATCCCCTGATCTTGGACAACGACTCGCTCTTGAAGACGCTCAGCTGGGGCCTCAGCCTCTCAAGCCCCATCTACACAGCGAGCAACGACCTCCACCTCTTGCGGATCCAAGGGGCGCTCGACCTGGTCAATCTGGGCAGTGACGAAGCGCGTGAGGTCCGCGCAGGGGTCGCGCTGACCCTGCAGCTCTTGCCCGACTGGTCGGTCTCCCTGCTCACCGGCTACCGTGAGACCAAATACCAAGTGAGCAATCTGATCCGCTTCTCTGCCAAGGATGGCAGACACTCGATTGCAGTCGCTGGTGAGTTTGCCCACGTCAACCTCTTGGTCTCCTACGAATACCCGACCGCCTGGTATGTCAACACAAGCGCACCGAGCAACTCACGCCTTGCCGTTTCCATGTCCGTAGAGCTCTAACCTCCCCTTGACAGAGATTGGGCGCCCCGATATATTCAAACGGTACGAAGTTTGACGACGTAAGGAGTAGCGTATATGTCCAAAGCACATAGAGGCAGTGGGATCAGGGGTGAGTACAACCGTGGACGCGGTGAGTGCCCCGCTTGCAAACGGACCGGGGTCAAGATTCTCTACGAAGTGACCCTCGATGGCGAGAAGGCCAAGGTCTGCAAGCCCTGCAATGCCCGTATCAAGAAAGCAGCCTCCGCCTGAGAAGGCCCCCCATTGAAAGGACTGTCCACAGTGGCAGTCTTTTTTTTGTCCCTTCGGTTGGCTCCATTTCAGGGTGACAGAGGAGTGTGTGGCCTCTCCTCTGGACTTGCTGCACCGTTGGGCCTGCGCTCCTACAATAAGCCAAGGGGGTAATGATCTGCCAAAAAGGATAGAAACAAGACCTCGATTGCAATACACTCTAGTGAGGGGAGGCGCTGTGAGAAGCTATCTGGTAGGGATCAAGGGGACGGGGATGGCACACCTTGCCGTCCTGCTCAAAGCGATGGGCCACACTGTCAGAGGCTGTGACAGTGCCGAGCGCTTTGTCACCGACTCGACCCTCGAAGCCCATGGTATTGATGTCGACCACGGCTTTGCAGGCGACCTGCTGCCCGATGGTCTCGACCTCGTGATCCACAGCAGCGCCTATGGTGCTGATGTCCCCATCATCAGAGAAGCGATGAGGCGCGAAGTGGAGGTGGTCGACTACCCCGCCTTCGTTGCCCGGCTGACTCGGGCACAGGAGAGTTGGGCGGTGGTCGGCACCCATGGCAAGACCACCACCGTCAGTGTTGCTACGCACCTGCTGTCAAACGGCAGCAGGGGACGATTTCCCTTCTACGCCCTCTACGGCAGTCGGGAGCAAACGGTCGATCGGGTACCCTATTGGGGAAGCCAGGTCGCCCTCTTCGAGGGGTGTGAGTACCAAGATCACTTCCTCTCCTACCACCTGCGTGGCATGCTCATCACCACCATCGACTGGGACCACCCCGACTACTTTGGAGACATCGAAGCGGTCTCTGAGAGCTTTGAGGCGTTGGCCCTTCGCATACCGAGGCACGGCATCCTCATCTACAACAGCGATGATGCGATGGTGCGCCGCCTCATCGCTGTCGTTGAGACCAAGCGAGCCGACTTGACCATCATCGGGTACGGTTTTACCGCCGACGGACTCTTTGGGATAGAGAAACGAGCAGTGGGAGAGTACGCCTTCACCGGCTTTGAAGATCTCGTGTTCACCCTGGTCGTCGATGCGCCGGCGTTGGTGGGTGACCACCTCGGCGCCCTTGTCCTGGCCACTTCGATGGTGCTCGACCAAGACCCCCCCACACTCTACCTCGATGACTCAGCGCTTGTAAGCGAGGAGGTGCTCCCTACGGTGGTGGCGAATCTGGCTCGCCATTTGACCACCTTTGGTGGTGCCGAAGGTCGTTTGGAGGTGATGGGCGAGGAGGGTGGGGTGACCTACCTCGACGACTACGCCCACCACCCGCGCGAGATCGAGGTATTGCTCTGTGAAGTGGCACGCCGCTATCGTGACCGGGCGAAGGTCGTGCTCTTTTGTCCCCATACGGCAAGCCGTACCCGCGCCCTCTTTGACCACTTCGTCACAGCATTGAGCGATATCGAGTACCTGGTCATCCAAGCCACCTACGCATCGGCGCGTGGCGATAGAGGCGGGGAAGATCCGGCATACGCCCTCTATGAGCGGCTTGCCACCATCCGGCCCGGGCGGGTGCGGTATGCACGCACCGATGATGAGGCGATCGCTGTCGCCTGTTCGTGGTTGCATGAGGGTGCGGTGTGCATTACCATGGGTGCGGGCAACAACCGCCAGCTGGCTGGCCGAATCGCCCAGATGAGAAGGAGCAAGATGTGAAGAGCATGACCGGCTATGGGTTTTGTGAGTCGATGGGGGAGACGATACAGCTCTCGGTGGAGCTGAAGTCCTACAACAATCGATTTCTGGAGATCAACCGTAACATCGCCTACGCCCTCGCTCCCTTTGAGATCGAGATCGACAACGCCATCGCCGAGGTCGCCAAGCGAGGTCATATCGACGTGAACATCCGCCTCAAGGTGTTGGAGAGCGATATGAGCGTCCATGTCGATGAAGGGGCAGTGCGCGCCTATACAGCCGCCTTCGAGCAGATCGCATCGGCCTCATCGCACCCGTTGGAAATCTCCCTCTCCGACTACCTCTTGCAGGAGGGGGTGTTGACCATTACCCGCAGCAGCGACAGCGAGCGCTATCGCTGCCTCCTCTTCGAGACCCTCGCCGTGGCGCTGGCCCAGCTCGATGAGTCCAAGCGACGTGAAGGCGCCTCCACCAAGGCTGATTTGTTCCGCTTGGGCACTATCATCGAGGAGGGGCATGCCATCCTGGCGGCCCACGCCGACGAGCTTGAGGCGCTGGTCAAGGCGCAGCTCATCCAACGCTTCGATGAATTGCTCGGTGACAAGGGGTGGGACGAGATGCGGATCTTGCAGGAGATTGGGGTGCTGTTGGCCAAGTACTCGATCCATGAGGAGATCAAGCGCCTCGCGGCCCACCTGGCAGAGTACTTTGTCCTCTTGGAGAGTGATGAGCCGGTGGGCAAGCGCATTGACTTCCTCTGCCAGGAGATGAACCGGGAGATCAACACCATCGGTAGCAAGAGCCAGATGGTCGAATTGAACATGCAGGTGGTCCGGATGAAGGACGGCCTTGAGAATATCCGCGAACAAGTTCGCAACATCGAGTGAGGTGCGTATGCGCATTGCAATCAGTGGCAAGAGTGGCTGTGGCAACACCACCGTCACCCGCCTCGTCTCAGAGGCCCTGGGGTATGAGATGATCAACTTCACCTTCCGGACCCTGGCTGAGGAACGCGGTCTGGACTTCTGGCACCTCAGCAGGCTCGCCGAACGTGACGACACCTTCGATCTGGAGGTCGACCGTCGCCAAGTCGAGATGGCCCGTTCCCACCAACGGTGCGTGCTCGGTAGCCGCCTGGCCATCTGGATGCTCAAGGAGGCTGATGTGAAGATCTTCCTCGATGCAACGATCGAGGAGCGGTCACGGCGCATCGCCGAGCGTGAAGGGGGTACCATCGAAGAGCGGATGGCAGAGACCGTCGATCGGGACAGACGCGACAGCGCCCGATACAAGCGCCTCTACTCCATCGACAACAACGACACCTCCATCGCTGACGTGGTCATTGACACCACCGCACTGCAAGCCGAAGAGGTCGCCGCCTTGATCATCGAGGAGGTACACCGCCGTGAAACGTAGATGGTGGTTGCTGGCGCTCCTGCTCTCGTTCACCCTCCTGCCGCTCTCGGCGCGCGCCTATGTGGGCGTGAACCAGGGCTTGGTCTCCAGTGGTGTCGAAGTCGGCTACATGACGCGCCTTGTTGAGCAAAACCTCTCCCTCTCGCTGCCACTCCTCTCTGGCGACCTCACCACTGCCATGGCAAGCGTGAATGTCGCCTGGCGCATCCAGCGCTTCAATCCGTTGGTCATCGGCCTGGGGCTGGCAGGGCGCGTGGCTTGGAGGGGGAGTGAGGGGTATATCCCTGCCCTCGGGTTCCTCTTCTCGCTGAGCTGGGAGACCCTTGGCAAGGGTGAGGTGCTCTTCATCGAAGGCTCCTATATGCCGTTCATGACCGAGGAGGGCAGCCCGTTGGGTGGCGTGGCCACGCAGCAGGTTGGCCAATGGCTGCGCATCGGATGGCGCCATCTCTTCTGAGGACTGTACATTATCGGGGAAAATCTCTATAGTAGGGTTCACACAAAACCGTCTTACAGGGACAAGGAGT
>Ga0265293_10005200_pt1 | contig 22000 bp, 19 predicted proteins | sample Munlanlewell138R_FD_192505 | JGI IMG/M metagenome (GOLD analysis project Ga0265293, IMG submission 192505) | Leachate microbial communities from a municipal landfill in Southern Ontario, Canada - Leachate well 138R | ecosystem: Engineered > Solid waste > Landfill > Unclassified | place: Canada... | reverse complement strand
GTTATCGCGTGCTCGATATCCGGGCAGAACACGCCGTCGCCGTCGAGCAGTTGCCGCCGTTGCACGCCGACCCGTTTGATCGCCTGCTGCTGGCGCAGGCCATGGTCGAGCCGATGCGCTTGTTGACCCGTGATCGCCAGATAGTTGCCTACGGTGGGACTGTCGTGGAGGTGTGATCCGTGTCGGCCCCTTGCGCACGCAGGTTTGGCTTGTCGGCTCCACGCCTGCGGCGTTTGAGCCGACATGCGGGGGGCTGGCGCGCTGTCGCAGGTCGGTTCAAGCCGCGTAGCGGTGGAACTTGACAGACTATATTTGGTCTAGCCACAATGTGACATGTGGACGATCCTGGAACACCGGCAAGCGGACAAGGAGCTTTCTTCCGGGCGCGTTCCAGTTGAAATCCTGAAGCGCTACGAAAAATGGAAGGACATTGCCATGCTTTCCGGGCCGCAGGGACTGCGTGTCATCAAGGGTTTCAGGGACGAGGCCTTGTCCGGTAACTGGAAGGGCTTTAGATCATCCCGGCTGAACGAGCAATGGCGGGTCATCTACTCGGTGAAGGCTGACGTCATGACCGTTCAAGTCGTTCGTGTCACCCCGCATGACTATGGGAAACGCTGATATGCACAAGCTCATTCCCGCCAGGAAGCGAATTGATGTCACTCCTGGGGAATCGGTGCGGATCATCCGGGAGTTGCAGGGGCTTAGCCAGACGCAGCTCTCCGCTCTGTGCGGCATTCCGCAGACCACCATCTCCAGCATCGAGAATGGTCGGGTCAACCTGGGCGTTGAGCGGGCCAAGGTGCTGGGCAGGGCCTTGCATTGTCATCCGGCCGTGCTTGTGTTCCCCGGCTGGCAACTCGACACCGCCGCCTGACAGCGGCGTTGTCGGCTCCACGCCTGCGGCGCTTGAGCCGACCTGCGTGGCTGGTGCGGTGTGTTGTAGGTCGGTTCAAGCCGCGTAGCGGTGGGGCCGACGTGTCTGGCCCGATAGGTTGGGGTGAGCCTGCGAACCCCAACAGGCCAAGGTGCCGGATACCGCGATGTTGGGGCCCGCCACGTTCACCTGCAACAGGCGGATGCGTTCGTCCATGGTTGGGGCGATGGCGGGAGAAGGCCGCTCGACGAGCGCTCGGAAGAGGCGAAGATCATGCATCGCGGGCCTTGAAAGCCAGCGCGGGCCGCCCCATGTGGCATACTTCCCGACTTTTCGCGGGTCGGCTTGGCGCTGGCCCGGTTCCCCTCTGCCAAGGCCGTTTCCCATGAACCTGCTCGACCTTCTCGTCACGCCCGCCTACGCCCAGGCCGCCGGTGCCGCCCCGCAACCTTCGCCGTGGTCGATGCCGATCATGCTGGTGGTGTTCATGGCGGTGTTCTATTTCTTCATCATCCGTCCGCAGGCCAAGCGTGCCAAGGAACACCGCGCCATGCTGTCGGCGCTGAACAAGGGCGACGAGGTGGTCACCGCCGGCGGTCTGCTGGGCCGGGTGACGGAGATCGGCGACGCTTTCATCAGCGTCGAGGTGGCCGACAAGATGGTGGTCAGACTGCAGCGCCAGGCGATCACCGCGGTGCTGCCCAAGGGTACGTTGAAGGCCGCCTGATTGCGGGCCGGTCCAGCTTCTTTTCCGCCGGCATCGCCGCGATGCCGGCCTCATCGCGGTAGGCATCCCCATGCTTGAATTTGCACGCTGGAAGTACGTGCTGGCGGCGCTGATCTTCGTCGTCGGCATCCTCTATTCACTGCCCAACCTGTACCCGCAGGACACCGCGCTGCAGATCACCGCGGCGCGCGGCGGATCGGTCAACGATGCGCTGACCTCGCGCGTTTCCGCCGTGCTCGACGAGGCCGATGTCGGCTACAAGTCGATTGCCCTGGAGGACGGCAACCTGCTGGTCCGCCTGCAGGATCCCAACACCCAGATCCGCGCCGCCGACCGCGTCCGCGAGGCCTTGGGCAACAACTACGTGGTCGCCCTGAACCTGGCCTCCACCGTGCCGGCCTGGCTGGAAGCCATCGGTGCCTACCCGATGGTGCTCGGCCTCGACCTGCAAGGCGGCGTGCATTTCCTGATGGAGGTCGACCAGGCCGGTGCGCTGGAGAAGCGCGAGAACGCCTTCGCCGAGGACATCCGCGTGCTGCTGCGCGACAACAGCATCGGCTACGCCCAGGTGGATCGCGGAACCAGCGGCATCGACATCCGCCTGAGCAACCGCGAGGACCGCAACCGCGCCGCCATGCTGATCGGCCGCGAACTGCCGGAGCTGACGGTCGCCAACGGCCCGACGCCGGACACCTTGCAGGCGCGCATCCGCGAGGCCGAACTGAAGACCATCCTCGACAACGCGCTGGAACAGAACATCGGCACCCTGCGCAACCGCATCAACGAGTTGGGCGTTGCCGAGCCGGTGATCCAGCGCCAGGGCGAGAGCCGCATCGTGGTGCAGTTGCCGGGCGTGCAGGACACCGCCCAGGCGAAGAAAATCCTCGGTGCCACCGCCACGCTGGAATACCGCGCCGTGGTCGGCGATGGCCTCACCGATGCCTACGAGGCACAGCGCACCGGCCGTGTGCCGCCGGATGCGCGTCTGTACAACCGCCGCGAGGTCGGTGCCGACGGCAAGCCGGTCCCGGTGCTGCTGTCGCGCCGTGTCATCGCCTCCGGTGACCAGTTGATCGACGCCCGTTCCGGCTTCGACCCGCAGGACGGCTCGCCGATGGTGTCGGTGCGGCTGAACGCGGTCGGCGGCAAGCGCATGCTCGACTTCACTACCGAGAACGTCGGTCGCGGCATGGCGGTGGTGTTCATCGAGCGCACGCCGGAAACGCGCATGGTGGACGGCGAGGAAGTGCGCACGGTGAAGATCACCGAGGAGGTGATCTCGGTGGCGAACATCCGCGGCGTGTTCAGCAACCGCTTCTCCACCACCGGCCTGTCCGGCACCAAGGAAGCTTCCGACCTTGCCCTGCTGCTGCGCGCCGGCTCGCTGGCGGCACCGGTCGACATCGTCTCCGAGCGCATCGTCGGCCCCAGCCTGGGCGCGGCCAACATCGAGAGCGGCTGGAAGGCGGTGGCCTACTCCTTCATCTTCGTGCTGATCTTTTTCATCGTCTATTACCGCGTGTTCGGCTTGATCACCAACATCGCGCTGCTGCTGAACATGCTGCTGGTGGTGGCGGTGATGTCGATCCTGGGTGCCACCCTGACCTTGCCCGGTCTCGCCGGCATCGCCCTTACTGTGGCGCTGTCGGTGGACGCCAACGTGCTGATCAACGAACGCATCCGCGAGGAACTGCGCGCCGGCAATTCGCCGCTGAACAGCATCGCCACCGGTTACGACAAGGCCTCCGGCACCATCTGGGATGCCAACATCACCGCCCTGCTCGCCGGCATCGCGCTGTTCTCCTTCGGCACCGGCCCGGTGAAGGGCTTCGCCGTGTCGATGTGCCTGGGCATCATCACCTCCATGTACACCGCCGTGTCGATCTCGCGTGGCGTCGCCACCCTGATTTATGGCGGCCGTCGCAAGCTCACGCGCCTCTCGATCTGAGGAACATCGCCGTGTTTCACATCATCCCCTTCAACACCAATGTCGATTTCCTGCGCATGCGCAACGTGGCGCTGGTGGTCAGCATCCTGTTGCTGATCGGCTCGATCGCCCTGCTCGCCACGCGCGGGCTCAACTATGCGCTCGACTTCACCGGCGGCACCTCGGCGGAACTGCTGTTCGAGAAACCGGTGGACCTGGAAGAGATCCGCGCCAAGCTCGACGAGGCCGGCTACCAGGGCGCGACGGTGCAGAATTTCGGCTCCGAGAACGACGTGGTGATCCGTCTGCAGCCGCGCGCCGACCAGGCCAATGCCGAGCAGACCGGCGGCGCGATCCTGGAAGCGGTGACGACCCCGGACAATCCCGGCCAGGTCATCAGCAGCGACTTCGTCGGCCCGCAGGTCGGCAAGGAACTGGCGCAGAACGGCATCCTCGCCGTGCTGTTCGTGCTGATCGGCTTCGTCGTCTACATCTCGATCCGCTTCGAGTGGAAGTTCGCCGTCGCCGCCATCGTCACCACTGCCTTCGACGTGGTGGTGACCACGGCCCTGTTCGCCCTGACCCAGCGCGAGTTCGACCTCACCGTGATGGCCGGCATCATGTCGGTGATGGGCTTTTCGATCAACGACACCATCGTCGTGTTCGACCGCGTGCGCGAGAACTTCCGCGCCGCCAACAAGTTCAGCTCGATGGAAATCCTCAACCGCTCGGTCAACCAGACCCTGTCGCGCACCATCCTGACCTCGGTGGTCGCCCTGTTGACGGTGACCGCGCTCTACATCTACGGCGGCTCCTCGCTGGAAGGCATGGCCGAATCGCAGATCTTCGGCATCATCCTCGGCACCCTGTCCTCGATCTTCGTCGCCTGCCCGATCCTGTACTGGCTCGGCACCAGCAAGCAGGACCTGATTCCAAAGACCCGCGACGAAGCCGAACTGGCCAGGAGGCCTTGAGAGCCGGGAATCGGGAATCGGGAATCGGGAATCGGGAATCGGGAATCGGGAATTGGTAGGAGCAAAAGCAAAAGCCGGGAATCGAGAATCGGGAATGGGGAATCGCAAGAGCGAATCCGGCAGCCTCAAGGTTTCGCTACGCCAAGGGCTCTCGCCACATTCCGAGAAATGAAAAAGGCCGGTCGCCTCACAGCGACCGGCCTTTTGCTTTTACCGATTCCCCATTCCCGATTCTCGACTCCCGGCTCTTATTTCTTTCCCGTCATCCCGCCCAGCACGCCGCGCAGGATCTGCCGTCCTAGCTGGTTGCCGACGGTGCGCATGGCGGATTTGGCGGTGGCTTCGATGGCGCCTTGGCGGCGGCCGGTGCCGAACAGCATGTCGCGCAGCCAGCTGCGCTCCTCGGGCTCGCTGGTCTTGGCTGATTGGCGGGCGCTGCGTTCGGCTTCGGCGCGGGCCTTTTCCGCTTCGCTTTCGGCGGCGGCTTGTTCGGCGCGGCGGCTGAGGATTTCGTAAGCCGATTCACGGTTGAGCGGGGTGTCGTAACGCGCGCCGACCGGGCTGCGATGGCGCACGGTGGCGCGTTCGGCGTCGTCGATGGCACCCATCCGGCAGCGCGGCGGGGCGATCAGGGTGCGTTGCACCGGCATCGGCACGCCCTTTTCCTGCAAGGTGGACACCAGTGCCTCGCCGACGCCGAGCTGGGAGATTGCCGCTACCACGTCCAGCCCCGGGTTGGGGACGAAGGTTTCCGCCGCCACGCGCACTGCCTTCTGGTCGCGCGGGGTGTAGGCGCGCAGGGCGTGCTGCACGCGGTTGCCGAGCTGGCCGAGGATTTCGTTGGGGATGTCGTCCGGGTTCTGCGAGCAGAAATACACGCCGACGCCCTTGGAGCGGATCAGCCGGACCACCTGTTCGACGCGCTGACGCAGCGCCGGCGGGCAGTCGTCGAACAAGAGGTGCGCCTCGTCGAAGAAGAACACCAGCTTGGGCTGGGCCAGGTCGCCGACTTCGGGCAGGGTCTCGAACAGTTCCGACAGCAGCCAGAGCAGGAAGCTGGAATACAGGCGCGGGCTGAGGATCAGCCGGTCGGCGGCGAGAAGATTGATGATGCCGCGCCCGCTCATGTCCTGGCGCATCAGGTCGGCCAGGTCCAGCGCCGGTTCGCCGAAGAACTCCTTGCCGCCGGCCTGTTCCAGGCGCAGCAGGGCGCGCTGGATGGCGGCGACGGAGTTGGGGCTGATCAATCCGTGGGACTGCGAGATGCGCTTGGCGTTTTCGGCGGTGAAGCCGAGCAGGGCGCGCAGGTCGTCGAGGTCGAGCAGCAGGAGGCCCTCGTCGTCGGCCAGTTTGAACACGATGTCGAGCACGCCGGACTGGGTGTCGTTGAGTTCGAGGATGCGCGAGAGCAGGTTCGGCCCCATTTGCGACACCGTGGTGCGCACCGGGTGGCCGAGCTTGCCGTACAAGTCCCAGAACACCACCGGGCTGGGCTCGTTGCGGTAGTCCTCGATGCCGAGCAGGTCGACGCGTTTCTTCAGGCCGTCGTTCAGCGCGCCGGGCGTGGCGAGGCCGGCGATGTCGCCCTTCACGTCGGCCATGAACACCGGCGTGCCCATGCGCGAGAAGCCCTCGGCCATCAGCATCAGGGTGACGGACTTGCCGGTGCCGGTGGCACCGGCGACCAGGCCGTGGCGGTTGCCGTAACGGGCCAGCAGGTGGACGGGGATGTCGCCCTTGCCGAGGAAAATGTCGGTCATGAAGGTGTTCGGATCACGGAGGGAGGGCCGATTCTAGCCCGACGACGACGGATCGGCGGCACAATAGCGGGCCGTCCGTCCGTCCCGTTGCCATGCCCGCCTTCCGTCATGCCCTGTTGACCGCCTCGATCCTCTGCGTTCTTTTGTTGTCTGCCTGCGCCAGCACGCCGGGGCCGGCGGCGGGCGCGGATCGCGCCGAAGCCTTCGAGCCGCTGTACGCGCAGATCGCCCTGCAATCCGAGCTTTTCGAGACCGCGCAGGAGGCGATGCGCCACGGCGATGCGGCGCTCGGCGGCGAACAGCGCGACCGCGCGCTGGCCGCCCTGCACGATGCCGCCATGCAATGCACGGCGCTGCCTGGATGCGATGCGGCGCGCTTCATCGACGCCTACGCTGCGCTGCTGGCGCGCCGCGACGCCGCACCGGACGACGACGAGTCCGCCGCGGCCGGGCAGGACGAGGGCATGGCACAGGTGCCGGCGGCCTCGCCGCTGGTCGACGATCTTCCCGAGGCCGGGCGCAGCCTGGACCTGCTCAACGGCCGCGATCTGCGCGAACTGATCGCCTTCAATCCGCAGCTCAAGGCGGCGCTCAACGAGTGGCTGACCTGGATGCGCCCGCAACTGCTGGACAGTTGGGACAACTACCAGCACATGCGGCACCGGATGTGGCCGGAATACGAGCGCGCCGGCCTGCCGGAGGCGCTGTTGTTCGGCATCCTGGCGAAGGAATCCGGCGGCCGCGTGCATGCGGTGTCGCGCGCCGGTGCCTCCGGCCCGTTGCAGTTCATGCCGGCCACCGGCCGGCGCTTCGGCCTGGGCCGGCGCGATGACGGTTTCGACACCCGTTTCGACCCGGCCCTGTCCACGCGCGCCAACGTCGCCTACCTCAACGAGCGCTTCGCCGAGTTCAACGCCGATCTGGCACTGGCGCTGGCCGCCTACAACGGCGGCGAGGGCAGGGTGGGGCGGCTGTACCGGCAAAGCGGCGGGCGCAGCTTCTGGAGCAGCGAGGTGCAGGGCCAGTTGCCGGCGGAAACCCGCGACTACGTGCCGATGGTGCTGGCCGCGGCCTGGCTGTTTTTGCACCCGCAGCAATACGGTCTCGACTTCCGCCACGGCTCCGCGCCGGCCGAACTGGCCCTGCATCATCCGGCCAGCCTCAACGCGCTGGCGATCTGTCTCGGCGGCGAGGGCACGCGCAGCGGCTGGTTCCGCACCTTGCGCAACCTCAATCCGCAATACGATCCGCAGCAGGTGCTGGCCGAGGGCACGCGGCTGGATGCGCCGCAGAGCCTGGTCGATGCCTACCAGCAACATTGCCAGGACGGCCCGCGAGTGGCGCTGGCGGCGGAAATTTCCCAGGCCCGGGTAGCGCAGCCGCGCGTGGTCTCGGCCGCCCGCCACGTGGTCCGTCGCGGCGACACCCTGGCCGGCATCGCCCGGCGCTACGGTTGCGGCAGCCCGGCGGCGCTGGCGCGCGCCAACAACATCGCGCCGCCGCGCTACCTGATCCGGCCCGGGCAGAGTCTGAGTCTGCAAGGCTGTCGCGGCTGATCGAAAGAAAACGCCCGCCGAGGGCGGGCGCTCGTGGACATTGCCCCGCAGCCAGGACTGCGGGGCGGGTCGGGCTTACTCGAAGCCGTCGGCGAAGATCTCTTCGGGGTCGAACAGCCGCCAGCCGATGTCCTTGAACAGGTCGATGGTGAGGTCGATGTCGTCGGTCAGGTCGGGGTTGATGGCGGGCTCCATCAGCAGGTTCGGGTTGGCTTCGATGGTGAAGTGCGACACCGAGGAGCCTTGTTCCAGCGGATTGGGTGCGTACAGACGCATGTAGCCGCCGTTGGTGCCGGCGAACGGCGCGCCGGCATTCTGGGCGATGGTGGCGTTGACGCCGGGCAGGTTGGCCTTGATCGAGTTGCCCAGTGCCTGCGAGATGCCCAGCGATGGAATGGTGATGCTGGGGTCGACGCCACCCATGCCGGGCAGGCCGCTGGCCTCGTTGTTGGCGACCACCACGCCGATGGCCCCGGCGGCCTGCGCGTTGGCCACCTTGACGGTGAAGTTGCACGTGCCGCGGTCGACCAGGGCGATGTTGCCGTTTACCGCCGCGGCATTGGTCAGCGCACTGCAACCCTGGGCGGGGTTGCCGCTGCCGTCGTTGACCAGCACCACGTTGCCGGTGACGCCGGTGACGCTGGGCAACGGCCCGAACGTCGCGCCGGCGACATCGGTGTTGATGCCGGCGATGGCCGGAGGGCTGTTGATGGTCAGCGCCGGCGGGCGCGACAGCACGTCGCCGAGGCGTGCGGTGACCGCCGGCCCGGTCCAGACCAGGTCGGGATCGTTGATGGCGGAGTTGCGCCGCTCGGCATTGGTCATGGCAGTCCAGGCCTTGCCGGTTTCCATGTCGAACAGGTTGCGCATGTAGGTGTCGGGGAAGCCGCCGTTGAGCGCGCCGGTGCCGTTGCTGACGAAGGTCTGGAAGCCCAGCCCGTGCGACAGCTCGTGCATCACCACGGCCAGCAGGTCGATCTTCGTGCCTTCCTCGTGATCGAGGCCGTAATACCAGCCGGCGCCGCCGAGGCAGGTCGGCACATCGTCGATGTTGGCGTTGAAGTTGGCGTTGATGTCCTGCGCGCCCGGGGCCAGATTCGTCTCGGCCAGGGAGTCGGCCAGTGCCCCCGAATACCAGGTGCCGGAAATCGGTGCGTTGTTGAAGTCGCGGAAGATGCTCGCGGCACCGGCGGAGCCGAGCACGGCCGAGGTCGCGGTGCAGGTCTGCTCGGTGAACTGGGCATTGACGATGATCTCGACATCGCTTTGCAGTCGCTCGCCGAGGATCTCCGCCGCGCGCTGGAACACGTTGAGGCGCTGCTCGCCGCGGGTCGTGCCCGGGTTGTCCGGCAGCGCTGCGACGACCGTCGGATCATTGAAGCCGACGCCGGGAGCATTGATGTTGTTGATGGTGATCTGGGCGCCGGAGGCGAGGCCCGGAACAAGCAGGGCGGTGGCCAGGGCCAGCGCCGACAGGTGCAGCGGACGATCAACGCTCATCGCGGGTCTCCTGCTTGCCGGCCGGGGCACCGTGCTCCATCGCGTGGTGCAGGTGATCGGCGTTGTCCGAGCAGTGCATGTGCAGTTCGCCGTCTTCGGACAGCGTGACGACCGACATGCTCTGGAAGCGGCCTTGCAGGTCGAGCATCACCGTGCCGTCGGGAAGGGTTACTTCGCGCAGGCCGGCAGTATCGCGGCGCAGCGCTTGCTGCAGGTCGATGCCAAGCGCGTGGCGTTCGGCCTGGGTCGGCATGCGCAGCTTGCCGGTCTGCGGGTCGCGGCTCACCACCATGCCGCTCATCACGGGCTGGCTGGCGGTCGGCTCCGGGGTGTCGGCGGCCAACACGGGCACCGGGGCGGTCAGCGCGAGCAACGCGCAGGCGGCGCTCAGGCGCGGGAGGAAGGGCACATTCATCGGTTTGGAACTCCAGATGGCGGGGCGCTGCCGCGCGGCACGGGGGCGGCGCGCAGCGGCGGGACTATAGCAGCGCTGCCGCTCAGGTTTGGTTGCGTTGCAACACGCGGCCCAGGCGCTGGCCGACGCGCACCGCCTGGGTGTGGGCGAAGTCGTCCAGTTGCACGCCATCGGCGGGAAACAGCAGGATCACCGTCGAGCCCATGTTGAAGCGTGCCATCTCGGCGAAGCGGGCCAGGGTGATGTCCTGGTCGCGCCAGTCGCGGGCCAGCGGGCGGCTGGCGTAGGCGGGTATTTCGACGCCGTTCCAGACCGTTTCCACGCCGGACACCAGCATCGCGCCGACCATCACCGCGCACATCGGGCCGAAGTCGGTCTGGAAGTGGCAGACCAGGCGCTCGTTGCGGGCGAACAGGCGCGGGATCGCCGCGACCGCCCACGGCGCGACGCTGAACAAACGACCGGGCACGTGCAGGGTATGCAGCAGTCGGCCGCCCCAGCACATGTGGACGCGGTGGTAGTCGCGCGGCGACAGATAGACGTTGGCGAACCAGCCCTCGGCATAGGGCGCGGCGGCGGCTTCGTCGCCGAGCAGTTCGGCAGCGCTGAAGTCCTGGCCCTTGGCCTGGAAGATGCGCCCGGCGCGGATCCGGCCGACCTGGCTGATGCGTCCGTCGGCCGGCATCAACAGGGTGTCCGGGTCGGCATCGGGCAGCCGCGCCTCGGGTTTCAGTGCGCGGGTGAAAAAGGCGTTGAAGTGCGGATAGGCGTTCGGATCGGCCTCCAGCGCCTCGTCGAGGTCGACCTGGAAGCGCCGGCTGATCTGCCCGATCAGCAGGTTTTTCCACGGTCGCAACGGCCAGCGCGTGGCCCACAGCACCAGCCGCGACAGCAGGCGGTGCGGCAGCAGGTACTGCAGCAGGACGGACGGGGACATGCGCGGGTCAGCCTCGCTCGGCCAGTGTTTTCAGGTCGGCGGCGATCCGCGCGGCGTCCAGCGGCGGGCGGAACAGGCCGACCCAGCGCGTCTGCGGATCGAGGATGGCGATGCTGGCGGAGTGGTCCACCGTGTAATCGCCATTGTCCAGCTCGGACTGCATGTAGACCATGCCGAGGCTGCGCGCGAATGGCGTCAGGCGGGCGTGGTCGGCGGTCGCGCCGAGCGCGTTGGCGCTGAAATAGCCGGCGTATTCGCTGGTCCGCTCGGCGCTGTCGCGTTCCGGATCGACCGAGACGAACACGATTTGCAGCGGCAGGTCGGCGAGCTGCTTTTCCACCTCGCCGAGCAGGGCCAGGGTCACCGGGCAGATGTCCGGGCAGTGGGTGAAGCCGACGAAGACCAGGCTCCAGCGGCCTTGCAGGCGGGCGGCGTCGAGTTGCTCGCCGCCGGGCAGGTCGAGCGAGAACGGCGGCACCTCGCGCGGGGCCGGGAACAGCAGGGCGGCCTGCATGGCGGGGGCGCTGCCCTCGCCCTTCTGCGTGAAGCGGGCACCGGCCCAGAGGCCGAGGCCGGCCGCCAGCGCGGCGGCGAGGACGAGGATGAGCGGCAGGCGCGCGGCGCCGGAGCGGGATCGGATCATGGCCGGCATTATAGGCGTTGCCATCAGCGCGCCGGGCGGCCCTCGCCGCCGGCCGCCATTGTCGCGGGCTTGGCCCTATACTGGATTGCCGCGCTGCATCATTCGCCAGCCTTTCCGCGCCATGACCGATTCCCTGCACACCATCATCGACCTGATCCGTTATGGCGGCAGCCGCTTCAACGCGGCCGGCCTGTGCTTCGGGCACAGTTTCGACAACGCCCTCGACGAGGCGACGCAGTTGGTGCTGCACGCCCTGCACCTGCCGCACGACCTCAACCCGCTGTACGGCCAGTCGCGGGTCACCGCGCAGGAGCGCGCCGAGGTGCTGGCTCTGATCGAGCGCCGCGTCGCCGAGCGCATCCCGGCCTGCTACCTGACCGGCGAGGCCTGGTTCGCCGGCCTGTGCTTCAAGAGCGACGCTCGCGCCCTGGTGCCGCGCTCGCCGATTGCCGAGCTGATCCCGTCCGGTTTCGAGCCCTGGATCGGCGCGCTGGAGGTGAGTCGGGCGCTGGATCTGTGTACCGGATCGGGCTGCATCGCCATCGCCATGGCGCATCACCATCCGCATTGGCGCGTCGATGGCGTCGACCTGTCCGACCAGGCGCTGGCGCTGGCGCGCGAGAACGCCCGCGCCCTGCACGTGGCCGAGCGCGTGCGCCTGCTGCGTTCGGACCTGTTCGACGCCGTGCGCGGCGAGTCCTACGAGTTGATCGTCAGCAATCCGCCCTATGTCACCCGCGATGAGGTGGCTGCGTTGCCCGACGAATATCGCCACGAGCCGGAACTGGGCCTGATCGCCGGCGAGGATGGCCTCGACCTGGCCCTGCGCATCCTCCGCGATGCGCCCGATCATCTGGTGGCCGGCGGCCTGCTGGTGGTCGAGGTCGGCGAAAGCGAGCGGGCGCTGGTCCGGCTGCTGCCCGACGTGCCGTTCGAGTGGATCGAGTTCCAGGTCGGCCAGATGGGCGTGTTCGCCATCCGCCGCGAAGCACTGGTCCAGCACGCCGAGTCGATCCGCGCGCTGGCGGCCAGCCGGGAAGCCTGATTGCGATGGCCGGCAACACCTTCGGGCAGAGTTTCGCCGTCACCACCTTCGGCGAATCGCACGGACCGGCCATCGGCTGCGTGATCGACGGCTGCCCGCCGGGGCTGGAACTGGCGAGCGAGGATTTCCATGCCGACCTGGCGCGCCGTGCCACCGGCCGCTCGCGGCACACCTCGCAGCGGCGCGAAGCCGATGAGATCGAAATCCTCTCCGGCGTCTACGAAGGAAAAACCACCGGCACGCCGATCGCGCTGCTGATCCGCAACACCGACCAGCGCAGCAAGGACTACGGCAGCATCGCCCGACAGTTCCGTCCGGCCCATGCCGATTACACCTATTGGCAGAAATACGGCATCCGCGATCCGCGCGGCGGCGGCCGCAGTTCCGCCCGCGAGACGACGATGCGCGTCGCCGCCGGCGTGGTGGCGAAGAAATGGCTGGCGCAGCGCGGCGTGCAGGTGCGCGGGCATCTCTCGCAACTGGGCACGATCACCCCGCACGCCTTCGATTGGGACGCGGTCGAGGACAATCCGTTTTTCTGGCCCGACGCCGCGCAGGTGGCGGAACTGGAGGCGTACATGGACGCGCTGCGCAAATCCGGCGACTCGGTCGGTGCCTGCGTGCGCGTGGTCGCCGAGGGCGTGCCGTCGGGCTGGGGCGAGCCGGTCTACGGCAAGCTGGACGCCGAATTGGCCGGCGCGCTGATGAGCATCAACGCGGTCAAGGGCGTGGAAATCGGTGCCGGCTTCGCCGCCGCCGCCCAGCTTGGCAGCCGGCACCGCGACGAGATCAGCCCGCAGGGCTTTCTCGGCAACCAGGCCGGCGGCGTGCTCGGCGGCATTTCCAGCGGCCAGCCGATCATCTGCACGACGGCGTTCAAGCCGACTTCCAGCCTGCGCCTGCCCGGCCGCAGCGTGGATGTCGACGGCGTGCCGGTCGAGGTGGTCACCACCGGCCGCCACGATCCCTGCGTCGGCATCCGCGCCACGCCGATTGCCGAGGCGATGGTGGCCCTGGTGCTGATCGACCAGGCGCTGCGCCATCGCGCGCAATGCGGCGAGGTCGGCCCGGTGTCGCCGCGCATTCCTGCCGCGGCCAACCCCGGCCCCGACCCCACTTAGCTTCTGAGCCATGTCTCCCATGAAACGACCGCCCGTACTGGCCGTGGTCGGTGCCACCGGCGCCGTCGGACAGACCCTGCTTGAACTGCTCGACGAGCGCGAGTTCCCGTTTGCCGACCTGATCCCGCTGGCCAGCGAGCGCTCGGCCGGCGACTTGGTGCGCTGTGGCCGGCGCGACTACACCGTCCGCGACCTGGCGAGCTTCGATTTTGCCGGCGTCGACATCGCCCTGTTCTCCGCCGGCGGCGCGATTTCCCGCCAATACGCACCGAAGGCCGCCGCCGCCGGCGCGGTGGTCATCGACAACAGCTCTGAGTTCCGCCGCGACGCCGACGTGCCGCTGGTGGTGGCCGAGGTCAACCCGGAAAAGATCGCCGAGCGGCCACGCGGCATCATCGCCAACCCGAACTGCTCGACCATGCAGTTGATGCTGGCGCTGGCCCCGATCCATCGCGCCGCCGGCATCACCCGCCTCAATATCGCCACCTACCAATCGGTGTCCGGGGCCGGGCGCTCGGCGCTGGAGGAACTGGGTCGGCAGACCGCCGCCCTGCTCAGCTTCCAGGACCCGTCACCGAAGCGCTTCCCGGTGCAGATCGCCTTCAACCTGATCCCGCACATCGACGAGTTCCAGGACAACGGCTACACCCGCGAGGAAATGAAGCTGGTCTGGGAGACGCGGCGCATCCTCGACGACGAGTCCATCGCGGTCAACGCCACGGCCGTGCGCGTGCCGGTGTTCTACGGCCATGCGGAAGTCGTGAACGTGGAAACCCGGCGCAAGCTGGGCGCGGAGCAGGCGCGGGCGCTGATCGCCGCGATGCCCGGCGTGCAAGTGGTGGACGAGCGCCGCGCCGGCGGCTATCCGACGCCGGTGACCCACGCCGCCGGCAAGGACCCGGTGTTCGTCGGCCGCATCCGCGATGACATTTCGCAGCCGAACGGGCTCAATCTGTGGGTGGTGGCCGACAACATCCGCAAGGGTGCGGCGCTGAATGCTGTTCAGATCGCTGAATTGTTGGTAAAAACCGACCTGTGATCTATAGTTAGCGCCGCGTTGTCATGTCGATTCTAGCTCGCGGATCGGCATTCTGGTCTCGCGGGGACCATATGCTTCCTGCATTGGGGAGATGCTAGATGCAAAAAAATCATAGGCTTAGCCTTGCCCTGGCCTTGCTGCTGGGCAGTTCCGAGGCGCTGGCGCTGGGGCTCGGCAACATCCGGGTCGGCTCGGCGCTCAACGAACCGCTGAAGGCGGAAATCCCGCTGATCAGCCAGATTCCGGGCGAAACCGACGGCCTGAAGGTGCGCCTGGCCTCGGCCGAGGCGTTCTCCCGCGCCGGACTGGATCGAACCGTCCTGGTGCCGGTCAATCTGGACTTCAGCGTCGGCAAGGACGCCAGCGGCCAGCCGGTGGTCAAGGTGACCACGGCCGGGCGGGTCGGCGAGCCGGTGCTGAATTTCCTCGTCGAAGTGGAATGGGCGCGCGGCCGCATGCTGCGCGAATACACCGTCCTGCTCGATCCGCCGCGCGTCGCCGCCGCGCGCACCGCGCCGGTGGTTACCGCGCCGGTGCGCGAAGCCGCGCCGGCTCCGGCACAGAGTCTGCCGCCGACTCCCGCCCCGCCGCCGCCGATCCAGGCTGCGCCGTCCGCACCGGCACCTGCGCCTGCGCCCGCGCCCGCGCCGCGACCCGCTCCGTCGCCCGCGCCGGTCGCGCCGGTGCAAACGCCGTCGCCCGCCGCCGACAGCTACGGCCCGGTTGGCAGCGGCGACACCCTGTGGTCGATTGCCCAGCGCGTCCGCACCGATCCGTCGGTGAGCATGAACCAGACCATGCTGGCCCTGCTGCGCGCCAATCCCGACGCCTTCATCGGCAACAACATCAACCGCCTCAAGCGCGGCGCAGTGCTGCGCATCCCGACCCGCGACGAGTTCACCGCGCTCAGCGCCGCCGCCGCCGCGCTGGAAGTCAGCGAGCAGGCGCGCAGTTGGCGCGAAAGCAGCCCGGTCGGCCAACCGGCGACCAGCGTGGCCGAGGCCGATGGCGCGGGCTCGCGTTCATCCGCCTCCGGCCGGCCGCCTTCCGCCCGACTGGAACTGCTGCCGCCGGGCGGCGACACGCCGGCCACCGGCGCGCAATCCGGTTCCAGCGCCAACGGCACCGGGCGCGAACTGCGCGCCGACCTCGACCGTGCGCGCGAGCAGGTCAGCAGCCTGCAACAGGAAAACACCGAACTGCGCTCGCGGGTCAGCGACCTGGAGCAACTGGACAGCGACAGCCGCCGCCTGCTGGAACTGAAGGACTCGCAACTGGCCGAGGCGCAGCGTCGGCTGGCCGATCTGGAAGCCGAACGGGTTGCCAGCGAAGCCGCTGCCAGTGCCTTGGCCGCCGTCCCGACCGGGGAGCCGAGCGCCGTCGACGAGACGGCCATGCAAGCGGTCGAAGCCACCGGCGAGGCCGACGCCACGGACGCCATCGCCGCCAGCGATGCGGATACGCCGGGCGAGGATTCGCTCACCGACGCCGACGAGGTCGACTGGGTGGTCGACAGCGCCAGCAATGGTGCCGGAACGGTCGATGGCAGCCAGGTCCAGCCGGTCTCCGAGCCGGCCAGTGCCAGTGCCGAGCCGTTGCCGGATCGCCCGCCGCCGCAGCCCTGGTACACCAAGCCGCTGGCACTCGGCGGCGTCGCCGTGGCCGCGGTGCTGGCGCTGCTGGCCCTGCTGTTGCTGCGGCGCAAGCCGAAGCCCGCCGCGCCGCGCGCCTCGGTCGCCGACCAGTTCGCCGACGGTCAGGCCGATGGCGAGGAGGACATCGACACCGACGCCACCTTGCTCAACGACCCGGAACTGGATCGCCTGCTCGACGCCATCGCCGAGGAGCCGAGCAGCCTGGACGCGCATCAGGACCTGGTGTCGTACTACTACCGCAACAGCGACGTGTCCGGTTTCGAGGGCGCGGCCGAGGCGATGTACGCCCAGGTCTACGACACCAGCCACCCGGCCTGGCGTCAGGTGCTGGAAATGGGTCAGGACCTGTCGCCGGACCATCCGCTGTTCGTGGAACTGGACGACGAAGTGCCGGTTGCGCCGGCGGCCCCGGTCGAAGAAGAGGACACCGACGAGTTCGGCTTGCCGGCGAGCGCGAGCGCGCCGCTGGCCCGCGCCGTCGAGACCGATCACGACGACCGCGACGACTGGGGCGCGCCCGCCCCGGCAGCGCGCGCCGCCGACACCACGCAGGATTTCTCGGTCGAGGAGATCGAGCGCCTGCGTCAGGATGCAGACGCCCTGGCGGCCAGCGAAATCGCCCAAGACCGCGACGACGGGTTCGATGCGCCGGCATCCGAGGACGCCGACGCCGATGCCGAGGAAGCCGCCGCGACCAAGCTCGAACTTGCCCGCGCCTACCTCGACATGGGCGACGTCGAAGGTGCCCGCGGCATGCTCGAGGAAGTGGTCGGAGAGGGCAATCCGGGGCAGCGCGCCGAAGCGCGCCGGCTGCTCGACGACATCCGCTGAAGATCGGCCCCGGCGACGCGCCGGGCAGCAGCGGGCCGGACAGGGCACCTTCGCGGTGCCCTGTCGTTTTCCGCCGGTGACGCCGGCGGCCGGAAGGCCAGGATCGCAACGCATGCGTCTTGCATTGGGCATCGAATACGAAGGCACCGATTTCCTCGGCTGGCAGCGGCTGTCGCACGGCCGGACCCTGCAAGCGGCTCTGGAGGACGCGCTGGGCTTCGTCGCCGACCAGCCGGTCGAGGCGGTGGCGGCCGGGCGCACCGACGCCGGCGTCCACGCCATCTGCCAGGTCGTCCATTTCGACGCCCCGGTGATGCGGCCGTTGCACGGCTGGCTGCGCGGTGCCAACACCCGTTTGCCGCACAGCATGGCGGTGCGCTGGGTGCGCGAGGTTTCCGACGACTTCCACGCCCGCTATTCGGCGCGCGCCCGGCGCTACCGCTATCGCCTCCTCAATCGCGAGGTGAGGCCTGCCCTGCACGCGCGCAGCATGAGTTGGGAGCGCCTGCCGCTGGATGCCGAAGCAATGCATGCCGCCGCCCAGACGCTGCTCGGTGAGCACGATTTCAGCGCTTTTCGCGCCGCCCAGTGCCAGGCCCGCCACCCTCGGCGCTGCGTCCAGCGCGTCGCTGTCAGCCGCTGCGGCGACTGCGTGCAGATCGACATCCGCGCCAACGCCTTCCTGCATCACATGGTGCGCAACATCGTCGGCAGTCTGTTGCCGGTCGGACGCGGCCAGCGGCCGCCGGAATGGATCGCCGAACTGCTGCAAGGCGGTGACCGCCGCCTCGCCGCGCCGACTGCGCCGGCCGCTGGTCTGACCTTCATCGGCCCGCTGTATCCGCCCGGGTTCGGCCTGCCTGACGAGGCCACCCTGGACATAAACACAGCAGCGGAAACGCCATGAGCGCGCGGCGCACGCGGATCAAGTTCTGCGGCCTGCGCCGCGAGGCCGATCTCGCCGTGGCGCTGGAACTGGGCGTGGACGCCATCGGCCTGATCTTCGCCGACGGCAGCCCGCGCAGTCTTGAACCCGCCGACGCGCGTCGCCTGCGCGCGCGGATTCCGCCCTTCGTCAACGTGGTCGCCCTGGTCCGCGACGCCGCACCGCAGCGCATCGCCGAGATCCTCGACGCCGTCCGCCCGCACTGGCTCCAGTTCCACGGCAACGAAACCGATGCCGACTGCCAGCGCGCCGGCACGCCTTACCTCAAGGCCATCGGCATGCAGGGCCTGGACGACGTGCCCGCCGCGCTGGCCGCCTATCCCGGCGCGGCCGGTTTCGTCCTTGATGGCCACGCCCCCGGCGCTGCCGGCGGCAGTGGACAGCGCTTCGACTGGCAGATCTGGCCGCAAACGACCAGCCGCCCGCTGATCCTGGCGGGCGGCCTGACCGCCGACAACGTCCATGAAGCGATCCAGCACCTGCGACCCTGGGCGGTCGATGTGTCCAGCGGCATCGAGTCCGCGCCGGGCGAAAAATGCGCCGAACGGATGCACCGCTTCGTCGCCGAAGTGCGCCGCGCCGATGCCGATTGAACCAGGGTTGCCATGGCTTTCAGAGCATCTGGTGCCAGGTCAAGCGGCCGCAGGCCGATGGATCGCAGGGGTGGGAAGCAGGACGCGTTGCGCGTGACTTGATGCAAGCGAAAGCAGGCCGCACCCGTTAGGTCACGGACACCGCCGAAACAACCCGCCCGGCTGGATAAGCGCGCGAACATCCCCATTGAAGAGGTTTCGCATCCGCCATCCCGTCCTGGAGCCCGCATGACCACCTTGTCCGTGTTGGACCTCGCCCCGGTTGCCGAAGGCAGCGACATCGCCCGCAGCTTCCGCGATTCCGTCGCCCTGGCTCAGCACGCCGAAGCGCTCGGTTACCAACGCTACTGGCTGGCCGAGCACCACAACATGCCGGCCATCGCCAGTTCCGCCACGGCGGTGCTGATCGGCCACATCGCCGGGCAGACGCAGCGCATCCGCGTCGGTGCCGGCGGCATCATGTTGCCCAACCACGCGCCGCTGCAGGTGGCCGAACAGTTCGGCACCCTGGCCACGCTGTCGCCCGGCCGTATCGATCTCGGCCTTGGCCGCGCGCCCGGCACCGATACCGCCACCGCGCGCGCCCTGCGCCGCTATTTCGACAGCGCCGAGCAGTTTCCGCACGACGTGGTCGAACTGCTGGCGTATTTCGAACCGGCCGCGCCCGCCCAGCCGGTGCGCGCCATTCCCGGCGAGGGTGTCGAGGTTGAAGTGTGGCTGCTCGGCTCCAGCCTGTTCAGCGCGCAACTGGCCGCCCAGCTTGGCCTGCCGTTCGCCTTCGCCTCGCATTTCGCGCCCGATGCGATGGACGCCGCGTTCAAGGTCTACCGCGAGCGCTTCCAGCCTTCCGAACGCCTCGCCGCGCCGCATGCCATGGCCGGCGTCAACGTCGTCGCCGCCGACAGCGACGCTGAGGCGCAGCGCCAGTTCACCACCATCCAGCAAAGCTTCGCCAACCTGCGTCGCGGCATCATCGGCCGCCTGCCGCCGCCCATCGACGACATCGAAAGCTGGTGGACGCCGGCGGAAAAGGCGACCGTCGACCGCGCCCTGGCCTGCAGCGTCGTCGGCAGCCCGCAAACCATCGCCGACGGCCTCGACGCCTTCGTCGAACGCCACCGCCCGGACGAACTGATCGTCGTCAGCAACCTGCACGGCCTCGACGCCCGCAAGGCCTCGCTGAGCGCCGCCGCGCAGTGGGCGCACAGCCGCGCCGGCGGCTGAACGCTTGGCGCAGGTCGGATCCGCACCCACCGCACCCCGTTCGCCCTGAGGTATCGAAGGGCCGCCCTGACCCTTCGACAAGCTCAGGACAGGGTACGCCTGAGGTATCGCACGCGGGAAGGGCCAAGGATGGCCCTGCTTTGGGAGCGAGGAAGGGCTGAGAACGTCGGATCCACGCCTGCGGCGCTTGATCCGACCTACACCAACGACCCGGCAACTCCCCGCTTGCCGAACGCTTGGCGTAGGTCGGATCAAGCCGCGAAGCGGTGGATCCGACGCCCGCCGCTTCCGAAGCGAGGGCCTTTCATGGTATTCGCCGAGAGCGTTATCTTGGACCCAAAGGAGACTCCCCGCCCGACATGAGTTAGCGTCGCCGGCGGGGAGGTGCCAAAGTGCGGCATCATCCCTTGCGTGCAACCACAGGGGAGGCTTTGGGAATGTCGATCCGGATCATCGTGCGGCGCGCGTCGTGCCGCTTGCTCGCCGTCGCCGCTTTTGCCGTCAACGTGCCGCTTGCGATGGCGGACAGCGAAAGATTTTGCAGCGCTTACATCGATCTCTTCCCGCTGGAAAGCATGCAGGGCACGGAGCTGGAAAACGCTTCCGCCGCCCAGCGCCAGGATTGGGATGGCCCGCTGGAAGTCGTCCAGCAGACCGCCTGCATCGAACAGGGCGATGTCGTGGCCGCACTGGAACGCGCCATGTCCGTGCGCCCCTCGCTGTGGGCCACCATGGGACTGATCGTCCATGGCCGCCGCGATGTGGCCGATCTGGTTGCGCAGATTCCCCATTCCACCTTGTCGCAGGAATTGCAGCTCGGTTATCTGTCCAGCCTGCGCGCCGCCGCTCCTGAGGCGTGGCTGCTGGCTCCGACACTCGCCAAACGCATGCATCCGGCACTTGCGTGGGCGCTCACGTCCGACACACCCGCCATCGGGCAGGAAGCGCAGCGCCTGCTATCGCGCACCGGCGAGCCGCAGGCACAACAGGCCCGCGTCCGGGAGCTGATGGCCTGCGCCGAAGCCGGCACGGAACTTCGCTGCCTGGAACATGGTGAAGGCGACACCGGCCAGTTCCCCGCCATCGCGGACCACTGGGAGCGCGCCACCACCAAACAGAAGATCGCGCTGGCACAATGGGCCGCGCACAACGAAGAGAACCGGCAGTTCCTCGCCGCACAGCTTCTTTCCGCAGAACCCTGGCTGCAACTGGCGATCTTTGAAGGGCCGTTGCGCGACATGCCCGATGGCGTCATGCGCCTGGGCCTGGCCAAGGCCCTGTTGAATCAGGCGCTTGAAGACCCGACCCGCCGCCCGCCCGCCATCAAGTTCGATGCGGATGCAGATTCCCGCGACGGCTTACTCGGTTATCGCGCCTTCGGCGAGGCTTATCCCGCCGGTCTGGATGCCGCGTTCGGCGAGCTGCTGACATTGGACGACGACGATACCCGTCAGCTCTATCGCGCCTTCGACCAGCTCGATCACCCTTGGCTCACCACCATGGCCGGCATGTCGCGCCTGAATCACGAACCGGACGCAGACGCGCTTCACCTGCTGCGCCATGTGCTGGATGAAGACGGCCTTCCCGCCCTGCACGTGCTGGAAAAGATCGATCGCGGCCCCGGTCTGGCCAGCTACACACCGCTTGTGCTGGCCATCGTGCGCGAAGGCAATGCGGAAAAATGGGAGCTTCTGTCGCGCCTGTACGCACCCAGGGTGGAGTTGAAAGGCGAGGTGCTGAGCGCCGTGCAGCAGCGCGTCGCCGAACTTCCACAACGGATTGCCCGAATGGATCTGGACCTGAGCCTGGATGCCGGCGTCGAAGCGCGGGTCGAGGCGAACAAGGAGGTTTTTGCCGAAATCCCGGCCAGCGTCGAGTTTGCCCGGCATTTGGCGGACATCGATGCCGCAGCCGTCGCCACCGTGGGCCGCGAACTGGCGGCCTCGCCGCAAACCATCATCCAGATGATCGGCATCACCCTGCTTGCCCACGCAGGCGACCCCCAAGCCGCAGAGCTGATCGACGCCTTCGCCGAGCACCCAGACCCGCGGATGCGCGAAAGCGCGACGGAGATGGCGGAAATCTATGTCACCAGGGTTCATGGGCCGCGAGGCGGTGAGAACGTCCCGAGAGAGCGGGAAGGCAACTGAGCGACTCGATGACGGAAGGCCGGCGGAGGCGAGCAGGGATGAGACGGAACCATGCAAATCAGGAGTGGACGGCGATGACT
>Ga0265293_10005196_pt1 | contig 22014 bp, 20 predicted proteins | sample Munlanlewell138R_FD_192505 | JGI IMG/M metagenome (GOLD analysis project Ga0265293, IMG submission 192505) | Leachate microbial communities from a municipal landfill in Southern Ontario, Canada - Leachate well 138R | ecosystem: Engineered > Solid waste > Landfill > Unclassified | place: Canada... | reverse complement strand
GTTCGGGTCCCAGGTGCGGGGCCCACAGCCCCCGGTCGCGGACCTGCTGTTTGAGCGGGTCGACGATCTTGCGCCGGTCCTCGTCCAGCGGGAGGAACTCACACCCCGGGAAGAGGACCTCGAGGGGTTCGACCTCCTCGCGGACGAAATCGCGGATCCAGGCGAGCTTCTCCTCGAACTCGGGCTCGGTGGAGAAATCCCATGCCATGTGCTGCTCCTCTGCTGGGCGAAGTGGTGATCAGGGAATGCCGCCGTCGGCCCGAACAATCGAACCGGTGGTGAAACTCGACGCGTCCGACATCAGGAACAGTGCGGCGCCGACGATCTCGTCCGGGTTGCCGGCGCGCTGCAGCGCCGAGTGGCCGAAGGGGTTGCTGGTGCCGTCGAAGTCCCAGGCCTTGCTGATGTCGGTGAGGAACGGCCCGGGCATCAGGGTGTTGACCCGCACCGTCGGGCCGAACGCCTGGGCCAAGCCCTCGGTCATGGCGTTGAGCCCGGCCTTGGAGGCGGCGTACGGGAGGAAGCTGGGGTGCGGGCGCAGCGAGCCATGGGTGCTGACGTTGATGATCACGCCGCCGCCGGCGGCCACCATCTTCTCGCCGATCAGCGCCGAGAGCCGGAACGGCCCCTTGAGGTTCAGGTTGACCACGGCGTCGAACAGCTTCTCGGTGACGTCGGTCTGTTTCTCGTAGACCGGTGACATGCCGGCGTTGTTCACCAGCACGTCGACCTTGCCGAACCGCTCGTAGGCGGCGTCGACCAGTCCGTCGAGCTGGTCCCAGCGGCCCACATGCACCGCGTACGGCCATGCGGCCCGGCCGGTTTCGGCCTCGATCTCGGCGGCGGTGGCCTCGCAAGCGTCCAGCTTGCGGCTGGCGATCACCACGTCGGCGCCGCACCGCGCCGCGGCGAAGGCCATCTCGCGGCCCAGGCCGCGGCTACCACCGGTGATCAGCACCACCCGGTCGGTGAGGTCGAAAAGTTCGGTCGGAGAGGTCATCTCAGGCACCTCCTGCGGTGCGGGTCAGCTCGGCCGCGGTCGCCATGAGCTGCGGGACCATCGGTCCCATCGCGGCGGCGACGGCCGGGTCGACCTTGCTGTCCGGGGCCAGCGAGGCCGCATACGTCTTCTCCAGCATGATGCCCAGCTTCCAGTTGGCCAGCACCAGGTAGTACTGGATGTCGTCGGTGGGTCGGCCGCTGATCTTCTCGTAGTGGGCGAGCAGCGCGCTGCGGGTCGGCATCCCGGTCATGTCCAGATAAAACCCTTCGGTGACCGGGTTCTCGCCGTCGTAGCCCAGCAGCGCCCAGCCGAGGTCCAGCAGTGGGTCGCCGATGGTGGTCATCTCCCAGTCGACGATCGCGGCCAACCGGGCCGGGGCGCCGTGGGCGTACATCACGTTGGCGAACTGATAGTCGCCGTGCATGATCCCCGGCGTGTAGTGGGCCGGCCGGTTGCGGCGCAACCACTCGGCGGCCACGTCGAGGCCGGGTAGCTCGCGCACCTGGTAGGCGGACAGGAACTTCAGCCAGCGATCGACCTGACGTTCGTGGAAGCCGTCGGGCCGGCCGAACCCGTCGAGGCCCTGACCGCGCCAGTCGACGCTGCCGAGCCGGGCGGCCCCCTCGACCAGCTGGAACGCCAGCCCGGCCCGGGCCTCGAGGTCGGTGTCGAACGGCGCCTGCCAGCCGCCCCCGCCCATCGGGCTCCAGCCGTCGATCTCGGTCATCACGTAGAACGGCTTGTCCAGCACCGTGCCGGTGTCGTCGGCGGCGATCAGTTGGGCGTGCGGAACGTCGGTGCCGCGCAGCGCGCGGACCAGCCGGATCTCGCGGAGCAGGCCGTCGACCCGGGCGGCATCGGCGCGGGCGCCGGGCATCCGCAGCACCATCCGGGCCGCGCCGCGGCGGACCCGGTACAGGGTGTTCTGCGAGCCGCCGGTCAGCAGTTCGAGCTGTGGGCGTTCGCCCTGGCCGGGGGCGTCGTTCTTGTCGAGCCAATGGCCCAGGACGTCGGCGTCGATGTCGGTCGTGTGTGGCATGAACCCCTCACTCTCGCTGCGGAGACTAGCATTCTCCATTCTGGGAACCAAGGGTCTCCGGTCCGCGGCGGCGGGAGCGGGCGTGCGACTATCGAACGGATCGACGCCCGCTGCAGGTGGCACGGTGTCAAGAGCCCAAGAGAATCAATTCTCTTAGAAAGAGAACGACATTTCCGCACTAAAACCCCCAACTGTCCTGGTCGGAGCGGCAATCTTGCTGTTGTTCGGACAGGCAAGCTGATAATGTCATTACCCACGAGTCCAGCGGTTGCGCGCTGGGCCGGTTCTTGGAAGAAACTCGCTCGCGCGGCAGCCCCGCAGAGGAAGCTGAAGCCCGGAACGTTCACGGAAGGTCGATGATGTCCAGTCAGTCCAGTACCGCCACGCTGTATCCGCCCGGCGGTTTCGGCGCTCCCAAGGATCGGCGCGGCCACGCCACCGGCGACCTCGGCCTCCCGCCGGGCACCGAGATCTTCTCCGCCGACAACCACATCTCCGTGGCCGACGACATCTTCTACGACCGCTTCCCCGAGGAACTCAAGGGCGCCGCGCCGCGCATCTGGTACGAGGACGGCGCCTACATGGTGGGCATGAAGGGCAAGGCCTGGACGGGCGGCGACTTCGGCCGCGTGCTCATGCAGTACGACGACCTGGCCGGTGCCGCCTCCAACAACATCGAGGCGCGCATCCGCGAGCTCAAAGAGGACGGCATCGACAAGGAACTCGCGTTCCCGAATGCCGTTCTGGCACTGTTCCATTACCCCGACAAGCAGTTGCGGGAGCGGGTCTTCCGGATCTACAACGAGCACATCGCCGAACTGCAGGAGCGCTCCAAGGGCCACTTCTACGGCGTGGGCCTGATCAACTGGTGGGACCCGAAGGGCACCCGCAGCACGTTGGCGGAGCTCAAGTCCCTGGGGCTCAAGACCTTCCTGCTGCCGCTGAACCCCGGCAAGGACGACGACGGCAACATCTACGACTACGGCAGCACCGCGATGGACGCGGTATGGGACGAGATCGAGGACGCCGGTCTGCCGGTGTCGCACCACATCGGCGAGACACCGCCCAAGACGCCCTGCGAGCACAACAGCGTCGTCGTCGGCATGATGGTCAACGTCGACTCCTTCCGCGAGCAGTTCGCCAAGTACCTGTTCTCCGGCATCCTGGATCGGCACCCGAGGTTGCGGATCGGTTGGTTCGAGGGCGGAATCGCCTGGGTGCCAACGGCCCTGCAGGACGGCGAGCACCTTTTGGCGTCCTATCGGCACATGTTCAACCACGAACTGCAGCACGAGATCCAGCACTACTGGAAGCAACACATGAGCGCGTCGTTCATGGTCGACCCGCTCGGGCTCGAGCTGATCGACAAGATCGGTGTCGACAACGTGATGTGGTCCTCGGACTACCCGCACAACGAGAGCACCTTCGGCTACTCGGAGAAGTCGCTGGCCACCGTGGTGTCGGCGGTGGGGCCCGAGAACGCGACGAAGATCGTCAGCACCAACGTCCAGAAGTTCCTCGGCCTGCTGTGACCGCTGCGGCACCGCGGCGCGGTGCCGCTCCCGGCTGCCACGGTAATTCATTCTGATGCAAAGGAGTTCGTGCAATGGCGGCGTCTGAGAACCGGCCGACACCCGAAGAGATCATTCTCTACGAGAAGGACCCCAAGACCAAGATCGCCACCATCACGTTCAACCGACCGGAGTTCCTCAACGCGCCGACGTCGATGGCCCGGCTGCGCTACGCCGACGTGCTGCGCGCCGCCAATGCGGACAACGACGTCAAGGTCGTCATCATCCGCGGTGTCGGATCCAACCTCGGCAGCGGCGCCGATCTGCCGGAATTTATGGAGGGCAACGACAATCCGGCGGTGCGGCTGGCCGAACTGCGGCTCGAGGATGACGGCGTGGGTGAGGTGACGTACCCGCCGAAGGGCACCTTCCGCAACGGGGCCACCATCTCCGCCTGGTACGCCAACTCGCAGGCGGGCAACCGCGCGCTGCAGGACTTCAAGAAGATCAGCATCGTCGAGGCCAAGGGCTACTGCTACGGCTGGCACTTCTACCAGTGCGCCGACGCCGACCTGGTGATCTCCAGCGACGACGCGCTGTTCGGGCACCCGTCGTTCCGGTACCACGGGTGGGGCCCGCGGATGTGGACGTGGGTGCAGATGATGGGCCTGCGCAAGTTCCAGGAGATGGTGTTCACCGGCCGGCCGTTCACCGCCGCCGAGATGTACGACTGCAACTTCCTGAACAAGGTGGTGCCCCGCGACGATCTCGAGGACGAGGTGGCCAAGTACGCGCTGGCGTGCGCGCGGAACCGCCCGGTGGACACCGTGTTCCAGCAGAAGATGTTCTTCGAGATCTTCAAGCAGCAACAGGGTGAGTACATGGGCAGCCTGCTGTCCGCGTTCTTCGAGTCCATGGGCAACGGCGTGGCCAACGACAGCGATCAGGACCTGGACATGTTCGAGTCGATCGACAGTGGGCTGTCGGCTGCGGTGAACGACAACGACAGCAAGTTCCCGCCCGAATTCCGGCTCAGCAAGAAGAACCGCAGCAAGAAGGACTAGACCGGTGCCCCCACCACTTGACGGCTACACGGTGGTCGACCTGTCGTCCGGGATCGCCGGCGGGTACTGCACCAAACTGCTGGCCGACGGCGGTGCCCGGGTGATCAAAGTCGAGTCACCCGAGGGTGATTCGCTGCGACGATGGTCGGCCTCCGGTGCCGACGTCGATCCGGTGGCCGGCGGCGCGTTGTTCAGCTTCCTGGCCGGATCCAAGCACAGCGTGGTCGCTGACCCGGCCGACCTCGGCCCCGTCGAACGGCTACTGGGAGCGGCCGACGCCGTGGTGTGGTCGCCGGGGTCGCGGCTGGCCGAGACCGCGGACCTGCATCCCGACCGGATCCGGGAGCGCCATCCCGGGCTCAGCATCACCGCGATCACACCGTTCGGTCTGCACGGCCCGTGGCGGGACAGGGCCGCCACCGAGTTCACCCTGCAGGCCTGGTCCGGCGGGGCGCTCGGGATCGGCCGCGGCGAGCAACACCGCGCGCCCGCGCACGTCGGCGGTCAGGTGGGGGACTGGTTGGCCGGCGCGTACGCCGCGGCGCTGACCCTGGCGGTGCGCGCCGGGGGCGGCGCGCAGTTGCTGGACCTGTCGATGCTCGAGGCCCAGATCTTGGGGCTGACCTACTATCCGGTGACCTACTACCAGATGCTGGACAAGCCCTGGCGTACCGAACGTCGGCCCACGGTTCCCGGGGTGGCCGAGGCCGCCGACGGCCTGGTGGCCCTCGGCTGCGGCACCGCCCAGCAGTGGTTCGACCTGTGCGCGATGTCCGGGCACCAGGAATGGATCGACGAGACCTCCGAACTGTCGATCACCGAGCAGGCCAACCTGCACGCCGAGGAACTTTTCGCGTGGCTGCGGAACGAGCGGGTCGAGGACGTCCGCGACCTGGCCACGGCGTTCCGGATCCCGAACTCGCCGGTGGGCAACGGCGAGAACGTCACGCAGATGGACCATTTCGTCCAGCGCGGCATCTTCGTCCGTAACCCGCGCGACGGCTTCACCCAGCCCGGGCACCCCTACCGGCTCGCCGGGATCGCGCTGCGCGACCCGGAGCCCGCGCCGCGCCTCGGCGAGCACACCGAACACTATGCGGCCGCGCAACTTCCGGTCCCCCCGCGCACGGACCAGCCGAAACCACTGCCGTTCGAGGGTCTTCGGGTGCTGGACATGACGACCTTCTGGGCCGGCCCGTCGTGCACCCACATCCTGGCGATGCTGGGCGCCGAGGTGATCCACCTGGAGTCCACCCCGCGCCCCGACGGCACCCGGCTGATCGCCGGCATACCGGTCAGCGAGCCGTTGTGGTGGGAACGTTCGCCGATCTTCTCCGGGCTGAACACCAACAAGAAGAGTGTGACGCTGGACTTCCAGACCGAGGCGGGACGCGATCTGCTGCGTCGCCTGATCGCCGACAGCGACGTGGTGGTGGAGAACTTCACCCCGCGGGTGATCGACCAGCTGGGCCTGGACTACGACAGCGTGCGCGCGCTGCGCGAGGACATCGTGATGGTGCGCATGCCCGGTTTCGGGCTGGACGGGCCGTGGCGGGACAACCCGGCCTTCGCCTACATCATCGAGGACGCGGCGGGCCTGAGCTGGCTGACCGGCTATCCCGATCGCACGCCGTACGAACCGTATTCGGTGGGTGACCCCAACGCGGGAATCCATGCGCTCACGGCGCTGATGCTCGCACTCGAGCATCGCCGGCGCACCGGGCAGGGGGCGCTGGTGGAGGCCTCCATGGTGGATGCCGCGCTGAACGTCGCCGCCGAACAGGTCATCGAGTACAGCGCCTACGGCGCCCTGCTGCAGCGGCAGGGCAACCGCGGTCCGGTCGCCGCCCCGCAGAACATCTATCAGGTCAGCGGCATCGACGAGTTCGGCCGCGACGACACCTGGGTGGCCATCGCCGTCCCGGACGATCGGCAGTGGCAGGCCCTGGTGGCCGCGCTGGGTCATCCCGCGTGGGCGTCGGCGCCCGAGCTCGCCACCGCGGCGGGCCGACGCGCCCGACACGACCGCATCGACGCCGAGCTGGCCGCCTGGTGTCGCCCGCGCAGCGCCGACGAGGTGGTCGAAACCCTATGGCCGGCAGGTGTTCCGGTGGCCAAGGTGATGCAGCCGCACCGGCAGACCGAACTCGCCCAACTCGAGCACCGCGGCTTCTTCGAACATGTCGAGCACCCGGCGGCCGGGGCCGCGGCGCACAGCACGCTACCGATCCGGCTCTCGACGGGCCCCGACCGGTACCACCGGGCCCCGGCGCCGCTGCTCGGCGAGCACAACGCCGAGGTCCTCGGCCGCCTCGGGGTGGACGCCGCACAACTCGCGGCGCTGGAGGCCGACGGGGTGATCGGCACCGAACCGGCGATGGGTGGCCGCAAGAAGGCCACCACCTGAGCCGCTGGACAGCAGCTAGAACTGCCAGCCCGCGAACGGGCGTGTCCCCGGCCAACACGCCGGACCGATTCCCGGGTCTGCGCACGCTCGCGTCCGCGCCTAGTGCTTCCAGCCCGCGGCCTCCTGCGCATCGAACGTCGCGTCGATCCGGTCGAACCGGCGCCGGATCGAGGTGCGCGACTCCTGATGCGGCAGCACGTAGAGCCGGTCGGCCAGCACGGCTTCGGCCGTCAACCGCGCGACATCGCCGACCTCGAGCACGCCCTCGCCGGTCATCGACAGATCCTCTACCGGGTTGCCGTCGCGTTCGAGGGCCCGCGCCGAGGTGGCGAACAGGTTGGTGGACACCATCATCGGGCACAGCACCGAGACGCCGATCCCCTCGCTCTTGACCTCACGGGAGAGCACCTCGGCCAGCGCGACGACCCCGTACTTGGCCACGCAGTAGGGGCCCAGCCCGATGTTGGGCACCAGGCCGGCGAACGACGCGGTGAACAGCAGATGCCCGCCCTGACCCTGGTCGGTCAGGCGGGGCAGGAACGCCTCGACGCCGTGGATGGGACCCCACAGGTCGATGTCGATCATGGTGCGCCAATCCTGATGCGACATCGCCGAAATGGGTCCGCTCAGGGCGATGCCGGCGTTGTTGAACACCACGTGTACCGCGCCGAGCAGCCGAAAGGACTCGTCGGCCAACCGCTGCACCTGATCCCGGTCGCTGACGTCGCACACCACGCCGTGCGCGTCGAATCCGTCCTCGTGCAGCGCTGCGACCGCGCCATCCAGGGCCGCCGGGTCGATGTCGGCGAGCACCACACTGGCGCCGCGCGAGGCGAACTCGCGGGCGCTGGCCAGCCCGATGCCGCTCGCCCCGCCGGTCACGACCGCGCCGCGGCCCTCGAAGGTATCCACGACCCCCGATGTTAGACAGCGGCTCCGGGCACGTCGGCCGAATCGCCACTCTGCCACAGGTGCAGGAAGTTGGTCAGCATCAGCAATTGGGCGCGCGCGGCCTCGTTGTCGCTGATCCGCGGGTCGTAGCGGTCGGCGACGGTGTCGAGATCGGGCACGAGTGCGCGCAGGTAGCCGGGGGCGTCCAGCAGCCACGTCACGCCCATCACCAAGGCGTAGGACACCAGCTGACGCCGGATCTCACCCGCGTCCAGGCGTGGGCCGCCGGCCGCCTCGAACTCGTCGGCGAAGTGCGCCAACAGATGCTCGAGGTGGCACTCCCACAGGCTGGTCTCGGCGCTGCACAGCGCACCCCACAGCGCCATCGCCACGTTCATCTCGCTGACGCAGCCCCAGTCCAACAGGCCGCACTGCAGGCCGGCCGCCGACCGCCAGAACCAGGCGTTGTCGACGTTGGCGTTCCAATGGCACAGCGCCACATGGTCGTCGACCGAGTTCAGTTCCTTGCGCACCGAATCCGCGGCCGCGGCGATGCCCTCGACCTCGCGGTGCATGCGCTCGACGAACTCCGCTTCGCGTAGCCGCTGCGGCACCAAGCCGGGGAGCGCCGCCGCGAACTGCGCGTAGGCCGCGACCCGGTCGTGTAACTGGCTGGGGGAGTAGACGATCGGCTGCCCGACGTTGACGAGGTCCGGGTCGAACTCGAACCCGTCGGCGAAGCCGGCGTCCAACCGGCCGGCGCGCTGGGCCCCGGCCACCCGCGCCACGGCTGTCAGCAGCGCCTCGTAGTGCCCCAGCGGATCGGGCATCCGGTAGTCGAGGCATTTGTCGTAGTGCGGTTCCACCGGCGGGGTGCCGAACGGGATGCGTTCGGTGATCAGCACTCCGGTGCCCGACGCGCCGTGGTAGTCGGCGAACGTCGCGGTCGGGATGTTGATCGGGAAGTCGCCGCGGGCCAGCACGGCGAAGCGCACCTCGCGGGCCATCTGGGTGCGACCCCGGTCGCGGCGCGGATTGTCGAAGTCGCGGGAGAACTTGACGAACAACTCGGTGGGCAACCCCGGTTCGGGGCGCGCATAGCTCAGCGACAGCAGCAGCTTGCGGCCGGTGCTGCCGCCCGCGCATTCCTCGAATTGCGTGACCGCGGTGACGTGATTGTCCGGGCTCAGCGAACCGAAGCGGTGAAAGGCGTCGTCCAGGAAGGACACTGGATCCGTCCGCAGCGCGGCGGCATCGGCGGGGATGGGCAGGCCGAAGAAGTCTCCGGGCACCCAGCGGGGCTCGTCCACCGGCGCTTCCTCTCCGTACGCAATAGAACTACGCAATAAAACAGCGAGCCGGGGGCCCGCCCCGCGCCCCCGGCTCGCTTGTCGAGAAAAGGCCTACTTCAGGCAGCTGCCACCGTCGACCGGCAGCGTGACACCGGTGACGTAGCGGGCCTCGTCGGAGGCCAGGAACAGCACCGCGTTGGCGATGTCCTCGGGCTCGACCCAGCCGATCGGCAGCGTGTGCATGAGCTGACCGACGACCTTCATGTCGTCCGCGTTCGGGTTCTCCAGGTCGGGACGGAACAGCTTCATGGTGGGTTCGTTCATGAACAGCGGGGTGTTCACGTTGGTCGGGTGCACCGAGTTGACCCGGATGTTCTGCGCGCCGAGTTCGACGGCGAACGTGCGCATCAGGCCGACGACACCGTGCTTGGCGGCCACGTAGTGCCCGGTGTGCGGGTAGGCCTTGAGGCCGCCGACCGAGCTGGTCAGGATGATCGAGCCGCCGCGCTCGCCGGCCTGGATGTGCGGGACACCGGCCTTGACGGTCTTCCAGACGCCGCCCAGGTTGATGTCGATCATCGCCGTCCAGTCGGTCTCGCTGGTCTTGTCCAGCGTCTGGCCGCCGTTGCCGATGCCGGCGTTGGCCACGATGATGTCCAGCCGGCCCAGCTGCTCGACACCGCTGTCGACGGCCGCCTTGAGCGCGTCGTAGTCGCGCACGTCGACCTCGGCGGTGTAGACGCGCCGGCCCAGGTTCTTGACCAGTTCGGCGGTTTCGGCGAGATCCTCCGGGGTGGATTCCGCGATCAGGTCGACGGTGTCGATCTTCTTGCAGATGTCGACGGCGATGATGTCGGCGCCCTCTTCGGCCAGCCGCACCGCGTGGGCGCGGCCCTGACCGCGGGCCGCACCGGTGATGAATGCGACCTTGCCTTCAACGCGTCCTGCCATGGTTCTCCTTGTGTGAGTTCGTGGTTGGTGAGTTCGTGCTCTGGGTGAATCAGGAAATGCGGGTGGGCATGCTCTCCCACCCGCGAACCGCGGTGGTGGGGGACATCTTCGCGCCGGCGTAGTCCACCTCCCACTCGGGGAAGCGCTTGAGGATCTCCTCGAGCGCGATCTTGCCCTCCAACCGGGCCAACGCGTTGCCCATGCAGAAGTGCGTGCCGGCGCCGAAGGTGATGTGCGCCTTGGTTTCCCGGTGGATGTCGAAGCTGTCACCGTTCGGCCACCGGCTGTGGTCGCGGTTGGCCGCGGCCAGCAGGAACATCATCACGTTGCCCTCGGGGACCGTCTGGCCGTAGTACTCGACGTCGCGGGTGACGTAGCGGGCCACCTGCAGGGCCGGCGGCTCCATCCGCAGGATCTCCTCGATGGCCGCCGGGATCAGGCTCGGGTCGGCGGCCAGCTGGGCCCGCTGATCCGGATGCTCGCCGAGCAGCTTGCCTGACCAGCCGATCAGTCGCGTGGTGGTCTCGGCGCCGGCGGTGGCGATCACCGTCAGGTAGAGCAACAGTTCCTCGCGGCCGAGCTTGCGCAGCGTGCCGGTCTCGTCCTCGAACTCCGCGTTGAGCAACTCGGTCATGATGTCGTCGGACGGGTTCTTCAGCCGGTAGTCGATGAACTCGCCGAACACCTCGCCGGTGGCCAGCGCGTCGACCTTCTCCTTCTGCAGGGTGGCCTCACCGTGGTCGGTGATGTGGCGCTGATGCTCCTCGGGGATGCCGAGCAGCATGCCGATCACCCGCATCGGCATCTGCTCGCCGAGGTCCTGGACGAAGTCGAACTTGCCGGTGCCCACCACCGGATCGAGGCAACGCGCGGTGAACTCACGGATCTGCGGTTCCAGGGCGAGCACCTTGCGCGGCGTGAACATCCGTGACAACAGGTTGCGGTGGATGTTGTGGATCGGCGGGTCCTCGAAGATCAATGTGCCGGAAGGGATCTCCATGCCGGACTTGATGATCTCCAGGATGGCCCCGCGGGCCGAACTGAACGTCTCCCAGTCGAGCAGGCCGCGGTTGACGTCGTCGTACCGACTCAGTGCGTAGAAGTCGTGCGTGGAGTTGTAGTAGAGCGGGGCCTCCTCGCGGATCCGCGCGAACATCGGGTACGGATCCTTGTTCAGCTCGAGGTCATATGGGTCGTAGTAGACCTCGGCGGTACTGGCCGTGCTGGTGGTCACGAAATTCTCTCCGTTCGGGCCCGAAGGCTACGAGGTGGCGGCGTCGGGCCGGCGGGGGGTGAACTCGATGTTGATCTCGGTCAGGCCGCGCAGGATGAACGTCGGCTCGTAGTTGAACGTGCGGTCGCCCTCCGGGCCGTGCTTCTCCTCGTCGAGGCGCAGGTCGTCCATCCGGTCCAGCAGGCGCTCGATGGACACCCGGCCCTCCACCCGGGCCAGCGGACCGCCGGGGCAGGAGTGCGCGCCGCGGCCGAACGCCAGGTGCTCACGCACATTGGAACGCTCGAAGTTGAAGTCGTGCGGTTCGTCGAACCGGCGCGGGTCGCGGTTGATCGCGCCGGGGTTGACCATCACGATGGTGCCGGCCGGCAGGTCGACCTCGCCCAGGGTGGTGTCCTTCTTGACCAACCGGAAGGCCGACTTCACCGGGCTTTCCATCCGCAGCATCTCTTCGACGAAGTTCGGGATCTTGCTGCGGTCCTTGCGCAACCGCTCGACCACGTCGGGCCGCTCGGCGAGCAGCCGCATCGCGGCGCTGAGCAGCTTGGTGGTGGTCTCCTGACCGGCGGCGAACAGGAACGTCGCGCTCTTGACCACGTCGATGATCTCGGGGGTGTCGCCCTCGGGGTACTTGGCGGTGGCCAATCCGGTGAGGATGTCGTCGCGCGGGTTGGCGCGGCGGTCCTCGAGGTAGGCGCAGAACTTGTCCTCGAGCCACTGCAGCGGGTTGTGATCGAGGGTCTCGCCCTCCAGGCTGCCGACGGTGTTTCCGGGCCGCGGCGCGAGCATCTGGCGGAAGTCGTCGTGGTCCTCCTCGGGCACCCCGAGCAGGTCGCAGATGACCAGCATGGAGAACGGCTTGGCGTAGCCCTCGAGGAATTCGCACTTCACGGTGCCGGTCTGGTCACCGATGATCTCGTCGAGCTGCTGGTCGGCCAGCCGCCACATGAACTCTTCGTTCTCCTTGAGGCGCTTGGGCGTCAGGAGCCGGTTGAGCAGCGAGCGGGCACGCGAGTGCTGCGGCGGGTCCATGGTGACCATGTGCTCGCTCATCGGCAGCTCGGCGCGGTGCGCCTCGATCTGCTCGCTGATGTCGCTGCCCTCGGGGGTGAACGGCAGCGGCGGGAACGGGCCGCCGACGGCGATGCACGACGAGTACAGCTCGGCGTCCTTGTAGACGATCGAGGCTTCCTCGTGGCCGGTGACCGCCACGACCCCGTAGTTGGAGGTGGGCAGGACGGGACACTGCGACCGCTGGTGGTCGTAGTACGGGTAGGGGTCGGGGACCAGCGAGGGGTCCGTGAAGTAATCGATGTTGTCGAACTCAGTCGCGGAACCGGACGTGGACAACGCGAACCTCCTGCAAAGGGCTGACAGATGCTGAGCACTTGCTTAGCATGTGGTCTGGCACACGGTCAAGATTGGCGTCGGCATTACCATGGCCGTGTCAAAAAATTGGGTCGCGGGAGTAGAGAAGGAGCCGCTGATGGCATCGCCTGCCGGGACGTCGCGTCGATTGGGAGCCCCCGATGCGAAGAACCGGGTTGTGCTCCTCGACGCCGCCGAGGAGTTGATGCGCGACGAGGGCTACGCCGCGGTGACCTCGCGGCGGGTGGCCGACAAGGCCGGCCTCAAACCCCAGCTGGTGCACTACTACTTCCGCACGATGGACGAGTTGTTCCTGGCGTTGTTCGGCCGCCGCGCCGAGCAGATGCAGCACTACCACCAGCTGGCCCTGGACTCCCCGCAGCCGCTGTGGGCGCTGTGGGAGCTCAACACCGACCCGGAGGGCACCGGGATGACCATGGAGTTCATCGCGCTGGCCAACCATCGCAAGGCGCTGCGCGCCGAGATCGCCCGGTTCGCCGAGATGTCCCGTCGGGAGCAGATCCGGACGTTCACCGCGGCGATGTCGCGCTATGACGTGCCCTTCGAGGAGTTCACGCCGACCGTCCTGATGGTGTTGATGACGGGTGCGACGCAGGTGCTGGTGCAGGAAGAGCTGCTGGGCATGACCGTCGGCCACGAGGAGACCCACCAGTTCGCCGAGCGGTGGCTGACCTACCTGGAGGGCGAGCGCCGGCTCGACGACAACTGGCGCCGGCCGCTCGAAGCGGCCGCCGAGGACTAACGACTCTTCGTCATCACCCGGTCGGCGGCCTCCCAGTGCTCGTCGGCCACCCACAGCCGCGCGAAGGCCCCGATGGCCTCCTCGGGTGCGACGCCGCCGAGCACGCGCTTGATCTCGCCGGCGGGACGGTTCGTCAACGACCGTGCCACCGCGCGCCACCCCTCGTCGAACGCCGCGCGCGGTAGCACCTGATCGACGAGCCCGACGCGGTGCGCCTCGCCGGCGGTCAGGATGGTCCCGCTGCCGGCCAGCAGCAGCGCCTGGCTGCGCCCCACCAGGGCGGCCAACCGCTCGGCGCCGCCCCAGGCCGGCATGATCGCCAGCGACACCTGGTTGAAGCCGATCCGGATGTCGTCGGCGGCAATGCGGATGTCGGCCGAGACGGCCACCTCCGCGCCTCCGCCCAGGGCGTGCCCGTTGAGTGCCGCGATGACCGGGGCCGGGAACGCCGCGATGCGATCACAGACCCCGCGCATCCGTCGCGCCATCGCCGCGGCCTGCTCCTCGGTGCGCAGCTTGGCCAGTTCCTTGAGGTCACCACCGGAGACGAACGCGCGGTCGCCGCCGCCGCGGATCACCAGCGCCAGCGCGCCCGCGGCCGAGTCCAGCGCGGTGTCGAGCTGATCCATGGTCTCCGGCGCGATCGCGTTGCGGGCCTGCGGACGGTCGATCGTGATCACCGCGAGCCCGTCATCGATTTCAAGGTCGACCATGTAGGCGTTCTCCCATGCTGATATTGGCATTCTCCAAAAGTGAGAATATCATCGCGAGAGGGCCCGACCGCGCAGTCCGCGGTGCAGCCGAGTCGTTGCTGCCCAGCCCGAGTGATTGCACCCGCGAGTCATTGAGAATATGATTCTCAGGATCTGAAAAGGAGAATTCCAATGGGGCAACTGTCGCACAAGGTCGACATTCCGTTTCCGCTGTTCGATGCGGACAACCATCTGTATGAGCCGCCCGAGGCGATGACGAAGTACCTCCCCAAGGAGTACAAGGACATCGTCCAGTACGTCGAGATCAACGGCCGCACCAAGATCGCGATCAAGGGCCAGATCAGCAACTACATCCCGAACCCCACCTTCTCGGTGGTCGCCAAGCCCGGGGCGTGGGAGGAGTACTTCAAGTTCGGCAACCCCGACGGCAAGAGCAAGCGTGAGCTCTTCGGTGAGCCCATGAAGGCCATCCCGGCGTTCTTCGAGCCCGAGCCGCGCCTCAAGGTGATGGACGAGCTCGGCGTGGACCGCTCCCTGATGTTCCCGACGCTCGCCAGCCTCATCGAGGAGCGCCTCAGCGACGACCCGGTGGCCATCCACGTCATCATCCACGCCCTCAACGAGTGGCTGCACGAGGTCTGGGGCTTCAACTACCAGAACCGCATCTTCACCACCCCGGTGATCACGCTGCCGATCGTCGAGAAGGCCATCGAGGAGCTCGAGTGGGCCGTCAAGCGTGGCGCCCGCGCCATCCTGATCCGCCCCGCGCCGGTGCCGGGCTTCCGTGGCCCGCGGTCGTTCGCGCTGCCCGAGTTCGACCCGTTCTGGGAGCGTGTGGTGCACCACGACGTCTTCGTCGGCATGCACTCCAGCGACAGCGGCTACTCGCGCTACACCTCCGAGTGGGACGGTGCGGCGCAGGAGATGCTGCCGTTCCAGACCAACGCCATGTCGATCCTCAACGAGTGGCGCCCGATCCAGGACGCGGTGGCCTCCTGGGTGATCCACGGTGCGCTGTTCCGGCACCCGAAGCTCAAGGTCGGCATCGTCGAGGCCGGCTCCAAGTGGATGTTCCCGCTGCTGGACTCCATGGCCGAGGTCTACAAGAAGGCCCCCGAGGCCTTCCTGGGCAACCCGATCGAGGAGATCAAGAACCGCATCTACGTCAGCCCGTTCTACGAGGAGGGCATCGACGACCTGATCAACCTGATCGGTGTCGACCAGGTGCTGTACGGCTCCGACTGGCCGCATCCGGAGGGCCTGGCCGAGCCGACGCACTACGTCACCGCCCTCGAGCACCTCTCGGTCGAGGATCAGGCCAAGATCATGGGCGGCAACCTTTCCCGTCTGGTCACCGCCTAGGTCCCCTCGCTGTTCGCCGACTGTGCGGATTCATGCGCGAATATCGGTGCATCAGCATGAATCCGCACCCTCGCGACCTACTGAGGAGACACGGCCATTTCTGACTGGCAGACCATCCCCGAGATGGTCTTGAGCGTCGGCGACCGCTTCGGAGATTCCGAGGCGGTCGTCGACGGTTCACTACGACTGACCTTCACCGACCTGGTCCACCGGGTCCGCCTCGCCGCCGGCGCCTTCCAACAGCGCGGCATCGGCAAGGGCGACCGGGTGGCGATCTGGGCGCCCAACTCCGCGGAATGGATGATCGCGGCCTTCGGGTTGCTGACCGCCGGCGGCGTGCTGGTCCCGGTCAACACGCGGTTCAAGGCCGAGGAGGCCGCCGACGTCATCACCCGCAGCGGGGCGCGCGCCGTCCTGATCCAGCCGGGCTTCCTGGGCATGGACTTCGCCGCGCCCGCCGGCGTCGAGGTGATCGACCTCAAGTCCGATTTCCTCACCGACGCAGCGCCTTTCGAGGCGCCGTCCCCGGACTGGATCTCCGGCGACGACATCGCCGACATCATCTACACCTCGGGCACCACCGGGCGGCCCAAGGGCGTGATGATGAACCACAAGCAGACGCTGCGGCTCTACGCCGAATGGTGCGAGCTGGCCGACCTGCGCGCCGGTGACCGCTATCTGATCGTCAACCCGTTCTTCCACACCTTCGGCTACAAGGCCGGCACCATCGCGGCGATGATCCGCGGCGCCACCGTCCTGCCCGTGCCGGTGTTCGATGTCGATGCCGTCGTGGATCTCGTTGAGCGAGAGCACATCACGATGCTGCCCGGCCCGCCGACGCTGTACCACTCGCTGCTGGCCGTGCCCGACAAGACCAAGTTGGCCACCCTGCGCGCCGGGGTCACCGGATCCGCCGACATCCCCGTCGAGTTGATCCGTCGGGTGCACGAGGAACTGCCGTTCGAGACGCTGGCCACCGGCTACGGCCTGACCGAATGCGGAACGGCCACCCTCTCGCGGCCCGGCGACTCCTTCGAGGACATCGCCACCACCGTCGGCATGCCGTGCGACGGAATCGAGGTCCGCATCGCCGAGGATGGGGAGGTGTTGGTCCGCGGCTATAGCGTCATGCAGGGCTACCTCGACGATCCCGAGGCCACCGCCGAGACGATCGACGCCGACGGGTGGTTGCACACCGGCGACCTCGGCGAGTTCACCGACGGCGGCCGGTTGCGGATCATCGGTCGCAAGAAGGACATGTTCATCGTCGGTGGCTTCAATGCCTATCCCGCCGAGATCGAGGGCTTCCTGCTCGAGCACCCGGGGATCGCGCAGGCCGCCGTCATCGGCATCCCCGACGAGCGAATGGGTCAGGTGGGCAAGGCCTTCGTAGTTCGCAAGACGGTGGTTCCCAAGGCGGGGGACACCTCGGTGCTGTCGGAGGCCGAACTGATCTCGTGGAGCAAGCAGCGGATGGCGGGCTACAAGGTCCCGCGGGCCGTCACATTCGTCGACGCGTTGCCGCTGAACGCCAGCGGCAAAGTGATGAAGGACCAGTTGCGGTGAACATCGCCGAGGTTTATCGGCATTCCATGGTCATCGCGTCGGACTACCGCATCCCGGACCCGTCGCGGGTCTGGCCGTTGCTGGAACGCCGCAAGGACGGCCTGGCCGACATGGGCGCCCACCACGTGCTGATCTACCGGTCGCTGACCGAACCCGGCCGGGTCCTGGTGATGATCGGCGTGCGCAGCCGCGAACCCGTCGTGGACCTGCTGCGCTCGCGGGTGTTCTTCGACTGGTTCGACGCGGTAGGGGTCGAGGACATCCCGGCGGTGTTCGCCGGCGAGATAATCGACCGCTACGAACTGATCGAGGCCGCCCCCGACGACCCGCCCGGGGTGCTGGTGTCCGGGATCGTCTCGGTGGACAACGCCGCGTGGCTGATCAGTGAATTGCACTCGGCCAAACCGACATTCCGGGACGCCGGGGTCCGCAAGGTGTGGGTGTTCCAGGCCTTCGACGACTCCCGCGAGGTGATGATCCTGCAGGAGATCGACAACGCGGACAACGCCCGACGCTGGATCCGGCAGCACGACGAGGCCGCCGCCTGGATGGCCGACACCGGGGTGGGGGTGTATCCGCCGTTGTTCATCGGGGAATTCGTCCAGATGCTGCGGATCAACGGCGAGCAATGACGTCCGGTGGGGGCCGCTCGATATGTATGTCTGCTTGTGTCTGGGCGTGACCAGTCGCACCGTTGCTGAGGCGGTGGCGGCGGGCGCGACTACGGCCAACGCGGTCGCCGAGGCGTGCGGGGCCGGTTCGGAATGCGCGCGCTGCCGCCGATCCGTGCGCGCGATCATCGACGCCGCGGCCGCCGAACCCGGCTCGACCGAACCCCGCCCGGGCTGACCGGCCGATCAGACCGGGTCGAAGGCCGAGATCAGCCAGTCGCCGTCGACCTTGGTCATGGTGACCAGCACGCTGCTGGCAGCCATCGAAGGATCGGGGCGGTCGGCGCTGGTGGTGGTCTGATTGACGAACAGCAGCACCTTGGCGGTGTCAGGGTTCATCTCCGAGACCGCCGCCCGCACGATCTCCGCGGTGGTGGCGACCTTCTTCTCGTCGACGGCCTTGCGCACCACGTCGTCGGTGAAAGTCGTGTAGTACGACAGGAAGTCGCCGGTCAGGTGCGACTTCGCGGTGGTCAGGTCCTCGTCGAGGCTGTCCGGGGAGTAGGTCAGCGCCGCCAGCGTCCCGGTCTTGGCGTCCTCGAGCACCTGCGCCTGCGCCGTCTCGCCGGTCAGTTGCGCCGGCCGGTACTTGGTGAAGTACAGCCAGGCCGTCACGGCTGCCGAGGCGACCAGCAACACCGCCAGCGCGATCGCCAGCAGCCGGATGTTGTTGCGCTTGCCCTCGCTCTTGGCCGGGCCGCCGGCGTCGGTGTCGTCGACGAGTTCGCCCGTGGCAGGTTCGGTGTCCTCGACGTCGGTGCCCTCGGCGTCCTCGGTGCCTTCTGCGTCCTCGGTGACTTCGGTGATCGCCGTGTCCTCGGGGCTCTCGGTGTTCTCGGGCTGCTCGTCGGTGCGCGATTTCTCGTCAGCGGTCACGGTACGAACTCAACTTTCGACATCTTGACCTGGCCGTTGTCGCGGGCGACATCGATGGAGAGCCGCCAGGCGCGCGGTTGCTGTTCTGCCCCAGCGGAATTGGTGACCTGCGAGGACGCCGCCACCAGGACCGTCGCGGTGTCCTTGCCGGTCTGCTCGACGGCGGTCGCCCGCACCTCCGCCTCGGTGACCACCTTGGACTCGTTCATCACCGTCAGGAAGTCGTCCTTGCTGGCCTCGAAATCAGCGCGGAAGTCGCCGGTGGTGCTGTCGATCAGCCGCTGCAGATCGGCCTCGCCCTGGTTGAAGTCCAACGACATCAGGTTGATCACGCCCTGCCGCGCAGCGGCCGCGTACTCGGCGTCGGTCGCGGCCCGGTCCGCCTCGCGCTGGCTCGACCACAGCATGAAGCCGCTGGCGGCGAGCAGACCGCAGATCGCAACGACGGCGGCCGCGACGGCCAGCACCGGCCAGGCCGGGATCCACTTGCGGCGCCCGCGGGACTCGGTGTCCACAGCGGCGGCCGCTGGACTCGCCTCGTCGCTGATCTCCTCGAGGTCGGCGTCGGCTTCGGCGGCGTCGCTGTCGGTGGTCTCGTCGCTGTCGGTGCTCTCGGTGGTCTGCGCGGCGCGCAACTCGGCGGCGCGTGCCCGGGCGGCCGCGGCCTCAGCCTCGGCGGCCTCGGCTTCTGCCTCCGCCTGCTCGGCGAGCGACAGCGCCGACTCGCGCTCGTCGTTGGTCGAACTCGATGCCATCACTCTCCTGACATTGACGGCCGCCTTGCGTGGCCCTGCGGTGCCTTCCCGTGCCGTCCTAAGCGAGAATGACGTTACTCCGCAAATCTGAGTGCCCACCCTATCGCACCCGCGCGCGACGACCCTGAGCATCGCTGAACAGCGGAAACGGGGTTTTCTTTTTCTACATATGGCCGTCCGGGCGACCCGGGGGCCGCGGCACCGCGAGGCGCAAACGCACGATGACCATGACGGTCGTCGTCGCAAAAGTCAAGGCGCCTCGGGAGGCGCCTCGCCGGCCATGGCGGCGGAGAACAGCCCGATCAGGCCCAGGGGCAGCGCCTTGTCCTCGGTGGCGCGTCCCGCCGCCCGGTGCAGGGCGCCGTCGCGCGCGAGGACCACCAGGCCGTGCGCCAACGCCCAACTCAGCAACGCCAGATCCGGGGTCCCGGAGGGTTCCAGTTCGCTCGGCGCCACCCGGGTCACGGCGGCGCTGAGGACGCCGAGGGCGCCCCGCCGCGCTTCCACCAGGGCGGGGTCGTCGGGGTGCAGTTCGGCGGGCCGGAACATCAGGTCGAACAGCGCCGGGTGCCGCAGTCCGAAGCCGACGTAGGCCCGGCCGAGTGCGGCCAACCGGGCCGCCGGGGCGTCGTCGCTGTCGAGTTCGTCGGCCGCGGTCGTCAGGTCGACGGCCAGGGCGTCGAATCCCTCCGCGGCCACGGCCGTCAACAGTCCGCCGCGGTCGCCGAAATGGTGCTTGGGCGCTGCGTGGGACACCCCGGCCCGGCGCGCGACCGCGCGCAGGCTGATCCCCACCTGGCCGTGTTCGGTCAGTTCGTCGTGCGCGGCCGCCAGCAGCGCCTCGCGGACCTGGGGTCGGGCCGGCGGAGTGGTCATGACGAAATTCTCCCCGCTACTTCTTGACAGTGTCAACCTGCGGTGCGACGCTGGGAGCATCAGATTGACAGTGTCAAGACAGGGAGTCGTCATGACCCATCCCGCCGTCGAGCACCCGCTGCGCGCGGGTGACCGCGAACGCGAACGCTGCACCGCACTGCTCGGCCAGGCCATGTCCCAGGGCTACCTGTCGTTGCCCGAATACGAGCAACGGGTGGCGCAGGCTTTCACCGCGGAGACCGCCGACGAACTGCGCCGACTCGTCGCCGACCTGCCGGTGCCCCTGATCACCCGCAACGACCCGCGCGTGCGGCACCGTCGCCGCGCCGCCGCCCGCCGCGGCGTGACCTGGCACCTCGCCGCCTACGCGACCATGGTGGCCATCTGCCTGAGCGTCTGGCTCGCCGTCGGCCTGACCGCCGGCGCCTGGTACTTCTGGCCGATCTGGCCCATGCTCGGCGGCGCGATCGGTGTGGTGTCGCACGCGCTGCCGGTGCGGCTGTGCGCGCGCTGAAGCCTTAGCTGGTGTGGCCGTCGGCGACGGTCAGCGCCTCGTCGAGGATGCGCAGGCCCTCGGCCACCTCGTCGTCGCTGACGTTGCACGGCGGCACCGCGTGGATGCGGTTGTAGTTGGCGAACGGCAGCAACCCGCCCGCCTTGCATGCCGCCAGCGTCGCGGCCATCGCGGGGCTGGAACCGCCGTAGGGCGCCAGCGGCTCGCGGGTCTCCTGGTTGGCCACCAGCTCGATGGCCCAGAACACCCCGAGGCCGCGGACCTCGCCGACGGAACGGTGCTTGGCGGCCAGCTCGCGCAGACCCGGGCCCAGCACCTGCTCGCCGATGCGGGCCGCGTTGGTCACCATGCCCTCGTCCTCCATGGCGTTGATGGTCGCCACGGCCGACGCACACGCCAGCGGGTGGCCGGAGTAGGTCAGGCCACCGGGGTAGGCGCGCTCGGCGAAAGTGGCCGCGATCTCCTCGTTGATCACCACGCCGCCCAGCGGGACGTAGCCGGAGTTGACGCCCTTGGCGAAGGTCATCAGGTCGGGGACGACGTCGAAGTGCTGGATGGCGAACCACTTGCCGGTGCGGCCGAACCCGGCCATCACCTCGTCGGCGATGAACACGATGCCGTAGCGGTCGCAGATCTCGCGCACCCCGGCCATGTACCCCGGCGGCGGGATCATGATGCCGGCGGTGCCGGGCACCGACTCCAGGATGATCGCGGCGATGGTGTCCGGGCCCTCCATGGCGATCAACTGCTCGAGGTAGGCCAGCGCGCGCTGGGACTCCTGCTCCTCGGTCTCGGCGTGGAACGACGAGCGGTACAGGAACGGCCCGTTGAAGTGCACGACGCCGCTGGTGCCGTTGTCGTTGGGCCAGCGCCGGGTGTCCCCGGTGAGGTTGACGGCGGTGTCGGTGCCGCCGTGGTAGGACCGGTAGCGCGAGAGCACCTTGTGGCGGCCGGTGTGCAGCCGGGCCATCCGCACCGCGTGCTCGACGGCGTCGGCGCCGGCGTTGGTGAAGAACACCTTGTTCAGGTCGCCGGGGGCGCGCTCGGCGATGAGCCGGGCGGCCTCCGAGCGCGCGTCGTTGACATGCGCCGGGGCGATGGTGCACAGCTTGGCGGCCTGCTCGGCGATGGCCGCGACCACCTTGGGGTGCTGATGGC
>Ga0265293_10005195_pt1 | contig 22017 bp, 18 predicted proteins | sample Munlanlewell138R_FD_192505 | JGI IMG/M metagenome (GOLD analysis project Ga0265293, IMG submission 192505) | Leachate microbial communities from a municipal landfill in Southern Ontario, Canada - Leachate well 138R | ecosystem: Engineered > Solid waste > Landfill > Unclassified | place: Canada... | reverse complement strand
AGGAGCTGCGGGGAGCCGGGGAAGGGAGGACCCAGTTCGGCAAGGCCCTGGAGATCCTGGGCATCAAGGCCATCAAGGCCCTCTCCCCCCAGGCTAAGGGGCGTATAGAGAGGCTCTGGGGGACCTTTCAGCACCGCCTGGTGGTCGACCTGAGGGTGGCGGGGGTATCTACCCTGGAGGAGGCCAATGCCTTCCTCGCTTCCTACAGGACCAGGCATAACGAACTCTTCGCCGTACCGCCTAAGGATGAAGCGGCGGCCTTCATGCCGGCTCCTTCAAAGGAGGACCTCGCCCTCATCCTGTGCCGCAGGGTCTTTCGGAAGATGACCGGTGACTCCACGGTCTCGTGGAAGGGTCGGAAGTGGTCCGCCCTGGACTCCCAGGGCAGAAAGGTCCTATTCCGCAAAGGGGTTGAGGTGGAGGTCCTGAACCTCCTGGACGGGAGAACGGTTTTGCACCACCAGGGGGCCTTCCACAAGCTGGTGAGGGTCGAGGAAGAGGAGACGAAGAAGACCCTGGTGAAAGAGAACACGACAGCATTATCCGCGGAAGAAGGAATGAGAAAGCCCTGGACTCCGGGACCTGACCATCCATGGAAAAGGGAGTACGAAAAGAGGGTTAGCAGAAAGAGGATCCATGAGCATTCTCTTGAGCAGATACCCTAGGGGGGATGACATTTCCCTGTCCATTTTTGGTACCTAACCCATGACATTTTCCCTGTCCGTTGACAGGTAAGGGTTGCCTGATAGTATACGATCATTTCAAATACCATGACAGACCGGGAGGCGAAACCATGGAAACAAAGCCCTTTTCAGAGGATCTCCCCTATTGGGTCATCAGGAAGGACCAGGTCAAAAAAGATCGTGGTCCGGAGTAACCGCCAATCAACTTTTCCTTTTTCCCGGGGATGCTGATTTCGAGAAAAAGGACTTCACCTGTCAGATCTCGACGGCCACGGTGGATGTCGAGGAATCGACCTTCACCCCCTTCGAGGGCTTTGACAGGATCATCATGACCACCGACAACGACTTCGGCCTGGTCCACGACTTCAACTGCATCATGGACAAAAAGACCTGTTGGGGCGAAACCATGGCCATGACCTTCTTTCGCCATTCTCCCCCTGTCCAATTCGGGCGAGGTCCTGAAAAGTACTGATCCGGATCCATGAAACCGAATGTGGACGTCAAACTCGAGTTTGACTCGATAGTCTTGCAACCTCTAGAATTAGTGGCTGATCCCACTCCTTCACCTGTGGTTTTTTTGTGCAGGCTCAGGACGTTCAAGTTCGGGGAAAATTTTTAGCGTAGATCTGCCCAACTCGAAAGTTTGCACTTGCGCAGGGTAAACTTTCTAAAGTAGTTTTTCAAATTATAAAAGCACTTTTTTACTAAAACCGTCGAAGGAGAGGGCGTTATGGAAACCAGTGCTGGTTCAAAGTTGAGAAACCGTTTAAAGAAGGACGAAATCCTAATTGCTCCTGGCGCCCACGATGTACTTACGGCGCGAATTATTGAATTTGCAGGGTTTGATGCTATTTACATGACAGGGTATGGAACTTCAGCGAGCGTAATCGGACAGCCCGATGTCGGTTTGCTAACTCAAACGGAGATGGTACAACGAGCGCTCAATATTGTTGAAGCCGTAAAAGTACCGGTTATTGCCGATGGAGATGACGGTTTCGGAAATGCCATTAATGTACAACGAACCGTAAAGTTGTATGAAAAAGCTGGTGTGGCCTGCCTTCAGATAGAAGACCAAGTTTCCCCCAAGAAATGTGGCCACATGTTGGGGCGTGAGATTATTTCATCTCAAGAAATGGTAGGTAAAATCCACGCTGCAGTTGATGCTAGAAATAACCAAGATTTTATAATTATGGCTCGAACTGACGCTAGAACACAATATGGCATTGACTATGCAATTGAAAGAGCGAAGGCTTATGAAGAAGCTGGAGCCGATATTATTTTTATAGAATCACCGGAGAGCCTGGAAGAAATGAGGAAAATTACCTCTTCTTTCAACGTCCCGGTATTAGCCAACATGATTGAGAATGGAAGGACCCCACTTTTAGATGCTAAATCCCTTGAAAAAATGGGATATGATCTAGTCATTTTCTGCGTCTCTTCGACTTTTGTTGCGGCCAAATCAATTTGGGAACTCATGAAAACATTGAAAAAAGAAGGCACTACTGCAGGATGCATAAAAGATATGATTCCCTTTGATCATTTTAATCAGTTGATAGGTCTGTCCGAAATTCGAGTCCAAGAAAGAAAATATTTCACCGGTCGTTCCCTATAAGTTGTCTTATCCCAAAAGGGCCCATTAATAAGCGGGCTTTTTAAAGATTTCCACAGACGGTTGACCTCAGGACCTCAGAGCGCTTGAGGCTGGTTAACGGCGGATTCTCTTCTGGTTTTAATATTTTATGAGCTTTTTCATAGTTCTATAAAAAGGATGCCCCACAGGCTTTTTGGCGATTCTTTGTTTTCACTCTACAATTTTCTTTCAAGGGGATAACGAAAATGAAAAATCTTTTTGAAAAAACTGAAATAGGAGAAATGGTACTAAAGAACCGTTTTGTTCGTAGTGCTACCTGGGAAAGACTCGCAAACGAGGAGGGGGAACCAAAAGGAGATTTATTTCAAGTTTACGAAAACCTCGCGAGAGGAGAAATTGGTTTAATAATAACGGGACTCTCCTCAATTATCGAAGAAGAACAACCGCACCCCGGTATGATGGGCATTTACGATGATCGTTTCCAAGGGACATATAAAAGGCTGACCAAAAGAATTCATGAACTGGGTGGCCAAATCGTAATGCAGATCGGCTATGGGGGGACAAGGACCCATTTTCAACCCGAAAAAAGGATGATATGGGGTCCTTCAGAAATACCCGAATTAAATACTGGGGTTGTTGCAAAGGAAATGTCATTGGAAGACATAACTACCCTGGTACGGGCATTCGGAGACGCAGCAGAAAGGATCAAAAAAGCCGGGTTCAATGGAGTACAGGTTCACGGTGCCCATGGGTATCTTTTAGGACAATTTCTGAGTCCTTATCATAATCGGCGTGTAGATCAGTACGGCGGTACGATTTTAAACCGCGCGCGACTTATGCTTGATGTATATAACGAAATACGATCCAGAGTAGGTTTTTCCTTTCCGGTCATGATTAAGATCAATACCAGTGATTGCATACCTGAAGGAGCCACTTTCCAGGATTGTTTGTATACCTGCAGGGAATTGGCCAAGATGGGGATAGATGCCATCGAATTAAGCGGAGGAGTAAAGATGGCAGGCGATCCTTGTTCCCCCGTACGTTTCGTTGCTTCTGAAGCAGAAGAAGCCTATTTCGCCAAGGAAGCAACAGCAGTTGCCGGAGAGCTTAATGTACCAGTAATCCTGGTGGGAGGACTACGTTCGCCGAGTTTGATGGAGCGGTTGTTAAATAATACAAAAATAGAATATTTCGCCATGTCAAGGCCATTCCTTGCGGAACCTAAGCTTATCGCAAGGTGGCGGTCCGGGGATTTTTCAAAGTCAAAATGTCTTTCTTGTAACCGGTGCAAGACTGACAAAGGAAACTTTTGTCGTTTCTAAAAAAAAATAAATTTAGGATAACCCTGAAAAAGCCTCTAAAATGGAGGTCATCCAAAAAACCTGTCGGAATAATCTTCCACCAGCTTGGGTAAGTAGTGGCAAGACTTCCTACCTTTTTCATCTAGATGGACGATCCCCGGAGTCCATCTAGATCGCTTTATCGCCGAGACATCCATCCAACGGGACCCTCAAACCCAGGGTGACAGTTGTGGCCCCGTTAAATGCCCCCAAAGTTCGAAGGGGTGCGCAAGTCGGATCTTCGGGTCCGATAACTCCTGGCCCGAATTAATAGTTCACGCTATCGACGAATTTTTTAATTCACCAATCCCTAGCTCAATAAGTTTTTCCCTGCAAGGAATCCCAGCCTGGTCCCACCCCATCATTCCATAATAGAGCGATTTGGCGAAAGAGAATTCATCCCCGCTAATGGAACTACCCTTGAAAGCACCCTCCGAGAGCGGCTCAGACAACCTTTTCGGAAGAATGTCATCGGTGGCTGCAAGGCCCATTTTGAGGTTAAAAAGGCGAGCAGCGTTCAAACCGCGCTCCCCCATTTTCATGAGCTCCCAAAGGCTTGTCTCCCAACCCAATGCTGACTTCACCAAAGAATGCATCTTGAATATGGGGAAATAGCTCCTAGGTCCAAAAACAAAATAACAACCCCCGAGATGATTTAGGACAGCCCAGGAAAACCATAAATAGATTACTGCTCTGACCTTATCTGGATCCAAGCTTAAAGGGTCCATCGGTTTCAGGGCACCCAAAGATTTGAGATTTTGCATGGGTAGGCCGTCGGGGTAGACAAAAAGCGGGTCGTGGGCAAACTGCATATGATCGGCTCCGGTCGGGGAGAAAGCATATCCTAACGCAACCCCTTTTTTCCCTCTAGGATCATGCATAGGCAGTTCCTGCCCCTTAACGGCAAGGGTAAAATTTTTGCTGCCCTTCCCCAACTTTTCAGCGGCCCTAACGGACCCCTCGGCCAGAAGGTCTCCGATACCCTGTCGGCTAGCGATCTTGTCAAGCAAGTCCAACATTCCTTCCGCATCGCCAAAACCACTGATGCCGGACTCCTCCTTGGTGATTACACCTTCTTCGATACATTCCATGAGCCAGGCTATGGTCATCCCGGCGGAAATGGTGTCTATCCCGTGGCGGTTACAGATTTCGTGGCCCTTTGTGACCGCGTCGAGATCATCGATGCAGCAGACCGATCCCAAAGCCCCAAGGGTCTCGTATTCTGGTCCACCGTAGGTGGGATCGGTATCATATTTCCCTCCTCCTACGACTCTTTTGCATCGTATGGGACAGGCAAAACATCCAAACTGGCCTTTAAGCATAGTCTCTGTCATGGTTTTACCATCGATTCGGGAAGCGCCTTCGAAGGTTGACTTTTTAAAATTTCGTGTGGGGAGCAACCCGTCTTTATTGTTCGCTCCGACACCGATAGAGGTCCCATAAAGATGAAGGTTCCAGGAAAGGGGTTCATCCTTCCATCCAGAAAAGGCTTTCTGCATCTCACCCAGAAGTTCCTTTTCGGTGGCTTCGATCGCTTTGGGATAAGGTGCCGCTATGGCCTTGATCTTCTTGGATCCCATCACGGCTCCCATGCCAGTCCTACCGTTGGCGTGATGAAGGTCATTGAGAATACAGGCATACCTCACGAGATTTTCGCCAGCGGGGCCAATCAAGATGGCCGTGATACTTCCATGTTTTTCCTTAAGTTTTTCAAGGGCTGGTCCAGTCTCTAAATTCCAGATACCCGAGGCGTCATGGATGGTCACACTACCGTTCTCGATCCAGAGGTAGACAGGCTTTTCAGAAGCGCCGGTTGTGACGATAGCTTCAACTCCCTGTTTCCTGATTCCAGGACCGAAGAATCCACCCGCATCGCTTCCACCGAATCCTCCGGTAAGGGGGCTCTTCGCGTAAACTCCGTAACGACATACCCCGGGAAACCCCAGCCCGTTTAATAGGCCTGAAGCGATAATCATTACATTTTCCGGGCCAAGAGGGTCCGTATCCTGTTCGATTTTTTCGAGCATTATAGGAAGCGCGAGCCCCCTCATGCCGCCCCATTTGCGGGCGTACGATTCCGGCAGCGTTTCCGAAGTAATCTCCCCCCTGGTTAGATCTACCCAAATCCTCTTGCCTTTCCAGAAAGACATCAAGTAACCTCCTTTTGCTTGACAAATCCATTCTTATGTGACGAAGATACGGTTTTCGTTGGAGCGCCTTCGATTATTAGGAAGTATCATATCAAAAAATCTGCATACTCTATGAGTGACTTCCGGGGATGAATTCGGGGAGAAAATCGGAAAAGCATGCCTAAAACCAATATTTCGCAGTTTTTCGCTTCTTAGGGCATTTCTCCTCCCCTTGAATTTCAAACTTGAACTTGACAAAAGCGCTCCGGTAGGAAAAAATGTTGTTTGATGTTCCATAGAGGAGAAATGTGTTCTCTACTGGCTAACATTAAGGGATATTGGACATCCTTGATTTACTGAATTTCAATATTCTTTTTCTGAGGCGAAAAATGAAAAATTTTGAGAGAACACCCGATCCGGGCCGAAATTCATGCTATCAATTACTCCGCAAAAACAATCCATCTCCGGAAAATTTCAGAGAGATTCTAGTTGCCCCCTATTTTTTTCGAGAAAACAAACAACGGAAAAGTGTGAATTTCCTCGCTCCACAAAATACGGAAAAATCCCAATTAGGCTTTATTTTGAAAGATTCCCAAGTTTTAATTTTGGATTATTCTCTAGGGCAAAATTACCTAGTGGAAAGAAATCCTATTCAAAGGGGGCAAGTCAAAGGTAAATATGTTACGGTTCCAGCTCGACAAATTTTAAGGAAAGGGAGCGGATGACAGTGTCTAAGGAAAAAGCAAGGAAAATTCACCAGGAATCGATAATTGTTGATGGACTGGGTTATTCTCAGAGATCATATTATTTTGAAGATTTTGTTGACAGTATGATTTCTGTTGGTGTGGCAGCGGTTAATATGACGGTTGTGGGTTCTAACGACACGCCAGCTGTCGGTTTAGTGAAAGTGGAAGAATGGAACAAGATGATAGAAAAACGCAATGACAAAATGCTTTTGGTCAGAAACGTAAAAGACATCGAAAGAGCAAAAAAGGAAAAGAAAGTCGGAATAATGATGGGGACCCAAGATGGGACCATTATCGGGGATGATATCAACTTTCTTGGAATTTACAAGAAATTGGGGATGACCATTTTCCAACCCACTTATACATGGCAGAACCTCATTGGCGAGGGATGTGGGGAGAGGACCGACGGAGGCCTTAGCTCTTTCGGTGTAAAAGCAATTGAGGAAATGAACAATCAGGGGATGCTGATTGATCTTTCTCATTGTGCCTACCAGGTCACCATGGATGCCATTAAGTTTTCGAAGGCGCCAGTGGTGTTTACCCATACTAATCCGAGAGCTTTGTGCGACCATGCCAGGAACAAAACCGATGAACAGATAAAGGCAATGGCGGCAAAAGGAGGAGTAATGGGCATTTGTTCTTACATGCCTCTTCTTACGAAAGATACCAGGCCGACTTGGGATGAATTTGTCAATTGCCTCGATTATGTAGTGAATCTCGTAGGCGTTGACCACGTGGCCATTGGATCGGACTTTTCCCTTTGGACCAAAGAGGAATATGATGCTTGGCTTGTCGGTAACCCGAACCTGAAACCGGCTGGCCCCCAGGATGGCTGGACCTGGAGAAATATTTTCGTAAATGATGATGGCATGGTCGAATATGATCAGTTGTTTACTATTACAGAGCTATTGCTTGATCGCGGTTATTCAGAACATGATGTCAAAAAGATTTTAGGCCTTAATTTCATGAGGGTTCTACAGGATGTATTAGGTTGATTTTTTTACTAGCAGCAAATCGAACAATCCTTTTAAAAAATTTTATTCAGAAAGGGGACTCATGAAGGCTTGCTGGTAACAGGTTTCTCTCTTTGTCCTTTGTCACGTATTAAAGACCTGGTGAGAAAAGGGAGTGAATATGAATGTTTCAGTGGAAAAGGAGTAAGGGTATTTTCGTTGCGTTAATAGCTTTGTCTCTTTTGGTTGGCCTGTTTGCACAATCTGCCTTAGCCGCCAAAAAGGTCATAACTTGGAATTACCATACCGCTTATGACAAAAGCTATTTCAACGGCGGTAGCCATGTACAGGCTTGGGCGGACAGGGTGTGGGAAGAAACTAATGGGCAATTAAAAATCAATATTTATTATAACGGTACCCTGGGTTATAGGGGCGACGAAATAATGGCTGCCCTGCGTGACGGGCTTCTGGAATCCGCCGAGTTTTCCGCCGCTTTGAATAAAGTAGAAACTGGAAGAGAGTGGTGGAGTTTTAACGACTTTTACGCTTTGTTTGATAACTGGGAACAACTTCTAGCTGTTGACAAAGTGGCTAACCCGATCATGGAACAAGAAATAAAGGAGTTCGGCGGAGTGGTTCCGTTGGCCTTTTTCCCTTGTGGTCCCAAGGTCGGATTTGAAGGAATTTGGATGAACAAGGAAATTAAAAAGTGGAGCGATTTTAAGGGCACAAAAATAAGGATATTTTTCGATCTGGCCAGGCGCTACGTTTTTGATGAATTGGGATTCGCCACAATGTTTTTACCTGGCCCCGAGACCTATCAAGGTTTGCAGACAGGACTCGTGGATGGTGCTATCCAGAGCGAACAAGCCGGCTACACGAATAATTACTACGAGATAGCTAAGTACTTCTATGCATTTGAGCCCATCATAGGTAGTTGGTGGGGATTGCTCTGCAGCCAAAAAGCCTTCGACGCTTTACCGGAAGATGTTCAGGCGGGGTTAATTAGAGCGAGTAAAGAGCATAAAAGGTTTCTTGAGGAAGAAGTCTGGCTGAATCAATCAGACTTCTGCCCCGGACCCGGTGGCATCCTTTCCGCAAAAGATTGTATTAAGTTTTTCCAGGATAAGGGAAACGTGATTGTTCGGGTTCCTCTCCTCATGAAAAAGATTCAGGATCAGAACATGATAGGACTTAAAAAATGGATAAATAGCCTTGACGGGTATAACTCCGAAAAGGCCAATCTGATGCTGAAAACCCTGCTGAAAGCAAAACAGGACCATCCTGGGTTGGATCAACCTGCCTTTATGTCTTTGGATGAGTGGGTCATAGAAGATAATTAATGGCTGGCTGATAAAATTAGAATGGGCAGGAAAAAGTTAAATTAATTCTATTCGGTTCGAAAGCCACGGCAGCATGGAGAATTTGCGGAACAGACCTTGTTGCCGTGGCTTCATACATCACTTCTTTCAATTCAGTTTTTTCGAAAAGCTATATCGTCCTAAGTAACATTGTTTAAACCTGGAAATAGTTGTGGGAAAATGGATCGCTATCAAAACTTCTTCGAAGTTGTAAGGGCGTCCCCAAGTTAATTTCCTTTCGCTTTCAAGTTTCAGGATTGGCGGGCCTCTTGCTTTTTAAGAAGCGCCCAGGGCCGGCGTAAGGTGACCATCAAAGGTTGTGCCAGATCTTGATGTAATTTATTTCGCAAAAAGTTTTATTGTGGCGCCTTCGGCAAGTAAATTGTGGAACCTCGTTTTGTTTTTATTGTACCAGGGCAGTTAAAAACAAACTCCGTTTTACGGACTTTTCAAGCATGGGCAACTCCTTGAAAATAAACCCAGCCTCTTAATGTGCTTGGGTATCGGACAGAAAAAATATAAAGACAGCTCTCCAAAGATTTTTAAACAATATGCTTGATTGGAGATGATATCCAACAAATAAGGTGTGGTTTCAAAAGGATTTTTGGGATCTTTTCTAAGGTGTTTACTAAAGGAGTGAGCATGATGAATTCAATTTCTAAATCGCTGAAGATATTAAGACAAATACTAAGGGAAATATCCATAGCTGCCATGGTTGTGTTGATCACAATGCTGTTTATAGAAAGCATCGTAAGGAAATTTATTGGGATCTCGCTTTTTACAGTAAACGAATATGGCGGTATGGGGATGTATTTATTCGTGGTTTTGAGCATAAGTTATCTTTACGAAATAAATGCACACCTATCCTGCGATTTCGTAGTAAACATGTTGCCTGAAAATCTCCGGGAAAAAACAAGAATTCTAAATCACTTTTTGACAATAATTTTCGCAGCCTTCTGCTTTTATATCTGGTATAGGTTCCTTTTCACCTCGTCCCTCAAATTGGGCAAGTCTTACAGAATGACAGGGATCCTGGAGTGGCCTTTCCATCTTCTTGCCTTGATCAGCTGGGGCGTGCTTGTATTGACTGCGTTGGAGAAGTTCATTTCCGGCATCGGGATAAAAAGAGAGATTAACCCGAACTAACAAGAGGGGTGAAGAGACGTGGCATTGTCGCCTTTGACTTTGTTTCTCATTTTCGTAGTATTTTTCCTTGTTTTGCTTTTTATTGGCTGGCCCATTGCTTTTTCCATGGGCACTGCAGCAGTGGTCGCGTACCTATTCTCTGGTGGTAGTTTGTGGGGAAACTTCGCGATACTGACATATAATGCAATGTTTAATTACAATTTGTTAGCATTACCAATTTTCGTTTTAATGGGGTACTTGCTAATTTATGGAGGGTCGACCGATAAACTTTATAATGGTATTACGCCACTGATGGAGCGATTGACCGGCGGATTGATTTATTCGAACATAGTGGCAAACGTTATTTTGGGCGCCTGCTGTGGTTCAACCATTGCAGCCACGAGCGCCATGTCGACCGTAGCAATTCCGGAATTATCAAAACGGGGTTACAAAAAAAGTATTTCTTACGGTTCATTAGCATCGGGAGGGTGTTTGTCCGCTCTTATCCCGCCCTCTGTGGGAATGATTCTTTTCTGCTCGATCACAACAGTGTCATTGGGCAGTTTGTTCATTGCTGGCATTATCCCGGGGTTAATATTGGCAGGTTTCTTCATTTTAGTCAGTTTCTTTTGGGTCAAAATAGATCCTACCGTTGTTCCACCTAAGTCCCAAAAGGATAGGGCTATAACGGAAGATTTTTTCTTTGCCTTTAAAAACCTTTGGGCCTTGATTCTCTTAATCGGAGTAATACTAGGTGTGATTTATTTCGGTTTCGGTACCCCAACCGAGGCTGGCTGTTTCGGTGTTGTAGGGGCTATTGTCCTTAGTGCTGCGAATAGACAGCTTAACTGGAAAATGCTAAGCGAATCCCTCCTGTTGACGTGCAAGGTGAGCGGAGGTTTGCTTTTGATAATTGCGATGGCTTCGACCTATGGTTTTGCTTTAACGGCCTTAGGATTGCGGGATTTCCTTTTGAGTGCTTTGGAGGTTTTGCCCGGGACCCCCGTGGTTCAAATGCACATTATATTCTTGTTCCTCTTCATTTTGGGGATGTTTATGGATAGTGCAGGAATCATAATGGTCATGACTCCCATTCTGCTGCCCTTTGCCGTTAAACTGGGTTTCCATCCAGTTTGGTTCGGGATATTTTTAATGCTAAGCGTGCAATTTGGGAATATTACACCTCCCGTTGGAGTCACCCTGTTTGCTGTACAATCCATTTCCGGAGACAGTATTAAAGAAATTGCCAAGGGTTGTTTACCCTATTGGCTTTCTTTCCTTTTCTCCGTCATCGTATTGATTTTGTTCCCAGGCTTGGCTACCTTGCTAAACTTTTAGGTGTTGAGTGCCAGGACATCGTGGACTAGTGGCTGTTGCAATAAAGCTTTTAGTGTTCCATCTTCATGGGAATCTCCCACATGTAGGAGGTTCCCATGATAAAAGATGCCGAGCAGAAGCAAAGGATACTAGTAGCGGAACGATTCGAAAACGGGAAGAAACCTGGGCCCATTTATGTCTCTCTCGGCAGATGAAGAGCCTGGCTGTACAAATGGGGCAAACGGAAATCAGAGAATAAAAACAACGAGTTCTGGAGCGAGAATCAATCACGGCGACCTCAAGAACATAAGCCGAACACCAAAAGAGATCGAGGAAGTGGCCAAATTTGAGCGCCTCAAGCTCTATAGCAGGGATCTCTTCTCCGGTGCCCGGCGATCTTCCGGGAACCGGAGGGCCTTCACGTAACGCCGTTGCCGTCTCTTAGAGACAATAAACAGAATCCTGAATCGCAAAAAACACTTGCCGCCCTAGGGGTAAATATGAGCCCCAAGGAACCGAATATCCAGCACTTGACTCAACAAGTGCCTAATCCAACGCACCAGGCGGATCTTATGGGACCTTGCTATCGGAAAGGATCGATCCTCTTCTACAGCCTTAACATCGTTGATATTTCAACAGCAAGGTGTGGTATTCAGCCGCCTATATCAAAAGCAAGCAAGAGCATATACTGATTACGCGTTGGAAATATGGAGGCGCCTAGGGATACCCGATAAGATACAGGGTTATAATGTCCTTACTTTCCGAGGTAACAACAAATACCCCAAGGGCATGGGCTCACTGATAAGAATGTGTCTACACAATAACGTCGAACCCTGGTTCATCCCTATGGCCGAGCCTTGGAGACCAGGTAAAAGTTTCTCAAGAAAGTGTTTATTTCTCCTGAGCAAGAACTGGTTTCAGCGTTCATCGCTTTTGAGCAGCGATACAACAGAAGCTATCGTTACAGCAGGATTGGAAGCAAAACCCCTCTGAAAAGTTCTTGGAGAAAGAAACCCAGCACTCCGCTTCCCGGATGTCGATAAAATACCGGGGAGTTGGCGGGAGAAACCAGAGACGGACAGATACCATCTGGTGCGACTGATCCGTAGCGACTTAAAAATCAACGTATTCAACAAGCTCTTTCCTGTCCCGCCTGAACTTGAGCACGAATATCTTATCGCTACCATCGATGTCAAGGAGCAGAAACTGAAACTTTTTGGTAACAAAAAATAGTTTGAGCAGTTCGCATTACAGGATGCGCTGAGTCTTCTGTCTACGAGGTTGTGGCACATTTTTTGTAAACGATGTTATGCTACTCAACATCTAGTTTATAAATGAGACAAAGAATAGTATGGTCAAATGAATTTCGTTACATAGAATGAATAAAAAACTGTTGAATAAATATACTTCTGTTGATTTATAGTCTCTGACAGCATTCGAGATGGGATGTGGTTCTGTGCATAAAATAGCTGTGTTAGGGGCAGGGAATGGTGGGTGCACTTTTAGCGGCCACTTGGCCCTGAAAGGGTTAGAGGTTGCTTTATTCGAATTCCCATCCTTCGAAAAGAATATCGAGGAAATAAAAAAAAGAGGCGGAGTCCAATTAACTGGAGTTGTTGAGGGATTTGGGCAAATTCCAAATGTCACAACCGATATGGGGGAAGCAATTCGTGGATCGGCCATCGTGATGGTAGTTGTCCCAGCGTTCGCTCATCAGACTGCTATAGAAACAGCCTTGCCCTTTATTGAAGATGGCCAGATTTGGGTATTCAATCCTGGTAATTTCGGTTCCCTTTTATTCAGGGAAATTATGAGAAAAGAAAAGGTAAACAAAGAAATAAAAGTGGCAGATACGGCTTCCTTGATGTATGCGACAGGTAAAATCGGCCCGGCCACCGTCAGGGTCGATGCTGTAAAAAGCGTAATGCCCATAGCCGCTTTACCCAGCCAGGACATTGGTTTTGTTGTTGATGTAATGAAGGGGTTATTTGAAGAATTTTCGCCAGCCGTCAATGTTCTCGAAATAGGTTTTTCGAACATGAATATGATCCTCCACTGTGCTGCAAGCATCCTGAATCTTGGGAGAATAGAAGATACAAAAGGCGGGTTTATGTTTTATTGGGAGGGAATGACTGAATCGGTATGTAAGGTCATGGAGAAGATGGACGAGGAAAGAATCGAGGTAGGCGAGGCGCTAGGTTTAAAATTAAAGTCAGCCTTGTTTTGTTTAAGACAGTTTTACCCTCTCGAAAAGACGGGTGCCGACCTTCACGATTGGGTCACTCATAGCAGGGTTCATGGAGGACAAGGCCCGGATGCTCCGAATAGCCCGCGGCATAGATATGTTTCCGAGGATGTCCCCAACGGCTTGGTCCCTGTTTCACAATTGGGTAAATTAGTGGGTGTTCCCACCACTGCGATAGATTCCATTATCACTTTATCTTCATTGATTAACGGGATAGATTATTTCAACGAAGGTAGATCTCTTGAAAAGATGGGTTTGTCGGGACTCACCCCGAAGGGAATTTTGTCATATTTGGAAAAGGGTTTAAGACGGTAACCGAATAAATTAAGGTTTGCTGTTATTTATGAACCCCCTTGAGGTCGGGAGTTAGGGATGGAGGAACAGGGAAAAAGTTCATCATAGTAAAAGGAACTAAAGATAAAAGATTTGTAATGAAAGGGAGAACATTTAGAGGTATGCCTTGGTTGTGTTTTTGTGGTTGTTCCCCTTGAGAGTTCGAGTTCCATTCTCCAAAAACATGAATGGAAAAAGAGGGGAAGCAGATGGAGATAGTAGTTGTTATTCTTGCCGCTTTTTCACTGCTTTTGATCTTTTCGGGGGTTTTCGGGCAGTGCCTCTTTTGTAGCAAACAAGGATGGTTTCGCTTTTTATCCTACGTTCGATGTTCCAATATCAAACTGGGATCTTATCTTAACGCAGAAGGCTCCAATAAGATAATTACTTTTGTCACAGCTGTCCAAAAGGTCTTGTCCTTGAGGTTCTGCGGTACTTGTCTTGAAGAAGATCCCTATCTGTCACCGCTCTCTGTCGATGGAACTTATTGTAGTGGATCCGGATCTTAGGTGATCAGTGGGAAGGACGATCTCTGTTTTATTCTTGTCGTTCCATACCACGATCCTTCTCAAAGGGGAGCGGATATTTCTCCCAGGTGTTTACACCGGATAGACGGACGATCTCGTCTTTGATCACATTGCTGTTCTGGGGGATCCTTAGTCGTTCCGTGACAACGTATGATGCATTCTTTTTCATCCTTGTCACGAAGAAGACCTTTTCTTCGTTCCATTTCCTGAAGAGGTCGAAGTCGATATAGGCCCGATCCAGAGTGATTATCGATCCCGCAGGCAGTGAAAGAAGTTGCGTCGCCTTGCTGTCGTGCATCTTTGCTTCGGTTATATGGACAAAAGAAGGCATAAAGTCGTTGCTATTCAGAAGGACATGGAGCTTGATACCGCCCTTTTGGCGTCTGAATTTGGCCCATGGGAAAAGGGCCAGACAAAGCGTTATCGTTGTCGAATCGAAAAGAAGTAGCTTGTTCTTGAACCTGAACCTGGTTTTGTTCATGCTCCCCAGATTGCCCGATGCCTTGAACTTGCCCAGAAGGTCCCAGAAAAGATCCTCGAAGAGTTCGCTTGGGCGATGTTCGTTGGCATACGAGGGAGTCGACTTGTTAGGGTTCATGTTTACACCCAGATGTATGAGCTTTCCGTTGCAACTTTGTAGACCGTGGCATATCTCACGCAAGGGATCAGCCCTTGCAAGATGACAAAAAAGCATTGAAACGAACTGGGTCCAGGAACGAAAACCTTTGGAATGACGCTCGGCACCGTGTTTGACAACCAGTTTCTGAAAATCGACACGCAAAACTTGACCAAGTGTTTGACTGAACAGGCTTGCGACCTTTAGCATTGGTTTGCCTCCTCCTCCAAGGGATTTGTTGCGTTGGCAAACCAACAATATCCCAAGGTTGCGGGAGGCACTTTTAATTTCTACAAAAAGCTATTTCGACAAGTCTGAAGGTAAGGGAGAAATGTTTTTTTCATATTACTTAGGGAGGCGACCTAGCATGGGAGTGATTCTTCTTACGGAGAAAGACGTAAAAGATTTATTAACAATGAAAGATGCAATTGAAGTATGCGAAAAAACCTTTGCAAATTGGGGGGAAGGCAAAGTAGTCTGCCCAGCTAAAGTTACTTTGGAGCTCGGAGAAGATGCGGAGTGGCCCCCCTTTAAAAACGGTTTGAATGCAATGCCTGCCTATATTGATTGGATGAACAGTGCTGGAATTAAGTGTATTGGTGGATCCTTGAATAACCCTAGCCAGGGGCTCCCCTATATAATCGCCTTAATTTTGCTCTTTTCTCCAAAAACCGGCATTTTTAAAGCCATTATGGACGGAGAGCAGATAACGAACTACCGCACGGGGGCACAGGCAGCCATAGCCGCCAAACACCTTTCGGGCAAGAAAACAATAAGATTGGGGATTATTGGAGCAGGGGCACAGGGAAGAACCCAACTAAAAGCTTTTAACGAAGTATTTTCAATCTCCAACCTGGCGATTTATGATATTAGTTCCGACGCTTCAAAAAGGTATGTAGAAGAAATGTCGAGCCAGGTTAATTCTCCTATAGAAATACAGAATAACCCAAGAGAAGTATTTGAAAAATCCGATGTCGTCGTCTCAGTATCCCATGGCCGAGATAAATTTATTAAAAATGACTGGTTGCGTCCCGGGCAGATTGTTTTACCGATGGGGTCCTTTACAGAATGTGAAGACAAAGTGTTTTTAGACGGCAAGAAAATTATCGTTGACCACCCGGAACAGGCTCTCCATAGGGGATCGCTTAAAAGTGTCGTCGATCAAGGGAGATTTTCTCATGATGATCTCTACGGGACCATTGGAGAAATAGTAGCTGGGAAAAAACCGGGTCGGGAATCCGAAGAGGAAATAATTGTGTGCATACCAATTGGTACAGGGGCAATGGATGTATCATGTGCTACCTTCGTTTATGAGAAAGCCTTGAAAGAGGGGAGAGGCTCTCCGTTCGATTTTAACGTTCTGTAGCATAGGGGTCTCCTAACCAAGGCTGGCGCTTTATTAAGATTGATGGCCCGAGCTGTTTTGTAGGACCCGGGCTCAAGGCATGCAAACGGTTTTATTAAATAGGCCGTTATAGAATCTTTTTCCGATGCCAACCGTGGAAAAGCCCAAGGAGCGTAACCAACGGGAGGTCGAAAATCTGGCCAGTGGTGCTTCATCTGAAGCCCATTCCGATGAATGGACTTCAAGTCCGGAGAATTAACAATAGTTTCCAATTTCGAGGTCATTCACGATTATGGGATATTCCGGTTGAGCCATACTTGCAGAACGGCCCAACCTTCAGCCCCTGGTAAACAGGGAGTAGTGCGTACGCCCGCACCTTCCCCGCCTGGCATATTGGCGGCTGACTTGAGGGTGCGAATTGGTAATCTTGTGACAAACCTTGAGAAAAAAGAGGAGGCTGCTTTTTGAACTCTTTGGTGGCAACTCTAAATTCAAGAAGCAACAGACTTTACGATTCTGGGATAAAAGAAATGATTGAAATGGTTCATCAATCAGGGGCCTTGTCCTTCACGGCCGGAGAACCCTCTATGGATCTTATCCAAACAGATCAGATCCGACAGGCCTTATGGGAATCACTTAAAACTCCGGATGACCTGTTATCATACTATCATGATCCCTGCGGCCTGATACCTTTGAGGGACTGGATAGTAGATTGGATGAAAAGCGATGGCCTCCTCCCGGCGGGAATTGGTTCAAAAAGCTTGCTTTTAACCTCTGGTTCCCAAGAAGGTTTGAATCTGATCGCTGAATCGGTCATTGATGAAGGCGACCTGGTTATTACAGAGAACCCCTCTTACCCTGAGGCCTTTTTAGTTTTTGCTAAAGAAGGCGCGAAGCTGAAATCCGTAAATTTGGATAGCCAGGGGCCATCTCCAGAAGAGATCGAACATATAGCGAAAAGAGATAAAATAAAGATTTTCTACACTACCCCTTGCTTTCAAAACCCTTCTGGTTCTGTTACATCCCTGTCTCGACGTAAAGAGATCCTTGCATTGGCTAAACGTTATAACTTTCTCCTTCTTGAAGATGATCCTTACCGGCATTTATGGTTCAACTCCCCACCTCCCCCTAGTTACATCTCTCTCCCTGAAAATGACGGCAGGGTAATCTATCTTGGTAGTTTTTCAAAAATAATAGCTCCCGGCATCAGGTGCGGATGGATCGTCGCACCTGATTGGATTTCCAAAACTCTGCTGAGATTAAGGGTGGCCAGCCATCTCAACCTGCCCGCCCTTATTCATCAGGGGATTTTGAATTATGTAAGAGAAAGTACCTTCTTTGATCATCTCGCTTGCCTGCGAGAAGCCTATGAAAAGAGAAGAGATGCCCTGATCCAGTCACTACGACGATATATCCCTCCAGGCGTTTTTTCATTCAGTGTTCCTGAGGGAGGGTTTTTTCTCTGGGGGAGAGCTCCTTTATTGCTTGATTCCGGCGGTTTTGCCCGCTTCGCAGTAAATGAAGAAAGGGTAGGAGTATTAAGTGGTGAGATTTTCTCTTTTGATCCCAAATCAACAGCCAAGGGAACAATAAGACTTTCCTATGCTAAGGTTACAGAGGAAGAAGCTGAAGAAGGTTGCCTCAGGCTGGCCAGGGCCTTTTCAAAATTTGCTTTCCAAAAAACCTAGGGATCTACCAGATCTACCCGCTCCGAGTCAGAGGAAATTAACAAGAAAACCAGGAAGAAATCAGTGAAAGGTTGGCCATAAAGGACTGAAAGATGTAAAAAGTAGGTGATTACTCAACATCTGGTACGAAATCGCAATGGAACTGGCATATTTTGTTGAACAGGTTTTGTTGCCTATAGTTATACTTGAACTCAAGCTCCTTGAGATAATGGAAGAGACCCCTAAATAATGTAATGAGACTCTGCAAGAAATCGAACCCTTTAAAGCAATGAACGCTAATAAATGGATAAGCTGCATACAGAATCAATGCTTGCTTCCGATGGATACGATGCTTGGCGTCGCTGGAATAATGGCACTGGGAGGTCAAAACGTGGGAGAGGCTGAATTGCGTCATCTTAAATCAATGTCCCTGGCCATCAGGCAAGACATCGTCAAGATGGTCGCGGAAGCGGGCTCGGGACATCCGGGCGGTTCTTTGTCTATCGCCGATATTGTCACCGTCCTTTTTTTCGATGTCATGAAGCATGATCCCGGCGATCCCTGTTGGGAAGGCCGCGACCGTTTGGTGCTTTCAAAGGGGCATGCCTGCCCCGCCCTTTATGCCGCCTTGGCCGAGAGCGGCTATTTCCAGAAGGAAGAGCTCCTGACCCTCAGAAAGTTGGGTTCTCGTCTTCAGGGTCACCCGGACATGTGCAAACTTCCCGGGCTTGAAGCCTCGACAGGAAGCCTTGGGCAGGGCCTTTCTCTCGCTTCTGGCATTGCTCTTGCCATGAAAATGGATGGCAAATCCAACAGGGTATTCTGCATTATGGGCGATGGGGAACTCGATGAAGGGCAGATCTGGGAAGCGGCCATGACTGCCGCCCATTACAGGCTGGATAACCTCTGCGGCATTATCGACAGGAATGGGTTGCAGATAGATGGTGATACCGAGAGCATCAAGTCCCTCGAACCCCTAGCCGACAAGTGGCGGGCTTTCGGATGGAACGTTATCGAGGTGGATGGTCACAATCTCCGTGATCTTTTCTCCGCGATGCACCGTTTTCGCCATACCCACTTCAGGCCCACCATCATAATTGCTCACACCATAAAGGGCAAAGGTGTCTCCTTTATGGAGAACCAGGCCGGGTGGCACGGCAAGGCGCCTTCATCGGAGCAAACCGAGGCGGCATTGCTTGAGCTTTCAAAAGAGGTTGTCCGATGATCGATCTTTTCCTTTCTCCAAAGATTTTTCCCGAACCGGAAAGGACGCCAACCCGTTTCGGTTACGGCGACGGACTGGTGGAACTTGGGAAAAACAATCCCTCCGTGGTCGTCCTGGGTGCCGACCTCAGTTCTTCCCTCTGCGTGGACCGTTTCCGTGACGCTTTCCCTGACCGATTCATACAGACCGGCATCGCCGAGCAGGACATGATGGCCCTGGCGGCAGGGTTGGCTGTTTCCGGTAAGATTCCCTTTGTCAGCACCTACGGGGTGTTCTCCACGGGGAGGGCCTGGGATCAACTCAGGACGACGGTCGCTTACGCGAAACTGAACGTGAAAGTTGGATCAGGACATGGAGGAGTCTCTGTTGGAGCCGATGGAGCTACACACCAGGCCCTGGAAGACATCGCCATTACAAGAGCCATACCTAACGTGACGGTGATCGTTCCCGTGGACTATCACGAGACTTTCAAGGCCACGGTGGCGGCTGCCTCGATCCCTGGTCCGGTAGTAATCCGTTTCGGCAGGGAGAAGGTGCCCGAGGTAACCACTTATAAGACACCCTTTACTCTAGGAAGAGCTGAGGTTTATCGTGACGGCGACGACGTCACGATCGCGGCCTGCGGGCAGATGGTCTATGAATCCCTTGTGGCGGCTGATATTCTCTCAAAGGAAGGGCTGTCTGCAAGGGTGATCAACTGTCACACTGTGAAGCCCATCGATGCTGCCACCTTTCTTCGGGCCGCGCGGGAGACAGGAGCTTTCGTCACTGCCGAGGAGCACCAGGTCATGGGTGGGTTCGGGAGTGCCGTTGCCGAGGTCCTGAGCCAGAATTATCCCGTGCCGATAAAAATGATCGGGGTTAAGGACATTTTTGGTCAGTCCGGTGAACCCGACGAACTTATGGAACTATACGGCCTAAAGGCAGAACCTATCGCGGAAGCTGCCCTTGAAGCCGTAAAAATGAAGAGAGGGTGATTCCCCCGTGTCAATTCCTTTCGCGAAGAGAACCAGGCGACTGGGCACTGAAACTGCGTTTGCCGTGGGAGCCGAGGCCGCAAAGCTCGCCTCCACCGGTGTAAAGGTCTATCATTTCCACCTCGGAGACCTAAATTTCCCCACTCCCGAGCACATTGTGGAAGCGGCGAACAAGGCCATAAGGGAGGGAAAGACAGGCTACTGTCCCACTCCGGGCATCCTGCCCCTGAGGGAGGCGATGGCCGAGGAGATCTCGAGAACAAGGGGTCTCTGGCTCGATGCCGATAACGTCAGTATCCAGACTGGTGGTAAGCCTGTGATCGGCAAATTTCTAATGGCCCTGATGGATCCTGGTGATGAGGTGTTCTATCCCAATCCTGGTTTCCCCATTTACGAATCAATGATCAACTTCCACGAGGGCGTGGGGAAACCCTATGGGTTCAAGGAAACAAAGACAGGCTTCGCCCTGGACTTTGATGCCATCGAGAGCCAGATCTCCCCGAGGACAAAACTCATTATCTACAACAACTACCATAACCCTACCAGCGCCGAATCAGGTGAGGAAGAGATGAGAAGGCTGGCTGAGATCTGCGTGAAACACGATCTCTACGTCCTCAGCGACGAGGCTTATTTTGATATTCTCTTTGACGGCTCCCCTATGAGCATCACTGGCTTCCCGGGTCTTTCCGAGAGGACGGTCATTCTCTACACTTTCTCCAAGAAATTTGCCATGACAGGATGGCGCCTGGGTGCCGCGATCGGTCCCAGGGATATCATCGAGGCCATTTCGCGATTCAATGTCAACGACGAGTCCTGTACCAACAACTTCGTCCAGTGGGCGGGGGTTGCCGCATTGAAAGGACCTCAGGACGACCACAGGAGGATGCTGGACATCTTGAGCAAGAGGCGCGACAAGGCTGTCTCCATTCTGAACAGCATGGAGGGTATCCATGTGGGTACCCCTAACAGCACTTTCTACCTCTTCCCGAACGTGACGAAGGCCATGGAAAAGCTCAGAATGGTCGAGGTCGAGGATTTCAGGAGGTATATCCTGGAAAGAACCGGCGTATCCTTCACCACACGAAATCATTTCGGGACGCCTTTTCCCGACGAGACTCAAAAGTACATCAGGCTGGCTTACTCCGGTATCGATGCCGAAGCGATAGTGGAGGGGCTAGGGGAGATGAGGGGGCTGTTAGGGCATAGACAATAAAATGATGAGGGTAACACAATTGGTCTAAGATTACTTGCATCCTGCATTTCCGGCATTTATAACTGCAGTGCCGGTATGCCCGGTTCAGCATAGATGTCTTTCAGTTTCTTCGTGACTTCGCCAGGTCTCCTGTCCCGGAGCCCCAAACAGCTCTATTATATTCAGCTCGTCGAGCAGGTCCCTCAATGTCCATTTGTCAAACAATCCGGAGTCCCGCATCTTTTTCTTGATATGGGAAAGGTAAACAAGTGCCACAGATTCTACAAACGGCTAAGGAACCTCTGAAAAAGTTATCTGGATAAGGACCTTGACCTAGTAAAATATGGTTGTGACAGCCTTGGTTTGCCCATTCCAGCCTTCTGTACGACCATACCATCCTCTAAGGGAGCTGACCCCGCATGAAGAGCCAGAAAAGCCTTGCCAACGCCGTGACCTTCGAGAAGTACAAAAAACCCACAAGGCGCGAGCAGTTTCTGGCCGAGATGGAACAGGTCGTTCCCTGGAAGGAACTATGCGCCCTTATAGGGCCTTTTTACCCCAAGCTGGGAAGGGAAGGCCTCCCTTAGGGCTGGAACGGATGCTCCGGATCCATTTCCTGCAGAGTTCACTTCAACCTCAGCGACC
>Ga0265293_10005194_pt1 | contig 22022 bp, 14 predicted proteins | sample Munlanlewell138R_FD_192505 | JGI IMG/M metagenome (GOLD analysis project Ga0265293, IMG submission 192505) | Leachate microbial communities from a municipal landfill in Southern Ontario, Canada - Leachate well 138R | ecosystem: Engineered > Solid waste > Landfill > Unclassified | place: Canada... | reverse complement strand
CCGATGATAGCACGCGGCGCGCTGGAGCCCGTCAGCACCGACGGCGGCAGGCAGGTACTGGAAGTTCATGCCCGCCTCATGAGGCGACGCGGGTTTCTGGTGGCACTCATGGCGGTCATGACCCTTCTGGCGATCATGCTCGACATGACCACCGGTCCTTCGGGCATGGGATTGAGCGAGCTCTGGAAAGTCGTCACCGGGCATCCCGACACCACCCGAGCCATGGAGGTGATCTTCTGGAACGTGCGGCTGCCCATCGCCATGATGGCGGTGCTGGTGGGGGCGGCGTTGTCTCTGGCCGGAGCGGAGATGCAGACCGTTCTCGACAATCCGCTGGCCAGTCCCTTTACATTGGGTGTTTCCTCCGCCGCGTCGCTGGGCGCGTCGCTTGCCATCATTCTTGGCCTCGGGCTTCCCTTCGTTCCGCCGCACATGATCATCGCCGGCAATGCCTTCGTCTTCGCGCTCGGCTCGGTGTTGCTGCTCCAGTATCTGGCGCGCGGTGGCGGGGGCATCGAGACGCTCGTGCTGTTCGGCATCGCGCTGGTCTTCACCTTCAATGCGCTGGTGGCGCTGGTGCAGTTCATGGCTTCGGCAGATGCACTCCAGCAGCTTGTGTTCTGGAGCATGGGCAATCTCGGCGCGGCCAGCTGGGAAACGGTGGCGGTGCTGGGTCTCGTCACGGTGCTGCTGTTCCCGTTTTCGCTCGCATCGTCGTGGAAAATGACTGCGCTTCGGCTTGGTGAAGAGCGCGCGGCAAGCTTCGGCATCGACGTTGGCCGCCTGCGGTTCTTCTCTCTGCTGCGCGTCAGCCTGCTTGCCGCCACCGCTGTCGCCTTTGTCGGAACCGTCGGTTTCATCGGCCTTGTCGGTCCCCATATCGCCCGCCTGATGGTGGGCGAGGACCACCGCTTCCTTTTGCCGGCAAGCCTGTGCAGCGGGGCGCTGGTGATGTCGCTCGCCTCCGTCGCATCAAAGACGCTGGTGCCGGGCATGCTGCTGCCGGTCGGCATCGTCACATCGCTGGTCGGTCTGCCGATCTTCTTCGTCCTGATCCATCGGAGGCGCAGGCGTCCATGAGCAATAAGTCCCTGCACATCAGCGGGCTGACGGTGAGCTACGGCCGCCGTGCGATCATCCGCGACCTGCACGTCTCGCCCATACAGGCAGGCGGGATCACCGCGCTGGTCGGACCCAACGGCGCCGGCAAGTCAACGCTGCTGCGGGCTATCGCCGGCCTTTTGCCGGCCTCCGGCAAGGTCTGGCTGAACGGGCAGAACCTGCTTGGCTTGTCGCGCCAGCAGCGTGCCGCTTATGTCGGCTTCATGCCGCAGTCGCTGCCGGCCGGAGTGGGGCTGAGTGTTCTGGAAACCATCGTCACGGCCCTCAAGGTGGCCTCGCCGACGGGAAACGAAAAGCTGCTGCGTCGCAGGGCGGTTGCGGTTCTGGAACGGCTGAACGCTGTTCATCTCGCGCTTGAGCCGCTTGATCGCCTTTCCGGCGGACAAAGACAGATGGCGGGGCTCGCACAGGCGCTGGCACCTGATCCTGAACTGCTGCTGCTTGACGAGCCGACCAGTGCGCTGGATTTGCGGCACCAGTTCCACATCATGCGCACGGTGCGGGAACTGACCCGCTCGGGGCGCTCCGCCGTCATCGTGCTGCACGATCTGGCGCTGGCGGCCGAGTGGGCCGATACGGTGGTGGTGATGAGCGGCGGCGGCCTTTACGTGGAGGGCAGACCCACGGATGCCGTTACACCCGTTATGCTGCGGGATGTCTATGGGGTTGTCGCCGATGTCGTGGCGCTTCCCAGCGGCTCGCTGCGCATCGAAATCAGGGATCTGACCGAAAATGGCGCTACGGCGCGACAGGCAGCCGGAGACGCAGCATGAACAGGCATTTTCCACTGGTGGCCGAGGCAACGGTCGCGATCGCGGATGCCGCCCGCCACATTCCCGACATCGCCGGGCATCTGGAAAGCCATGGTGCGCGCGCATCATCGCAGGGAGAAGCGACGGTTCTGGATTTCGATTTCTGCCGTGGCGTGCTGTCGCCGCAGGGAGGATCGCTGCATCTGCGCGCCGAAGCGGCAGACAGAAGCCTGCTTCAGGAAATCAAGATGGAACTGGCCGAGCATGTCGTGGAATTCACCGGCGTTTCGGCGAGCGACATCGTCTGGGCCGGGGACGAAAGCGAAAGCGGTGCGCCACCCAATTTCCGGCTGATGCGGGTGGTCAGCACCAGGCGCATCACGCCGCACATGCAGCGCATTCGCCTGGCAGGTGAAAATCTGCTCCGGTTTTCGGGGCTTGGCAACATCCACTGCAAGCTGCTGGTGCCTCCGGCAGGTGTGGAGCCTGAGTGGCCGGCTCTCGATGCGCAAGGCAGCTTCCGCTGGCCCGGTGGCCCGGGCAAGCCGTCGGTGCGAAAGTACACAATCCGTTCCGTGGATGCGCAAGCGGGAACGCTGGACATCGATCTGGTCGTGCACGGCGACGAAGGGCCGGGGTCAGCGTGGGCGATCGCCGCGAAGCCGGGCGATCTGATCGGAATGGTCGGTCCGGGTGGTCGGGGAATCCGGCAGACCGACTGGCATTTGCTGGCAGGCGATGAAACGGCATTGCCTGCCATCGCGCGCGCCCTTGAAAACCTGTCGCCCGACAGCCGCGGCGTGGCCCTGATCGAAGTGGCGGACAGCGCCGAGGAACAGGATATCGTTCTGCCGCAAGGTTTCGAACTGAAATGGCTGCACCGGAACGGCGCGGCCGCGGGAACGACCACGCTGCTTGCGGATGCGGTGCGGTCAGTCGAAGTGCCTGCTGGTGAAGAGCGGGTGTTCGTCTGGGCCGGTTGCGAATTTTCCGCCTTCAGGGACATACGCTCCCATGTGCGCAATGTGCTCAAGCTTGGAAAGGAACAGCACCTCGTCACCTCCTATTGGCGGCGCGGTATCAGCGAGGATGGTGCCAGCCGTCTGGACGCCGTCTCGACGGTGGCCACGAAGATCGGAAAACGTCTCGGCCTGGCGGTGGGAGACTGAGGTTCCTGCCTGAAAGTCTGCATCGATTGCACAGGCTCTCCTACATGCCGTAGCGGGCATGGCTTCCAGAACATCATGCGGGAGCATATGGCAGCCATGGTCCGTCGTTGGAAACAGCGTTTTGATTTCCCCGGTTGTTCCGGCAGCATGGTTATCCATGCTGCCGCCCAGCCACGCGGCTGAACACATGATTGCCGGACGGCTGCCTTTCCCGAGTTCCACAGCCATAGGCTCCCCTGTCCCGACCACGGGGCGGGCAGGGTGCCGCACCTGTGCATGGCAGACGTCCGTCCGGCCACGCATTGTGCTACTGCAGGCTGAACCGATATGCATGAACGATCCCATCCGTTAATTTCCAGCACAGAAGAACATGGCTGCCTCCTCCCTCGAAATTCTCAAATCCGTCTACGGCTATGACGCGTTCCGGGGTCCGCAAGCGCGGATCGTGGAGCATGTTATTGCGGGCAACAACGCCTTCGTGCTGATGCCGACAGGCGGCGGCAAGTCGCTGTGCTATCAGATTCCGGCGATCGCCCGTCCGGGTCTGGGGCTCGTCGTTTCGCCGCTGCTGGCGCTGATGGCCGATCAGGTGGCCGCACTCCGACAGGCCGGTGTCCGGGCGGCCGCGCTCAATTCCGATCTCGGACCGGATGAGAGGCGCGAGCTTTGGCAGTCCGTCAGCACCGGCGGGCTCGACCTTCTGTATGTCGCGCCCGAAACGCTGCTGCGGCCGGACGTTCTTGACCGGCTCGATGGGGTGAAGCTGTCGCTGATTGCCATTGATGAGGCCCATTGCCTCTCGCAATGGGGGCATGATTTCCGTCCCTCTTATCGCCAGCTCGATGCGGTCGTGCAGCGCTTTGCCGACACGCCGCGCATGGCGCTGACAGCGACGGCCGATGAGCCGACGCGTGCCGAAATCCTGACGCACCTGAACATTGCCGGGACCGACGCCTTCATTGCCGGTTTCGACCGGCCCAACATCCGCTACGCCATCGAGGAAAAGGACAATCCGCGCGCCCAGCTTAAGGATTTTCTTCGTCGCCACGAGGGCGAGAGCGGCATCGTCTACTGTCTGTCGAAGCGCAGGACCGAGGAAACCGCCGCATGGCTGCGGGACCAGGGCTATGATGCGCTGGCCTATCATGCCGGCATGGACAAGGCCGCGCGCGAGGCCAACCAGACGCGTTTCCAGCATGGCGAAGCGGTGGTTATGGTGGCCACCATCGCCTTCGGCATGGGCATCGACAAGCCGGACGTGCGCTTCGTGGCCCATATCGATCTGCCATCCAGCATCGAAGCCTATTATCAGGAAACCGGGCGTGCGGGGCGCGACGGTCTGCCTTCGGATACGCTCATGCTCTACGGCCATGACGATATCGCCCTGCGCAGCCGTTTCATCGAGGAATCCGATGCGCCCGAGCAGCGCAAGCGCATGGAACGCCAGAAGCTCGATGCGTTGCTGGGGCTGGCCGAAACGGCAGGCTGCCGGCGGCAGGTGCTGTTGTCCTATTTCGGCGATGAGTGCGAGCCTTGCGGAAATTGCGACACCTGCGCGGAGCCGCCAGTCCTTTTCGACGGCACGATAGCCGCGCAGAAGGCGCTTTCCTGCATCTATCGCACCGGCGAGCGCTTCGGGCAGGCTTACATCGCCGATGTTCTGCTCGGCGTGGAAAATGAGCGCATCGCCGGGTTCGGGCATGATCGCATATCGACATTCGGCATCGGCACCGAGCACGACAACCGCACATGGCGGGCAATCCTGCGGCAGCTGATTGCGCTGCGCTTCATCAATGTCGATCTGGCCGGTCATGGCGGCCTGTCGATCGCACCCGCCGGCCGCGAATTTCTGCGCGACAAGCCCGCACTGATGCTGCGCGCGCCACGGCCGCCACGCGCGCGTCGTGGCAGGGTGGCCCGCGGCGGCGCCGAGTCTGCCATAGCCGAGGCGGATCGTGCCCTGTTCGCGGCATTGCGGCAAAAAAGGCTGGAGATCGCGCGCGCACAGAACGTGCCGCCCTATGTCATTTTCCACGACAAGACGCTGATCGAGCTTGCGGCGGCAAGGCCGGCCTCCCGCCGCGAAATGGCGGAAGTGCCGGGTGTCGGCGAGGCCAAGCTCGACCGCTATGGTCCGGCTTTCCTGTCGGTCATCGCGGAGCACGCCTGAGGATTTTCGGGGTGCCGCTTGCCGATGGCAGGCGGACGCGATTATCCGGCAATTTCGATGGCCGGTGACTGCTGTCGCAACCCCGTGGCAACCACCGAAACCCTGAACCTGCCCTGCAGGGCCTGGTCGAAGATGGCGCCGACGATGATGTCGGCATCGGCATCGACTTCCTCGCGGATACGGGTTGCTGCCTCATCCACCTCGAACAGCGTCATGTCCTGGCCCCCGGAGATCGAGACCAGCACACCCTTCGCGCCGCCCATCGATGCTTCGTCGAGAAGCGGATTGGCGATTGCCGCCTCTGCCGCCTTCTTTGCCCGGCCTTCGCCTGTCGCCTCTCCGGTGCCCATCATCGCGCGTCCCATGTCGCGCATTACCGAGCGCACATCGGCGAAGTCGAGATTGATGAGCCCTTCCTTCACGATCAGGTCGGTGATGCAGCTGACGCCTGAGTAGAGTACGCGGTCCGCCATGACGAAGGCATCGCCGAACGTCGTTTTCGCATCGGCGATACGAAACAGGTTCTGATTCGGGATGACGATGACGGTGTCGGCGCATTCGCGCAGGCGTTCGATGCCGCGCTCCGCAGCCTGCATGCGGCGCGTACCTTCGAAAACGAAGGGCTTGGTGACAACGGCCACGGTGAGAATGCCTGCCTTGCGGGCAGCATCGGCGATGAGGGGAGCCGCGCCAGTACCGGTGCCGCCGCCCATTCCGGCAGTGACGAAGCACATATGCGTTCCGGCAAGAAGCTCCATGACTTCGCCCAGCGTTTCCTCGGCGGCTGCGTAGCCGATTTCAGGCAGGGAGCCGGCGCCAAGGCCTTCGGTGGTCATGGCTCCAAGCTGGATGCGCTGCGATGCCTTCGACATGGCGAGGGCCTGTGCATCTGTGTTGGCGGCGATGAAGTTTACGCCTTCCAGTTGTTCGGTGATCATGTTGTTGACGGCGTTACCGCCGCCGCCGCCGACCCCGATCACAGCGATTTTGGGCTTGAGTTCAACGATGTTCGGTCTGGTACTCATGTCCATACTCCAGAATACGGAAGGTCAGGTCGTCCGGCGACGCGGCGACATGTGAATCACGACTCTATCCCTATCGTTCCCAATAAGGGACTTATTTAAGTCATTGGCGGGAAAGGGCAGAGAGAATGGCGTGGCGGCATGGCGACGACAGCGCGCCGGACCGGTCGTTTTCCTTCCTGAATTCAGCAGGGCTGCCCGTCGTTTTCTGCCTCCTGCTGCGAAAATCCGGCTTCGCTTCCGAAATGCACATGAGGCGTGAAGGCCGTATTCCTGCCGGCCCGGCGTTCACCGTTCCAAAGAAAAACTCAAAGCGATCTGGTGCAGAACTCAGTTTGAAGCTGGCACAGGGATTGGCGCTGAAAATAAATGGACTGATGAGCTTGCAGCAACATCTCAGATGGCCGGGAAAAGATCCTGCCCGGCTGTCCTGCAGGCGGCGGTCTTTCGGCGTCCGTAATCTGAAAATTCGGAAATCATCCGATATCTACATGAAATAACTATGGAAATCAGATGGCTGAGGCGTGCATGAGTGCGGCCTTGGCCCTGCCGGAATGACGAAACCGGAACGTTGACCTGTCTCACGTCCCGTTGGTCGTGACGGGACAAATTCCATCAGACTCGATATGCGTATTGCACTGCACACCGTGGAGAAATTCGGTTCCGGCAATGATTCATTGTCAGGATGATGTTGTCATTGTCAGAAAAATCGCGCAACTGAGTGGCCGCCTGGTAGCTGGCGTGGTTCAGAAACTGCCCGATCAGTTTCTCGGAACCTTGCAGTACGGCTCCAGACGAGCGCCAACGGGATAAAGCGTGTTGCAGGGGAGATAAACTTGAAGATCGGAGCATTAAGGGAAACTGCTGACGGCGAAAGCCGGGTGGCGTTGACGCCGGACTCGGCGCGGCATCTGCAGAAACTCGGTCATGAGTGTCTGGTTGAAGCCGGAGCCGGCGAGAAATCCGGCATTACCGATGAAGCCTACGCCGAAGCGGGCGTCACGGTACTTGCCGATGCCAAAGCCGTAACCAAAGCGTCCGATCTGCTTGTCAAAGTCCGGGGTCCGGAAGCTGACGAGCTTGAGCGGATGCGTGAAGGGCAGACGCTCATCTCGTTCTTCTGGCCCGGCCAGAATCCCGAGCTTCTGGAACAGGCGAAGCGCAAGGGCGTCACGGTCGTCGCCATGGATATGGTGCCGCGCATCAGCCGTGCCCAGAAGATGGATGCCCTGTCTTCCATGGCCAATCTGGCCGGCTACCGCGCCGTCATCGAAGCCGCCAACAATTTCGGCCGCTTCTTCACCGGACAGGTGACGGCGGCTGGCAAGATTCCCCCCGCCCGGGTTCTGGTGGTGGGTGCCGGCGTGGCCGGTCTGGCCGCCATCGGCGCCAGCATCAGCCTTGGCGCCATCACCTATGCCTTCGACGTTCGTCCCGAAGTGGCCGAGCAGATCGAAAGCATGGGCGCGGAATTCGTGTTCCTCGATTTCGAACCGGCGCAGGATGGCTCGGCCACAGGCGGTTATGCCGCCCCGTCCTCGCCTGAGTTCCACGCCAAGCAGCTTGCCAAGTTCCGTGAACTGGCGCCTCAGGTCGACATCGTCATCACCACGGCCCTTATTCCCGGACGCCCGGCGCCCAAGCTGTGGACCGAGGACATGGTCAGGGCGATGAAGCGCGGATCGGTGGTCGTGGATCTGGCGGCCGAGCGCGGCGGCAATTGCGATCTGACCGTGCCGGATGAGCGCATCGTGACCGACAATGGCGTGACCATCATCGGCTACACCGATTTTCCGAGCCGCATGGCCGCACAGGCGTCCAGCCTCTACTCCAACAACATTCGTCATATGCTGAGCGATCTGACGCCACAGAAAGACGGCGTCGTCGTTCACGACATGGAAGATGATGTGATCCGCGGCTCGACGGTTGCGCATAAGGGCGAGGTCACCTGGCCGCCCCCGCCGCCCAAGGTCAGGGCCATCGCGGCCGCCAAACCAAGGGAGAAGCCGAAAGAGCTGACCGCCGAGGAGAGGCGGGCTCAGGAAGCGGCTGCCTTCAAGGCTCAGACCCGCAATCAGGTGGCCTTGCTCACCACAGGCGGCGTTCTTCTGCTGCTGGCCGGCTATTTCGCCCCCGCCAGCTTCATGTCGCACTTCATCGTCTTCGTGCTGGCCTGTTTCGTCGGCTTCCAGGTCATCTGGAATGTCAGCCACAGCCTGCATACGCCCCTGATGGCGATCACCAACGCCATTTCGTCGATCATCATTCTGGGCGCGCTGCTTCAGATCGGTTCCGGCAGCTGGCTGGTGATCGTGCTGGCCGCACTCTCCGTGCTGATGGCTGGCGTGAATATTTTCGGCGGCTTCCTCGTCACCCGGCGCATGCTCGCCATGTTCCAGAAGTCGTAAGGGAGAGGGTTATGGAAATCGGTTTCACAACCGCCGCCTATATCGTCGCGGCAGTCCTGTTCATCCTCTCTCTCGGTGGCCTGTCGGGTCAGGAAAGCGCCAAACGCGCCGTCTGGTACGGCATCGTCGGCATGGCGCTGGCGGTCATAGCCACGCTCGTGGGTGCCGGTTCGGGCCTCTGGCAGCTTTCGCTGGCTGTGCTCATCGTCGGGGGCGCCGCCGGCTGGATCGTCGCCCAGCGGGTGCAGATGACCGAAATGCCGCAGCTTGTGGCCGCCATGCATTCGCTGGTGGGTCTGGCTGCCGTGTTCATCGGCTTCAACACCCATATCGAGATGACGGGCGTGGCAGCGATGGCGGCGGACGCACGCCTTGCCCTGACCGGCTTCGCCGCCGGCATCGCGCATAAAACCCCCGCCGAAATCTCCATCCTGCGGGTGGAAACCTTCCTCGGCGTCTTCATCGGCGCGGTGACCTTCACCGGGTCGGTGATCGCCTTCGGCAAGCTGGCGGGCAAGGTGGACGGCAAGGCAAAGAAGCTGCCCGGCGGTCACATCCTCAATGCGAGCGCCGCGCTCATCTCGCTGGTGCTGCTCGTCGTCTACCTGAACACGGCCAGCACCGCTGCGCTGGCTGTGATGACGGTGGCGGCGCTGTTCATCGGCTATCACCTGATCATGGGCATCGGCGGCGCCGATATGCCGGTCGTCGTGTCGATGCTGAACAGCTATTCGGGCTGGGCAGCGGCAGCGATCGGTTTCTCGCTGTCGAACGATCTGCTGATCGTGACCGGTGCGCTGGTCGGCTCGTCCGGCGCGATCCTGTCCTACATCATGTGCAAGGCGATGAACCGTTCCTTCGTTTCCGTCATCCTTGGCGGGTTCGGCACGACGACAGGCCCTGCCATGGAAATCGAAGGCGAGCAGATCGCCATCGACGTCGATGGTGTGGCGGCGACGCTGAACGAGGCCGACAGTGTCATCATCGTGCCCGGCTATGGCATGGCGGTGGCGCAGGCCCAGCAGTCCGTCTCCGAGCTGACCCGCAAGCTGCGGGCTGCCGGCAAGAATGTGCGCTTCGCCATTCATCCGGTCGCCGGGCGGTTGCCGGGCCACATGAACGTGCTGCTGGCGGAGGCGAAGGTGCCTTATGACATCGTTCTGGAAATGGACGAGATCAATGAGGACTTCCCGGAAACGGACGTTGCGATCGTCATCGGCTCCAACGACATCGTCAACCCGGCCGCGCAGGAAGACCCCAACAGTCCGATTGCCGGAATGCCTGTGCTTGAAGTGTGGAAGGCCAAGCAGGTTTTCGTGTCGAAGCGCGGTCAGGGAACCGGCTATTCCGGCATCGAAAATCCGCTCTTCTACAAGGAGAACACCCGCATGTTCTATGGCGACGCCAAGAAGAGCCTCGACCAGCTCCTGCCGCTGGTCGGCTGAAAACCGGCTCCGTAAGATTGCTCCCGGCAAGGATATGCTTGCCGGGAGCATGAAGCTCAAAGCCTGATCGGGCAGGCAGCGCTTTTGCAAGCCTTCGGAAATATCCCGGCCACTTCTTCTGACGCGAGCCTGCAACGCATTTGCGTGTGACCCAGACGATGGAACGCTGCGACCGCGCGAAATCATGACCGGCCTACCGGTCATGAATGACGAGTTTCCGAACCCCAGTCTCTAAGACCACCAGTTCATCAGGGCCAATCGGCAAAGACGCTGCCAATGTCGGTAGATGAACGGCGCGATCGCCCTGCGCCGATCATGAAGCCGCTGCTGAAAACGGCCTCCCTCACGGATGCCGTGATTTCAGATCACGCCTTTGCCTGAATGGCTTCCTGTTCCGGAAAGCGTCGCGCGGCATGGGCGCGCACGTCGTCGCCGAACGCGCGAAACAGCTTTTGCGACACCGGGTCGTTTTCGGCTGCGAATTCGGGATGCCATTGCACGCCCATGGCGAAGCTGCGCGCATCCTGTACCGATACGGCCTCGGCAATGCCGTCCCCGGCGGCCGCTTCCACAACGATGCCGCTGCCGGGCCGCGCGATCGCCTGCCGGTGAAGCGAGTTGACCATCACGGGCTCATCGCCGATCAGCCCCGCCAGATGCGAGCCGGGAGCGGCCCGGATGCTGTGTTTCACCGCAAAGCGCTCCCCGCGATCCGGAGACTGCGGCGCGCGGTGGTCGAGATTGCCGTCGATGGACTGGATTTCCGTCTGCAGCGTGCCGCCGCGCGCGACATTGAGCTCCTGCAGGCCGCGGCAGATCGCCAGCAGCGGCAAGCCGCGCTTCAGGGCAAGCTCCAGCAAGGCGAAGCTGGTGGCGTCGCGGGCCGGATCGTAGGGCTCGTTGGCGGGGCTGACCTCGCCTCCATAGAGCGCGGGATAGACATTGGAAACCGAGCCGGTGAGCAGCAGTCCGTCCACGGCGTCGAGCACGGCCTCGCAGTCGAGTTCCTTCCCGAGGTTCGGCACCAGAAGCGGTGTGACGCCGGCCGCGCGCGCGGCGGCCATGACATACTGGCGCTGCGTGGCGAACCATTCGGTTCCCGCGAACTCGACGGTGTCGGTGGCGACGGCAACGCAGGGCCTTGCCATCACACCATCTCCATATAGGTTTCGAGTTCGAAGCTGCCGACCTTGCGGGCAAAGGTGTCGGCTTCCTGCTGCTTGCAGGCGACGAAGGCATCGCGCAGTTCCGGCGCGAAAAGCGCTTGCATGAGCTCGCCCTGCTCGAAGGCGGCGATGGCCGCCAGCCAGTCTGAAGGCAGGCGCGGCAGATCGTGGGAATCGACATCCATTGCGATGGGCTGGCCGGGATCGCAGGCCTCTTCCATGCCGATCAGGGCCGAACCCAGTACGCTGGCCAGAACCAGATAGGGATTGGCATCGGCGCCGGCGACGCGGTGCTCGATGCGGCGCGCCTTGTGCGATCCGCCGGGAATGCGGATCGCCACCATCCGGTTCTCGTAGCCCCATGCCACGGCGGTGGGCGCATAGGATTTGGGCCGCAGCCGGCGGTAGGAATTGAAGTGCGGCGCGAAGATGAGCGTGCTCTGCGCCATGCCGCGCAGGAGACCGCCGACGGCGTGGCGCATGATGTCCGTGCCCTGCTCGGTGCCGTCATCGAAGACATTGTTGCCGTCGCCATCGAGCAGGCTGAAATGCACATGCAGACCGCTGCCCGCCCGGTCGCCATAGGGCTTGGCCATGAAGCTGGCGATGAAGCCGTGCTTGCGGGCGATGCCGCGCACCACCCGCTTGAACAGGATGGCGTCGTCGGCCGCCTTCAGCGCATCGGCGACATGGTTGAGGTTGATCTCGAACTGGCCCACCCCGTTCTCGGCAATGGTGGTGTCGACGGGAATGTTCTGCGCACGGCAGGCGGCATAGACTTCCGAGATGAAGGTCTCGAACGCGTCCAGTTCGTCGATGGACAGGGCTCCATCCGCATTGAGCCTCCTGCCGTTGACCGGCGAGACCGGCCCGACGGGTTCATTGGAGGCGGCATCGAACAGATAGAATTCAAGCTCGGTGGCGACGACCGGCGTGAGGCCACGCGCTGCATACCGCCTCTGGATTTCCGCCAGCGCCTGTCTGGGGTCTCCCGGAAAGGGCCGCCCGTCATCATAGGCGAGGGTGAGCGGGATGAGGGCCGTCGGCAGCGGTGTCCAGTCCACCGGAACGATCGGCCGGCCGGTCCAGTGGCACACCGCATCGGAATCACCGGTGCTGTAGACCAGCGGATTGCCTTCGATGTCCTCTCCCCAGATGTCCATGCCGATCAGCGAATAGGCCATCCGCATACCGCCATCGAGCGCCTTGCGCGCCTGATCGGCGGCAATGCGCTTGCCGCGCATCACTCCGTTGAGGTCGCATATGGCGACGCGCACGCTTTCCACCTGCGGATTGTTTTCCAGCCACGCGAGCGCGGCATTCCGGCTTTCCTCAGACTGCAATCATTTCTCCCGTTGTCAGTGACGATGGCGGATCCAGGTGGTCCGCAGTGCAGTGTATTTGTCGACGGCGTGGCGCGAGAGGTCGCGTCCGTTGCCGGATTGGCGAAAGCCGCCGAAAGGGACGGCGGGATTGACGGGGTCGACGACATTCACCGCCACCAAGCCGGCCACGATGCGTTCCGAAACCCGGTGGGCGCGCGACAGGTCGTCGGTGAAGACCGAAGCGGCGAGCCCGTAGATGCTGGCATTGGCGAGACGGACGGCCTCGTCCTCATGCTCGAACGTCGAGACAGAGAGCACGGGTCCGAAAATCTCCTCCTGCATGATCGACGCTTCCTGCCGCACGCCGGTGAAGATGGTCGGCTCTATGAAGCTGCCCGCTCCGTTCACCGTGGCCGCACAGCCCCCGGTGGCGAGGTCGGCCTCCCGCTTTCCGGCCTCCACATAGCGCATGACGGTGGCGGCGTGCCTGGCATCGACCATCGCGCCGAGGCCGGAAGCCGGATCGAGCGGGTCGCCGGGGCGGTAACGCCCGGCGCGCTGCACCAGAAGATCGGTGAGCCGGCGGGCAATCGGGGCATGAACATAGAGGCGGGAAGAGGCCGAGCACACCTGCCCCTGATTGTAGAAGATGCCGGCGGCGATCTGGTCAGCGGCATGATCGAGATCGGCGCAGTCGGAAAAGACGATTGCGGGGGACTTTCCGCCGCATTCGAGCCAGACCTGCTTCATGTTGGATTCGCCCGCATAGCGCAGGAACAGCTTGCCGACGGCGGTGGAGCCGGTGAAGGCCAGGCAATCGACGTCCATGTGGCGGCCGAGCGCCTGTCCGGCTGTCTCGCCAAGCCCCGGCACCACATTGAGCACGCCTGCCGGAATGCCGGCCTCAAGCGCCAGCTCGCCAAGGCGCAGGGCGGTGAAGGATGACTGCTCGGCCGGCTTCAGCACCACGCTGTTGCCGGCGACCAGGGCGGGAATGCATTTCCACACCGCCATGTTGAAGGGGAAGTTCCATGGCACCACGGCGCCGATGACCCCCAGCGGCACACGCCGCACGATGCCGAGATTGCCGGGCGGCAGCGGCGCCACCTCGTCATAGATCTTGTCGGCTTCCTCGGCATGCCACTGAAGAATGCTGATGGCGTTGGCGATGTCGTTGTCGTGGGCATCGCGCACCAGCTTGCCCATGTCGAGCGATTCCAGAACCGCCAGCCGGGGCAGTTCCGCCCGCAGCAGTTCCGCCAGTTTCAGGAGCACGGCCTTGCGCTCGGCCGGCGCGCGGTCGCGCCACACGCCCTGCTCGAAGCTGCGGCGCGCGGCGGCGACGGCAAGATCGATGTCGCGGCCGTCGCAGGCGGCCACCTCGGCCAGTATCTTGCCGGTGGCCGGGTTCACCGATGCGAAGGTTTGCCCCGACACTGCCGGCACCTTGCGGCCATCGATGATGGCGAGCGTGGGAAAGCTCACGGTCTCTGCCAACTGGTGCCAGTCGGTGCGATCGGCCATGTGAACTCCTCTCAGGCGGCAGGGATGAAGCTGGATTTCAGGGTACTGCAGGAAGGGCTTGTCGTTGAAAAAGCGAATTTCTTCGACCCGTCATTCCATTTTTATCCTGATACATTGTGCGATCTGCGATCGCAATATATATGTGCAGAAATTCTTGAATCACGGCGCGAAGACGGCGTGCGCGAAGCCATGCCTTCCAAAGCGGGCCGACCCCGGAGGCGGGTGCTGGACCATGTCTGAGCCGCGCAAGAGTTCTGTACGACGGCGAAATCCGCCTATACTGGATGACGAATGACAACTGCGCCCATGACCATCGCCGGCCTGACGATCTTCCCGCTGAAGTCGGCGCGGGGGATGCCGGTGCTGTCGGCGCGTGTCGGCTCCAAGGGGCTTCTCGACGACCGCTCGATGATGGTCGTCGACGAGACGGGCTGCGCCATCACCGCGCGCGCTGCCCCGCTGCTGATGCAGATCAGGGTGGTGCTGGATGGCGGCGAGGTGATCCTGTTCGCGCCGGGCAGGCCGCCGATCGGATTTCGCCGGGAAGAGCTGAAGCCTGCCTGCGGGCCGGTTTCCGTATGGGGCAGCGAGGTTTCGGCCCGAGATGCCGGCGATGCGGTGGCGGACTGGCTTTGCGGGCATCTGGAACGGCCATGCCGGCTGGTGGTGCAGGACGACCGTCATCCCCGCGCACTCGACATCGGCAGTGGCGGGGTCGTCAGCCTTGCCGATACCGCGCCGCTTCTGCTGGCCAGCACCGCGTCGCTGGAAGAACTGAACCTCTATCTTGAGCAGCCAGTGGAAATGGATCGGTTCCGGCCGAATGTCGTGGTAGCCGGCGAGCTTCCCTTCGACGAGGACGCATGGGCCGAAATTCGCATCGGCGACATGCGCTTCGAGGTCGCCGGGGCCTGCGACCGGTGCATGATGACCACGCTTGACCCCGCCAGCGGTCAGGCGCGTCAGGATCACGAGCCGCTGAGCATGCTGGGAAAGCAGAGGCGGGGTGAAGACGGCAAGGTCTATTTCGGCCAGTTCCTGATTCCGCATTCGGCCGGCCGTATCCATCTCGGTGATGCGGTCGAGGTCCTGTCGCGCAGGAAGCCGGTGGCGCTGCTGCCGGGTTCGGCGCGGAAGGTCACGCGCCTGCCGAGGGCGGCCGCGCAGGGGCTTCAGTTCGGCAGCCGGCAGGTGGAGCTTACATGCGTGGCGGTTATTGACGAGACGAACGACATGAAGACATTCCGCTTTGTGGCGGAGCCGTCCTTCACCTATTCGCCCGGCCAGTTCATAACGCTGATGCCCGTTATCGACGGCGAAATTGTGCGTCGCAGCTATACGATCTCGTCCTCTCCCTCGCGGCCCCTGCATATGTCGGTGACCGTCAAGCGGGCGCAGGACGGTTTCGTGTCGTGCTGGCTGCATGAAAACCTGCGTGTCGGCGACCGGCTTCAGGCCTCCGGTCCGAACGGAAAATTTCATCTGGGTGCCGCCGGCGATACGAAAAAACTGTTTCTGGTCTCGGCGGGAAGCGGCGTGACGCCGATGATTTCGATCCTGCGCACCATCGCTGATGCCAATCTCGATCGCGATGTCGTCTACCACCACAGCGCCCGCACCGCGGCCGACATGCCGTTCCGGGACGAGCTGAAACTGCTCCAGCATCAGCTCGGCGACCGGCTGCGCATTTCATGGAATCTTTCCGCGAAAGGCGCGGACGATGCCGTTGATGCGCCGGGCATTGTGCATGCCGGCAGGTTCGACGAGACCATGGCGCAGATCGTCTGCCCCGACCTGTCCGAACGCATCGCCTTCTGCTGCGGCCCGGCGGGCTTCCGCAACAAGGTGCGCGATGTGTGCACCAGCTTGCTGCCGCAACCGGCGCTGGCCTATCTGGAAGAGAGTTTCGGGGCGGACGAAAGCGCTGTCGATCTTCCCCCGATCGGGCGCTACAGCGTTTCGTTCCAACGGTCCGGCAAGACCGTGGAGGGCGAAGGCACCACCACACTTCTCGCGCTGGCGCGCGGTGCCGGCGTCAAAATCCAGTCCGATTGCGAAGCCGGTATCTGCGGCTCATGCCGTTGCACCGTGGTAACTGGGGGCTGGCGCATCGCGGCCAATGCCGCCGACCGCGACCGGTCCGTGCTTTCGGACGAGGAAAAGGCGGCGAATGTGGTCCTCGCCTGCTCGACCTCCCCCATAGGCGATGTCGTCGTGGAGCTCTGAAGGGGTAGCTCTTTGTCTGCGCAAATGCCCTGAAGCAGGCGCTGTTTTGTGGAGTTCGCCAAAGAGGTATCATTTTGTCAGCTTTTATATAACTCGCTGATAAAAAGGTTTATTGCTGCTTTCTGTGAGCAGAATAAAAATTCATGCCTCGCACAATTGCGCGATCTGCGATCGCAATATATAGAGATATAAGCGCCTTGCGGATCATGATCCGGTCATGACATTCTGCGCAGGCCAGGGCGGGCTTCGGCTGGCGCCTTGACAGGTCGAAATCATCCGGGAGTGGGGAGGCGATCCAGACGAATGGCGAGTGTGAGCGCATATCGGTCAGGACATGAGGTTCGCACCGTCGCGGTGATCGGATGTGGCCTCATTGGCGGCATGTGGGCGGCTTTCTTCCTGCATCGCGGGCTGGATGTGCGTGCATGGGACCCTGCGCCGGATGGAGAAGAGCGACTGGCGGCTTTCGTCGAAGCCGGGTTGAGCGATCTTGATGCGGTCGGCCCGTCTGGCTGTGAGCGCGGCCGGCTGATCTGGTGTGCCACGATCGCGGAGGCGGTCGAGGGCGCGGATTACGTTCAGGAAAACGCGCCGGAAAAACTGCCGCTCAAGCAGTCGCTGCTGGCCGAAATCGATGCCGCAGTTCCCACCGATGTCGTCATCGGATCGAGCACTTCTTCTTTTCCCGCAAGCCAGTTGCAGGCCGAATGCGCCAATCCGGAGCGCGTCATCGTCGCGCATCCCTTCAATCCACCGCATCTGGTGCCGCTGGTGGAGCTGGTGGCGGGCGAGAAAGGGTCGCCGGCTGCGGTCGATGCCGCCTATGCCTTCTTCGAGGCGATCGGCAAGGTTCCGGTGCGTGTGGCGCGCGAGGCCGTCGGCCATCTCGCCAACCGCATGAGCTCGGCGCTGTGGCGCGAGGCCGTCAACATCGTGGCCGAGGGCATCGCCTCGGTTGAGGATGTCGACCGGGCGATTCGCTTCGGGCCGGGGCTGCGCTGGGCGGTCGAAGGCCCGCACATGCTCTATCATCTGGGCGGCGGCGAGGGCGGGCTTGAGGCCTATCTCGACCATCTCGGCCCCGCGCAGGAGGCAAGATGGGCGACGCTCGGCACGCCACGCCTCGATGCGGAGACGAAGCGCAAGCTGGTCGAAGGCATGCAGGCCGAGGTTGCCGGGCGCGCAATGGGCGAACTTACCCAGCGCCGCGACCGGCTTTTGATCGCGCTTTTGCGCCTCATGGCTGAGGACGAAGCCGGGGCCGATAAGAAAGCAGGGAGGGGCGCGCAATGACCGGCCTTCCGCTCATCATGGTGGCGCCGAACGGCGCGCGCCGCACCAAAGCCGATCACGCGGCACTGCCGATGACCGTTTCCGAGATTGCCGAGACGGCTGAAGCCTGCTGGAAGGCGGGGGCTGACGCCATCCACGCCCATGTGCGCGATGAGACCGGCCGGCATGCGCTCGACGCCGATCTCTATCGCCAACTCATCGGGGCGCTGGCGCAGCGCGTTCCGCAGATGGCCGTGCAGGTCTCCACCGAGGCGGTCGGCATCTACAGCGCGCCCGAGCAGATGCAGCTTGTGCGCACCTTGCAGCCGCGCGCCATTTCTGCGGCCATTCGTGAACTGGTTCCCGATGCCGCGAGCGAGACGGAAGCCGCGCGCTTCTATGGCTGGTGCCGGCAGCAGCAGATCCACGTTCAGCACATTCTCTATGACGATGCCGATGTGGCGCGACTGCGCGACCTGATGGCCCGGCAGGTAATCCCGGCCGGTCAGCCTTCAGTCATCTATGTGCTTGGCCGCTATTCGGCGAACCAGCAGAGCGAGCCCGGCGATCTCGATGCGTTCCTGCGCGCGGCCACGGACCTGCCGCAATCGCCTGACTGGATGGTGTGTGCCTTCGGCTGCAGCGAGACGGATTGCCTTGAGGCTGCGATGCGAGCCGGCGGCAAGGTGCGTGTGGGTTTTGAGAACAGCCTGTGGAATGCGGACGGCAACCTCGCCGCTTCCAATGAGGAGCGCGTCGCCGAAATCGCCGCCCGCGCCCATCTCCTTGGCCTTGGGTGACGAAAATGTCGGAAACGCCCTACCGCGTCTTCAATGTCCGGCTGGCCGAGCGCCGGCTGTTGACGCCGAACATGGCACGGCTGGTGTTTGCGGGCGCCGATCTGGCCGCCATGACGACGCTTGCACCGGACCAGCGCATCAAGCTGTTCTTTCCGCGCGAGGATGGAACGCCGTCAGCCCTTCCCGTCAGCCCCGACTACCTAAAGATCTACAAGGCGCTGCCGCCGCACCAGCGCGCGCCGATGCGCACCTACACCATCCGCGCCATCGACGCGGCCCGGCAGCTTCTCACCGTCGATTTCGTCGTCCACGGCGACAACGGACCGGCCTCGCGCTGGGCGATGAGCGCAGAGCCGGGCGACCCGATCCAGACTACAGGCCCGAACAGTGCGTATGTCGGCGAGATCGGCGGTTTCGACTGGGAGCCGCCACCGGGGCTGACCGATCTGCTCATCATCGGCGACGAGACGGCGCTGCCGGCCATTGCCGGCATTCTGGAACAGATTGCCTTGTGGGAAAACAAGCCGCGGGCGACGGTGTGTGTCGAACTTCCCTGCATGGAGGATGCGCAGAAGGTGCCGTCATGGGATGGCCTCGACCTGCGCTGGCTGCCTCGCGACGCGGGCAACCACGGCTATGGCGATCTGATGGTCGGCGCAGCACTTGCCGCGGACATTCCCGGCAGCGCCATGCGCACGGCTCCGGCGCAGCCGGAAGCGGTCGATGTCGACAAGGACACATTATGGGACCGTGCGTCGCCTGCCGCCAACAGCTTTTACGGCTGGATCGCCGGTGAAACGGCGGCCGTCAGCCGCATTCGCACGCATTTTCTGGGCGAGCTTGGCATAGACCGCAATCAGCTCACCATGATGGGCTACTGGCGTTATGGCAAAGCCCATGCATAGCCATCGCCGCTGCCCCCTCCTGTCCGGCTGTACGCTCACGCAGTCGCCCCGCACGCGGCGGGCCGAGCTTTTGCTGCTGTGCGCCCGCATCGGCTATTCGCCGCCGTCTTCCTTCGCCTCCGCATAACTGAAAACCGAGGAAGGAAGACATCACATGACTGACCAGACCATTTCGCGCGCCAATCTGCAGGCCATCGATTCCGCGCATCATCTCCACCCCTTCACCGACCACAAGGAACTGCGTGGCGCCGGCGCCCGCATGATCGTGCGTTCTGAAGGGCCCTACATCTACGACAGCGAAGGCGCCGAGATTCTGGACGGCATGGCCGGCCTGTGGTGCATCAATGTCGGCTATGGCCGCGAGGAACTGGCCCGCGTCGCCTATGACCAGATGAAGGAACTGCCGTTCTACAACTCCTTCTTCCGCTGCACGACGCCGACACCGGTGCTGCTGGCGGGCAAGCTGGCGGAACTGGCGCCCGACAACGTCAATCAGGTGTTCTATGGCTCGTCCGGTTCGGAAGCCAACGACACGGCCCTCAAGCTGGTGCGCCATTACTGGGCGCTGGAAGGCAAGCCCTCGAAGCGCATCGTCATTTCGCGCAAGACCGGCTATCACGGCTCTTCCATCGCCGGCGCTTCGCTGTCCGGCATGGACGGCATGCACAGCCAGCTTTACGGCGCGGTGCCGGGCATCGTCCATGTCATGCCGCCCTATTCGTTCGAGCTGGCCCTGCCGGGCGAGAGCGAGCACGATTTCGGCCTGCGGGCGGCACGTGCCGTCGAAGACGCGATCCTTGAGGCGGGCGCTGAAAACGTCGCCGCCTTCATTGGCGAGCCGGTGCTGGGCGCTGGCGGCGTGAAGATCCCGCCGGCCAGCTACTGGCCGGAAATCCAGCGCATCTGCGACAAGTACGACGTGCTTTTGATGATCGACGAGGTCATCACCGGCTATGGCCGCACTGGCGAATGGTTTGCCTGCAAGACCTTCAACATCAGGCCCGACACCATCACCACGGCCAAGGCGCTGACCTCCGGTTACCAGCCGCTGTCGGCGCTGCTGGTCGGCGACCGCATCGCGTCCACCCTGATCGAGAAGGGCGGCGAGTTCTATCACGGCTATACCTATTCGGGGCATCCGGTGGCCTGCGCCGTGGCGCTGAAGAATCTGGAGATCATTGAGAAGGAAGGCCTGATCGAGCGCGTGCGCGAGGACACCGGGCCATACCTCGCCAGGGCGCTGGCCGAGCGCATCGGCACCCATCCGATCGTCGGCGAAACTCGTGCCATCGGCCTGATGGCGGCCATCGAGATCGTCAGGGACAAGGGCGACCGCAGCCGCTTCAAGGGCAAGCATGCGGGCGACAAGGTGCGTGACCTGTCCATCGACAACGGCTTCATGGTGCGCGCGGTCGGCGATACGATCATCATGTCGCCGCCGCTGATCTGGACCCGCGAGAACATCGACGTGGCCTGCGACAGGCTGCTGAAAGCGCTCGATGCGGCGGAAATCGAGCTGCGCCGTCTCGAAGCGGAAAACCCGGCCAGCGAATGATGGGAAGAGGGGCCGCAGCCAACTGCGGCCCGCATGCCCGGCTCCGTACAGCTGCCGGCAGACATGGTGCGGCTGCTTCCGCACAGCTTATTATCTGCTTGATACGCGATCGCAGATCGCACACACTCATTGCCATATCCTCGAAACCAGAGGCTTAATATGACCGCCGAACTCCCCTTCACCCGTGCCGACATCAATCTCGGCAACTGGCGCGAGCGTCCCTATTCCATGTCGACGTTCCAGAACGTCGCGGAATATGTTCCCTCCGCCCAGATCATCAGCGCCCGCATTGCCGAGACGCCGGTCCGGCCATTCGGTCATTTCGCGGACATTCCCGTTTCCAACGTGGCGGGAAATACGCTGCGGCTGGAGGATTTTCTGGAGGAAAGCCACAGCGATGCGCTGGTGGTGATGCGCAGGGGCGAGGTCATCGCGGAATGGTACGCGCCTTATGTCGACCCGGCGCGCGCCCATATCGTGTTCTCGATCTCCAAATCGTTCACGGGCATGCTTGCCGGCGTTCTGGAAGCAGAGGGCAAGCTTTCCTTCGACCAGATGGTGACGGATTTCATCCCCGATGCCGTCGGTTCGGCCTATGAGGGGCTGACGGTTCGTGATCTCTTCAACATGACGGTGGCGCTCGATTTCGACGAGCTTTATCTGGACGAGGATGGCAGTTTCGACCGCTATCGCCGGGCCATGCTGTGGAAGCCGCAGCGCGCCGGCGACCCCACCACCAACTTGCGCGATTTCCTGTGCTCGCTGCCGCGCGCCGCTCACCCGCACGGCACCCTTCATCGCTATCGCTCGCCGAATTCCGACATGGCCGGTCTGGTGGTCGAGGCTGCTTCCGGCATGCGCTTCGCCGACCTTCTGAGCACGCGCGTATGGCAGCCGATGGGTGCGCATACCGATGGCTTCATCACCGTTGACAGCGCCGGCAATCCGCGCACGTCGGGCGGCATTTCCGTCACGGCGCGGGATCTCGCCCGTCTCGGCGAGTTGCTGCGCGTCGGCGGGCGCGGTGTGCTGCCGGCGGAGTTCGTGGAACGGCTGTGGGCCGGCGGCGACCGCGCCATCTGGGCGGCAGGCGACCAGTGCTTCCTCTATCCGGGCGGCAGCTATCTGGCCTACTGGTACGAGACGGGAACCGGCGCGCTG
>Ga0265293_10005192_pt1 | contig 22024 bp, 23 predicted proteins | sample Munlanlewell138R_FD_192505 | JGI IMG/M metagenome (GOLD analysis project Ga0265293, IMG submission 192505) | Leachate microbial communities from a municipal landfill in Southern Ontario, Canada - Leachate well 138R | ecosystem: Engineered > Solid waste > Landfill > Unclassified | place: Canada... | reverse complement strand
ATAATAGCCATGTGATTTATACTCCTCTCGTGAAGATATTTCCTGGTAGTTATCTTCTTCACGATAAGTATAAATCATTTTGTCGTTTTATACAATATTGGTCTCACATGTATTGTAACATTACAAATTAATGACAGTTATAAAGATAATATGTATACAATAATATGCGATAATATGATATAATACATAGTGGTGTATTTTATATAAATATATAATATAAAATTAATACAAGAAATAAATTTAGAAGAAAAGGAGTAAGTTATTTGAATAAGATTTTAGTTGAAAAAATTAAAGAGTCTATACAAGCGGTATTACCTCTAACAGTTGTTGTTCTAATAGTGTTATTTTTACTAAAAGTACCAACTGCTGAGATATTAGAGTTTTCATTAGGGGCATTTATGCTAATAGTTGGATTAGTAATTTTTGGTCTTGGAGCTAATGAATCTATGATGTTTATTGCAGAAGAAATTGGATCTTATATTACTAAGAAACGAACAATTATTCTATTAATAATTGTTGGACTAGCAATAGGATTTTTGATTACAATTTCTGAGCCATCCCTTTGGGTATTAGGTGATCAATTTAATGCAGTAATCCCCAGGTTAACTTTAATATTTTCAATATCTATTGGGGTAGCGATATTTTTAGTAATTGCATTACTAAGAATTGTTTTTCAAGTAAGACTTAATATTTTACTTACAGTGGCATTTACTTTATTATTTATTCTTGCTGCGTTTATTCCAGCTGAATTTATTCCAGTAGCTTTTGACTCTGGTGGAGTAACAACTGGCCCTATGGCGGTTCCATTTATTATTTCTTTAGGACTTGGAGTAGTATCTACAAGTACTAATGGAAATACCAAAGAGGATAGCTTTGGAATGGTTGGTATTGCTTCAATTGGCCCCATATTAACTGTATTTATACTTGGGTTAATATTTAAAACAGGTAGTGTATCAAGTGGAGAAGCTGAAGTTACTAAAAATATTTTTGGATATTTTATCCAATATATTGGTGATATGGGTATTGCGATTCTTCCGTTTGTTTTGTTTTTCGCAATCTTCCAAATTTTCGCTTTTAAGTTAAAGAAAAAAAGGGTTTTAAGAATTCTAATGGGATTCTTCCTTACTTATATTGGTCTAGTAATTTTCCTAAGCGGAGCAAGCGTTGGCTTTATGTCTGTTGGTTCATTTTTAGGAAAAACAATTGCCGGCTTTGAAAGCGGCTGGTGGTTAATTCTAGCAGGATTAGTATTCGGATTTGTAATAGTATCAGCAGAACCTTCTGTTGTTGTGTTAGTTTATCAAGTAGAAGAAGTAACTGATGGACGTGTTCCAAAGAAAGTAATGATGCCTGCAATGGCAATAGGAGTAAGTATTGCAATAGGACTTGCAATGCTAAGAATTGTTTTTGATATAAGTATTTGGTATATATTATTACCAGGTTATATTATTGCTCTCGTTTTAACATTCATTGTTCCAAAGATGTTTACTGCTATAGCATTTGACTCAGGAGGTGCTGTAAGTGGTGCACTTACATCAACATTTTTAGTGCCATTTGCTTTAGGTGCTGCAAGCGTAATTTATGAAAATCACGCAGATACTCAATCAATGGTACTTAAAAATGCATTTGGTTTAGTTGCATTTGTTGCATTAGCTCCACTAGTGACTATTCAAGTTCTTGGTTTAATATTTAAAGTTAAGAGCGATAGAAAGAATAAACATGAAGTTCGAGATACTTCTGAAGATGAAATTATTGAATTAGAAGAGGTTTAATATGAAATTATTATTTGTAATATGTGATAGAAAAATCACGGAAAAAGCTATAAAAGTTTTAAATGAAACGCATGTACATTATCATATATCATGTTATGCGAAAGGTACTGCTAATTCAGAGATTTTATCTTATTTTGGTTTAGCAGAGACAGATAAAGAACTTATTCTTTCTTTTGTACAAGATGAATATGTTAAAGAAGTGATGGAGAAGCTGGGTTCGTTTGATTTAATAAAGAATCACGGAGCAGTTGCTTTCGCAGTGCCACTTGATGGAATTGGGAGAAAAACACAAGAGTTTATACAATATTTGGAGGAAAAATATGAATGATTTCAAGCATGAATTAATTGTTATAATAAGTAATCATGGATTCGTAGATGAGATTATGGAAACTGCAAAACTAAATGGAGCAAGAGGCGGTACTGTCCTACATGGTCGTAGTACTGCTACAGAAGATGCTGTTAAATTTTTCGGGATAAAAGTACAGCCTGAAAAGTCGATAATTCTAATAGTAACTACAAAAGCAAAAAAATCTACAATTATGAAAGCTGTTACTGATAAACACGGAGTAAATACAGAAGCAAGAGCATTATGTTTTAGTGTCCCTGTATCAGAAACTGTAGGATTTAATTTTTAAAAAGAAAAGGCATCCCGATAGGATGCCTTTTAGTATCTATAAAAAAGAAAAAAGAGAAACCATTCTCTCTTGTCTTTTAAAATTATGCGCGTTCTACTAAGCCTGATCTTAAAGCACGTGTAGATACATAAACTCTTTTGATTTTTCCATCTACATCTTTAATTCTTACTTTTTGTAAATTTGCTTTCCAAGTTCTGCGAGTAGCACGAAGTGAATGCGAACGATTATTTCCAGCTTTACTTCCTAAACCTGTTATATAACATTTGCGAGCCATAATATACCTCCTTCATATTTATAGAAAATACCTTACTTATTATAACATAATCGCTAGATTCAAGCAAGTAAAAAAATTAAAACATTTCTAATTGCTGTTAATATATGATAAAATTAGGAAATTTTTATAAAATAAATGGTTGAATAATGTCACTTTATTATTATTATAGGGCTTTTGGAAGGTAGATTTTTCTTGCATAGAATTATTACTTATGATATAATAAATAAATGTATACACCTAAGGAAATAGTATAAATTAAAAAAATATAAAACGGGGGCATTTTTATGCAAATTAACAAAATTGATGGCACACTATTTAAGACTATGGTAGTAAATGGTGCCGAAAACCTAAAGCAAAATTATCAAAAAATTGATGCGCTTAATGTATTTCCTGTTCCTGATGGAGATACCGGAACAAACATGAAGATGACCATTGATGGTGGAGTTAGTGAGATTTACAATTTAGATGAAAAAGATATATATGAAGTTTCAAAGAAACTTTCTCGTGGAATGCTGATGGGAGCTAGAGGAAACTCTGGTGTTATCTTATCACAATTATTTAGAGGAATATCAAAAGGGTTAGAAGGATACAAACAAGTAAATGCAATGCACTTAGCTGCTGCATTTAATAGTGGTGTTGCCCAAGCATATAAAGCTGTAATGAAACCTGTAGAAGGTACAATATTAACTGTTGCAAGAGAAGCAACTGAAAAGTTAGTAGCTATCTCATCATCTAGGATGTCAATTAATGAATTCTTTGTGGAATTTATTGCAGAAGCGAAAGCTTCATTAGAAAGAACCCCAGAGTTATTACCAGTTTTAAAAGAAGCAGGTGTAATCGATTCTGGTGGAGCTGGTTTAATTGTGATTTTAGAAGGTATGGCAATGGCTGTAGAAGGTGAATTCGTTAGTGAAAGACCTGTAGAAGTTGCTATGCATACTGTTGGTACTAAATTTATTAGCCATATTGATAATGTAGAATTTGGCTATTGTACAGAATTTATAATAAAAGTTAAAGATGATTTAGATGAAGAAATAGATGAAGATTACATTGCTAATAGATTATCTAATTTGGGTGATTCTATTGTTGTTGTAATGGATGATGATATTATTAAAGTCCATGTTCATACATTAAAACCAGGTGATGCTCTAAACATGGGGCAAGAATTCGGTGAATTTGTTCATCTAAAAATTGAAAATATGACAATTCAACATAACGAAAGTGCCGAAGTTAGAAACATGAAGCATGTTGAAGAAGGTGATTGTGCTTGTGGTGAAGTACATATTAAACCTGTCAAAAAACCTGACATTAGAAAGAAAGTTGCTGTTGTAACAGTTGCTAGTGGTAAAGGATTAATTAATGCATTTAAAGAAATGGGTGCAGATTATGTTGTAAGTGGTGGACAAAGTATGAATCCATCTACTGAAGACTTTATTCGTGGATTTGATACATTAAATGCAGAAAATATTATTGTATTCCCTAATAACGGAAATATTATTCTAGCAGCTAATCAAAGCGCAAAAATATATACAGAAAGCAAAATTCATGTAGTTGAAACTAAAACATTAGCTCAAGGTTTTGCTGCCTTAACTATGCTTGACTTAAGTGGAGAAATTGAAGAAATTATTGAAGGGATTAAGCCTGTAATTGAAAATGTTACTACTGGTTTAATTACATTCTCAATTCGTGATACAGAAATTGAAGGAGTACACATTAGAAAAGACGACTTCATCGGAATTTGTAATAATAAGATCGTAACTTCTAATCGTAGACGTTATGATACAGTAAAAGCATTATTAAAATCTGCTGTTACTGATGATAAAGAAATTATTACTATTATTTATGGTGCTGATACTACTCAAAGAGAAGTTAACGATGTTGTGAAACACATTGAAAAGAATTATAGTAATCTTGAAATTGATGTTATAGAAGGAAATCAAGAAGTCTATAGTTATATTCTAGCAATAGAGTAAATTAGAGGGCTTTGCCCTCTTTTGTTTTATGAAAATGTTATATGGAATGGAGAAATAAATGAAGAATTTATTACTGAAGGATATTGAATTTATAAATGATAAACAGGTTGCTACGTTAAGAAAAAATAATATTCATACAGTTGAGGATCTATTACTTAGTTATCCAACAAAATATGATGATTATACTATAGTAAGTATTACAGAAGCAGATTGTAATTCCAATGTTACAATAGCTGGGGTAGTACAAACAAAAGCAACAGTTAGAAATGTGAAAACTAAATTATCAATTATGAATTTCTATTGCGATGTAGAGGGTAGAAGAATTAGGGTATCCATTTTTAATCGTCATTTTTTAAAATCTAAATTACACTATGGTGTTTATGTAAGAATAACTGGTAAGTTTAAAGAAAATATGAAGGATTTTACTGCATCTGAAATTCATTTTGATGAATTTTCAAATTCAATTGATCCTGTCTTTAACTTAAAAGGAATAACGGATAAAAAAGTTTTAGAAATAAAAGAAAAAGTTTTTGAAGAATACGGTCATAAATTAGTTGATATACTTCCTAAATATATAAGAGATAAATATAATTTAATTGATTACTATGATGCGATTAAATATATAAATCTACCTGAATACCAAGATGATATCTTAAAAGCAATTGAAAGAATTAAGTTTGAAGAGTTATTTATCTATCAAATGAAAATTAAATATTTGCTTTATATGCGTAAACATCATCCGCTTGGAGTATCAATCAATTATGATATAGAAAAAGTTAGGGAGTTTATAGATAAACTACCATTTAAATTAACTGTTGATCAAGAAACAACAGTTAATGAAATCTTAACAGATTTAAAAGCCAATTATAAAATGAATCGCCTTCTTCAAGGAGAAGTTGGTAGTGGGAAGACTGTGGTTGCAGCAATTAGTTTATATGCAGTTATTACTGCAGGTTATCAAGGAGCTATTATGGTTCCAACTGAAGTACTTGCTCGTCAACACTATAGTACATTTAAGGAATTGTTTAGAGATACAAATATTAATATAGAAATGTTATCATCATCAATTAATACTAAAGACAAAAGAAATATCTTAGAAGGTCTTCTTTCAAAAGATATTGATATTTTAGTTGGTACTCATGCATTATTTCAAAAGGATGTTGAGTTTGAAAAACTGGGACTTGTTATAACAGATGAAGAACATCGTTTTGGAGTAAAACAAAGAGTGTCCATAGTTGGAAAAGGTCACTTAATAGATCATTTAAAGATGAGTGCAACGCCGATTCCAAGAACTCTTGCAATATCTGTTTTAGGTGAAAGTGATATTTCAATTATTAAAACACTTCCTGGTAAGAAACGACCACCAATTACAAAGTATCTTAGCTATGAAGGTAGAGACTATGTTATAAACCATATTAAAGAAGAAATCAAAAAAGGGCATCAAGTATATGTAATTGCCCCGATGATTGAAGATTCAGATGTTATGGATATTCATAATGCGAATGAAATTTATGATTATTACTCAAAAGAATTTCAAGATATTTGTAGAGTTGGTTTGATTCATGGTAAATTAAAAACAACTGAAAAAGAAAGTATAATGGAAGACTTCATTGATAAGAAAATTGGTATATTAGTAAGTACAACTGTAATCGAAGTTGGTGTCAATGTAGTTAATGCAACAACAATTGCAATTTATGATGCAGATAGATTTGGGGTAGCTCAACTTCATCAAATGCGAGGAAGAGTTAGAAGAAGTGATGAACAAGCATATTGTTTCTTAATTAGTAAATCAACTGTCAATACTGCAATCGATAGATTGAAGCTTGTGGAAGCAAATGATGATGGTTTTGTTTTAGCTGAAGAAGATTTGATTGTAAGAGGACCAGGAGATTTCTTTGGGGAAAAGCAAACAGGAAATGTTATATTTAAAATGGCAGATATTGTTGCTGATAAAGAAATTTTTGAGTTAGCAAATGAAGAAGCAGATTTATTAATTAGTGATGAGAAATTTGAAGATAGAGAAGAATTAAAAGATATAATAGAAATAGTTCATGAGAACTATATGAATAAGAAAGAAATGTTAGATTAGGAGTAGTTTATGGTAAAATTAGCAATTGATATTATGGGAGGAGATCACGCACCATTAGAAATTATAAATGGAGTCAATCTAGCATTAGAGAGATTTTCGGATTTAGAAATGGTCTTATATGGCGATGAAGCTATTATAAGGAAACATGTGAAAGAAGATAAAAGAATTACAATAGTTCATGCCCCAGATAAAATTGATATGGGTGAAAAAGATCCAATTGGGGAAGTAAGAAGAAATAGAGAAACTTCAATCGTCAAAGCTTTCCAAGCCTTAAAAGATAATGAAGTAAGTGGAGTTGTAACGGCTGGGCCAACTCAAGGTGTTGTTACTGCTGCACATTTAATCGTTAGAAGAATCAAAGGAATGAAGAGAACTGCTCTTTGCCCAATGCTACCTAATATGGGTGGAAAACACAGATTACTACTAGATGTTGGTGCTAATGTAGAATTAAGAAGTGAACATCTCCTACAATTAGCACAATACGCATCAATTTATTTAAGAGAGGTTCATGGAATATCTAAACCATTAGTTGGCTTACTTAATGTAGGAACAGAACCAGGTAAGGGTAGAGAAGTAGATAAAGAAGCATTTGAGTTAATGAAAAACGATGAAAATGTAAACTTCTATGGAAATATTGAAGGAAAAGAATTATTTACAACAGACTGTGATATCTTGATAACTGACGGATTTAGTGGTAATCTAGTAATGAAAACATGTGAAGGTGTTGCGAAAGCTGTTGGTAGTTTTATGAAAGAAGAAATCAGCAAAAGTTTCTTAAATAAATTAGGCTATTTATTAATGAAAAAAGTATTTAAGAAATTCAAAAAAACACTTAATGCTGATGAAATAGGTGGGGCTAATTTATTTGGTGTTAATGGAGTAGTTGTAAAAGCGCATGGTTCTAGTGATGGTTATGCATTTTCTAATGCTATCAATCAAGCTAGAATGGCTGTCAAAGCAGATGTAATTACTAAAATGAAATCAATTATTGCATCAGAAGGTAATAATGATGAATGATTTTAGTAATGATGATAGGATTAAATCTATTTTAAAATCATTAAATATTAAATTTAATGATTTTAATATTTATAAAACAGCTTTTACCCATCAATCATATTCTAATGAACATGGTGTAATGAGCAATGAAAGATTAGAATATTTAGGAGATGCAATTTTAGATTTTATAGTTGCAGATTATTTATATCATAAATATCCTAATGAAACTGAAGGAAATCTAACAAAAGTAAGAGCTAAATATGTTTGCGCAAGAGCAAATAGTGAGTATGCAACAATTCTAAAACTTAATGAAGCTTTTCTTTTAGGAAAAGGAGAAACTGAACAAGGTGGAAAGACAAAGCAATCACTTTTAGCTGACCTTTTTGAAGCATTCCTCGGTGCTGTTTATTTAGATAATGGAATTGATAAGGTTAAGGAAATTTTAGAAAAATTAGTTTTTCCGAAAATTAATTCACAATCAAATTTTTTCATTGATTATAAAAGTAAGTTACAAGAATATATTCAATCTGAAAGTAGAAAAAGTGTTGAGTATCAATTAGTAAAAGATACGGGACCTGCTCACAACAAAACCTTTACAGTTGTCGTAATTCATGATAAAGTAAAGTTAGGTGTTGGAGTTGGCAAAAGCAAGAAAGAAGCAGAACAACAAGCAGCAGAAGATGCCTTACAAAAATTAGCAACAAATAAGTAGGAGATGGAGTAATGTATAACTTAATTAAAAATAATTTAATTCAATTTGATAGACTTATTATTGAACAATACTATAAACTTGGTATTGATGAAGTAGATACTATTATTCTAATTAGGCTAAATGATCTGCTTAGAAAGAACAATCATATCTTAAATGATGAGTTGCTTGCTGAATCAATGAAGATTAATAAGAATGAGTTAGGTAAAAGAATTGTTAATCTAGTAAAAAATGGTTTTATTACTTTAGAGCTTTCTACAATAGATAGTAAAGAAATATTTAATTTAGATGAAACTTATAAACGATTAGCTTTAATTTTATCTGGAAGTAATGAGAAAAAGAAAGAGGAATCCTTTAAACAACAAATTAAAGATACTGTTGAGTTGTTAGAGAAGGAACTTAAGAAAATTTTAAGTCCTCTTGAACTAGAGATGGTACAAAGATGGTATATTGATGACAAATATTGTGAAGATGAAATTAGTGATGCAATTTTAAAAACATTAAAATATAAAAATCGTGGAGTTACATATATCGATAGGTTGCTTCAAGCAAATAGACGCAATCAAATAGTAGAAGTTCAAAAAGCAAATGGAGCAACAGGAGATAATATTCAGGAATTATTCAATAGGATTTATGCAAGAAGCAAATAGAATTCATGAAGAGTTAAAAAAACTCTATCCTGAAGTATATTGTGAACTTGATTATACGAATAATTTTGAACTACTAGTCTCTGTTGTTTTATCAGCACAAACTACTGATAAAGGAGTTAATTTAGTTACTCCTAAGCTTTTTGAAAAGTATCCTAATCCACATAAACTTGCAGAAGCAAGTTTCACTGATGTACATTCACTTATAAAAACAATTGGTTTAGCAAACACCAAAGCAAGAAATATCATCGCTTTATCAAAACGACTTGTAGAAGAAAAAAACGGTGAAGTGCCAAATGATTATGATTATTTAGTAAGTCTTCCTGGAGTCGGAAGAAAAACTGCGAATGTTGTTTTAGGAGAAGGATTTAGAATTCCTACAATTCCTGTAGATACACATGTATTAAGAGTTTCTAATCGCCTAAACCTTGCTAATAGTAGTGATCCATTAAAAGTAGAACAAAGTTTGATGGAACTTTATGATTCATCTCTATGGTATGAACTACATTTAAGGCTAATACATTTTGGCAGATATTTCTGTAAAGCTAAAAATCCTAGTTGTGAAATTTGTCCATTTCAAAACATATGTCAATATTATACAAAAAATCACCCTAAGAAGTAATATACTACTGTAGGGTGATATTTTTTGAAAGTCAAAGTGTTTGATGAAGGTCATGAAAAAGACCTAGAAGATGCAATAAATGATTTTTTAAAAACCATAAAAGAGGATGATGTGATAGATATTAAATATCAAATCAGCACAATGTATGATTATAAAGAACAAATTTATTGCTATAGTGCAATTATTTTATATCGTGGTTAGTTTGTATTTGCTTTAATATAATCAATATCTGGGGTTACATAAACAGTTTTATAGTTTGTGTATATTACAAAAGAACCTTTCATTTTTGGTACCTTTTTCACATTCCCCACTTTGGTATAATCTACTGCAACATTGGAAGATAATTTACTTTTAGAGTAGTAGGCTGCAATATTTGCTGCTAGTTTAATAACTTCATCTGTAAGATCTTGTGTTCTTAAAATAGTATGACTACCACTAACTCCCTTCACATGGAAGAAGTAATCATCCTTTCTTGCAAATTCATGACTTAAGTAATTGTTTTGGATGTTGTTTTTCCCAACCCAAATCATGTTTCCATGATTATCTTGAAAGTTCTCGATAATTGGTTTTTGTTTTTTCTTTTGTTTTGGGCTAACATTTTTTATACCTAGTTCTTCAATGATTTCTTTTAATTCATGATGTTTTGCAATTTGGAGTTGATTTTCTAGTGTATATAAGTATTCTAATTCGTTCTTGCTTGCTTCTATTTGTTCAGTTGTAGCTTCGACTGCACGTTTTGCTTTTTTATAGCGATTAAATATATTTTCAAGATTTTTAGCTGGACTTAATAATGGATTAAGTTCAATAATTATATCTTCATAATTGCTATAAAAGTTTTGTACTACAATCTTACTATCATGTTTCTTAACTCGATAAAGATTTGCACTAAGAAGATTACCAATAGTTTCTAAATTTAGATTCTTTTTTGCTCTTTCATTTTCTTGAATTTGTTTTTGGATTTTCTTATTTACTTTTGTTATTTCTCTTTTTATATAGTTTTCTAAAAGTTTTTGCTCGTGATTTTGATTTGCAACTTTTTGTCTATTTAAATAGTATTCTTCTAATACTTTTGAAAGTGTTGAAAAATGAGTTGATGCACCATTTAAATGCTCTAAATCAATACAAGAGAAATATGTTTTATTATTAATGGTTATAATTTGCGGGTTTAGATGATTGATTATACTTAGATCGTTTTTATAGATAACTTCTGCATAAACTAAATTACTCATACCTTGATAGTTATTAGTATCTAGAATTTTACCTGTTTTAAATGGATTAATTTTATAATCTTCTGGATAAGTATATTTCATTTTTGGAACTAAGATTCTTTGATTATTATCTTCTAAAACAAAAGACTTTTTTAAACAATCAATTATCATATAATTTTCATCTAATAAGAATAAATTGGCATTTCTACCAAAAAACTCTAAAATTAAGTATGCGCTGCTTTTATATCCTAAATCATCGGAAATCTCAAGTGTAATTTTGATAATTCTATCATTTTCTACTTGCTCTAAATCTTTAATAATACTAGATTCAAGATATTTTTTTAAACTTGTATAAAGTGGGAATACTTTATTTGAAGCAACTACTTCAGCTTTATTTATTCTCATATGGCAGATGTCAGGGTTTAAACTAAAATAAATTTCTTCTCTACCTTGAATATAGAGTAAAAAACTATTGTTATCAACAACTGCTATTTTATTTATTCTTTTATTTATTAAACTCGTCCTTAGTTCATTGACTAAGTGATGAGTAAATATACCATCTAATATCATAAAAATCACCTAATAATTATTTTACCATATTTGCTTCAATAATACAAAAGTATATTAGAAAAGTTATTTTTCAGATAAAAATGAATTATCCATTAAAAAAAATTGAAATTAGAGTTTATATATGGTATAATAAAAGTTAATAAAAAAAGAGGAATTGTAAATGAAATTAGATGATAAAGGTTTATTAATTGTAATTTCAGGTCCTTCTGGTGTTGGAAAAGGTACAGTTAGAAGTGCACTATTTGAAATGGAAGGACATGACTTGGTCTATTCTATTTCTATGACAACTAGGGCTCCACGTAAAAATGAAGTCAATGGACGTGAATATTACTTTGTATCAAAAGAAGAGTTTTTAAAAAACATTGAAGAAGGGAAAATGCTAGAGTACGCGGAGTTTGTAAACCATTATTATGGAACACCACTAGAGACTGTTCAAAAACAACTAGAATTGGGGAAAGAAGTTGTTTTGGAAATAGATGTTCAAGGAGCTAATCAAGTAAGAGAAAAGATGAAAGATGCAGTTTTTATATTTATTGCACCACCATCATTTGAGGAGCTTATTAATCGTCTAAAATCTAGAGGTACGGAGCCAATTTCAGTAATTAATGAAAGAGTCAATAAAGCTAAAAGAGAAATCGATTTAGCATATATGTATGACTATATTGTTGTTAATGACACTGTTGAAAATGCTGCTGACAAAATAATTGCTATTATTAGAGCTGAGCATGCGAAAGTAGAGAGAACAATTCGTAAGTATAAAGAAATGTTGGAGGTAAAATAAGTGAGTGTTATTCGTGACGGAATGAGATACCCATCTATTGATCAACTTGTAAACAAATCTAAATCTAAATATAAACTAGTAATAGGTGCTGCAAAACGTGCAAAGGATATTACAAAGGATAAAAAGCATTTAATAGAAAATCCATATAATACAAAAAGTATTGGGATTGCATTAGAAGAAATATATTTAGATAAAATTGTTATTGTTGAAAATGTTGATACAGAAACAAATGAATAGATAGAAAAAATTGCAATCATTAGAAAATCTAATGATTTTTTCTTTTATTATAACTAAATAAGTAATATTGTTTAATATTCGTTTAGTTATGCTGCTTTTATTTTCATGATAATTATGGTAAAATAATATAAGAAGAGTAATAATATAACGTAAAAAGAACTATTACTTTTATATAAATATAGTTAAGGGAGGATTTTATGTTTGCAAAAATAGTTGTTGATCTAGCTACTGAAGATGTAGATCAGTTATATACATATAAAATTCCTAATGACCTAATCGACTGTATTTATTTGGGTAGTAGGGTTTTTGTAGAGTTTGGTTTTCAAAAGGTTTTAGGGTTTGTTTTGGAAATAGTTGAAAGTACTGATTTCTTGGGAAATTTAAAAGAAATTCTAGAAGTTGTCGATTTTGAAAATGGGTTAAATGAAGAACAAATAATGATTGCAAAAAAACTAGCAATTGATTTGATGACTCCACTGACAAATACGCTTAATATTATGTATCCATCTTTTATGAAATCAAAGATAAAAAAGAAATTAGAAATTATTAATTATGATAAATTAGATGCAGAAGTTGCATTATTATTTGATAATAAGAAAGGAATCATAATTGATAATAAAATATTAAGCAAATATAGTAAAATAAAAAAAGAAATTGAAAAAGGTAATTTAGAAATAAGTACTAGTATTTATACATACGGGAAAAGAAAATTAGAGAAATATTATTCCCTAAATAAATTTCCAATGCTTCCTTCTACAGAAAAACGACTTGCAGTTATTGAGTATTTAAAAATAGCAGAAGAAGCAACAATGGAAGAGATTAGAGAGTTTACTGGTGCAAATGAATATGTTGTAAATAAACTGCTTGAAAGTGGTCATCTTAAATATATTGAGAAATTACCAAGAACAGAAGAGTTCAGAAGAAGTATAAGTTATGAAATAAATAAGTCATTTGACTTTAACTTAGTTAAGAGTAAATATCAAAAAGTTGAATCTAAGCCATATCTTTTTCATACTAATGATTACGAATTTAGAGATGATTTCTTATTAGATATAAGTAGAGATACTATAAAAGAAGGAAAACAGGTTTTAATTTTAGCTCCAACTATTTTAGAACAAACTAGACTGACAAAGTATTTTAGTAATAAAATAGATGCTAGAGTAAGATCATTTTCTTCTAAATTATCTAATAATGAATATTATTACAATTATAATGAAATATTAAATGATGAAGTTGACTTAGTTATCGCAACTAGAACTGGAGCTTTTTTACCTTTATCTAAGATTGGCTTAATTATAGTTGTTGATAGTGAGAATAAATATTATCTTAACGAACAAAATCCAAAATTTAATACTTTAGAAGTTGCAAAAATTAGAAGTGAGTTTCATAATGCTAAATTAGTTTATCAAAGTAGTGCTCCAAGTATTGAACTATATTATCAATATTATACTAACAAATATACTCTTATAAGAAAATTAAAAGAGGATTTACATGATGTAGATATTGTTAATATGAAAGAAGAATATTTGAATAATTTAATTAGTTCAAAGTTAGATTATGAAATTAGATCAAATTTAAAGAATAAAAAAATAACAGTATTAATTTTAAATAGTCTAGCTTATAATCAGACAATTTTATGCAGTGAATGTATGAAACTAATTACATGCCCTGAATGTAAGGTTGGGTTATCATATCATAAAATTAAGAATGTATATCAATGTCCAAGTTGTAATTATTCTGTAGCTAGAATTGTATGTAGTTGTGGTTCAAGCAAAGTTAAACACTTTGGCTATGGACTAGAGTTATTAAAAGAAGTACTTGTTGAAGATTATAATAATCCTAAAATTATTCAAGTAGATAGTGAAAATATGCTTAGTGATAATGATTATAATGATTTCTTTTTAGCATTAGAAGAAAAAGATGTTGATATCATTATTGGAACAAATCAACTCTCTTCATTTTTCCATAAAGATATTAAATTAGTAGGATATATTAATATTGATTCATTACTTAATAAAAATGATTATAGGAGTAGTGAAGAAACTTTTTCATTAATATCAAATTTAAGAGTTAATAAAAATGCGAAAGTTATTATTCAAGGTTATAATATAGATCACTATAGTGTTTTAGATGCAGTTAGTGGAGACTATGATAAGTTTTTTGAAAAAGAACAAGAAAATAGAAAAACATATAATTATCCACCATTTAATGAAATTAGTAGACTATTAGTTATCGGAGAATATAAGGATATTTATTATTTCTCAAACTATTTTAAAAAAGTATTCTCCAGAATGAGTACAACAAATATATTAGGTCCTGTCTATATTTCTAGATTAAAAGGAATTCAGTTAATAATTAAGTATGATGATTTTGAAAGATTATCAAAACTTATTGATGAAGTAAAAAATAAATTTAAAGAGAAAAAATTAATAGTAAACTTTGAAAGATATCCATTATCTTTCAATTAGGAGTAAAGATGAAAATAATTTTTATGGGAACACCTGATTTTGCGGTTAAGGTGTTAGATGAATTAAATAGTAAGTATGAAGTAGTTTTGGTTGTAACCCAACCAGATACTTATAATTACCGGAAGAAAACATATAGTCCTTCACCAGTTAAAGAATATGCATTAAAACATAATTTAAATGTATTTCAACCAGTTAAAATTGGTAAGGAATTAGATTATTTATTTCAGTTTGATGTTGATTTAATTGTAACTGCTGCATATGGGCAGTTTATACCAAAAAAGCTTTTAGATTATCCAAAATATAGATCAATAAATGTACATGGTTCAATCCTACCTAAATATAGAGGTGGTGCACCAATCCAAAGAGCGATTATCAATGGTGATAAAGAAACAGGAATTACTATTATGTATATGGATAGGAAAATGGATGCTGGTGATATATTAAGAATTGAGAAAATTCCTATTACTGATGAAGATACTAGTGATACAATGTTTGAAAAACTTAGTATTTTAGGTAGTAAGATGATTACTGGCGTTATTGAAGATTTAAAAGCTTCTCTAATTACGCCAATACCTCAAAATGAAAGTGAAGCTACATATGCATATAATCTAACAAAGGAAGATGAACTAATTGATTTTAATAAATCTGCAAGAAATGTTTTCAATCAAATTAGAGGTTTAAATTCAAATCCTGGTGCTTACTTTATTATGGATGGCCAAAATGTTAAGGTCTATAATAGTAAGGTTCTAGATAAAAAAACTAAAACAAAACCAGGTGTTATAATTGGAATTGAAAAAGATAGTTTTTTAATTAGTTGTAAGGATGGCAGTGTTGTTGCAATAACAGAAATACAAATGCCTTCAAAAAAGAAAATGAGTGTTAAAGATTTTTTAAATGGAAGTGGAAAAAATATTATTAAAGTTAATAAGGAGGTTAATATATGAAACCTAGAGTAATATTTTCAAGAGAAGAAATGTTTAAAATGAATAGGGATGCGCTATTAGAGCGAGGAGTTACTATCAATGATATTGCGGAAATAGCTTTTAAACAACAATCTAGATATAATAAAGAAATATCTATGCGTGTATGTATAGAAAGCGTGGAGAAGATTTTATCTTATCGTGATATTTTCCATTTGGTTCAATTAAGTATTGAAATTGATAGAATGACTGAAGAAGGAATGTTTAAAGGTCCAATTCAAGATATTATGCGTGCAGATCTTGGTATGTTTGGAGTTGATGAAATTTTTGGGTTAAATATTGCAGCAATGTATGGGACTGTTGGTCAAACAAATTTTGGTGATATTGATGTTAATAAACCAGGGATTGTGAAAAGATTGAATGAAGATGGTAAAGGAGATAAGTGTCATACATTCTTAGATGATGTAGTAGGTGCACTTGGTGCAGCAGCATCTACAAGAGTTGCGCAAATTGTTAGTGAGGATGAATCTAATAAAGATCCTCATTATGAACCGATAAAATTTGATATCTAGGATCTTACTATGAGAACACAAAAAATTATTCCCCATTTATGGTTTAATAATGAAGTTAAAGAAGCAACGAACTTTTATGTAAATATATTTCCTGATTCTAAAATTGAAAATATAGTAACATTACATAATACTCCCTCAGGAGATAGTGAGATAGTTACTTTTAAACTTTTAGATTATTCTTTCATTGCTATTAATGGTGGACCTTATTATAAATTTACACCAGCAATATCCTTTGTTGTGGTGTTTGAAGAAAAAGATAAAAATGCTAAAAGCGAGATTAAAAGAATTTGGGATGAGTTAATATCTGGAGGTATAGCTCGTATGCCACTTCAAGAATATGATTTCTCAAAATTATATGGTTGGGTGGAAGATAAATACGGTGTAGACTGGCAACTTATGCTAGTTGACGGATTGAATGAAGAAGATAAAAGAATTATTCCTCACTTACTATTTACTGAAGATGTGGCTGGACGAGCTGAAGAAGCGACAAATTTTTATATCTCAAACTTCAAGAATTCAAAAAGAGAAAGTATTTATAAATATCCTTCAGGGATGGAACCAGACAAAGAAGGGACAGTAATGTTTACTGATTTTTATCTTGAAGGAATTTGCTTTGCGGCTGCAGATAGTGCAAGGGAGCATAATTATACATTTACACCAGCGATTTCTTTAATAATTAATTGTGAATCTCAAGCAGAAATTGATTATTATTGGGACAAACTCTCATATGTAAAAGAAGCTGAAGCTTGTGGATGGTTAGTTGATAAATATGGAGTTAGTTGGCAAGTCAATCCGGCTTTAATGGACGAAATGTTTTCTAAAGCAACTAAAGATGAATTGGCTAGAATTACTAAAGCATTCTTACCAATGAAAAAAATTGAGATTGAAAAAATTGTTGCTGCTTACAAAGGTAATAAATAAAATATAATAGACATTTAAAGTATAGGTAAAACTATACTTTTTTTATTTTTTACATCTTCAATTGCCTACACAAAAGAGGTAGTTATTAATACAATAATATTGTATATGGATGTAAGGAGGCGACTATGTGGTATTAGAATTAAAAAATGTTAACATGGAATTCTTTAATGAATATGATAAATTAGATGTACTAAAAGATATCAACTTTAGTGTAGATGAAGGCGAAATAGTAACTATAATTGGTCCTTCAGGTAGTGGAAAGACTACAATCCTAAACTTAATCTCAGGATTACTAAAACCTACATCAGGTAGCATAAAAGTAAATGGTAAGATTGGTTATATGTTTCAAAGAGATCATCTTTTTGAATGGAGAACAATATATAGAAATGTTATTCTTGGATTAGAAATACAAAATAATCTAACAGAAGAGAATATAAATGGGGTTCTAAGAATGCTTAATATGTATGGTCTTTGGGAATTTAGAAATTCGAAACCTTCTGAATTATCTGGTGGTATGCGTCAAAGAGTAGCATTAATAAGAACTTTAGCAACTTCGCCTGATTTACTATTACTAGATGAACCATTTGCTGCATTAGATTATCAAACAAAACTATTGGTTAGTGAAGATATGTATAAAATAATTAAAAATGAAAAGAAAACTACTATTATGGTTACCCATGATTTATCAGAAGCAATAGCAATGAGTGATCGAATAATTGTATTAAGTGATAGGCCAGCAAAAATTATTAAGACTCATGATATTAAGTTAACACTTGATAAAGAGAGAACACCACTAAGTTCACGAAAAGCTCCAGAATATAGAGAATATTTTGATATGTTATGGAGGGAATTAAATGAGAAATCAGATACAGAAATTTAAGCGAGATAAAAATTTTATAACATTTTGTAGAATTGGCCTTTTTGTTGCAATAATATTACTTTGGGAAGTTGGAGCAAAAACTGGAATATTAGATGAGTTTTTATTTTCTAGCCCGAGTGCAATATTAAACCTATTGATAAAGTATATTGTTTCTAAAGAAATATGGAGACATTTATTTATTTCAGTTTTAGAAACGGTTGCTGGGATAATCTTTGGTACATTACTGGGTATATTAATTGCAATAATATTATGGGCTAATAAATTCTTATCTAAGGTAGTAGAACCATTATTAGTTTTACTTAATGCTCTTCCAAAAACTGCACTAGCACCTATTATGATAATTTGGGCTGGAACAGGTGTTACTGGGATAGTAGTTGTTTCAATTTCAATTTTAATTGTTGTTACTATAATATCAACTTATAATTATTTTATTAATGTTGATAAGGAAAAAATTAAGATGCTTAAAAGCTTTGGTGCAACAAAAACGCAGCTCTTCACGAATCTAATATTTCCTAGTAATTTAGTTAATATTATTAATGTTGTGAAAATAAATATTGGTTTAGCTTGGGTTGGAGTTATTGTTGGAGAGTTTTTGGTCTCAAGAGCGGGTTTAGGATATTTAATTATGTATGGTGGTCAGGTATTTAGGCTTGATCTAGTAATGATGGGGGTTGTCATTCTTTGTTTGATTGCATATTTAATGTATGCAATTGTAAATTTAATTGAAATAATTTTAATTAAGAAGAGAGGTAAAAAAATTTGAAATCAATTAAAATTTTAGTTTCCCTGGTTTTAGTAACAGTTGCTACATTTATGTTGAGTGCATGTGGTGGAAATAAAAATAAGATTACTATCGCAGAAGTAACCCATTCGGTTTTCTATGCTCCACAATATGTAGCACTTGAATTAGGGTATTTTGAAGATGAAGGATTAGAAGTTGATTTAGTTTTAGCGGCTGGTGCAGATAAAACTATGGCAGCTTTATTAAGTAAGGATGCACAAATTGGTCTAATGGGACCAGAAGCAAGTATATTTGTTTATAATGGTGGGCAAGAAAATTATGCAATTAATTTCATTCAATTAACTCAATGTGATGGTAGTTTCTTACTTGCAAGAGAAAGAATCGATAATTTCACTTGGGATATGCTTAATGGTAAAGAAATTCTAGGAGGTCGCAAAGGTGGAATGCCTGAAATGACTTTAGAATATGTATTAAAAGCTAAAGGCTTAGAAGTAGGCCAAGATGATCCGACAAAATCTGTTAATGTAAGAACAGATGTTCAATTTGCAGCAATGGGTGGAGCATTTGCTAGTGGTAAAGGAGATTTTGTTACAATGTTCGAACCAGCTGCCTTAGAACTTGAAAAACAAGGTATCGGTTATGTGGTTGCATCAATTGGAAAAGAATCACCTGGTATTCCATTTACAGCATACTGTGCTACTAAAGAATATATGGAGAAAAATCCAGATGTAATTCAAAAATTTACTAATGCAATTTATAAAGCACAAAAATGGGTTAAGAATCATACTGCTAGAGAAATAGCAGAAACAATTCATCCTCATTTTAAAGAAACATCATTAGATGATTTAACAAAAGTAATGCAAAGATATGTGGAAATTGAAGCTTGGAAAGCAGATCCAACATTCCCTGAAACAAGTCTAACTAAATTAATGGAAGTTATGGAACTTGCAAAGGAATTAGATAAACGTGCTCCATATAGTAAAATTGTAACTAATAAATATGCAAACGAAGCAGTAAAAAGCGTTGGATAATAAAAATAGTTAAGAGTCTGAACTCTTAACTGTTTTTTGTTTGCTTATAAATTAAAACTATAGTAAAATAAATTATTAGAGGTAGATTATGAAAAATATGTTTATTTGCCCAAAATGCTTATCAAAAAGAAGTTTAGATTTTTGTGAGTGCAAGTTTAAACTAAAATCTAGAAATGGAGTATATGACTTATTAGATAAATCATATAAGAGTGATTTTGATGACATAGGCTATAAGTATTATTCTATTGACTCATCTTTAATCCAAGAGCAAATAGCTACTGAAATTTCGAGAATGATAAGTAGTGGGAATGTGCTAGATTTAGGATCAGGAGCAGGGCATATAGCTAGTGCATTAATAAAATATCAATATAATTTAATATGTTTAGATTCATCTTTTGTCATGTTTGAGATATTTAAAAAAAGACTTTCTACTCTAGAGTATAATGAAGACCTATTAACTCTAATAAGAGCAGATGCTCATAGGATACCACTTGAAAATGGCAGTATTGATCTTGTTATAGTGAGTAATCTATTTCATTTGCTAGCAGAACCTAAAACTGTTCTAGCTGAAATTTATAGAATTCTCTCACCGACAGGAAAACTTCTGTTAATTAGTGATAGTAATGATAATGAGTATTTTGAATTTGGTGAAGAATTAGCTGAATACAACAATATGGTGAATACTTATAATAATTTATACTGGGAGAAGATGAAAGAACATAAACTATTTCCAAGAAAGGCTGATACTAGTTTTAATCAATATTTAGAGGCAAGTAAATTATTTAAGAAACATTATTTTATTGAGACAGCGGAAATAGAGTATAGAGGAGTTAAAAAATTAAAAGATTTTCTAGAAAAAGAATATTCAAAATCAAGTTATGCAAAGAGTAATATTCCATCATCTATCCACTTAGATGTTCATGAAGAAGCGTTTAAAAATTTGTTTTATAAGAAAAGGACAGATTTATTAAATATAGAAGTATATTACAAAGGAAAGAATAAATCTACAATAGATGTCTATGAAAAGTAAAAATCAGCAAAAATGCTGATTTTATTTCTCTTCAATATATTTTTTAAATAAATCAAATATTAATTTTGTTTCTTCACTATCTGCTAATATTTCTGGATGCCATTGGATTCCGATTATTGGCAGAGTTTTATGAACAAATGCTTCTACAGTACCATCGCTATATGAAGCAATTAATTCTAATCCTGGAGCTAATTCTTTAACTGCTTGATGATGATATGAATTTACATTAATTGTTTCTTTAAATGCAAGAAAATCATTTTTTGTTGTTTGAACCATGTGATCTTTAGCTAAATCTTCATGATTATCTATATGCTGGTAAAGAGATCCTCCTAAGAATATATTAATAGCTTGGTGTCCTCTGCAAATACCTAAAATCGGTTTTTGGTTTTTGAATGCATGTTCCACAATTGCTTTATCTAATACATCTAAATCAGGATAAACTTTCTTTGATTGTCCTTCATTTTTTTCATTGTAATAAGCAGGTTCAATATCACTACCGCCTGTAATTAAAAATGCATCACAAAGATTTAGAATCTCTTCTACATTTGGATTATTTGTAAGAATCATAATTGTGTTAAATCCTCTAGAAGTTAATTGCTTTGCATATCTTGTATTTAAAAATTGTTTTTCTACTCCATTTTCATATAAAAGTCTTGGAGATATTCCTATAAGTTTCATAAGTTAATTCCTTTCTTATACTAAATAGAATTTTACTATAAAATGACTTATTTTTCAAGTAGATAACTAAATAAAAAATATTAGGGTATAACTAAATAAAAAATATTAGGGTAAACTATTAAAAATATCTTTCTTATGATATAACCCGAGTTTGCCACTTACATAATAAAAAGGGGCCTTGAATTTTAGGCCCTTTTTCAAAATTATTTCGTTTTCACTCATTTTTAATACTTTTTTGCGTTTTTTTAACTGTTTTATTACTATTTTAT
>Ga0265293_10005191_pt1 | contig 22029 bp, 23 predicted proteins | sample Munlanlewell138R_FD_192505 | JGI IMG/M metagenome (GOLD analysis project Ga0265293, IMG submission 192505) | Leachate microbial communities from a municipal landfill in Southern Ontario, Canada - Leachate well 138R | ecosystem: Engineered > Solid waste > Landfill > Unclassified | place: Canada... | reverse complement strand
AGTAGCTAAGCTGGATAGAGCAACGGCCTTCTAAGCCGTCGGTCAGGGGTTCGAATCCCTTCTGCATCGCCATTGTGATGTTAACAAAATGCTACGGTTATCCGTGGCATTTTTTCTTTATATTTAATCGAGTTGTGAGCCTAACAAAGCCGTTTGTTTTGTTAATAATAAAAAACAGCTAAAACCACTAAAAAGTATATAAGTAGTAAAACCAAGAAAAAAACGACTTTTGCCACTATTTGGTAAGTCGTTTTATGTTTTCATTTAAAAGGGTATTCGAGTAGTTTTAGCCATTTTAGTAGTTTCATTTAAAAGGGTATTCGAGATATGTTACACTTTTTTATCATTTCATTTAAAAGGGTATTCGAGATATCACTTAAAAGGGTATTCGAGTTTAGGTTAAAAATAATCTCCAATTTATGTTTAGGTTTAATCTTGTTTGTATAAATTCATATGAACCTTCATAAATTGGATTAGTTTCTAATATTGCATTGTAGTCCACATCTAGGTCTGATTGGTTAGATAACTTTAATATTATATTAAGGTTTTTTCTATCGGTTGCTACAACGCTTAAGAACATATCTTTAGCTTCATAACTTTCTATGTCATTCAATTGTTTCATAAACAATCTAAGTCCACCTTCATAATTAAATGCCATTATATGTTTATGGTTTAATTCCACTAATTGAATATTAAGTAGATCAATCTCATTTTCAAGTTTGGCCATCATTTCTTTTTTAGCAGATTCAATAATGCTAGAAGAAGTGATGGCTTTTTCTTTTTGCTTTGTTTCCTGGATTAACTCTTTCATGTATTCCATTTGTAAGGCTAAGTGTGATTCTTCTTTGGCTTTCTCGAAATGAGTAGTAACTTGTTTTTTAAAATAACTTACATTTTTAGTTATTGCTTTTATAGCATCTTCAATAAGAATATCAATTTGATTATAATAAATATTTTTAATGTCCAATACTCGATTCTTCCTACCATCTAATAATTCTAATAACATAACTTGGTAAGGTTTGCCACGGTGATTAACTTTAGATTTATAAAACTTATCACCTGGAAGAGAATAAACGAAGTTTGAATATTTGTGTTCATTAATCCTATCAATAGTTTTAGGTTTATAAAGTTTGTTTCTTTCCTGAATCATTGATTGAACCTTATTGAAGTCTTTTCTATCAATTATTCCTTCATGATTGTTACTAACATAATAAATTGGTTTAGTAGTATTAACAACTGAAGCTCTCGCTCCTATTGATTTGACAGTTGTCTTTTGTAGTTTCATATCACCCATGTATTTTTCATTCCTAAGTATTGACCTAACAACAGTAGGAGAAAATCTTTTATTACCGTTTCTAGTTTTATAATTCCTTTTTTCAAGTTCATCAATTATTTCATTTATTTTATAACCTTCTAAAAATAATTCAAATATCAATCTTATAATTGGTGCTTGCTTTTCATTGATAATAAATTCTCCATCTTTAATGTGATATCCAAACAATCTAGGAGTAGTACTTAAACCTTCCTTCATTTTCTTTTTATAAGTCCACTGAACATTCGCACTATTACTTTTAGACTCTTCTTCAGATAAAGAAGTTAAGACTGTAAGTATCATATCAAAAGAAGGATCCATGCTTGAAATTCGTTCATTTTCAAAATAAACCTCAACATTGTGTAATCTTAAATCTTGAATGGTTGAAACACCACCAACAACATCTCTAGTAAATCTTGATATTGATTTTGTTAGTATTAAATCTATTTCACCCATCTTTGCTAACTCGACCATTTTTTGGAAGTTAACTCGCCTATTAATGTTTGTACCACTTTTGCCATGGTCAGCAAAGACTCCAGCATATTCCCATGCATTATTACTTAAGATTTGATTATAATAACTGGTTGTTTGAAGTGTAAAAGAAGATGCTTGTAATTCGCTTTTAGTTGATACTCTAACATAAGCAGCTACTCTTTTTTTCTTAATGTTTCCTAAATCATCTATATTCTTTAATACTGGTATTTTTGTGATTTGCCTATTCATCTAAAACCACCACCTTATATCTTATGTTTTTGTTAACTTCACTATCGAAGTGAGTTTTCTCATAAAGTAGCCTTGCATTGTTTAATAATGAATAGTCATTTAAAATCTCATCAATACTTGTTGTTCCATAATTTAGAACAATTAACAAGTCTCCTTTGGCATCGACTAATATTATTTTAATCATCGTTTTAAATACTACTGAATTAGATAAAATACTCTTACCTTCAAATATATCCTTTAATATATTATATTTAGTTGAGTCTGAATAAAATGCTAATGATTCTTTGTTTAATTCTTTTAATTCATTTGTTAAACTATCTAACTCGTTTTTATGTTTTGAGTATTCTATGTTAAATGAATTGTGTTCAATTGAATCAGTATTTAAGTTTTCTCTAATAAGTTGATCCATCTCTACTTTTTTCTTTACAACCATTTTATTTAATTCATCCATTTGCTCTTTAATAAAATCATAGTTAGAAGAAGAAGTTAATTCTCTTGCTAATATTTCATCAGCACCTAAATCAAGTCCATAAGTTGTTATTACATCTAATACAGCTGATTCGACCATATCACTACGAACTGTGCCACGATCACAATTGATTTTAAGTTGTGGTGCATGATTACAGTTAAGAACAACTCTTTCACTAGACCTTCCATAACCGTGTATATGCCTTTTCATTGGTCTATTGCAGTTTGTACAGTAAACAAGTCCTGTTAACGGATACTTACTGTTAGTAGCTCTTGTGGTGGCTCTATTAGCATATAAAGTTTCAATTCTCTTTTGAACCAACTCAAATGTTTCATTACTAATAATTCCAGGATGACTATTCTCTACATAATATTGTGCTTCATGATTATCATTAACAACCCTTTTGTGTGTTAGATAATCTAATGTTACGGTTTTTTGAAGTAATGCGTTACCAGCATACTTTTCATTTTGTAGAATTCTTAAAACTGACTGTGCATCCCACTTTTTATTTCCCCTAATTGTTTTAATTTTCTCTTTCATTAAAATTTGAGCTATTTCATGAGCAGTATGGCCTTGAGTGAAAATGTTAAAAATCATTGTAATGACTTTAGCTTCTTCAGGTATGATATAAATCTTACCATTTTCATCCTTGCCATAACCTAAGAAGTTTTTAGGATTAAGTAAAATCCTACCTTCTTTAAATCTCTTTTTATAACTCCATTTAATGTTAGAAGAAATACTTCTAGATTCCTCTTGGGCAATAGAACTCATAATAGTTAAGAAGAAGTCAATCTTTGGATCGTCTGAATAAATGTTTTCTTTTTCAAAGAACACTGCAACATTGATTTCTCTTAACTCCCTAACCGTTTGAATAATATCTACCGTGTTTCTTCCAAACCTTGATATTGACTTAGTAAGTATTAAATCAATCTTTCCTTCTTTAGCATCATTAATCATATTGATAAAATTTTCTCGGTTTTTAATTTGTGTACCAGATATTCCCTTATCAGCATACATTCCAGCAAACTCCCATTGTTTGTTATTTGCTATTTGATTTTTATATTCGCTAATTTGATTATCAAAACTATTTGTTTGGTCTTCCTCATCAGTGGATACTCTAGCATAAGCAGCAACCTTTTTCTTAATTGGTTCAGGATTGCTTTCTGAGACAACAAAGGGACTTACTGCCTCAATAACTGTAATTCTTTTAATATCGTTTGACATAATATTACCTCCTTTTTGTCATGTAGCATATTACAATTGTGTTTTGACTATAGCAAGTGAATTTGACGTTTCTTTTTGATGTTCACTAGATAGTCTAGACATAATCGATTGCCACTGGATAAATGAGATTTTATCTTCCATGTAAATAGTGTATAAAATGCTTCTAATTAATTCATATTTTAATACTTTATTCATATACGCCTTTCCGCGTACGATGTACAAAAAGAAAAAATAGCTTCTATGTATTTGACTACATAAAAGCTATCTTACCTCTTAAAAAGACAAAATATGCCTCTCACGACCTTATCTATCGTGGTTATTATATCAAACTGAAAAGTAAAGTTCATTACACCATTGGACTACAAATTAAAAGAATAAGTCCTTTTCATATCTTTTATCTATAGTGGCAAACAAAATGCCAATATAAACTAATGATTTATAATCATTTTTACTAATTCTTATAGGCTTTCCTTCATACATAAAGAATCCATCATTAGGTGAAGTAAAGTGAATCTCAGCAATATATAATCTTTTTTTAAATTCAAACAATAATTCCTGGCCTTCAATATAAGAAGTATTGGTTTCAAAAATTTTAATTAAAAGATTATCTTCCTTTACTACTATTAAATCATTACTAAATGATGTAACTTGTGCGAAATCATCGGTGAATCTATAAAACCCTTCATCCTTTTTTAATGTAGGAAATGTTAAGATTGGTGGTCTTGAATCCATTAATGAAGAAGAAACCATCAGATCTAATGTAACACCATAAAAATCAGCTAATAACTTTAAATTAGATAAAGATAATTCACGGTAACCATTCTCATAATTATAATAAGCTTGTCTAGAAACACCAAGAACATCTCCTAGGTCGTTACCAGTCAATTTTTTTTGCTTCCTTAAGAATAATAAATTTTCAGTAATAACCCTCTTAAAATCGTCATTTTTTTCTTTAATATTTATACTTTCTTTCATAAAAACCCCCATTTTTATAAAAAGTAGTGTGTTTTGCTTGTCAACAAACTGTTAACACGGCCTAATCACTCTAGATAAATAATATCATAAAATACGAAAAAAGTATATAAAAGTATTCATTTTGTTGTCGACCATAGAAAGTGACCAAAAGTACTTTTTTTATTTTTTAACTCATATACACTATATTCAAGGCCTTATTACAAAACAAAAATAAAAGGAGGTGAACAGTGGTGGCATCTAAAGAAAAAAGACATATACAACCAGCATATCCAAGGGTATATTTAACTGAAGCAAGACTAGAACAAAACCTTAGTGGATATGAAGCAGCAGAATTACTTGATATACATCCAAATTATTATTATGCACTTGAAAATGGCAGAAGAGGACATAACTTAAGCGTTAGGTTATTTTATGAAATTTGTAAATGTTTTAATGTTGATGCCAACACACTTATTGAAAAAGAAATCAGATATCAAAAAGAAAGGGAAATATTTATTAAACACAAGATAACTAAATAATAGGTGGAACATGGAAAATACAGATTTAAAATTCATGATCGATGAATACATTGATTTTATGGATGTTAAGAAAATTACTAAGGACTCTTATAGAAAGATTTTATATAAATGGTATGACTACATTACGACTTTATCTATCAAATATCCAAAGCGTAATGATGTACTTAAATATAAAGAGTATCTATTAAATAATCTTAGTTCCTCAACAGTTCAAAAAACCATTGTAGTACTTAGGGGATTTTATCAGTTTTGTAAAATCAAAGGCTACAGTGATGATATTACTTACGGAGTCAAAGGGGTAAAGGTGGCTCAAACATTTCAAAGACAACCTTTATCTCTTAAAGATTCCAAAAGACTACTGAACAAAGCAAGAAGAGGGGCTACTACAGTTCGCGGTAAGAGAGATTATGCCATAATAGCTCTTTTATTAACTACAGGCTTAAGGGTGATTGAAATTGAAAGAGCAAATACAATTGACATTGATATGATCGATGGCGAATATGTCCTCCATGTTATGGGAAAAGGACGAGATGCCAAAGATACCTATGTAAAACTATCTAATGAAGTTTATAAAATCATTGAAGATTATCTGCTTGCTAGAAAAAACGATCACGTCGCCTTATTTATTACGCACCATCGTCGTTTTGATAATAGCAGATTAAGTACAAAAAGAATAAGAAGTTTCGTCAAAGAACTTTTAATAAGTATTGGATATGATTCTAAGGCTTATTCTGTGCATAGTTTAAGGCATACCTTTGCTACAACAGCATTAAGTGAAGGGGCAACAATAATGGAAACAAAAGATGCTTTAAGGCATAGTGATGTATCCACAACACAACTCTACGCTCATATGCTTGATAACATGCAATCTGATACTTATCAGAAAGTGAGTGACGCACTTTTTAATAAGAAAAAATAAGGAGAATAAAATGACGATTGTAAGAAAAGTAAAAGACTCGGTTTTTGGAACAGTGAAAGTTGCCCTATCAGCAGAAGATAAAATGCTTTACTGTTTGCAGGATTTATGTAAGTTGATGGGGCTTAATATCCAAAATATAATAGCATTGCTTGGAAATGATAAAGTGGTGCAGTTGGAATATATAGAAAAGAAAAACAAAACAAAGAAATCATTTGTTGACCGAGAAGGATTAGAGTTTTGTATAAGAAGCAGCAAAGATAAAAATGCTGATTATATTGGTGTTTGGTTAAAGAAGGTAGAAAAGGAATACTATACCTTATTTCAAGATATCAAACCTAGTGAATTAAAAGATACTAAAGTTGCTAAAAGAGTATTAAATAGAATGAAAGAATTAGAGAAAATTGTATCAGTATTAGAACTAAAGATAGAAGAAGATGCAGAGAAGGTAACATTTGTTAATTCAATTTATGGATCTAAAGTACCAATAGATATGGCTCAAGTTCCTGGTAGGATTAAATTTAGGAATTTAGCACAATCAACTATTTTAGAAGACTTAAGAGCAGCTGGAGTACTTAATGAAAGAAATGAACCGGCACAAAAGTATATTGATGAAGGTTATTTTAGATTTGTAACAGTTAAATCAATGATTGGAACTACTGAAATGGTAACAACTAAAACATTGGTTTACACTAAAGGTATTAAATTAATAGAAAGTATTATAAAGAAAAGAGTGGGTAATGATGGAAGAAAGAAATCCTGATAAGACTTACACTGTAGATGAAATAATGGAAATATTAAGTGTTAGTCGTGAAACTGTCTATAACTGGATTAGAGCAGGTAAACTTACTGCTGTAAGAATTGGTAGACAGTACAGGATAACTAAAGAACACTATGATAAGTTTATTAAGGATCATACTGTTAACTACAAAAGTTTTAAATGATATTTAAGTGTTTTAGGCCTTATCTATAAAAAGGAGCATAATATATTACTTTGCTCCTAAAAGGCCTTATTAAAGAGAAACAAAGGGAGATATGCTATGGCTAGACCTTACAAACAAGGCTTAGATTATTTCCCCCTAGAAGTCGATATGTTTAGAGACGAAAAAATTAGTATCTTACTAGACGAATATGGACCATTAGCTGTGTATACATATATAAGAATACTAGCGTTAGTTTATGAAAATGGTTATTATTTAGAATTGTCTACGGATCAATTAGCTCGAATTATAAGAAGAGAAAATGGAACTAGATGGAGTAAGTACGACAAGGTCAAGCAAATGGTTAACGCTTGCGTGGAGTGCGGCCTGTTGAATGGACGACTCGCAAGGCAAGGTGTAATCACTTCTGTGGCTATACAAGAACAATTTTTAAGGTCTACACAAAGAAGAAAGAATGTAGACACATCTAAATACTGGTTATTAGAAAAAACTCAGAGTAAGGATGAGGGTTCTTTCAGTGAGCCAAAAAACATGGGGGAAACGACTAATTCAGGAGTTAATGTTGACAATAACTCGATTAATGTCGACAGTAATGAACAAAGTAAAAGTAAAAGTAAAATAGATAAAAAGATAAATATAGATAAAAGAGTTTACGGTGAACCGAAACTCCATTTTATAACACAAGCTTTAATTAAAACTAATTATATTGAACATGATGATTTAAGCATTGGAGATTTTAATCTATTAGCTGAAAAATTAGTAAAACAATATGGATTTGATATGGTTCTTTCAGTAACTAATTATATTGTAAAGATGTCAAAAAAAGATTATATAAACATTGATAATCCTTTTGAGTATTTTAAAGTAAGTGCAGAAAAGAATATAAGACAGTTAGAATATAGAAATCAAATGGGAGGTAGATTCGATATTGAAGAAGAACTCAAAAAACTTACTGAAGAACACAATAAGAAAAATAAGAAATAATCAATATAGACTACCGATGTTGTATGAGAAACTAGAATACTATGAAATAAAGATGATCGGATATAATAGTCCATCTTTTGAACCCAGGTATAGTTCTAGCAGTCCTTCACATTTAAGTAACCTAGATTATTGGTTAGAAAAAGTATGGGTAGTAGAAAACCAAATAAATAAAATGGAAAAGGAGATTAAAGAATTTAATAAGTTTGTATTAGAACTTGATCCGATAGAACAACTAATAGTTAAAGATTTAATTGAATATATACCTGTTAAAATAACAATTAAAAAACTTAATATTGTTAGAACGACTTATTATTACTATTTAAGAAAAATTGAAATGATAATTAAGAACTTTTGATTCATTAAAAAAAGTAAAGATACATCCTTAAAATGTAATATATATCGTTAATTTTTATTTATGAGCATTTTGTTAATATCAGCAAGCCAATAATACATGTGCATGGCCGTGTGTTTAACAAAGTAGCATAGTCGTTTACTATTAGTTTACTAAATAGTACCAAATTAGTGGTAATATCGAAATTACATTGAAGAACACCTAAAAACATGCTATAATTTTATTTAGAAGTTATAGCTTGTTTTTATTTAATTGAATAACAAAAAAGCTAGAAATTGATGTTATAAGATGAATATTATAATTTGGAGGCTGTTTTATGAAAACAAAAGAAAAAATTTTTTATAGTACATTAGAAAATATATTTACAGGAGCAAAAATTGAAGGTCAAGGTGGGTATGTTAATCTACTTAAAATTAAAACAACCTATTATGAAAAAATTTTGAAGGAATTAAAAAAAGAAATTGATAATGATCCTATTATAAAGGGGGCATTTAAAGAAGAGTTTTTTGACAAGTTATACAGTTTTTTTGAAAAATATTTTTCAGAAAGTGGGAGCGTATTTTTCGCTAAAACTGCAGCATGGCAAAAAGTATATGAAAAAGTTTATACAGATGAAAAAGATGTTATATTGTTTTGGAAAACGCACATGCTTTATTATGTTAAAAGTGATATTTTATTTAGTAATTTAGAAGTTGAAGTTAAAGAGGACAAAAATACGATTAAAAAGTTTTATTTTGATGTTACAGAATTAATTAATAATCCAAATAATGTCAAAAAGGAACTTGTTTACGAGTTAGATGAATTTGTAGCCGATAGTGAAACAGGATTATATAAGTTTAATGTATCATATAAAACTGGAAGGAAAAGAACGAATTTTAATGATATTAAAAAATTGTTAAAGAATTCTTCATCACCTAATTTGAAGGAAGAAACTTTCGAGAAAGCATGTAAGATATTCGAGAGACAAAATAGTGTTGATTTTTTTATAAATCGAAATGCTGAACATTTTTTAATGGAACAGCTGGACTTATATTTACATCAAATTTTGTTAGATGATTTAAATGTGTTTGAAGAAGCAAGACTGAAGCAATTAAAATCTTTAAAAACATACAGTAAGAAAATTATTAGTTTTATCGCACAATTTGAAGATGAATTAGTGTTAGTTTGGAACAAACCTAAATTTGTTTTGGATTCAAATTATGTTATATCCATTGATCGAATAGATTCTGATGTATTAGAAAAAATAAAAATGTCCAAAGGTTTTGATTCTCAAGTAAATGAGTGGTTGGATTTAGAAATGATTGATTCTAATTTCAATAAAGCTAACTTAATGTCAAAGTATACAAAGTTACCAATAGACACTAAATACTTCAAAGAATTAGAATTTGAAATTCTTAAAAAATTTAATAATTTAGATGATGATTTAGACGGCATTTTAATTCAAAGTGAAAACTATCAAGCCTTAAGAACTATAAGTGGAAAATATAAAGATAGAATTAAATTAATTTATATAGATCCGCCATTTAATACAGGATCAGATTTTGAATATATTGATAAATTTCAAGATAGTACATGGTTAACTTTGATGAGAGACAGACTAGACATAGCTTATGATTTAATGAAAGAAGACAGTTCAAGTCTATACTTGCATTTAGATTATAGATCAAACTATGTAGGCAAATTTTTACTTAATAATTATTTTACAGATGATCAACAACCGAACGAAATAATATGGAGGTTTGGTTGGGTGTCGGGTTTTAAAGCTGGTAATCCGGACATCTTTTTAAGAAATCACCAAACAATATATAGAAGTATAAAAGGAGAAAATCCATTTAATCCTAATTCATCATTAATTAATTACACAACCTTTTCACCTAGAGATTATCGTGATGAAATACATAATTTATTAGAAGCAATTGATGTCAATCCAAGAGATATAGACTTATCAAGATCAAGAATTACTTTTCAAAATAAAAATGGCGATATTGTTAAACTAGATGGAAATAGAAAAACAGGATTTAGTTCAACTTATCCATATGAAGATGTATGGAATACAGGAGATTATGATGTTTTAAATTCAATATTAATACAAAGTTTTACGAATGAAAAAGTTCCAAAAGCACAAGAGTTAACACAAAAGCCAGAGCTTTTATTAAAACGAATCATAAACACATCAAGTAATGAAAGAGAAATAGTTCTAGACTTCTTTTCTGGAAGTGGTACAACAGTAGTTACTGCCCATAAATTAAATAGAAAATGGATAGGTATTGACATGGGAGAGCATTGTTATGATACTATTATTCCAAGACTAAAAGAAGCAATTGCTCTTAATAGTAAACGAGAACCAACTGGTATTACTTCACTGGCAGATTGGAAAGGTGGAGGGTTCTTTAAATACTATGGACTGGAACAATATGAGGATACTTTAAGAAAGATGAGGTACAAAAACGACACACCTTCAGACATTTTTGATATTGACAATATTTACTCAGGGTATGTCTTTTTAAGTGACGATAAATTGTTAGAGAATATTATTCAAAATGATGATATTGAAAAAATGAATTTTGATAATTTATATCATAAAATTGATTTCCCAGAAACATTGAGTCATCTTTATGGCAAGAAAATTTTATCCATAAGTGAAGATTTTGTTGATTTAGAGGATGTTGGAAAGATTAAATATAATTACTCAAAAATGACAAATAAAGAAAAAGAAGAATTTCTTATATTATTAAAACCATATATTTGGTGGGGTGTTTAATATGAAACTTTATTTATCTAATATATTAGAAAGTGAAATTGAGGATTCGTATGAAAACCTTAATGTGTGGAATACTTATAACATTAAAACATTTTCTAATACAAAAATGTTATATGATTATCAACAAGAAGCAATTAAAAGATTAATTCAAATATTACATTTATCATTTAATGAAAACAACTTATCATTTAATGAAAATCTCTTTTTTGATAAATATAATGAGCAAGGTATAGATGTTAAAAAGGAGTTCTCTGATTATTCTTTTAACAGGACTTCTTTTTGGATGGCTACTGGAAGTGGTAAGTCGATCGTTTTAATAAAAACCATTGAATTGTTATATTGGTCAATGAGACGAGGTCTTATACCAGAAAATAAGATAATGATATTACTTCCTAGAGAAGATTTAATAGCTCAATTTAATAAAGAAATTGAGGAGTATAATTTAGGAAAAAATTATGATGAAAGAATCAATTTAGTTAGTTTAAAAGATTATGAAATGAACGAGAGAGTTCCTTCTTTGATGCCAGGATATGAAGTTTATTATTATAGATCAGATTTGTTAAGAGATGAAAGAAAACAAACGATTTTAGATTATAAAGACTACTTAAACAACGGAGAGTGGTATGTGTTTCTGGACGAAGCTCATAGAGGTCAAGACAATATAAATGAACAATCTAAGATGAAACAAAATATTAATGAATTGATAAAGAATGGATTTCTTTTCAATTTTTCAGCCACCTTTACTGAAAAAATTGATTTTGTCACATGTTGTTATAATTTTAACTTGGAAAAATTTATTACGAATGGATATGGTAAAAACATTTATATAAGCCAGTCTCTTATAGATTTCAAACAAAATAAGAAAGATTTTTTATTAGATGAAAAACAAAAACAAATTTTAAAGTCAATAATAATGTTTTCTCTTATTAAAAACTTTAGGATTGAAAATACTTATCACAATCCACTAATGGTTACTTATGTAAATTCGGTTAATATTGAAGAAGCAGATTTAAAAATATTTTTTGATGAAATAATAAAAATAGCTAGGGGAGAATTAAGCGAAGATGTTTTTGCATCAGCAAAAAAAGAGTTGATAGAAGAACTAAATCCAATAAATAAAATTAATTATATTTTTGAACAAGAAACATTTCATTTAAATAAAGAACAATTCGACTTTTTAGTTAACATGAAGATTGTTAATGTATTAGAATTATTTTACAATTCCTTATCTTTTGGAAATATAGAGTGGCAAAGAGGAGAAAGTGGAAAAGAGATTCTTCTTAAGTTGGCTTCAAGTGATGAATACTTTGGTTTGATTAGAATAGGTGATGCAGATAGTTTTATTAAATCGAAACTATCTGACAATTTTATTGAAATAGAAAACTATTATAAAGAGATTTCATTTGAAAAATTAAATGATGAAAACAATACAATTAATTTATTAATGGGTAGTAGGTCATTTTATGAAGGATGGGATAGTAACAGGCCTAATATTATAAATTTAATCAACATTGGTGGTAGAGAAGCTAAAAAGTTTGTTCCACAAGCTTTGGGTAGAGGAATAAGAATTCAGCCTGATTCTAAAAAAACTTTTTACAGAAAAAGATTACCAGAAGGTAATGTAAATAAAAATCACTTGTTAGAATCACTATTTGTATTTGCTACTGATAGAAATTCTTTAGTATCGATTTTAGATGAAATAGACAGAAGTTCTAACAAAGCTGGTGCTATAAAAGAACATAGTATAGGACATGTTTTTGATGTAAACAAATCTAAGTTTAAGTTATATATACCAGTATACAAAGAGAAAAAGGAAAATGTGTATTCTAAGTTTTCTATATCAACATCTTCAAAAAATCGATTAAGAAATTTCTTAAATGATTTATCAAAAACAAATTTACTAATTAACTACAACTTAAGCTTTAACGATTACAATATAATTAAAGAATATATCAACTCTGATCGCTTTTTTCAAATTGATGAAAAATATGATTTTAAGCAAACATCAGAATTATTAAGACGATTAATATTGCATATTAAAAATAAAGAGAAAGAAGTTGAAGGTTTTAAAGAAGTAACACATGAGATTAGTCACTTTAAACATATTAGAGTTAAGGTTGATAATTTCTTAAATGAATCAGATATTAAAGAAATTGAGAAACAAATATTGAAAAACAAAGACTTTGTTGATTATGAAGACTTTAGTAAAAACGAAGAATTTAAAGCTTTATCTGATGATAAACGAAAAATCGTTTATGATGCATTGTATGGAACAAATCCATTACAATTTAAGAATATGATAAACATAGAAAATTTTAAAAATCATTATTACTATTCTATGTTGTATGCTGATAACGAAAAATATGATTTCATTAAGCATATTGTTAAAACAAATTCCGAAATAGACTTTTTAAAAAACCTGTCATCTTTATTGAATGAATATTCACAAGAAGAATTACATGATTGGATGTTCTCGAGAATAGAAGATAGCATTGACAAAGATTTAGGTATGCCGTATTTTTCTAGAGAATTGAACGCTTTTAGAAACTTTTATCCTGATTTTATATTTTGGATTGTAAATGAAAACAAATATGAAATTTATTTTATAGACCCAAAAGGAACTAAATCAACATCATGGGAAAGCAAAGTAGATTATTTTAAAAAATTATTTATGACTAAAGAAAACAAACCCATTGTTTTTAATCACGGAGGATATGAAATAACATTTAATTTAAGGTTATTAACAGATGACTTAAATAAGGTTGATGGATTAGAGTATCAAGATTTCTGGTTCCATAACAATGATTTTGATTTTTTAAAAAAATAAATAAAAATGTATAATTTCGAGGTGGATAAAATGAAAAACAAAGGATATGTATATGTATTAACTAATCCCAGTTTTAGAGATGATTGGGTTAAAATAGGTAAAAGTAGAAGATTACCAGAAGTGAGAAGTAGAGAACTATATAACACTGCTGTTCCTTTGCCGTATGAAGTTTATGCTACTCTATATACTGAAAAATACAATGAAGCATATTTTGAATAGAAAAATTAAAGTTTTAAAATAGTTAGAAAGGCCATTATTCTTTTATGGTTCTTTAGTATGCAAAAATAAGCATTAAAAAATACAGGAGATTTTATGGTTAAATCAAGAATATTAATACCAAGAAAAAATATATTAGAATTTATGGAGCCGCTAGATGACCATGGTGGAATTTTTGTTATTTTAGATAATGGTTTGATAACTGATGTTTATTTGGACGATTTAAATAATTATCGTTCAATCACTAACAATATAGAAATTATCAACTATTTAGATTATTATGGCTTAGAAATATATACTAATAATGTTAGTTTGAGAGAAATACAGTTTTATGAAGAAGAAGACGGACTTAATAACATCAAATTTGAAATAAAGATAAAAGGTGATGAGGCTCACCATAAAGTTAAAATAAGCTTTGATTTTGAAGAAGGCATTAGTATTAATGAATTTTTAATTTTTGATGACTACAATGTATCACTAGAAGACCTAAAAGAAGTAGACGACTTAATTTGCTATTTCATTTATGACATTTTAGGGATTAGAAAATCAATTTACACAGTGGTTACTAAAGAAACTAGAAGAATTGAAAACCTATTAAGTATTGGTTATGAAAACAGATTAGGATTTATAAACGCTCATGATAATCCAAAAATTGGCGAATATATGTTAGAAAAGGATTTATTTAATAAAAAGTGACATGATTTGTTCTAATAGCCAATAATCTATGTGCATGGCCGTGTGTTTGACAAATTAGTATATGTACTTACTATTGGTTTAACAATTAGTATCTATTTATCATAAGTAAAAAAAGCATTAAAAAACATTAAAAAAAGTTAATTTGTAGTCCATTGGCTATACAACAAAGTGTACGATTTATGGTATACTTGCTTACGATGGAGTACTAGGACTTATAGTCCTTAGAAGTTAGGCGACCTTATGGTCGCTTTTCTTTTGCAGAAATACTTGTAGTATTCTGGCTGTTTAATTATTACAGTAAATTTGTTAGATTATCGACAGTTGGAGTGATATAAATGAGTAAAAGGAGAAAGTTACCAGATACTTATGAAAAATGGGAAAAAAGTGGTCTATTAGAAATTAAATTATCAGGTATCAGAGATATGATTTCTAGAAGGGCAACTCAAAAACAAGTATCTGAATATTTAGGAATTAGTGAAAAAACGCTTATAAAATTAAAAAATAGGCATATAAGATTAGCTGAAGCAATTGATCGTGGAAATGAAGATATGAGATTAGAACTAGAAGATGCAATGTATAAATTGGCTGTTGGTTTTCACTATGATGAAACAGTAACCACAATAGAAGATTCAAAAAAAGGTCAAAAAAAGAAGATTGTGAAACATACTAAATATCAAAAAGCTGAATTCCCAGCAAACAGATACATAATGATTACACGATTTGGTGACCAACATAATGAAAAGAAACGTGAAATTGATTTAATGGAACAAAGATTAGAAAACAATGATGAAAGTTGGACTAGTGGCGATGAAGATGAAGATTAAAAGAAATAGGTGTATAGATATTGAAAGTAATTGAATTATTTGCAGGAGTTGGATCTCAAAATGAATCATTAAAGGAAATAGGGCTAAAGCATGAAGTAATAGCTATATCAGAAAATGATAAGTACGCATCTAAGGCTTATGAGTTATTACATGGAGAAGTTAACAATTTAGGCGATATTAAAAAGATAGATAAACTACCAACAGCTGATATGTGGACTTATTCGTTTCCTTGCACTGATATCTCACTTGCTGGAACACAGAAGGGATTTGACAAAGGATCCAAGACTGAGAGTAGTTTGTTATGGGAAGTTGAGAGATTATTGAATAAAGCAGCTGATAATGGCAATCTTCCAAACATTCTCTTTATGGAAAATGTAAAAGCATTAATTAGTAAAAGATTTATAGATGATTTCAAAGTTTGGTTAAAATACCTGGAATCATTAGGATATACAAATAAATACAAAGTATTAAACGCAAAAGACTACAACACTCCTCAGAATCGTGAGCGAGTGTTTTTATTTAGCTTTAAAAATGATAAAGGTTATGAATTCCCTGAAACTGAAGAGTTGAAGTTAAAACTTGGAGACTTATTAGAGGATGAAGTTGATGACAAATATTTTATAACAATTAAAAGAATTAATAACTTTACTGATATGGAAAATAGAAATGGATTTATAAGAGGTTTAACATTTAGACCACTTGAAAGAACAAGTCCAGTTGCTTATACAGTAACAACTAGAAGTGGGGCGAGATCCACCGATAACTTCATCATTGTTCCAGAAAATACTAAAAGGGGATTTAAAGAAGCTGATGTTGGCGATGGTATTTATATTAATAGGCCACACCAAAAAAGAGGTGTAGTTCAAAAGAGCAAGATACCAACACTTAAAACAACGCCTAATGATTTAGGAGTTGTAGTTAATAAAGATGAGCTTATTTCATTAAGGAAAATAACTCCAAGAGAAGCCTGGAGGCTTATGGGCTGGAAAGATAGTCGCATTGATTTAGTTATTAATGAATTTTCTAATACTCAACTTTATAAGATGGCAGGTAATGGAATTGTAATTAATGTATTAAATGCAATGTTTAAAAAATTAAAGGAGCAAATATGAAAATAGTACTTAAAAGTGTATACGATTTAATTGAATATGATAATAACCCAAGACACAATGATGAAGCTGTAGAAGCAGTAGCAAATTCGATCCGTGAGTTTGGATTTAAAGTTCCAATCATTATAACTAGTGAAGATGTTATTGTTGCAGGTCACACAAGATTAAAAGCATCCAAGAAACTAGGACTCACAGAAGTTCCTTGTATTGTTGCTGATGATTTAACAGAAGAGCAAATAAAAGCATTCAGGCTTGCTGATAATAAAACATCAGAACTAGCAACTTGGAACTTTGAAGCTTTGATGGATGAGTTAGATAATATCGATATGAATATGCTTCAGTTTGGTTTTGAAGATTTATATGATGATATTCCTGATAATGCAGAAGATGATGATTTTGATGTTTATGATGAATTAGAAGACGATGCTGAATCAATAAGGGGAGATATCTATGTATTAGGAAGACATAGATTGCTTTGTGGCGACTCAACCTTGAAGGCGGATGTTGATACGCTTGTAAATGGCCAAGAAGTCGACATGATTTTCACTGATCCGCCATATAATGTCGATTATGAGGGGACTGCTGGTAAAATTCAAAATGATAAGCAAGAAGATAGTGAGTTCTATGACTTCTTATTCAAAGCATTCACTAATATGTTTGAACATACTAAAAAAGGTGGCAACATTTATGTTTGTCATGCTGACACTGAAGGATTAAACTTTAGAAATGCTTATAAGAATGCTGGCTTCAAACTTGCATCTTGTTTGATATGGGTTAAAAATTCATTAGTACTTGGAAGACAAGATTACCACTGGCGACATGAGCCAATTCTTTATGGATGGAAAGAAGGAGCTGCACATTACTTTGTAGACGATAGAACCCAAGACACAATTTGGGAATATAACAAACCAAGAAGAAATGAAGACCATCCAACAATGAAACCACTAGAATTAGTAGGAAAAGCAATAAGCAATTCATCAAGGCCAAATGAACTAGTATTAGACTTATTTGGTGGTAGTGGATCCACATTAATTGCTGCTGAACAATTATCAAGAGTTTCATACTTAATGGAACTAGATGAAAGATATGTTGATGTTATTGTAAAAAGGTTTATAAGAAGTGTTGATGAAGATTCAGTTAATGAATCTTATCGTATTAGAAATGGAGTTAAAACCTACTTAAAAGACATAAAAGCATTTAATTAAAATAATAGATTACTATAGTAACGAATTGACTTGCTATTGTTAAAAAGTTATTTTAATATGCTACATGAGGAAAAGGAGGTTTTATAAATGAAGAAGGTAAATTTCTTTAGAAAAGCACACATTGAAGATTTACTTCCAACGGATGAAGTTCTAGTTAAGAAGGTTGTAACACTTGAAATTGATGAGTTTAGAAAGTTTGAATATAGACTTCTAGACAATTACGATTTCATTAAAGAAAACAAAGAATATATGTTCATTGATGAAAATGGGGTATGGAATGCAATATTAGTAACTGCAAAAGAAACAGACTATGGAATATTAGTACAATCTGAAGGTTACGATTACGCAAGATATACAGCATTTATCTCTAAAGAAGGATTAGGGATTTAGTTAGTGAGTTATACAAAGTTTAACAATCATCCAAAAGGAATAGAAACAACCGACTGTGTAGTAAGAGCAATATCAAAAGCATTTGATAAAGACTACTTAGATACAAGAAGAGAATTAAATCGTGTGAAAAGAGAACTAGGCTTTGAAAGTTATAAGAAAACAAAATTCATTTATAAGTTTTTAAATAATTATGAAAGACTTATAATAAGAGTTGAAAAAGGAAAGCCAAGATTAAAAGGGTATGACTTTGTGGAAAAATATCCAAAAGGAACATACATACTTAAAATGACTGGTCATATAACAGTCGTTGTTGATGGAGTTTTATATGATTTATGGGACTCAAGATACAGAAGTGTTTATACTGCATGGAAAATAGTATAAAACCTAATAACTAAATATAATATTCAATTGTAGAAAATAGGCTTTATCAAAAGCCTTTTTCTTTTGAATAAAGGCGTCACGTTTCGATGTGTCGCTTTTTTATTAATTTATGGTAGAAACAATCAAGAAACATTTTGAAAGCGAAGAAATGGGGAACATTATGAAAAAAATTTATACAAGTGAATCAGTCTTTGATGGACATCCAGATAAAGTATGCGATAGGATTAGTGATGAAATCTTAGATGCAGTATTAAAAGAAGATAAAAACGGAAGGGTTGCAGTTGAGACTGCTATAAAAAACAATACAGTTTATATATTGGGTGAAGTAACTACTACAGCTGAAGTAGATTATAGTTTAGTTGCTAGAAAAGCATTATTATCACTAGGTTATCTGGATAGATATGAAGTAATCGAAAACATATCAAAACAAAGTCCTGACATTGCACTTGGAGTTGATGAAAGAGCAAATAAAAAGCAAGGAGCAGGAGACCAAGGCATGATGTTTGGTTATGCAACCAATGAAACGCCTGAAATGATACCAGCACCACTAGCATTAGCACATAAAATTGCTAAAAGGTATAAATTGTTAAGAGAAAACAAATATATCGGATTATTTGCACCAGACGGTAAATGTCAGGTGTCTTATTTATATGAAAATGAAAAACCTGTTCATATTGAAACAATTATAGTATCAGCTCAAACAAAAAGACCAATAGATCCAATTAAACTTGAAGATATCATTAAATATGAATTATTAGAACCACTTGTTGGAGATATTGAAGATATTATCGTTTTAGTCAATCCGACAGGAGAATTTTTAATTGGCGGACCAAAAGCTGATGCAGGACTTACAGGAAGGAAGATAATCGTTGATACTTATGGTGGATTCTCGCATCATGGTGGAGGAGCATTTAGTGGTAAGGACACTTCAAAAGTTGACAGAAGTGCAGCCTATTATGCAAGATATGCAGCTAAGTCATTTGTAAAATCAAAGTTATGTGATAGATGTACTATTGGAGTTGCATATTCAATAGGAGTTGCTGATCCAGTGTCAGTTTACATTGATACTTATGGAACAGGAGTAATCTCTGATAATGAGTTATCTAATTTGTTAAAAGCAAACTTTAATTTTAGCCCTGAAAATATTGTTAAAGAATTAGAATTAAATGAAGTTAAGTTTTCTAAACTATCAGCATTTGGCCATGTGGGAAGAACTGACTTAAATGTTAAGTGGGAACAAGTAGATGAAAAAGCACAAGCTTTAAAGGATGCATATGAGAAAACCAAGAGAACTTCATAATTTTTATAAGTCAAAGCAATGGTACATAGCAAGAACTGTTAAAATTCAAAATGTTAATGGTAAGTGTGAACGATGTGGAAGTGTTGGTCAAGAAGTTCATCATAAGATTCCACTTACAGTTGAGAATGTTAGTGATGCATTAGTAAGCTTGAATCAAGAAAACTTAGAACTACTTTGTAGAGAATGCCACAATAAAGAACATGATAGGTTTCAAAAGAAACACAATCCATTTGATGATGAAGGTAATTTTATAGGATAGTTATTGAAGGGACTGAAGCCAAAGGCAAAGTCCTTTATCATTAATTTATCAATATTATTACTATTACTATGACTATTACTATGTTGATTAGCGTATACATGATGTTAACGCTAATCGAATCAATGTATACATGAATGGGGAAAATGTATACTCTAATGACTTAAGCGTATACGCTAACGAGATAAAGGTTGACAATCATTGATTTGATGTTATATTCATATCTCTCTAGTTAAGATGGAGTTTTTATCTATTTAATGATAAAATTAAACTAACTGGAGGGATTCATATGAATAAAAATATTAATACATTTACTTATTATGGAGATACTTATGAGATTAATCTTGGTAACAATGAAATGCATCCAAGAATAATTAATTTAAGAACTGGAAGCAAACCAAGCAATCAAAAAGGTGTACTAAGAATGGTACTACATAATATGGGTTACGATGTTCCTACACATAACAACTTTACAACTCATGATTCAATTAGACTTTTATATAAACTTTTAAATGGTATTGAACTAAGCGAAAGAGAACAAGAACAGAAACTTTAATGTTTTATTATGAGGTTTAATCATGAATGATAATAAAAGAAGAATTGGCATAGGTATTATTGTTGGACTATCAATTGTTTCGATAGTATTTATTGCTTTGTCCTGGATATATGAATCTAAAGTTTTATTTGTTGTAAGAGATTTATTAGCAACTTTAACTATTACTTTTTCAGTTGCATTAAACATAAACTTTAATATTACAATCAACAACACAAAGAACATTTACAATGTGGTTGATAACAAAGATAACAAGTTAGAAGAAAAGGATCATGAAATCTTAAAAGAACTTAAAAGTACTGTTGAACCATTGATAGTATTATTTAAAGATAAGGATTTTACTTTTACACTTAAGAATGGTTTGTTTGATGATTTGTTTGAGTTGAATGATATTATCCTTCCAAAACCAATGTTTAGGTTTAGCGATAACAAGTTAAATAAACTATTGTCTGAATTCAAAGAAAGCATTGTAGAGTTTATTGGATGTTACTTAGAAAACACTGTTCCATATGATGGTAATTTAATTGTTTCAAAAAGAAAGTTTGAAATGAATAAAGGAACCATCGATGCATCTTCAAAAAAGTATTTAAAAGAAGATGATGAGTTAATAGAAACTTTAAATGATGTGTTTGATGCTTATAAAAAAATTGTTAAAGAGTATCACAACCTATACACCCCCCATAAGAGCAAGTAATGACCCCTCGGGGTACCGTAAGGGGGGGCTTTAAAAAATGTGAGGCAAAAATTTTGAAAATCTAGAAAACATGTAAACGGATTAGTCACTTTTGGTGGCTTTTTTCTTTATTATAGTAAGTTTTGAGGTAAATAAAATGAATAATAATAAAAAGATTAAAACTGAATATGAAAGATTAAAGAAACTGTTTGCTTCAGTAGATCAAACTAAAACTGAACTTGTCGATAATTTATTAAATGAAGCTGCATTTATGAAAGTACAATTATCTAACTTGCAAGAACAAATCAAAAAGTATGGTGCAATTCAAGTATCCTCAAAAGGAAATCAAAGACAAACAGAAGCAGCTAAGTATTATACAAAACTAGTAAATAGTTATGGAACAGTCATTAAAACTCTAAATGCT
>Ga0265293_10005190_pt1 | contig 22036 bp, 6 predicted proteins | sample Munlanlewell138R_FD_192505 | JGI IMG/M metagenome (GOLD analysis project Ga0265293, IMG submission 192505) | Leachate microbial communities from a municipal landfill in Southern Ontario, Canada - Leachate well 138R | ecosystem: Engineered > Solid waste > Landfill > Unclassified | place: Canada... | reverse complement strand
CCCAGGTACTGCAGCGTCGCATCGGGGTTGCGGCGCACCACATCTCCGGTGCGGTACATCCGCGCGCCGGGGTTGGCGGGGTCGGCGACGAACCGGCCGGCCGTCTCGGCGGGGCGGCCCAGATAGCCGCGGGTCACCTGCGCACCGGACAGGTACAGCTCCCCGGCCACCCCGTCGGGCACCGGACGCAACCAGGAGTCCAGCACCTGGGCGCGGGTGTCGGTGGTGGGCCGGCCGATGGTCGGCTGCGGATGATCGGCGATGGCCGCCACGACGGCCTCGACCGTCGTCTCGGTGGGCCCGTAGCAGTTGTAGGCGGTCATGCCGGTGCGCTCGCAGGCCGCGCGGATGTTGCGCCAGGTGCCGATGCCGATGGCCTCGCCGCCGAGGGCCAGCACCGTCAGCGGCACCCGGGTGAGCAGGCCGACGTTGTAGAGCTGGGCGAACATCGACGGCGTGGTGTCGATCAGGTCCACCCCGTGCCGGTCGATGACATCCACCAGCGCGTCGGCGTCGCGCTGGACGGCGTCCCCGACGATGTGCACGCTGTGCCCGTCGAGCAGCCCGGCCAGCGGCTGCCACGCCGCGTCGAAGGTGAACGACCAGGCGTGCGCGATGCGCAGCGGCCGCGACAGCCGGGTCGCCGCGGGGCGCAGCACGTTCTCGGCGTGGTCGGCCGCATACGACAGCACCGCGCCGTGAGTGCCGATGACGCCCTTGGGTTTTCCGGTGGTGCCGGAGGTGAAGACGGCGTAGGCGGCGTGCTCGGGGCCGGTGCGCGCCGGCCGGTAGTCCGCGGGCGGCTCCGGGCTCTCGGCGGGCCAGTCGGCGTCGATGACCACCCGCGCGGCGCTCTGGTCGATGATGTCGGCGATCCGCTCGGCCGGCATCGCCGGGTCCAGCGGGACGATCATCCCGCCGGCCTTGAGCACCGCGAACATCGCGATCACGTACTGCGGGCCGCGCGGCAGGTTGATCGCCACCGGCGCCTCGTCGGCGACGCCGCGCGCCACCAGGGCGGCGGCCAGCCGGTCGGCGGCGCGGTCGAGTTCGGCGTAGCTGAGTTCGCCGTCGGCGTGGCTCAGGGCCACGGCGTCGGGGTGGCGCGCGGCGATCTGCGCGAACCGCAGGTGCACCCCTGCGGCGACCGGCGAGCCCGCCATCGCGGCGGTGTCGGGGCCGGTGCGGGCCGCGGCGCGGATCGCCTCGACCTCCTCGGCGAACAGGCTGTTGACGTCGCGAAGCGGGTTGTCCCACTGCGTGATCAGATCCTCGGCGGTGGCGATGACCCGGCGACCGAGTTCGGCCTCGTCGACGGGACCCAGCGCGCCCTCGAGGGTCTCGACGAGCACGGTGAGCTCACCGTCGGTCAGGTGCGCGGCGATGGTCACCGGGAAATGCGACAGGCTCTCCAGCGCGGCGGGGGTGAAGGTCGCACCGTTGGCGGTGAATTCGCCGCCGCCGACCAGCCCGCCGGGCGGGAAGTTCTCGTAGACCAGCAGGGTGTCGAACAGTTCGCCGACGCCGGCCAGGCCGCGCAATTCGTTGTGCGCCAGGTAGCTGTGCTCGCGCAGTTCGGCGGCGGTGCGCTGCAGCGCCGTGCACTGCTCCCCCACGCTGCGCCGCGGGTCCAGCGAGATCCGCAGCGGGACGGTGTTGACGAACAGGCCGACCATCGATTCGACCCCGGACAGTTCGTCGGGCCGACCGGACACCGTCATCCCGAAGACCACGTCGTGGCGGTCGGTGAACACCGAGAGCACTGCGGCCCAGGCCATCTGGACCAGAGTGTTCAGGGTGACCCGGCGGGCCCGGGCGGCCTCGGCCAGCGCGGTGGTGGCCGCCCGGTCCAGCCGCACCTCGGTGCGCCGCGGCAGTCCGGGCGTGGGCTCGACGTCGGTCAGCGCCGGCGTGAGCAGCGTCGGGCCGGCCAGCCCGGCGAGGTGGCGCTGCCACACCGCGCGGCTGGCCTGCTGGTCGCGGGCCGCCAACCAGCCGATGTAATCCCGGTACGGGCGGGGCGAATTCGGCAGTGCGGCCGCGTCGCCGCCGGCGCGGTACAGCGTGATCAGCTCGCCGACGAACAGCGGCAGTGACCAGCCGTCGATGATGATGTGGTGCGCCATCACCGCCAGCCGCCACCGCTGCTCGGGCAGTTCGATGAGCAGGAACCGGATGGCGGGGCCGTGTTCGAGGTCGAACGGCCGGGCCCGCTCGGCGGCCTCGAGCGCGGCGGCCTCCTCGTCGCCCGACGCCGTGCGTTCGGTCCACGGCACCTCGACGGCGGCCGGGATCACCTGCACGGTGCGGCTCAGGTTGCCGCGAAAGAAGCTGGCGCGCAGGTTCGGATGGCGCGCCAGCATCAGCGCCGCGCAGTCGCGCAGCAGTGCCGCGTCCAGGGTGCCGGTCACGTCGGCGGCCATCGCGATGACGTAGGGGTCCGGCCGGCCGTCGGGGTCGGTCCCGGCCAGGGTGGTCATCGAGAACAGCCCCTGCTGCAGCGGGCTCAGCGCGATGACGTCCTCGATCGCGGGGGCGCCCTTGTTCTGGTCAGTGGAGGTCACTGGGACCCGTTCTGACCGTTGGGCGTCCCCCAGGACGCGGTGAGCTCGGCCAACTCGTCGGAGGACAGGCCCGAGGCGGCCATGGGCGCGTGCCGGGTGTCCGTCGCCTCCTCGGCGGCCGCGGCGGCGCCCTGATCGGCGGGGGCCGGGGCGCTGTCCACGACCTCGGCGAGCTCCTGCAGGACGGGATGTTCGAACACCATCCGGGCCTTGAGGTTCAGCCCCGCGTCGCGGGCCCGGGCCGCCAGCTGCACGGCCAGGATGCTGTCGCCGCCGAGGGTGAAGAAGTCGTCGTGGCGTCCCACGTCGGTGACGTCGAGGACCTCCTCGAGCATGGCCGCCAGCGTGCGTTCGGTGGCGGTGCTCGGCGGTTCGGCCGAGCGTGGCGTCGCCGCCGGTGCGGCCGCCGGCGCCGCCCCGGACCGCTCGAGCAGTTCCAGGATCCCGTCGCTGGTCCACCGGCCGCGCTCGCCGGTGCGGTACAGCCGCGAACCGGCCTGGTCGGTAAAGGGATTGGCCACGAAGCGGGCCGCGGTGTCGCCGGCCCCGCCGTACCGGGCGGTCGCCAGCGGCCCGCCGCCGGTGTAGACGTCGCCGACCACCCCGGCCGGCACCGGCTGCAATGTCTCGTCGAGCACGTAGGCCCGGGCGTCCCCGACGCCGCTGAACTCCGCCAGGATGCGGTGCCGCTCGGCCGGATCGATGACGTCGATGTCGTGCAGGGTCGCGTCGGGGTTCGCGGCGAACGCGTCGACGACGCGGCCCAGCCACTCGGTGAACCGCGTCATGGTGCCGCGGTCGTAGAGCTCCGAGCGGTAGATGGCGTGGCAGCGGTAGCCGTCCTCGCCGGCGAAGAAGCTCAGCTGCAGGTCGGCGTGCGCGGCGTCGAAGTCCGGCTCGAGCGCCGTAAACGTAGTGGGGCCGGCGCCGTCAGTGCCGGGATCGATGACCCGGTCCACGGGCAGCTGCTCGCGCACGTGCACGACGACACCGAACAGCGGGTTGCGCGACAGCGACCGCACCGGGCTCACCGCGTCGACCACCTGGTCGAACGGCAGGTCCTGATTTGCGTAGGCGGCCAGCGCCATGTCCCGGGTGCGGCCGAGCAGTTCGCGCACCGTCGGGTTGCCGCGCAGGTCGTTGCGCAGCACCAGGATGTTGATGAAGAACCCGATCAGCTGATCGAGTTCGGCCTCGGTGCGCCCGGCCACCGGGCTGCCGATCGGGATGTCGAGCCCGCTGCCGGCCTTGTGCAGCGCGACGGCCACGGCGGCCTGCAGGATCATGAACTCGGTGACGCCGAGCTCGGCGCCCAGCGCCGCCAGCTTCGACCGGGTGGAGGCGTCGACGTCGAACGCGACGGCCTCGCCCACACCGCTGAGCACCGGCGGGCGCGGATGATCCGGGCGCAGGCCGATGTCCTCGGGCAGGCCGCGCAGCTGCTCGACCCAGTAATCCCGTTGCGGCCCCGCGATTCCCGCGTCCTCGGCCAGCAGCTCGGCCTGCCAGACGCCGAAGTCCGCGTACTGCACGGGCAGCGGCGCCCAGTGCGGGCGTTCGCCGGCGCAGCGCGCCTGATAAGCGACCAGCAGATCGGTGAACAACACGTTGGCCGACCAGTGGTCACCGGCGATGTGGTGCATGGTCAGCGCCAGCACGTGGGCATCGTCGGCGCGGAGCACGGCGGCCCGGATCGGCCATTCGTTCTCCAGGTCGAAGATGTGCGCGCGTTCACGGTCCAGCTGCTCGGTGATCCACTGCGCGCCAATGCCGTCCTCGACGCGCACCGGCAGGCCGGCCGCGGGGTTGATGATCTGATAAGGGACGCCGTCGATCTCGCGGTAGGTGGTGCGCAGGATCTCGTGGCGGTCCACCAGGTCACCGATCGCGGCGCGCATCGCCTCGGTGTCCACCGGCCCGTTGAGGCGGGCCGCGAACGGGATGTTGTTGACCACACCCGGGCCCTCGACCCGGTAGGTGAACCAGCTGCGCAGCTGCGAGGCCGACAGCGGGGCGGGCCCGTCGTGCGGGACGGGCACCAGCCGCGGCCGCGCCGGTCCGGCCGTGCCGGCGGCCACGGCGTCGATGTGCCGGGCGATCGCGGCGACCGTGGCCAGCTCGAAGATCTCGCGCACCCCGATGTCCACCCCGCACGCCGAGCGCACGGCCGCAACGAGTTTCGTCGCCAGCAGGGAGTGCCCGCCGAGGTCGAAGAACGAGTCGTCGGCGCCGACCCGGTCGCGGGCGAGCAGCTCGGCGAACAGCGCCGCCACCTGCCGCTCGGTCGCGGTCTCCGGCTCGCGGAACGCCGTCGCCGAGACGATCTCGGGCTGCGGCAGCGCGGCCTTGTCGATCTTGCCGTGCGTGGTGATCGGGATCTCCTCGAGCACCACATAGCCGGCCGGCACCATGTATTCCGGCAGCGCCGCGGCGACCCGGGTGCGGATCCGGTCGACGTCAACGGATTCCAGCGGTTCCCCGGCCACCGGGGTCAGGTAGCCCACCAGGCTCTTGCCCAGCTGCGGCAGATCGCTGACGACGACGACGGCCTGCCCCACGCTGGGGTCCACCGAGATCGCCGCGGCGACATCGCCGAGTTCGATCCGGAAGCCGCGGATCTTGACCTGCTCGTCGGCCCGGCCGACGAACTCGATGTCGCCGTCGGCGTTGCGGCGCGCCAGGTCACCGGAGCGGTACAGCCGCCCACCGGGGGTGAACGGGTCGGCGACGAACCGTTCGGCGGTCAGGCCGGGCCGGCGGTGATAGCCGTGGGCGACATGGGTTCCGCCAATGTAGATCTCGCCGATCACCCCGACCGGGACGGGCTGCAGCGCGTCGTCGAGCAGGTAGATCTGGGTGTTGATCTTGGGCTTGCCGATCGGCACGATGCGGGTGCCCTGCTTGCCCTGCACCTTGAACCGGCTGGCGTTGACCACGGTTTCGGTGGGCCCGTAGAAGTTGTGCAGCATGGCGTCGAAGGTGGCGTGGAACTTGTCGGCCACCTCGCCGGGCAGCGGTTCACCGCCGATCGGGACGCGCTGCAGGGTGCGCCACTGGTTGACGCCGGGCAGCGACAGGAACAGCCCCAGCAGCGACGGCACGAAGTGCATCGCCGTGATGCCCTCGTCGCGCAGCAGGTCGGTCAGGTAGCCGATGTCGTTGAGCCCGCCGGGCTTGTGGATGACGATGCGCGCACCGCAGGCCAGGGTGCCGAACACCTCGCCGATGGAGATGTCGAAGCTGGGCGAGGCGACCTGCAGCAGCCGGTCGTTCTCGTCGATCTGGTAGTCGCCCTGGAACCAGACGAAGTACTCCGAGATCGGCCGGTGCGACACCGGCACACCCTTGGGCTGCCCGGTGGTGCCCGAGGTGTAGATCAGGTAGGCGGTGTTGTCCGGGGTCAGCGGGCGGACCCGGTCGGCGTCGGTGGGGTCGTCGGTGCGGTACTTGTCGAGGCCGGTGAGGGGTTCGCGGACAACGAGTTTGGCGTCGCAGTCACCGAGGATGAAGTTCAGCCGGTCCTGCGGGTACGTCGGGTCCACCGGCAGGTATACCGCGCCGGCCTTGACCACACCGAGGGCGATGATGACCAACTCGGGCGACTTGTCCAGCAGGATCGCGACGCGGTCCTCGGCGCCGATGCCCTGCTCGATGAGCCAGTGCGCCACCTGGTTGGCCGACTCGTTGATCTCGCGGTAGCTGTAGCGGCGGCCCTCGTAGACCACCGCGACCGCGTCCGGGGTGCGCTGCACCTGCGCGGTCACCAGGTCCCCGAGGGTGGCCGGCGGGGTCTCGAACCGCTCGCCGTGCGACATCTCGTTCAGCCAGGCGGCGTCGGCGTCGTCGAGCACGCGCAACCGGCCCAGCGCGGTGTCCGGGCCCGCCAGCGCCCCGTCGAGCAGCACCGAGAAGTGGTGCAGCAGTTGCTCGGCCAGCGCCGGCTCCAGGATCTCCACCAGGTGCTCGGCCTCGACCAGCGCGCCGGTGCGGTCGAATTCGACCATGAAGCCCAGCGGCAGCTGGGTCAGCTGCCCGCGCAGTTCGGCCCGGTGGCACTCGACCCCGGGCGGGCAGAAGCCGCCGCCGTCGGGTTCGCGGAAGCCGAAGCTGACCCGCGTCATGCGTTCGGCGCCGTGGCGCCGGTCCGGGTTGAGCTCGCGGACCATCCGGTCGAGGTTGACGCGCTGGTGCGCGAACGCCCCGAGCGCGGTGTCCCGGGTCTGGTTCAGCAGGTCGCGGAAGGTCAGCGCCGCGGTCGGCCGCAGCCGCATGGCCACGGTGTTGCCGTAGTAGCCGATGGTGTCCTCGGCGTCGGCGTCCCGGTTGAGCACCGGCGTGACCACCAGGAAGTCGTCGCTGTGGGTGTAGCGGTGGATCAGCGCGCCGAACGCCGCGAGCAGCACCATGTACGGCGTGCAGCCGGCGTCCTTGGCCAGCTCGGCGATGCGCTGCGCGGTGTCGGCCGAGAGCCGGACGGTGCTGCGCGACGAGCGCCAGTTGCTCGGCACCGCAGAGCCGTTGGGCCCGGGCAGTTCCAGCGGCTCGGGCATGTCGGCCATCACGGTCCGCCAGTAGGCGATGTCGTCGTCGACCGTGTCGGGGGCGGCCCCGCCGGCGCGGCGCGGTTCCGGGTCCAGCTGCGCGCCGCCGTAGGCGCGGGTCAGGTCGCCGAAGAACACCCGCCAGGCGCCGTCGTCCCACGCGATGTGGTGGGCGACCAGCAGCAGCACGTGCTCGTCGGGTCCGGTGCGCACCAGCGTGATCCGCAGCGGCGAGTCCTTGGTCAGGTCGAAGGGCGCGGCGAATTCGCGCTGGGCCAACACCTCGAGGCGCAGCTGCCGGGCGTGCTCGGAGAGTTCGGCCAGGTCGTGGCTGGCCCAGCCCGGGCGCAGGTCGGGGTCCACCCTGGGGTGCGGCTCGCCGTTCTCGTCGGCGTGGTAGGTGGTGCGCAGGATGCTGTGCCGGGCGGCGACCGCGTCGACGGCCTCGTGCAGTCTGGCGGCGTCGACGACGCCGGTCAGCCGGTAGGACACGCAGATGTTCAGCAGCGCGCCGCTGGGATCGGCGGCCTGCATGAACCACATCCGCAGCTGACCGTCGGAGAGCCGATCGACGGCATCCGGCGACGACGTGTCGGCGCCGGCGGAGTTCGACAGCCCGCGTTCGCTCAGCTTGCGTCGCATCAACTCGAGACGCCGGTCTTCGAGGGAGGTTTCAGTCACGCTGAGATTCGCTTTCTGTAGTTCATCGGGTCGTGCTCGACGCGGCGTCGAGGTCGGAGACAAGTTCGGTGCCGGTGATGCCGCTGAGCAGGCGGGCCAGTCCGACGGTGTGCCCGATGCTGCGCTTGAGCCGCTTGCGCAGGTCCAGCGCCAGCAGCGAGTCGATACCCAGGTCGAACAGCGAGGCGGACAGGTCCAGGTCGTCGGGGCCCGCGCTCAGCACCGCGGCCAGGTGGGTGCGCACCACCTGCGCGGTGTCCGCGCCGTCGAGGTCGGCCGAATCCGCTGTGCCGGTGGGTGTCTCGGCGGCCGCACCGGTCACTCCGGCCAGGAAAATCCGCAGCCGGTCGGGGTCGGCGGCAAGCACCATCGGGTCCAGGGTGTAGTCGCGCAGGCTGGCGGCGATCGCCAGGTCGGGCGCCATCTGGCGCAGCCCGGACCGCTCGATCTGGGTGATCTCGGCGGTGTCGACGATCCCGTCGGCGCCGGCCTGCCACAACCCCCAGCGCACGGCGGTGCAGCGCCGCCCCGCGGCACGCTGCTGGGCGGCCAGCACGTCGAGCATCCGGTTGGCCGCCGAGTACGCGGCGTGGCCCTGCCCACCCCACACCGCGGACATCGAGGAGCACAACAGCATCCGGCAGTCGGCGCGCCGCGGCCAGTGCTCGATCAGCCGCGCCAGGCCGGTCACCTTGGCGTCCAGGGTGTGCGCGAAGGCCGCACCGTCCAGTTGCGTCGCGGTCCCGAAGGTGGCCGCACCGGCGGCGTGGACGATCAGGGAGGCGCCGTCGCCACCGAGTGCCGCGGCGACGGCGGCCAGCTGCGCGGCGTCGGTGAGATCGCAGGCAGCCGAGACGATCTCGGTGCCGTACCGCTGCCCGAGTTCAGTGACCAGGGCGGGGTCGGCGCCGCGGCGGCTGACCAAGACGATGCGCCGCGCGCCGCGCTCGGCGAGGTGGCGGGCGTAGTGCGTGCCGATGGCCCCGGCGGCGCCGGTGATCACGACGTCGTCGAGCAGGCCGGTGTCCAGCGGCAGGTCCGGCGCGTGCACCGTCGACCCGCCGAACAGGTCCAGTTCGCGTCGGTACCGGTGCGGCGCCCCGGCCGACCAGCGCAGCGCGTAGGTCCCCGGGCCGGCCGGCACGGTGTCGAGCACGGCGGCAGCGGCGGCGGACGGTTCCGCGCCCAGCACGTCGACGTGCCCGAAGGTCTGCTCGGGGTGTTCGAGACCGATGCTGCGGACCGCGGCGGCCAGCGCGGCGGGCACCGGCGCGGGCACCGGGTCGGTGGCGTCGACCTGTTCGGCGCCGGCGGTGACCAGCCATACCTCGCGGCAGGCGGGCCCGATCCGGTCGGCCAGGCGCAACCCTCCGGCCTCGGCCAGTTCGGTCAGGGCCGTCACCGCCGCCACCGCATCGCTGTCGTGCGCGTCGGGGGCGTCGGGGGCGACGAGCACCAGCACCTCGGCCTCGGCCGGATCCGTCTCGGTCACCCCGGCGTCGGCCAGGCTGGTGCGCAGCGCGGCGGCCAGCGCCGACTCCGGTCCGAGCGACAGCACCGCCGGCCGCGGCGCCGCGGCCGGGCGGACGGGAGCTTCGGTGAGCGGCTGCCACGTTTCGCCGGCTACGGTCAGCGCCGCGATCGGTTCCAGCGGTTCCCGGCCGGCCCACAGCGGGGTCGCCCGCATCGGCGCGTTGGGAAAGTGCGGCAGCAGCGACGCCGGCGACGCGTCGGCGCCGAGTTCCCGCCACCGGTGGGTGGGGTCGGCGACTGCGACGGCGGCCAGGTTGGCGCTGAACTGTTCGGCCGCCGGGGCGTCGCGGTGGCCCGTGCCGACCAGCACGGCCGAGTCCGCCGCACGCTCGGCGACGGCGTGCAGCAGCGCGGGATGGCCGGAGAGCTCGATGAACACCGTTGCGCCACAGTCGATCGCCGCCGCGACGGCGTGATCGAAGCGCACCGTGTTGCGCAGATTGTCATACCAGTAGTCGGCGAACCCGGTGCTGGGTGCGACGACCGCCCCGGTGGTCCCGCCGATGAATTGCACCGGACTTTCGGCGAACCGGCCACCCTCGTCGGGTTTGGGCAGCTGTGCCTGCACCCAGTCCCGCAGCGGCTCGAGCACGCTGGTGTGCACGGGAAAGTTGACGGTGATCTCGCGGCCCAGCTGACCCCGCTCGCGCACGCGGGCGACGGCGGCCGTGACCGCCGCGGCGTCGCCCGACACCGCCACGGCGCTGCTGGCGTTGATCACCGACAGTTCCAGCCAGCCCGGGGTTTCGGCGATCAGCTCGCGGGCCGCCGCCGGCGTGATGCCCAGCGCCGCGACCGCGTAGTCGCCGGTGAGTTTGTCGACGACGCCGGCGCGCGCGGCCACCACGCCGATCGCGGCCGGCAGGTCGATGGCTCCGGCGAGGTAGGCCGCGGCGATCTCGCCGAGGCTGTGGCCGACGGTGAGGTCCGCGACGATGCCGTGGTGGCGCCAGACCGCGGCCAGGCCGACCGCGTGGGTGAACTGCGCGCCCTGAATCTCGATCTCGGCGAACGACTCCGGGTCGTCGACCTCGGTCAGGTAGCGCCGCGGCGTCGCGCGGCCCGCGGCCGCGAACGCGGCGCAGCAGGCATCCACCGCGTCCCGGTAGCCGGGCAGCGCCCGGTAGGCGTCGGCACCCATGCCGGGATGCTGACCGCCCTGCCCGGGGACGACGAACGCGACGCGCGGCGCGCTCGCCTCCGTCGCGGTGGCCACCAGCGGGTGCGCCTCGGCGCGGGCGACGGCATCCAGGCCCGCGGTCAGTTCGGTGAGATCGGCGGCGCGCACCACCGTCCGGTAGCGCCGGATCCGCCGGGTGCGCAGTAGCTGTGCGGCCACCTCGGCGACGCCGACCTCGGTGCCGCCGCCCAGGTACCGACCGATGGCCTGCGCGTCGGCGGCGACCAGATCCTCGGCGTGCGCGCTCAGCAGCACCGGGACGCGGCCGTCGGGCCAGCTCGGGATGCGCGTCATTGGGCCATCTCCACGATCACGTGGGTATTGGTACCGCTCATGCCGAACGCCGACACGGCCGCGATCCGGGCACCGTTCGTCGCGGGCCACGGCTGCAGCTTCTCGGCCAGCCGCAGACCCTGGCTGTCCCAGTCGATTTCACCGCTGCGCTCGTCGACGTGCAGGGTCGGCGGGATGGTGCCGCGCTCGGCGGCGATGAGCACCTTGGCCAGGCCGAGCGCCCCGGCGGCGGCCTGGGTGTGCCCGACGTTGGACTTCACCGACCCCAGCACGGGCCCGGCGCCGGGCGCGGTGGCCCCGTAGGTCGCCGCCAACGAATGCAGTTCCGTGCGGTCGCCGAGCGAGGTGCCGGTGCCGTGGCCCTCGACAACGTCGACCTGGGTGGGTTGCAGCCCGGCCTGGTCCAGCGCGCGGCGGAACAACCGCGCCTGGGCCGCCTCGCTCGGAGCGGTCAGACCGGTGGTGCGGCCGTCGGAGTTCAGCGCGCTGGCGCGCACCTCGGCCAGGATCGGCCGTCCGGCGCGCTGCGCCGCGGACTTGCGCTGCAGCAGGAACATCGCGGCCCCCTCGGCCCATACCGTGCCGGTGGCGTGCGCGCTGTAGGGGCGGCAGTGTCCGTCGTCGGAGAGCGCGTGTTGTTTGGCGAACTCGACGAAGTAACCGGGGCTGCCCATGACGCAGACCCCGCCGGTCAGCGCGAGGTCGCAGTCGCCGGACCGCAGGGCGCCGACGGCGGTGTGGAAGGCCGCCAGCGCCGAGGAGCAGGAGGTGTCCACGGTCAGCGCCGGCCCGGCGAGATCCAGCGTGTAGGCGATCCGCCCGGAGATCACGCCCAGCGAGGTGCCGGTGATCAGATGCCCACTGTGGTGGGAGAACTCGCTCAGCGGCGGGCCGTACTCGAGCGTGGAGGCGCCCACGTAGCAGCCGACGTCGTGGCCCGCCAGGTCGTCGGGGTTGATCCCGCTGTTCTCGATGGCGCGCCACGCCAACCGCAACGCCACCCGCTGCTGCGGGTCCATCGCGGTGGCCTCGCGCCGCGAGATGCCGAAGAACTCGGGGTCGAACTCGGCGGCGCCGGTGAGGAATCCGCCGAGATTGTGGATCTGCTTGAAGCCCTCGCGGCGGGAGCCCTCGAACAACTCGGCCAGCGCCCAGCCGCGGTCGGTGGGGAACGGGCCGAGCGCCTCACGCTGTTCGCTGAGCAGGCTCCAGTAGTCGTCGGCGGTCGCGACGCCGCCGGGGGTTTCGACCGCCATGCCCACGATCACCACGGCGTCATGCGGATCGCCAGGATTGTTGATCCGACCGGCGGTCATCTCCTACTCACCAGCTCCGTCACTGCGTCGAGGTGGTCGTTGAGGTAGAAGTGGCCGCCCTCGAAGTGCGAGAGGGTGAATCCGCCGGTGGTGTGTGAGGCCCAATTCTGCAGCCAGTGCGGGCGGATCCGGTGGTCGCGGGTGCCGCCGATGGCGTGGATGTCGGCGCTGATCCGCGCGTCCGGGGCACACGAATAGCCGCTCAGCGCACGGTAATCCGACTTGACGGCCATCATCAGCAGCTCGGCGAAGTCCTCGTCCTCGAGCAGTCGGGGGTCGGTCCCGCCGAGGTCGACCATGTCGGCCATCACGTCGGTGTCCGTGCTGGGCAGCGGCAACACCTCGGGGACCGTCGACGGGGCCTGCCCGGCCGACGCCCACAGCCGGTCGACCGCGATGTTGTGTTCCTCGGCCAGCCGCGCGAACTCGAACGCCACCACCGCACCCATGCAGTGGCCGAACAGGCTCAGCGCGCCCACCCGGCCCCAGTCACCCGCCTCGAACAGCTGGCGGGCCAGCTCGTCGACGCCGTCGACGGCGGGGTGCGCCAGCCGGTCGGCCCGCTGCGGATACTGCACGATGAACGCGTTGACGCCCTTGTCCGCCAGGGCCTTTGCCAGCGTGCGGTAGGCGGCCGCCGCACCCCCGGCGTGCGGGAAGATCACCGTCGACCCGGCCGCGCCCGCGGCGTCGAAGCGTTTGACCCAGGGCTGGAACTCGACGTCGGAAGGTGTGCTCACGGTGCCGCCGCCGAGTCGAGCGCGGAGGCGACCTCGGAGCTCTCCATGTCCGCCACTTCCAGGTACACCTCGGCGACCTGTTCGAGCCGGTCGCTGCCCGCCTCCCGGCCCTGCAGCAGGCTCGCCAGGGCGGCGACGGTCCGGGCCGCGAAGATGTCGGCGACCATCACGGTCGGCGTGTCCAGCCAGGCCCGGGTGCGGGCGACCAGCTGGGTGGCCAGCACCGAATCGCCGCCCAGGGCGAAGAAGTCATCGTCGGCGCCCAGCGAGTCGAGGCCCAGCAGGCTCGCGGTGATGTCGGCCAGGGCCCGCTCGAGCGAAGTGGCGGGCGCCCGGTGGGCCGGGCCCTGCGGCGCGCCGCGCCGCTCGGCCGCGGCGGCCAGGCGTTCGGCGGCACCGCGACGGTCGATCTTGCCGCCCACGGTGTAGGGAATCGCCTCCACGAGCTCGATCAGGTCCGGAACCATGTGCGGCGGAACGAATCCCGCGATGGCCTCGACGATCTGGGCTGCCGTCAGGTTCGGATCGGTGATCGCCACCAACGCGGCCAACTGCTCGCGACGTGGGTCGCCGGCCACCGGCACCACGGCGCCAACCGCCCCGTCGACGGCGTCGAGGCGGTTCAGCGCGCCCTCGACCTCGCCGAGTTCCACGCGGTAGCCGCTGATCTTGACGCGGTGGTCGGCGCGGCCGACGAACTCCAGTGTGCCGTCGGGCAGGTAGCGCGCCAGGTCCCCGGTGCGATACCAGGTGGTGCCGTCGTGTTGGACGAAGCGTTCCTCGGTCAGGTCGGGCCGGCCGCGGTAGCCGCGCGCGATGCCGCGCCCGCCGACCCAGAACTCGCCGGGCACCCAGTCCGGGCAGTCCGAACCGTCGGCCGCGACCACCCGGCACTTGTTGTTGGGCAGCGGCACGCCCAGCGGGACGGCGGCCCAATGACCCGGCAGCTCACCGGGTTCGCAGATGGTGTTGTGGGTGGCGGTCTCGGTGGCCCCACCCAGGCCGGCGATGCGCGCGCCGGGGGCCTGGGACCGCAGCGCGCGGACCATCTCGGTGCGCACCCAGTCCCCGCCCGTCGGCACGACCCGCACCGAGGAGATCCGGTCCGAGTTGACCGCGACCAGCATCTCCAGCCAGCCCGGCAGCCAGTGCAGCACGGTGACCTGGTGCTCGTCGATCATCCGGACCCAGGCGTCGGGGTTGCGACGGTCGTCCTCGTCGACGACGACGATCGAGCCGCCGGCGCGCAACATGCCGAAGATGTCGAGCACCGAGATGTCGCATTCCAGGGTGGACAGCGCCAGGCAGCGGTCGGCCGGCCCGATCTCGAAGTGCCGGTTGATGAATTCGAGGGTGTTCATCGAGGCGCCGTGGCTGACCTCCACCCCCTTGGGTTCGCCGGTGGAGCCGGAGGTGAACAGGACGTAGGCGATGTCGTCGGGGGCCGCCGTCGCCGGCTCGGTGCCCTCGGCCGCCGTCCGGCCGGCCGCGATGGCCTCCGCGACGGTGAGCGCCGGGACCGGCAACGCGGCGGTCTGCGCGGTGGCCTCGCCGCACCACAGCACCGAGTGCACCTCGGAGCTCGCCAGGATGCGGATCGCCCGGTCCTCGGGCTGGTCGACGCCGATCGGCAGGTAGACCGCGCCGGCGGCGTGGATGCCCAGCAGCGCCGGGATCTGCTCGGCGTTCTTCGGTCCCATCACTGCCACGGCGTCGCCGGGCCCGATGCCGCGGTGGCGCAGTGTCGCGGCCACGGCCAGCACCTGCTCGCGCAACTGGGCGTAGGTCAGGTCGCCGAGGCTGCTGAACACCGCCGGGGCGTCCGGGGTGGCGGCGGCAGCGCGAAAGAATCCGTCGTGCAACGCATCTCCGCTCAGCGGAGCCGTCTGCGAGTTGTGCGCGTCCCGCACCTCGCGTTGCTGTCCGGGCAGCGCGCCGACGTCCAGCGCATCCCAGGCCGCGTCGTCGCGGGCCAGCCGGATCAGCTCGTCGACGTGGTGGGCGAACATCGCGTCGGCCACGCCGGGCCGGAAGGCGTCCTCGCGGACGTCCCAGTTGATCAGCAGGCCGCCGTCGAACGGGGTGGCCTGGGCGTCCAGCAGCACCTGCGGGCCCTGCGAGATGTGCCAGACGCACTTGCCGAACTGATCGGTGACATCGCCGGCGAACAGGTCGCCGAGGCCCAGGGCGCTGGTGAACACGAACGGCGCCAACGTGGGCACGCCGCGGTGCCGGGTGAGGTCGCGCAGCACCGACAGCCCGGAGTAGCTGGCGTGCCGGACCGTGGTGTGCAGCGATTCCTGCACCGCGCGGGCCCGCTTGGCCGCGCTGTCCGCGCCGGTCAGGTCGACGTCGAGCATCAGCGACGAGGTGAAGTCGCCGACCAGCTTGTCGACGTCGGGGTGGAAGGGTTCGCGGCCGAACATCGGCAGGTTGAGCAGGAAGTGCGAGTTGGTCGACCAGCGCGCCAGCGTCCCGGCGTAGGAGGCCGCGATCGCCATCGCCGGGGTGATGCCGCGCTTGTGCGCCGAGGCGAACAGCGCCTCGCGGATGTCCGCGTCGAAGAAGTGCCAGCGGCGGGTGTTGCGCCGCGGGTTGGCCTGCTCCGACGGCGGGACCAGCGGCGGCGACGGCGGCTCCGGCAGGTGCGGCACCCGCTCGGCCCACCACTGCCGGTCCTCCTCGGACACCGAGGTCGAGGCCGTCAGCGCCGAGCGGTAGCGCCGGTAGGTGTAGCCCAATTCCGGCAGGTCCTCGCCGCGGTAGAACACCGCCAGGTCGGCCATGAAGTTGCGGTAGCTCACGGCGTCGGCGGCCGACATGTCCATGTCGACGTGCAGCCGGGTGCGGCCATCGGCCAGCAGCGACAGCGAGATCTCCAGGACCTCGCCATGCAGGATCTGATGCGACTTGGCGTCCCGGATCTCCTCGAGCCGGGCGTGCGCGGCCTCGGTGTCGAGGTCGCGCAGGTCGTGCACCGTGACCGGCAGGGTGCGGTCGCTGATCCGCTGGGTGCCGTCGGGCAGGATGTCCACCCGCAGCATCGGATGGCGACGAGCCAGGGCGGCCGCGGCGACGCGCAACTGCCGCGGGTCGACGCCCTCCCCGTCGAATTCGACATACAGGTGGGGGGCGACGCCGCCGAGGGCCTGCTCCGCGTTGCGACCCAGCCACAGCGCGTGCTGGATGGGCGCCAGCGGGAACGGTTCATCGTCGTCGAGGTCTTGGGGGCCGTCGGGGCCCTGGGGGCCGTCGGCGTCCCGGGGCGCCTCGGCCGGTTCGGCGGGGACGTCCTCGGTGCGCTCGGCGACCAGCCGGGTCCAGGCGGCCACGGTCGGCGTCTCGGCCAGCGCGGCGAAACCGATGTCGATACCCTGTCGCCGCCAGCGTCCGGACAGCGACATCATCCGAATGGAGTCGAGACCGGAAGCGATGAGGTCGGCTTCGGGGTCCAACGTGTCCGGGCTGACACCGAGCAGTTCTGCGACCTGCTGGTGTACGGTCTGGGAACTCGTCGCGGAGCGACCCACTTATCGACCCTCCCAAAGTTTTAGTAAAGGCTGCCCTAACTTTGAGGAGGCTACCCTATATATGATCGTCCCGACACACCTACCCGGAAGGGCGGTATTGGTACGGGATGAGTACAGGAACACCGAACACGCAGCACGCCGTCGATAACGAAATCGACGACCTCCGAACGGGATTCGTCCCCTTCCCGGCCGACCGGGCGGAAACCTACCGGCAGGCCGGATATTGGACCGATCAGCCGTTGGACACCCTGCTGAGCGAGGCCGCGGCCCGCTGGCCGCAGCGGACCGCGATTGCTGACGCGGGCACCAGCTACACCTTCGCCGAACTCGACGCGCGGGCCGACCGGGTGGGCGCGGGGCTGACCGCCCAGGGCATCGCCCCCGGCGACCGAATCCTGCTGCAACTGCCCAACTCGTGCCGGTTCGCGGTGGCGCTGTTCGGCCTGCTGCGCGCGCGCGCTGTTCCGGTGATGTGCCTGACCGGTCACCGCACCGCCGAACTGGGCCATTTCGCCGAGGTCAGCGGCGCGGTCGGGATGGTCATCACCGATCGGGCCGGCGGGTTCGACTTCCGCGACATGGCCGGTCGGCTGGTGGCCGAGCACCCCCGGTTGACCCACATCCTCGTCGACGGCGAACCCGGCGACTTTCGCCCGTGGTCGGCGGTCACCGACTATGCCGGACCCCTCCCCGAGCCCGCCCCGGTCGACGCCACCCTGCCCGCGCTGCTGCTGGTCTCCGGCGGCACCACGGGTCTGCCCAAGCTCATCCCCCGCACCCACAACGACTACCGCTACAACGCGATCGCGTGCGCCCAGGCCTACGGGATGACCGGTGACGACGTGTGCCTGGTGGCGCTGCCGGCCGGACACAACTTCCCGCTGGCCTGCCCCGGCCTGCTGGGCTCGATGACCGTCGGCGCCACAACGGTTTTCACCGATGATCCGTCCCCCGAGGCCGCCTTCGCGCTGATCGACAAGTACCAGGTGACGCTCACCGGTCTGGTCAACGCGCTGGCCAAGCTGTGGGCGCAGGCCTGCGACTGGGAACCGGTGCTGCCGACGTCGCTGCGGGTGGTCCAGGTCGGCGGGTCGCGGATGATGCCCGACGAGGCCCGCTTCATCCGGGAGAACCTGTCGCCGGGCACGCAGCAGATCTTCGGCATGGCCGAGGGCATGCTGAACTTCACCCGCCCGGGCGACCCGATCGACGTCGTCGACAACGTGCAGGGCCGACCCATGTCGCCGCACGACGAGATGAGGGTGGTCGACGAGAACGGCATCGAGGTGGCCCCCGGCGAGGAGGGGGAACTGCTGGTCCGCGGCCCCTACACGCTCAACGGCTACTACCGCGCCGACGAGGCCAACGCCCGGTCCTTCAGCCCGGACGGCTTCTACCGCAGCGGGGACCGGGTGCGGATCTTCACCGAAGGCCCGCGCGCCGGCTACGTCGAGGTCACCGGCCGCATCAAGGACGTCATCCATCGCGGCGGGGAGACGGTGTCGGCTTCGGACCTCGAGGAGCACCTGCACACCCACCCGAAGATCGCCGCAGCGGCCGCGGTCGCGCTGCCCGACGAGTACCTCGGCGAAAAAATCTGTGCCGCCGTGGTTTTCAAGGGGCCGCCGATCACCCTGGCGGAACTCAACGGGTTCCTCGACGAGCGCGGGGTCTCCGCGCACACCAAGCCGGACCTGCTGGCCCCGATGCCGTCGCTGCCCAAGACCGCCGTCGGGAAGGTGGACAAGAAACAGATCATCGCCGCCCTGGTGGACAAATGACACCGGTACCGCACGGATGTAGCCCCCAATTCGACGGGTCGACATGCCAAGATCGACCTCGGGCGAGGTCCATTCGGCCTGCTCAAAACCCCTTGGCGCACTTGGACTCTCACTGACATGAACACGAACGGCCAGTTACACGAAGCGGTTTCACAGCCAACTGTGAGCGCCGCCACTCCGGAACCGATCGCCATCGTCGGCATCGGTTGTCGCCTCGCGGGCGACCTCACCACCGTCGCGCAGTTCTGGCAGTTCCTGCTCGAGGGGCGCAGCGCCGTGCGGGAGGTACCCAGCGAACGCTGGGAGCCCTACCTGCGGCGCGACCCGCGCAACGCCGCGGTGCTCAGCGAGACCACCACGCTGGGCACGTTCCTCGACGACCTGGCCGGCTTCGATGCCGAATTCTTCGGGGTCTCGCCGCGCGAGGCCGAACTGATGGACCCGCAGCAGCGCCTGGCCCTCGAGGTCAGCTGGGAGGCCCTCGAGCACGCCGGGGTGCCGCCCCGGGCGCTGGCCGGCTCCGACACCGCGGTGCTGATGGGCGTCAACTCCGACGACTACGGCAAGTTGCTGATGGAGGACCTGCCCGGCATCGAGGCGTGGACCGGGATCGGCACCTCGCTGTGCGGCATCGCCAACCGGGTCTCCCACCTGCTGGATCTGCGCGGACCCAGCGTGGCGCTGGACGCGGCCTGCGCGGCCTCGCTGGTGGCCGTGCACCAGGCCTGCCAGTTGCTGCGCGCCGGCGAGACCTCGCTGGCGCTGGCCGGCGGCGTCAGCGCGTTGATCGGGCCCGGGCTGACCCGGGTGCTCGACCAAGCCGGCGCCACCGCCCCCGACGGGCGCTGCAAGACCTTCGACGCCGCGGCCGACGGCTACGGCCGCGGCGAGGGCGCCGCGGTGGTGGTGCTCAAGCGGCTCACCGACGCCGAACGCGACGGCGACCGGGTGCTGGCCGTGGTCCGCGGCGGAGCCGTGGCCCAGGACGGTCGCACCGTCGGGATCATGTCCCCCAACGGCGCCGCGCAGGCCGACCTGTTCCGGCTGACCTGCCAGACCGCCGGCGTCGACCCCGCAACCGTCGACTTCATCGAGGCGCACGGCACCGGCACCCCCACCGGCGATCCCGTCGAGGTGGGCGCGCTGGCCGAGGTCTACGGCGCGGCGCGCCCCGACGACGATCCCGCGCGCATCGGCTCGGTCAAGCCCAACACCGGTCACCTCGAGGGTGGCGCCGGGGCCGTCGGCCTGATCAAGGCCGTGCTGGCCCTGCACCACGAGACCATTCCGCCGACCGCCGGCATCCAGACGCTGACCCCCGCGGTGGACTGGGCCGACACCGGCCTGCGGGTCCCCACCGAGGCCGAGGCCTGGCCGCGGCGCGCGGATCGCCCGCGCCGCGCCGCGGTCTGCAGCTACGGCTACGGCGGCACCATCGCCCACGTGCTGCTCGAGGAGGCGCCGGCCGCCGCGACCCCGCCGGCTCCGCACCCGCTCGCGGGGCCGGTCTCAGAGCCGGTCATCGTGCCGGTCTCGGCGCGCTCGCAGACGCGCCTGGCGGCCCAGGCCGCCGCGCTGGCAACACATCTCACGGAACATCCGCTCGGGCTCACCGAGGTGGCCGCCGCACTGTGGGCACGCCGCTCGCACGAATCCGTGCGGGCCGCCGTCATCGCCGAGGACCGCGCGCAGTTGGTCGCAGGACTACAGGCCCTCGCCAACGACATCCGCGACCCGGACGTCGTCGTCGGCCACGTGTTGCCCAAGGCCGCCGACGGCGCGGTGTGGGTGTTCTCCGGGCACGGCTCGCACTGGCCGGAGATGGGCCGCGAACTGCTGGCCACCGAACCCGCCTTCGCCGCGGTCATCGACGAGATCGATCCGATCTTCGGCGCCGAGCTGGGCTTTTCCGCCCGGGCCGCGCTGAGCACCGGTGAACTGGGCGGCACCGATCAGGTCCAGGCGCTGACCTTCGCCATGCAGGTCGGCCTGGCGGCGGTGCTGCGCCGGCGCGGGGCCGAACCGGCCGCGGTGATCGGGCATTCGGTGGGCGAGGTCGCCGCCTGCGTGACCGCCGGGGTGTTCGACCTGGCCCAGGGCGCCGCGGTGGCGTGCTACCGGGCCCGCGGCTTCCGCGCGGTGCTGGGTCAGGGCGCCATGGCGCTGGTGCAACTGCCGTTCGACGAGGCGGCGCGCCGCCTCGGGGAGCGCACCGACGTCGTCGCGGCCATCAGTTCCTCGCCGACGTCCACCGTCATCTCCGGGCACCAGGGGGCGGTCGAACAGATCGCCGCCGACTGGTCCGAGGCGGGCGTGATGGTGCGCCGGGTGAAGACCGACGTCGCCTTCCACAGCCCGGCCATGGACGCGCTGACCGGCGAACTCGGCCGGCTCACCGGCGCGCTGCCGCCGTCGCGGCCCGCGCGGGTGCCGCTGTACACCACCGCGCTGGCCGACCCGCGCTCGACGGTGGCCCGCGGCTCCGACTACTGGGTGGCCAACCTGCGGGACCGGGTGCGCTTCGCCGAGGCGGTCACCGCGGCCGCCGAGGACGGCCATCGCCTGTTCCTGGAGGTCTCGGCGCACCCGGTGGTGTCGCATTCCGTCGTGGAAACGTTGCTGCACTTGGGGATCGACGAACACGCCGCCGTCGGCGTGCTGCGCCGCGAGCAGTCTCCCGTCCGCAGCGTCGCCGCGGCCGTGGCCGCGCTGCACTGCCACGGTGCCCCGGTGGAGCACGGGGCGGCGTCGCGCCCGTGGGCCCACGATCTGCCCGGCACCCAGTGGCAGCACCGACACTTCTGGCGCACGCCGAGCGCTCCCCCGGCCGGGCGCGGCCTGCACGATGTGCACAGCCACACCCTGCTGGGCGGTCCGCTGGAGATCACCGGCGGCGTGCCGGCCCGGGTCTGGGAGACCCGCCTCGACATGGCGACGCGGCCCTACCCCGCCAGCCACCCCGTGCAGGGCACCGAGATCATCCCGGCGGCCGTGCTGCTCAACACCTTTCACACCGCGGCCGGCGGCGATGTCACCGATGTGCACCTGCGCACCCCGGTGGCGCCCGCGCGCACCCGCGACGTGCAGGTGGTGCTGCAGGATCAGGCGCTGAGCATCTCCAGCCGCCTGGTCAGCGAGGACGACCCCGGCGTCGGTGGCTGGCTGACGCACTCGACCGCGCTGGTCGCCGCCGACCCGCGTCCCGACGTCGCCCCGCTCGACGAGCAGGCCGTCCGGGCCCGCTGCGGCACCGAATTGGCACCGGACTACGTGGTGGAGCGGCTCGCGACGCTCGGCGTGGCCGAGATGGGCTTCGGCTGGCAGGTGGTGGATCTGCGCCAGGGCGACGGCGAATTCCTCGCGCAGGTGCGGGCCAATCCCGACGGCTCCCGGCCGGACACCTGGGCCGGCCTGCTGGACGCGGCCACCTCGGTGGCCTCGACCGTGTTCGACGGACCGGCCCGGCTGCGCATGCCGGCCCGCATCGAACGGGTGAGCATCCTTGCCGCACCGTCGGATTCGGTGCTGCTGCATGTGCAGCGCCGGCCCGGGACGACCTGCACCGACGTGGTCATCGCCGACCTGATCGGCACCCCGCTGGTGGTGCTCACCGGGATGGCGTTCGAGGAACTCGAGAACACCGCCGGCGACGTCAATCGCGTGCTGCACCAGGTCAACTGGCACCCCACCGAGTACGCCGAACAGGCCCGGCCGGCGCACGTGGCGCTGGTCGGCGGCGACGCCGAGACGCGCAGCTGGTGCCAACGCGACCTCGCCGCCGCGCGGGTGAGCGTCAGCGTGCACGCCGATCCGGCCGACCTCCCGGCCGATCTGGGCTCGGATGCCATCGTGCTGGTGCTGCCCGACGCCGACCAC